>Ga0351879_1007_pt1 | contig 49397 bp, 46 predicted proteins | sample BONcelFGM3001D15_FD_206782 | JGI IMG/M metagenome (GOLD analysis project Ga0351879, IMG submission 206782) | Enriched cells from coal bed in the Powder River Basin, Montana, United States - BONCAT cells FGM rep3 HSBNCT.FGM.300.1.D15 ... | reverse complement strand
GCTCCCAGGAGGGCATCAGGACAAACGTTACCCTAATCTTTTCCCTCAGCCAGGCCATCCTGGCGGCGGTGGCAGGGGCCACGTACGTCAGCCCCTTCGTGGGCAGGCTGGACGACACTTCCTGGGACGGCTTCGAGCTTATCCGGGACATGGTGCCCATCTTCGATTATTACGATTTCGAGACCCGGATAATAGCGGCGTCAATCCGCCACCCCATGCACGTCATCGAGGCCGCCAGGGCAGGGGCCCACATTGCCACCATCCCTTACAAGGTGGCCCACATGCTCCTGAAGCACCCCCTGACAGATGCGGGCATAAAGAAATTCCTGGAAGACTGGGAAAAGGTTCCCAAGGGAGCCAAATAATTGATCAACCAACAACTTTTTGAGGTGTATTGATGGAAAACATTGCAGATCTGGAAAAATTGAGCCGTAACGACCTTCTGGAAGCGGCCAAGGACATGAAGATACCCGGATACCAGAAAATGAAGAAGCAGGAGCTGAAATACAAGATCCTTGAGGCCCAGGCCCAGACCCAGGGATACATGTTTTCCTCCGGGGTGCTGGAGATAATCAACCCCGACGGCTTTGGATTTTTGAGAGGCAGGACATACATGCCCGGCAACGGGGACATATACGTGTCCCTGTCCCAGGTGCGCCGGTTTGGCCTGAGGATGGGAGATACCATCTCCGGAATGATCCGCCCCCCGAAAAGCGGCGAGAAATACTGGGGAATAGTAAAGATTCAGGCGGTGAACGGCTGCGACCCGGAAACGTCGAAGCAGAGGCCCCATTTTGACCGCCTTATCCCCATATTCCCCAACGAGAAGCTGATCCTGGAAACAGAAGTGCCCGACATATGCAACCGGATAATCGACATCATATCCCCCATAGGCAAGGGGCAGAGAGGGCTCCTGGTGGCTCCGCCAAAGGCGGGCAAGACAATCCTTCTCAAGAAGATTGCCCACGGCATCACCACCAACTTCCCCGATGTTCTGCTGATAGCCCTGCTGGTGGACGAGCGGCCCGAGGAAGTAACGGACATGGAAAGATCCGTAAAGGGCGAGGTGGTATCTTCCACCTTCGACGAGCCCCCGGAACAGCACGTCAGGGTTACCGAGCTGGTGCTGGAAAAGGCAAAGAGGCTGGTGGAGATAGGACGGGACGTGGTAATACTGTTAGACTCCATCACCCGCCTGGCCCGGGCGGCCAACCTGGTAACGCCCCCCAGCGGCAGAACCCTTTCCGGCGGCCTGGATACTGCAGCCCTGCGAATGCCCAAGCGGTTCTTCGGCGCTGCCCGCAACATCGAGGAAGGGGGCAGCCTCACCATCATAGCCACAGCCCTCATCGAAACGGGCTCCAAGATGGACGACGTAATATTCGAGGAGTTCAAGGGAACGGGCAACATGGAGCTGGATCTGAACCGGCGGCTTTCCGAGCGCAGGATATTCCCTGCAATCGACATAAAGAAGTCGGGCACACGCCACGAAGAGCTTTTGATCGAGGAAGGGCTGCTGAAGAAAGTCTGGCTGCTGCGCCGGGGACTGGACCTGTTTGAAACTGCCGAGATGACGGAGTTCCTCATAGACAGGATGAAGAAAAACCGCACCAACAAGGACTTCCTGGACAGCATATCCATGGAGACCCTGTCCCACTCGGGCAGGAATTAACCCCAGGGCAAGCCCTGGACCATACTTCGGGGTTCTGTTCGTGAAAGAGTTTAGCTTGCTCACAAACGTAACCCTGGCTAATGGTCCAGGCCCCCGGCCTGCAGGGTAAACCCTGCACCATTCTTCGGGGTTTTGTTCGTGAAGGAGTTTTTCTTAGAGCCTATCCAGAAAATACCCCCCCACCTGGCACCCGTTTGATGCTGTCCGAGGAAAAGGGCCTCACGAGGCCCCCGATTGTCGAGGAGGGGAGGCCGCAAAATCCAGAACTTTCCTGCTGTCTGAGGGAGGGACTTTCGTCCCGACTGAGTTCAGGAAAGTTGTGTTTCCGATTTTGCGAGCCCGAGCCGACGAAGGCAAGCGGCAAGACTCGCATTATACATCAAGCTACAGCCATACCCGGCAGAAATTTCTTCCAGGCCCCCTGCCGGGCCGAGTGCAGCCCGTTACCGGACAGTTCGAACGGCTAAAAAAACTTCCCGGATAGGCTCCAAACCTAACCCCGACTATTGCTCCAGGCCCCCGGCCTGCAGGGCAAGCCCTGCAACATACTTCGGGGTTTTGTTTGTGAAAGGATTTTCCAGGCTCACGAACATAAATCCGACTATTGGTTTTAGGATAGACTCCCAGGCGTTGCGTTTTCGAACCGCCCCATACCTTGAAGAGAGCGAAACGATTAGCACAAGATGAGTCTGGCCCCCAAACCGGGAATTTGTTAATAATTTCGCAACATGTTTTTTGGGCAAATGTGATATCATATTTGTAATGAAGAATCGATTTTCTTTTTGGAGGCTCACATGATAAACGACCAGATGGGAAATATCAACAGCAATACAGCTCTTGGCTCAACATACCGGGGGTATGGCGGGAAGGCCAAGGTAAAGGACGAGAGCAACCCCGTTGATTCTTTTGTGGCAACCCGGCAGGGGACTTCGATGGCGGAGCGTTTTTATGAAACGGCCAAGTATGCAGGCCCCGGCGGTGAGAAGAAGGTTTTTGACCTGGGGTTTGAGAGCATAATGGAGTCGGGCGGGACAAGCCCCGACGAAAAGGCCCTGGCAAAGTTCGGCAAGGAGCTGGGCGAGCATCCCGGCGTTTTCCTGCAGGGCAAGTATGCGGGGCTGGCCGAGGGCATCGTGATGCAGACCCTCTCCGGTGCGTTCTTCGGGCCCATCGGGCACAGGCTGGCCAACGTGTTTATGCGGGCCGTTGACGCCACCGGCAACGACGACAAGAAGAGCAGCATCCTCAGCACCGGCTTCAAGGCTTTGCAGAGCAACCCCCTGGGCACCGGGGAGGAAAAAGAGCTGGCAGAGAAGGGGAGCAGGGCCATGCACCCGTCGGTGAACCCCGACAAGGCGCTGAAAGACGGCAGGATGATAATGACCGAGATCAAGAAGGATGCGGAATTCTTCGGCTGGGCCGACTGATCCGCCTGCAGCAAAAATTTAAAGACCGTAGCCCTGCGGCTGCGGTCTTTTTGATCTGCAAAGCACTTTGTGATTAGCTGCCTGCTACTGCCCCCTTGACTGCGCCGTATCCCTGGGCAATCTTGCCGCCCGCCCAGCTCAGGCCGTTGCCAATCTGCTCCCGGTATCTGTAGGCATACTTGGCCCCCTGGGAGACTCCTGCCACCCCCAGGGCGACAGCGGCCACAGGCAGGCCCACCACTGTGCCTGCGCTTGTGCCGGCGACGGCCAATGCGCCCGAGGTGATGACGTCTGCCGTGCCGGAGATGATTTTATCTTTTGCGGCCTGGGTGTTGCCTTCTCTCAACTCGTTAATGCCGCTGCCTATCTGGTATCCCCCGTAGGCCCCGCCAATCAGCACGGATGCCTTGCTGATGAAGGGCGCTGCCTTGCTGGCGTAACCGGCAATCTTGGCGACGGATGAAAACTTTGCGGTATCGCCCACCCCCTTGGCACCTGCTGTCAAGCCCTTTGCCAGGCTGGCTGCACCGCCCAGGTCGTCCAGGTTGGTGCCGCCTCGAAGAATATCGATAGATGCGGTCAGCCAGTTGGACTGGCTGAGCCCCCTGGCCACCCGGGTTGATTGGTAAAGGTATTTTGCCGACCCGGCGGCTCCTAATACATCGGTATAAGCATCCATGATAAACCTCCCTTGATTCCCCAGGTCAATAAACCACCAGGGGGGCATTGCTCCTGCATTATATTATCACGACGTGCAGGGGATTTGTAAAGGCCTGGTGGCTTGTTAACGGCCTGAACGAATTTCTTTTCCAGCGCCCGTCCAGCAGGGGAGAGGATTGACGGCGGCAGGCGGTGAAAAAGAAATCGGGCTTATTTTTATATTCTGATAGAATCGAGATGACGAAATGCAGTATCATCCCCTTGACGACAAGGACAGGGAGCTTATAGCGGCGGCGTCCCAGGCCATCGAGCGGAATTTCTGCGACCCCCGGCACACGGTGGGGGCGGCGGTATGGTGCCCGCCGGGCCGGATTCACACGGGGGTCAACGTGGATTCCTGCGGTTACGGCCCCTGCGCCGAGCCTGTGGCCATAGGCAGGGCCATTACGGAAGGGGAGCGGGTCTTCGAGGCGATTGTGGCCGTGGCCGGCCCCGGGGATCCCCATCCCATCCTGCCCCCATGCGGCAACTGCAGGCAGATGATTTTTGATTACGCCCCCGATTGCTGGGTGATACTGAGCAGGAACGGCGAAATGGTAAAGGCCAGGGCCAGGGATCTCCTCCCCGACGCATACAGCCACTTTGATTGACCGCCCCCGCCGGTATTTTAACATTGCGTTAACATTTTATGCTTGATTGGCAGCCGTCAAAATGTTAAATTAGTATAGAGGAATCTTCAGTTTTTTTGGGAGGGATCCCCTTGATTAATCACATTCCCGGCAGCAGCCCCGACCTGCCCCTGGCAAAGATGCCCGTCCCCGGTAAAGAGCCGGTGGAAGGCACGCCCGTTGCCGATGCCGACGTGGTCAGCATTGGCAGCTCCAGCCAGGGCGTTGAAGGCGCAACCTCCACCCCCGGCGAGGGGAACTGGGACAAGGTTCAAAGGACCGTCAACGAAAACACCTTGCAGGCTGCCGAGTTCATCGACAGGCACAGCATACTGAAGACGGCCATCGGGGGCATCGAGAAGTTCTTCAAGGGAATCAAGGCGTTCCCCAAGTTCATATATCCCACTATTACCGGGGCCACCGAGAGCGAAAAGAGCCTGGTAATGGGCGTGATGGACAGGCTCCCCCTGAAAGACGTAAACTCCGTCAAGAGAATAGAGATTCACCCGGAGCTTCCCAAGGCGGCAGGACTGGCATATCACAACCCCACGGGGCCCCTGGTCAAGCTCTCCCGCCAGCAGATGCAGCTAAGCGACAATTGGGCCAAGACCGTTACCATACACGAAACGGGGCACACAAAGGATTTTGAGACGGCCCTTTTCGGCTTCTTCGGCCACGAGAGCAAGGATGCCAACGTATGGGGCAAGCCCCCCCACATCTCGGAATACTCCAAGACCAACCACTGGGAAGACTTTGCCGAGTCGTACGCCAACTATCACACCAACCCCGACGGCCTGAAGGAAAAATGCCCCGACAAGTTTGCCCGGCTGCAGGAGCTGGAAAAGAACGGCATCCTGGACAGGCTCATCGACCGGAAAGCCTTCCGGGAAACGGGGCGGTTCGTGGGAGAGTTTTTCGACAAGGCCCCCATCGTCCGCAACGGCCTGAACGTGGCCTCCTACGCCCTGGGGTTCCTCCAGGTGGCCAAGGGGATAGGCGAGCTGCAGCAGGCTAAAAAGTCGGGCGACCTGCAGAAGAAGATGGACGGCACCATGGACATCGCCGCAGGGGCGTGTTTTGCCTCCAAGCTGTTCTGCATCCCCGGTCTTGCCATCGATGGGGCCAAGCACGCCCTGGATCGGGCAATTGAGAAGGGCGAGATTACCTCCCAGGCCGGCAACGCCCTGGTGCAGAACACGGTGGGAGCCATCGGCGGCCCTATTGCCGCCATCGCCAACTGGGCCCGGTCAAAAATGGGCAGGGAGCCTGCTCCCAAACCCGAAGGCCAGGCTGAAGCCCAGCAGAACAAAGTAACATGGGGCAGCATTGCCAAGGCAACCAGCATCGGCGTGGGCGGTGCGGCAGGATCCGTGGCGGGAGGCATCATAGGGCCATACACGGGGCTTCTGGCCGGTTTCAGCCTTGCGGGGCCAATAGGCGGGGCCATTGGCCTGCTGGCGGGGGCCATTGCAGGGATCACCCTGGGCAACAGGGCAGGGGGCAGCATAGGCACCTTCATCGGCAACAAGCTGCAGCCCCAGGAGGGGCAGGCCCGGGGAGACCAGGCACAGGCTGCACAGTAACGAAGGCTGACCGGGCTTTATTGCAAAACCGGGGCCTGATTTTGCAAGCCTGAGCTGACGAAGTCGAATGACAGCCTGTTGCCAGGCAGCTTATGCGGGCAAGCGGCTTATTTATAGAGAGAAGGGGGATTACGTAATGGATGATTTAACAGGCAGGAAAGCTCCCGACGCACAGGTTCTCCTCTCTGATGGATCCAGGAAAAAACTCTCCGGTTTTTGGGAATCCGGGACAACGGCTCTTGTTTTCCTTCGCCATTTCGGTTGACCCTTCTGCAAGGAATTTGTCTCGCAGTTGCGGGACGGGAAACAGAAATTTTCAGATGCGGGGATTCAGGCAGTGTTGGTGGGAATGGGAAGCTCCGATGAATCGGAGGAATTCAGGAAGTTGATGAACATAGATTTTCCGCTGATATGTGACCCGAATCAACAAGTATATTCAGCTTATCACTTGAGAAAAACTTCCTTTTTGCAGATGATCTCAGCATCCCTCCTGGCAAAAGGGCTTAAAGCCATAGCGGCCGGGCATAAATTGGAGATACCAAGGCAGGATGCAAAGCAGCTTGCAGGCGTATTTAAAATTGACGTGAAGGGGCAGGTAATTTGGAGTTACTACTCCTCGAATCCCTCTGATTACCCGGCAGTGGAAGCCATAGTTAATGCTGTATGACTGGAAAAAGGATGGGGCAAAACGTCTGTGCTTGGCTTGGCATTGCTCCCCCCAGATCCGCCAGCACTGAAACCGCCTGCGTTTAAAGTTACCAAAAAGTAACTATCACCTGCCCGAAATTACCCCAAATAGGACATGGCCGGGAGAAATGAAAAACCCCTTGGATCGCTTGAATTCAAGGGGTTTTCTTGAAGCCGAGGGTCGGAATTGAACCGACGACCTGCTCATTACGAGGGAGCTGCTCTACCCCTGAGCTACCCCGGCATTTTTTCGTCCCGATGAATTATAACATATGGGAAATTCCTTGTAAAGACTTCTGGTGCCATCAAAGGGGCGGCAGGGGCCCGGCTAAGCCTTGCCATGGCCCACTATGCGGGAATAAAAATATATGGAAAAAAGCATGAAGGCCATCAGCACAAAAGACAGTGCCGAGCCGAAGGGCCAGTCGAAGGAGTCGAGGAACTGGCCCTGGATGAGGTTTCCGATCATCGTTGTCTCGGGGCCGCCCAGGATGTCGGCGGTAACAAAATCGCCCACGCAGGGAATGAACGTGAGGAGCGACCCCGCCACGACACCGGGGAGGCTGAGGGGAAGAATCACGTTGAAAAACGCCCTTGCAGGGGATGCCCCCAGGTCCATGGACGCCTCCACCAGGGAGCGATCCAGCTTCTCAAGGGATACGTAAATAGGCAGGGTCATGAAGGGGAGAAAGCCATAGGTCAGGCCCAGTATCACCGCAAAGGGCGTGTTGAGGAAGCCCACCGGCTCGGATACCACGTGAAGCCCCAATAGGAACGAGTTCAAAAGGCCCTCCGCCCGGAGGATGACAATCCAGGCATACGTCCTGATAAGATAGGATGTCCAGAAGGGGAGCATGATGAGAAGGAGGAAGAAATTTTTTCTCTTGCCCCCATATGTTGCCACGAAATAAGCCATCGGGTAGCCCATCGCCAGGCAGAGTATGGTGGTGATAAAGGCATAGCCCAGGGTTCGGACAAATACCGGAAAATACTGGGGACTGAGGACCCTGTGATAGTTATCCAGGGTGAGCTGCCGCAGCACCGTGAAATCCTCGTCGATGGGGTGGAAGCTCTTTTCCGCCACTGTGAGCATTGGCACCAGCAACAGGAGGATGGCCACCATGATAAAGGGGGTCATCATCAGGTATGCCCGCAGAGCCTGGCTTTTTTTCATTTTTTCAAAAAAGTCGCCCATCAATTCAACTCTTTCCCAGCTTTACGTCTTCCATCACCTGGTTCCAGAACCGCTCCTCCTCGCCCAGGTCGGAGTAAAACTCCAGCTTCTCCATGGTCTTTTCGTCGGGGTAAATCCTCCTGTCATCGGCAATTCCGGGGTCTTTCTCCTTCAGCAGGCGAAACGTCGGCTCCAGGGGGGTTGGATACCCCGTCTGGACTGCGTTTCGATAACCCACGCCGGGCCGCAGGAGGAAGCTGATGAAATCCCTGGCGGCATCGGGATTTCCCGCCCCGGACGGAATGCAGAGGTTGTCAACCCATATAAAAGATCCTTCCCCGGGCACTGCAAAGTCCAGGTCGGGGTTGGATCGCATTGCCTGGATGACGTCGCCGCTCCACGCCTGGCAAAGCCACGTTTCGTTGGTGGCCAGCTCGTCCTGGTAAGTGTCGGAGGTGTACTTCTTTAAAAGGGGGCGCTGCTGCAGAAGGAGCTTTTTTGCCTCCTCCACCCGTGCCCTGTCGGGGTCGTTGCCGGAATATCCCAGCATCTTCAGGGCGCAGCCTATCAAATCCCTCTTTTCATCCAGCATGGAGATTTTCCCCTTGTATTTGGGGTCCCACAGGATCTTCCACGAATTTACAGGCTCATTTACATATTTTCTGTTGTATGCAATGACCGTCGTGCCCCACAGGTAGGGCACGCAGTAGTCGAGGCCGGGGTCGTAAGGGGGGGATTTGAACCGGGGCATCAGGTTGGCCAAGCCGTGGATGCGTCCGGGCTCCAGGGGCAGCAGCAGCCTGTGCTTGAGGAACCTTCTCATCATGTTGTCGGTGGCCACAATAAGGTCGTAGCCGGTAACGCCAATCTTGATCTTGGCGAAGAGGATCTCCTGCTTTGCGTAATAGTCGGTGTTGACCGTGAGGCGGTATTCCTTTTCAAAATCGGGCACCACGCCGGGGTCCATGTAGTTGGAATAGGTGTAAAAGTTGAGAGACCGCGCCCTGCCTCCCGGGGCGCACCCCGGAAGTCCGGGCAGCAGAAGGCCGCCCCCCAGGAGGATCATCCTTTTGATAAATTGTCTTCTGCCTATTTCATTCATAATGTTCAACTGCCACATTTAAAGAGTTACGGTTTCGAATTTATAGATACCTCGACGAAAGACTTTTCGATTTTTACAAAGTAACTCCGGAGCATTTTGGCCACTTATAAAGTGGCTACATCGACGATCAAGTTACGCCTGCCTCAAGGTAAGTCCGGGATATAAGAGGAATACCTCGACGATCAACTTTCGCTCACCACAAACTAAGTCCGGCGCATTTTGGGCACTTCTTAAGTGCCTACCTCGACGAGAGCCTAACGCCAACCACAAGGTATATCCGGGATATGAAAGGAATCCGGCGCATTTTGGGCACTTCTTAAGTGCCTACCTCGACGAGAGCCTTTCGCCTGTCCCAAAGTAAGTCCGGGATATGAAAAAATTTAAGGTGGGGAGGATTTTTCGTTGAGGTAATAGCGCAGTTTGAACATGTAGGCTTTGCCGGGGCCTCTCCCCTCGGAGCCTGGCGGGTAGTGGTCGGGATTCTTCCTGTCGAAGAAGTCGGTGTATTCCTTGACCACTTCTTTGCCCCTGGCCACTTCTGTGTGGGCATAGACGTTCTCGGCAGGAATTTTAAAGGTTTTTGAGAGCCAGCGGACGAGGGCAAAGCATACTTTCATCTGGTTCTTGTTTCTTAAGATGTCGTTTTCTCCGTTGCCGATGATGTCGATGGATATGGCCACATGGTTGACGCCGTATGTTCCCCTGGCGCGGCGGTTGGGGGGCATCAGCTCGTATATGGTGCCGTCCCTGTCGATGGCGTAATGGACCGAGAGGTGTCCGGGGCTGCCTTCATACTGGCCGCCTTTAATGAATGTCCACCAAAGCTGGGTGAAGTTGGACGTGCCCGAGTAGTGGAGGACGATGATTTTGGGCTTGAGGACGAGGCTGGAGTCCTGGTAGTGTTCTTTGAAGTAGCGGGAGTATTCTTCTTCCCACTCCTTGTATGGCAGGTGTTTTTTCACCACCACTGCTCCCTGGCCGGATGTGGCACCGGGGACGGAAGGGACGCCTGCGGGGTCTTTGCCCTTGTACGTTGGCACTCCCTTGTTCTGGCCGCCTTTTATGCCGTTGATGTCGGAGTTGGTAAGGGTTTTTGCGGGGGAGGGGTGCTTGCAGAAGAGCAGCATTGCCGCCAGGACAATGGATAGCAGCGCTCTCGGGCCGATTGATTTCCAGTTCAAGAATAACACCTCCAGAAAATTGAGCCATTGCCCATGGGGTTGATGGAGCGGTAGTTTGTCAGTCTTCGTCTGTGAGAAGCTCCCCTTTGAGGATGCCCATCACCAGGTCGTCGGAATATTCTCCGTCATAATACCTGCTTTGCCTCAATATTCCCTCCCTTTTGAAGCCCACCCTTTCGTAGCATTTGATGCCGCCGGTATTCCGGCAGCTGACGTAAAGGTAAACCCGGTGGAGGTTCATCCGGTCGAAGGCAAAGCGGACGGCCAATTGCATCATTTCCCGGCAGTATCCCTTGTTCCATAAGTCTTTCCGCCCTATCAGGATGCCCAGCTCGGCCTTTCTCCACTCCCAGTTGATGGCGTGAAGGCCCACGGAGCCTATGTGCAGGCCGTCCAGGGTGTCGGCGGAGAATACTGCGTCGCTTCTGCCGGGGTTTTGGATGCTTTCGTAAAACTCCTCCTCCTGCTTGCGGGTGTAGCCGTAAATGGCCCGGTTGCAGAGAAACCGGGTTATCTCCGGGTCATTCATCCATACAAGCCAGGATTCGATGTCCTCCCTGCGGGGAGGGCGGAGAAGCACTTTTTTTCCGGTAATCATGAGATTTCCCCCTGTTCTTCCTGCCGGGAGCCGGGTTGGGCCGGGGCTTCAGCGGCATCGGGATCGCCGCCGCCGGGATGGGCATCATCCCTTTCAGCGGGGGTGACTTTGCTGCCGTTGCTCTCTTCCGGGGTTGAGCCGGGTCCTTTGTATTTATCCCCCGTGGATCTTTCCAGGTCTTCCTGAAAATCCTTCGTGGGGATGAAGTTGAAGCCGCACTGGGGAACCAGCTTGCCCCCCTGGTAGAGGATTCCCGAGGTGGGATACTTGCGACAGATGTGGGGGCGGGCCTGGTAGTCGTTGCAGGTGTTGTCTTCCCGCAGAAAGCTGCAGGTGTAAAGAAGCCTGCCCTCCTCGTCCATGTGGGATGCGTAAAAGCGCCAGTATTCAGGGAAAACCTCCCGGGCGTGCTGAAACTCCTCGGCGGTGGATAGCTGCTTTCCGTCAACAAAAAGGGTGAGAAGCCGGCAGCAGGTGCCGCACTGGTTGCATTTGCCCACGCGGATGAAGGGCTTCCCCTTGAGGCGGGCCAGGAATTTTCTGACTTCGATTATGATATTTTCAAAAAAGCTGCCTATCTTGCCAAGACCTCCCGGCGGGTAATGTGAAGAGGCGCTGCCGCCAGCATGAAAATTACCCCTTTGCCCCCTCCTTTCCTGTTTTTTCCGCCCCTCTGCCAAGAAAAATGACGGGAGTAATCGGGCGTCTGCAGGCAGGCGGACGGGCATATTGCACGGCAAAAAGGAGGGTAAGGCGAAGGAAGGTGAGAATTATAGTTATGCGGTTTCCCGGCAGCCTGGATGCGGGCCGGGGGGATCCCCCTCCCTTGACATTCGGGGCGTCATCATGTATAAATTATAAATCACTTGCAGGCCCGACGCCTTTTGGGCGGCGGGATGAACAGGACTTTGAGGCATGAATAAATGAGCAATAACGACTGCGCCACAGGCAATTTTGGAGATAATTTTGCCGGCTATGCCCAGGACCGGATATGGGCGGAGATCGGGGACATGATCCGGGCTGCCCTGGGTTATGACGGGGAGGTAAGAATCGAGCACCCCCCCCAGGGGATCGACGCAGACCTGGCCGTTCCGTGCTTCCCCTTTGCCAAGGCCCTGAAGAAGGCTCCGCCCGTCATTGCCGCCGAGGCCGCAGGCAAAATTCCCCAGGGGGGGGACAGCCTGATTGCGGGCGCGGAAGCGGCAGGGGGATACGTGAACATCCGCCTGAATGGAGCGAAGCTGGCCGGGGAAGTCTTCCGGGATTTCGAGCTTTACAGCAGCTGCTATGGCGACACCCGGGAAGGGGAAGGGAAGACCATCGTGATGGATTTTTCCTCCCCCAACATTGCCAAGCCCTTCTCCGTGGGCAACATCCGCTCCACCATCATTGGGCACGCCATTTACAGCCTGTTCAAATCCCAGGGCTACCGGATGGTGGGAATCAACCACCTGGGGGACTGGGGCACCCAGTTTGGCAAGCTGATTTACGCTTACCAGGCGTGGGGCGACAGGGAAAAGGTGGAGAAGGATCCAATCCGGGAGCTTCTGGCCCTTTACGTGCGATTTCATGAAGAGTGCCGCCAGGGGCAGCCCCCCCCGGAAGGCGAAGAGATGGCCCAGCTGGACGAGTCTGCCCCCCCGGCAAACCCCCTCCTGGAGGAGGAAGCCCGCAAGAGGTTCAAGCTGCTGGAGGACGGGGACGAAGAGGCCGTGGCCCTGTGGAAGTGGTTCGTCCAGGTCAGCCTGCAGGATTTCAGCAGGATTTACAACCGCCTGGGAGTCAGCTTTGACTTTGTCCAGGGGGAGTCTTTCTACATGGACAAGACGGGGGAAGTGATTGAGCTTGTGAAGGAAAAGGGCCTGGCCGAGAGGGACGCCGACGGCTCCCTGCTGGTGAGGCTGGACAAATACGGCATCGATACGCCCCTTTTGCTGCAGAAGTCGGACGGGGCCACCCTTTACGCCACCAGGGACATGGCCGGCCTGATATACCGGACCCGCACGTTCAGCCCGTCAATGATCCTCTACGTGGTGGGAAGCGAGCAGAAGCTCCACTTCCGCCAGTGCTTCCAGTTGTTTCACCTGCTGGGGTTTGACGCCCGGTGCCATCACATCGACTTCGGCATCGTGTCCCTCAAGGAGGGCAAGATGTCCACCAGGGCCGGGCGGGTGATATTCTTTGAAGATGTCCTGGAAGAAGCCTGCCAGCGGGTGGCCGGGATCCTGGAAGAGAAGCGCCCCGACCTGCAGATGGAAGAAAAGGAAAAGATTGCCCAGGTGGTGGGGATTGGAGCAGTCAAGTTCAACGACCTTTCCCAGAGCCGGGTGAAGAACGTGATCTTTGACTGGGACAAGATGCTCTCCTTTGACGGGGATACGGCCCCATACCTGCAATACAGCTATGCCCGGGTGCAGTCCATACTGCGAAAGGCCGACGCTGAGCCAAAGTTTTTGCCCGGCCTTATCAAAGAAAAGGCTGAAATCCGGCTGATCGGATTCCTGGCCCGGTTTCCGGGGGCAGTCCGGGAAGCGGCCGGCAAGTTCAGCCCCCACCTTCTGGCCCAATACCTGCTGGAGCTGGCCCGGTGCTTCACGGAATTCTACCAGGCGGTGCCCGTGCTGAAGGCCGGAAGCGGCGAGCTTACTGCATCACGCCTGGGGCTTATCCGCTCTTACGCCGCCGTCATGAAAAAGGGGCTTATGCTCCTGGGAATAGACGTTTTGGACAGGATGTAAAAATATCACCAGGGAGGGGATAACTTGTTTGGCATTTTTGACAAGGCTGCAAAGGCAAAAGCCGATGCGAAGAAAAGGGCAGACAGCTGGTGGAAAGCCCAGAAGCTCCTGGGAATAGACCCGGACATCCGGGACTGCACCCTTTGCAAAGCCAGGATTAACAGGCCGGGGGGATACCTCTTCGGCATGAAGGACGTCCTTGGCAGCGAGAAATTCATGACCCATCACATCGGCCTTCTGGAAAAGAAGGGGATACCTTCCGACAAGGCCCAGGAAATGGTGTGGCAGGAAGTGGAAAAGATGAGCCACGACCTGAACAAGGCAGAGCTGCTGGTTTGCGACAAGTGCATCCGGTTTTTTGCCTGATGCCCCGGTTGCGCCCCCCGTTGCCCTGCAACATCATCCGGCACCCGCGCCATTAACGCGGCCAGGAGAAGTAATCGTGCTTGGCGGACTGTTTCAATTTGAATCGAGCGGCGATACGGAAGCGGAGAAATACCTCTTCAAGACGCTGGGCAAAAGCGACCGGCAGATGAACCGGGTTATCAGGGCTGTTCCCGTCCTGGCCAACAAGATTTACGAAACGGCCCGCATGATGGCCGACCAGAACCTCAGGGCCATGGTGGATGAGCATTTCACCCGGTTCGGCCAGTCCGACTATTACCGGCGGCTCGACCCGGAAAGGCTCCGGAAGCTTCACCTGGAAATCGTGAACTTCATCTTCTATTTTGTCGCAGCCAGAATTATCCGGACATACCCCGATCCGCTCCACTACGAGGCGCTTCTCCACGGCATCTCCCTGGGACTTCGAAAATCCTTTTACGTGCCCGAGGAGGTCTTCTTCCGCTACCAGAAACTGGCCCAGGAAGACAGCGACCCGGAGAAAATAAAGGGCAGGTTCAGCCTCAGCCTTACCGGGTACATCACGGGAAAGCCCGACGTTACCCTGGCTTCCTCCCTGAAAGCCCTGGGCGGCGTGGTGGAGAAAGCCTCGGATATTCTGCTGGAAATGACCATCATGCCCCCGCCCGGCCAAAATCCATAACCCCCGCTGGCCATCAGCCCTTCAGAAATCCCCGCAGCCTCTCCCTGTATTTCTCTTCGTCAAAAACCTGCCGCTTCGCCAGCATCTCCCTCATCTGGTCGGCCAGCACCAGCCCCAGGCTGTCCAATATCCCCTGCCGGGACAGCTCCTTCTTCTGCAGGTGCAGATACGCCTGCTCCACCTCGGGAGGGCTCTTCTCCCCCAACTGCCTCAATATGATGGATCGAATGGTTACGTGCAGAAAAGGATCCATCTTCGACTTGAAATTCAACGCCTGGAAAACATCCCCCGTTTCCCAAAGCCCATGATACAAGGCAAGCTCCTCCATCGCCCTGGCAATCCATCTGTCGCTGTCCTCAAGGCTGCCGGGGCTTCCCCTCTGTTTCCAAATCTCAAAAAAACGCTGCCGTTTCTTTAATACTTCAAAATCCATTTTTTCCATGACACTTTTATGTGCCCCTCCTTTTATTCCTGAATCCAATCTTGCAGCTATCTTCTTCCAGCCGCCCCCTCCTCCCTGCCAAAAATTTCTAAAGGGAAACGATGGATGGGATAGAATAAGCCAGTGAAAGCCGGGCCTGACGCCCGCCTCCCCGGGGGAGGCAGGCCGGCAGCTTCAGCCGGCCGCACGGGCAGAAGGGAAATGTGGCTGCAGCGGAGCAGGCCCCGCACTTTGAACCGGGAGGAGAAAGAATGAGCATTTTCGTTGATACGGCAAGCCTGAGGGCAATAGACGACCTGAAGAACTACCCCTTTGTAACGGGAATAACCACCAACCCCACCCTCATCGCCAAGGCTGTCGGCTCCACCAGCATCTCCCAGGAGCACCTGACAGAGCATCTCAGGAAAATCAAGGAATTGTTTGAAGGGCAGATATTTATCCAGACCAATTACCCCGATTCCAAGTCCATGGTTGAGGAAGCCAGGCAGCTTCACCAGCTGCTGGGCGAAAAGCTGGTGGTGAAGGTCCCCGTTACCCTGCCCGGCCTGCAGGCCATCGATGTCCTCACCAACGAGGGCATACGCACTGCCGCCACGGCCGTGTTTACCGGGGTGCAGGCTTACATCGCCATGGGCTGCGGGGCGGAATACGTGGTGCCATACTATTCCCGCATTGCCCACTCCATGCAGGACGGCCTGGACGTCATCGAGGACATCCTGGACATCATCGACAACAGCGGTTACGACTGCCAGGTGCTGGTGGCCAGCCTGAAGAATCCTTTCGACGTGCTGCAGGTGCTGCGGGTGGGGGCACATGCCGTTACCCTGCCCATGGATCTCCTGGCATCCCTGCTGGTCAATTCTTTTACCCAGGATGCCGTGCAGGAATTTCAGCACGCCCTGAAAATCGTCTGATAGACAGAAAATAACCGCAGTAACCGGGCAGGCCGCTGGCCTGTGCTTTTGGCATTATACAAGTAAAGAAGGCTTGGGATTTGATAAACAGCAGATATAAAAACAATGTGAGGGGAAAAATCCTGGCATACGTCCTGGTAGTGATCCTGGGCCTCCTGGCGTTGTGCATGGGCATATACTCGGGCCTGTCCGAGGAAAGGTCGGCATCTCCCGGCGCAGGCCGGGTGGCGGGCAGTTTCAGGATCCCCCCGGGCGAAGGGAAGACCCCGCCCCGCAAGCCTGCCATAAAGCCCGGGGTGGAAGAGAGGCCGGAAGCTCCCGGCAAGCCCCCAGTGGCCTCTTCCGCCAGGCAGGATGACAAAGGGCACAGGGAAGAGCATCCGGAAGAAAAGCCCGATGCTTCTCCCAAGGCAGCGCCTGAGGGAGGGGCATCCCCGGCCAGGCACCTGCCCGACCCTGAAGGCGACAACGGCCCCAGGGTGGCGATTCTCATCGACGACTTTGGCAACAGCCTGAGAAACGTTGACGAGTTCAGCAACCTGGAAATACCCATCACCTTTGCCATACTGCCCAGGCTGCCCTATTCCCGCAAAATCGCCCGCATGGCCAAGGACTCGGGCAAGGAGATAATCCTTCACCTGCCCATGGAAAACCACGCAGGGGTCAACCCGGGGCCGGGAACAATTCTTGCCGGCATGACCAGGGACGAGCTGGCCAGTGCTTTCAAGGCCAACCTGGAAACGGTGCCCGGCGCAGTTGGCATCAACAACCACGAAGGCTCCAAGGCCACCGAGAGTGCTGAGCTGATGGGCCACCTGATGAAGCTGGCCAGGGACGAGGGCCTGTTCTTCATCGACAGCTTCACCACTCCCCGCTCCACGGTGCTGGAGACAGCCCGCAGGGAAGGAGTGCCCAGCATCAAGAGAAACGTATTCCTGGATAACGAAGATAGCGAAGAATACATTGCAGGCCAGCTGGATGCCCTGGCCCGCAAGGCCCTTGCCGACGGCTATGCCGTGGGGATAGGCCACTGCCGCAGAAACACTTACCTGGCCATAGAAAAGGCAATCCCGAAGATGCAGGAAAAGGGGATTCAGTTCGTCCCCGTGTCGGAGCTTGCCCGTTAGGATTTGGAGATGAGAATGAAAAGATCCCTTACCCGCCCGGCGGCGATATTTTTGGCTTTAGTGGCCATGGCCCTGCTTGTTACGTCTTTGCAGGCGTTTGCCCAGGAGGGCCGCCCTGACTCGGCAGAGAACGGAATCACCCTGGAAACCATCCGCCTGTCGGCGGGGGGCAGGCGGTTTTACCTGAAGATATTCAAAGACAGCGCAGGCAACATTTTTCTCCCCCTCAAGGATATGGACACCGGCCTTCTGATGAGCCATTTCGGCTGCAGGGCCACTTACCTGGAGCCGATGAAGACAGTCGTACTGGGATTCGAAAACCGCAAAGACTCCCGCATTGTCATCGGGGACAGAAGAGGCGATTTCTGCGGAAAGCCTGCCACCATGAAGGCGGCTCCCTTCATATCCGGCGGCAGCCCCATGCTCCCCATGGAAGCCCTGGAATATTCCTGGAAGGTCAGGACTGGCTACAGCGAGGTTACCAAGACCTACTACCTGGACCCCGTCATAACCGACGTTTCCATCGTGGACGTAAAAGGCAGGCTGAAGCTCGTAGCCACAGCCACCGGCCCCCTGAAGTGGGAAACATCCCTCCTCACCGAGCCCAGGCGGTTTGTCATTGACGTGTCCGGGGCCGTGCTGGAAGACGGCCTGGAAAACAAGGATCTACCCGTGGGCACCATGGGCAGCATATTCCTCTCCCACCAGTCCCGCAACCCCAACGTGGTGCGAATCGTCATCCCCCAGGACAAAGGTGTGGAAGTGGAGATGGTGGAGCAGCCCGCCGGCAGAAACGTCCTGGAAGCCTGGCTTTTCAACCCCCAGGTGGTGGCACCAGTGCAGGACCTCAAGCAGGAACGCATTACCGACCTTTTGGTGGGCGAGAACAAAAACAGCATCCTCTTCACCGTCAAGACCACCGGCCCCGTCCAATACGAATGGAGAAGGCTTCTCCCCCCCGACAACCGCTATTTTGTTGACATACCCAACGCCATATACACCGCCCCGCCATTTCACAAAAAGCTCGACTCGGGCTACCTGGACGGCATCAAGGTGGAGCAATACAAACCCCTGCCCCAGCCAGTGGTGCGGGTTACCTTCGACCTCCACGTGCCCTCCCGCATTGAGCTGGGCCCCAACCCCAAATACCCCGAGGAGATCAGGATCGAAGTCTTCCCCGACACCATCAACCCCAGGGGAATCTCCCGCCAGGGCTTCGGCGTTACACAGCATGTCGTGAAAGGCGGCCTGGTAATATGCATCGACCCGGGCCACGGAGGCGGCGACCCCGGCGCATGCAACCGCTCCATGGGCCTGCAGGAAAAGGAGATAACCCTGGACATCTCCCTGCGCCTTGCCGGCATGCTCCGCAAAGCCGGGTGGAACGTGGTGATGACCCGCACAACCGACAGGGACGTTTCCTACGCCGGCTCCAGCGACTCCCGTGAATTGGGCGACCGGGTGCAGATTGCCAACCAGACCAACTCACACATCTTCGTATCCATACACATCGACGCCAACACCAGCTCCGACGCCAACGGCAGCACCACTTACTATTCCCGGGATGACAGCCAGTCCCTGGCCAATCACATACAGGCCAGCCTCGTCCAGGCCAACGGCCGGCGGGACTGGGGCGTCAGAAACCGCTCATTCTTCGTCATCCGCCATACCAAAATGCCCGCAGTCCTTGTGGAATGTGCCTTCATCTCAAACCCCTACGAGGCATCCCTCCTGGCCACACCCCAGTTCCGCCAGCAGTGCGCCAATGGCATCTTTAACGGGCTGATGTCCTTCGCCAGGGCCAGCGGCATACAAATGCAAAAAGCAGGCCCAGATGAATCAAGCGGCAACGCCAGGGAAGCCGAGGAAAAACGGGACGCCATCGACAGGGAAATCAATCAGTCCAACCCGCAAGGCAACCAGAACTATAACGAACGCTAGGCACTTAAGAAGTGCCCAAAATAAGCCGGACTTAACTTGTGGTAAGCGTTAGGAGATCGTCGAGGTAGCCACTTTGGAAGTGGCCTTCCTTTTATATCCCGGACTTAGTTTGTGGTAATCGATATGTCAATGTCGAGGTATGGGGCAATTGGAATTTGTGAAGCTTTTGGGGCTTCGCCCCCATTCTTTTTATATCCCGGAGTTATCGTTTCTTAGGCGTAAGGCCATCGTCGAGGTATTCCTTTTATATCCCGGACTTAGCTTTGTGGTTGGCGGAAGGCTTGCCTCGAGGGATAAATCAATTCGAAACCGTAACGTCTTGAGAACCGACCACTGACCACCAACCACCCCACTTAAAAAGTGGGCAAATATCCCGGACTTACCACTTCTTGGGCGTAATTTGATCGTCGAGGTATCTTGAAATTCGTAACCGCAACGCTTAAAGAACTGACGACTGACCACGAACCACTGACGACCGATGTCCCCTACCTTCCAATAACCAAACGGCCATCCCAAATGCATCTTGCAATGCAAAGACAGTTCGCCTATCCCCCCGCTCACCCCCGGCGGAGCGAACAGGGCCTCCCAGGCCGGGGGCCTGGGCAGGGCAAGCCCTGCACCATTCTTTGGGGTTTCGTTCGTGAAGGAGTTTTACTTGTTCACAAACCTAACCCTGACTATTGGTCCAGGCCCTCGGCCTGGGGCGGAGGGCAGTTAGTGAGCCTGCCGGGTCTATCAAGAAGTTGGCAATCATCACATAGCTGCAAATTGATAAAATAAGGGTTTCCCGTCGATGTATATTCCAATTCGAAACCGCTAGACTTAGAGAACTGACCACTGACCACAAACCACCGACCACTAAACAGCCGTCCTATGAAGGAATTTTCCGTCCTGGTATAATATTATGGATGTTATAGACTTTTACCCGGGCGTCTGTTTGGGGCGTCCGGGAAATTCCGGGGAGAGGAGGTGAAAAATGTCCAGAGGAATCAGATTTTACACTATTCTGGTTCTTGCAGTGGCAGCGATCTTTTTGATTTCATCCTGTGAAAGCTCGGCAGGCCCTTCCGGCGGCGGCGGAATCGAAACCCCCAGGGACGGGCAGGTGGAGATTTACGAAAGCGGCCTGAAAGCAGGCAAGCCCATGTTTGTGCTTTACACTTCCCCCACGTGAGGAGCCTGCAGACAGTTGGCTCCAACTGTAAACGAAATTGAAAAAACCTGGGGAGGCAAAGTATCCTTCGTGGTCTTCCATCTCAAGAACCCGAAGTATTACGAAATGGCCCAGAAGGCCAACATACGGGCAATACCCACAATGCACTTCTACAAGGGTGGAAAGATGCTAAAGGAGCTGGTTGGCTCACTTCCCAGGAATGTCATAGAAGATGAGCTGAAGAAAATTTCCAACTGACGGCCCTGTGCGGCGGAAATTGGAAAATCAAAAAGCGGGAGCAATCCCGCTTTTTTGATTTTCTTGCTATTTCTAAAATAGCTGAGCCTGTATTCCCGGCCCGGCGGCCATGCCTTACATCCGGGCACTCGACAGCACATTGTGGCAGGTGCACCTGTGATCCAGGGGTATCAGGCCAATCAGGCTGAGGAGAAGGCTCTTCACCTTTTCGTTGTTTTCGTTGAATATCTTCACCACTGCCTCGTGGGACACGGGCTCGATGTCCTGCCCCTCCAGGCCCACGTCGTAGTCGGTGATGAGGGATATGTTGACGTAGCAGATCTCCATCTCCCTGGCCAGGTATGCCTCCGGGTAGCCGGTCATGTTTATCACCGACCAGCCCATGGACGAGAACCACTTGCTCTCAGCCCTGGTGGAAAAACGGGGGCCCTGAATCACCACCATTGTGCCTGTCTTGTGCATGGTGATGCCCAGATCCTTGCCCGCCTTGAAGGCCATCTCACGAAGGGACGGGCAGTAAGGGTCGGCGGCGCTGACGTGGGTGGTAACAGGGCCGTCGAAGAAGGTGTCGATGCGGCCCCTGGTGCGATCCACAAACTGGTCGCACAGCACGAAATGCCCGGGTGCCACTTCCTTCTTGAGGGATCCAGCGGCGCAAGGCCCGATGATAGCCTTGACCCCCAGTTTTTTCATGGCGTAAAGGTTGGCCCTGTAAGGGATCATGTGGGGGGGGAGGCTGTGATCCGCCCCATGCCTGGGCAGAAAAGCCACCCGCCTGCCGCCCACCTGGGCCAGGGCTATTTTGTCGCTGGGGGCCCCGTAGGGCGTTTCCACCTTTATCGTTTTCACGTTGTCGAGAAAGGTATAAAACCCGGAGCCGCCAAAAACGCCGATGTCGGCCTGGTGTTCCATTGTTATTTCGTCCTCCTTATTTGCTCTTGTAAGCCTTGATGAATACCTGCAGCCCCTGGGGGTGAACCGAGAGGGCTGACCAGTTTTCCTTGTAGTCGCCCATCTTCTGGGCGTAGTCTTCAAACTCGGGAAGCAGGAAGAGGATAAGCCCCTTGCTGATGGATGCCGCCCAGCGGCTGTCCTGGTATTGGACCACCAGGGGTCTTCCCTTGATGTTCTTTTTGAAGTCCTGGTAGCGGGTAACGCTTCCCATCTTTTCGTTCCTGGTCAGCAGGGTGTCGATATGCTTCTTGATGGCCCTGTCGCTGGGGAAGGAGTGGAGCATCAGCAGGTTGCCCACGAAGCAGTATGCCACTTTCTTGTTCCTGTATATGCTGATGCCCTTGTAATCGGTGGCTTCAAAGCCTCCCATTTCCCGCAGCATCTCAAAAGTCTTCTTGTAGGCGCCCATGTCGGCCACCTGGATAAAGAAGGTAATGGGCAGCTTCTCCATTCGCAGCATGCCCGAGAGCTTGCCGCGCCCTCTCCTGAACTCCATCGTGCCGGGCTCCTTATCGTCGCCGGACGCCCTGCTCCTTGACCGGGCGTAGCCCAGTATCCCCGAGAGGATGAGATCCCTCATCTTGTAGGATACCCCCAGCTCGCCGGTGGTGGGCATCAGGATGTCCTTCTCCAGCTCAAGCCCCGTCATTATGGACAGCTGGGAAGTCATTGCAGTCAGGCCCTCGTTGAACTGCTTCTCCTCGGTGCCGATGGTCTTGAGCACTTCCCATATCTCTCCCACGTTGTAAACCACGGCCATGGGGAGGCCGGCGGGGAGGTTTTCCATTATTTTTTCGCTTCCAAAGGGCTTCCTGGCAAAGTGGTTCTTAAACAGGGGGTTCTTCTGGCCGGGCAGCAGGGCAATCTCCAGGCAGCCCGTTGCGTCGCCCCCTCCCATGGAGGAGGAATATCCCAGGTAATAAAGGTTTGTCAAAAGGGAGGCCAGGGTGGGGTTCTTCACCTTCAGAAGCTGGGGTGTCAGCCGGGCCTTGACCAGGTTGACGAAAAGGATCTCCCCCATCCCGTCGCCCATCAGGGAAGTCTTTTGAAAGTCCTTGAACACAGGGCTGCTATATATGGATGACTCGGGCTTTTCCATCACCGACAGGGCCCGCTCGATAACCTGGGGGCTGTCGGCAAACAAAAGCACCTTGCCCGCCAGGGCGTATGAAAATTTGCCACTCTCGGCAATGGTTACGTTCTTCACCTGCTTCCTGCTGAAGGTGATCCCCCTTCCGGGGACGTCCTTGGCCATTATGGCTTCCATCTTGTCCAGGAAAGCGGCGGCGGCCTTCGCATCCACCACGTCCAGCACCAAAAGCAGGTTCTTTACGCTTACGGTCCTCTCCACGTTCTTGTAGTGGCCCACGAGGCCATCTTTGCTGTTGTAGCGGGGGACTTCCCCGGTGAACCCCAGGTCTTTGAACTGGTTGGCGGGGGGATAAATCTCGTAAACGTCATCGCTAATCCTGCGGTAATTGAGATAGCCACCCTTGGGGAGCTTTTCCAGCTTGATGAAAGACGGCTCTATGTCGAACATGGAGCGGGGGATGCGCCCTTTCTTCTCTTTGTAAAGCTCCACGGCGTTTTTCACCAGCCGTAACTGCTTCATCGTCTCGCCAAAGGCATCGGCGCTTTCCAGCCGCTTCTGGTAGCTCATGTGATGATCAAAATGCCTGCGGATGGCCGACTCGCTGCCGGGGCCAACTATGCCGAAGCGCACCCGGTTTCCCATCCAGGGCAGTATGTCGGTGCCCGGGTCGATCTCCACCTTTTCCCACAGGCCGGCCAGGCGCTCCTCCAGGAGTTCAATCTGGGAAAGCCTGTCGTAAACGTCCGTCAACACGTTCTGCATGTCCGGGCCGGACAGGTGAACCTCGTAATAGATTTCCGTGTCGGCGGCAAAGGGGCTCTTCTGGGCATGGGCAGCGGGGGCGGCGATGAGGGCAAGGGCTGCCACGCACAGGATGACCGTGAGAATTCTGTGAGGCTTCATAAAATAACTCCTTGGTTAAAATTAAAAAAAGGAAGGCCTGCCTTCCTTTGATTGGGCTGCCGGTTAGTTGTCCGAGTCCTCGTCCAGGTCTTCCAGGCGCTCCAAGTCGGGGATTTCCTTCTGCTCGGGCATTTCGTCCTCGCCCTTTGTGGGGATCGTCCCCTTGAGGAAGTCGGAGGGCTTGAGGTTGTCGATGTATTTCTTGAACTTGCGAAGGTCGTGCTCTTCAGACTGCTTGTCAACCACGGTCTCTTCCAGGATTATCCTCTCGGACACGAATATGGGGGCGTTTGTTCTCAGGGCCAGGGCAATGCTGTCGGAGGGCCTGGCGTCTATCTCCAGGTTCTTTCCATTGGACTCAATGACAATCTTGGCGTAAAAGGTGTTGTCGTGAATGTCGTGGATGACGATTCGAAGAACCTTGGCATTGAGGGCTTCGATGATGTGCTTCATCAGGTCGTGGGAAAGGGGCCGGGGTATGTGGGTTCCCTCCAGCGCCAGGGCTATTGCAGTGGCCTCGAAGGGGCCGATGAGAATGGGCAGAAACCGCTTGCCTTCAACATCTTTCAATATCACTACGGGATCGTGGGACAAAAGGTCAATCCCCAGTTTGTCCACTTTCATCTTTCTCATCGAAAACCACTCTCTCCTATGTTTCTTGCCATGCCCCGGTAGAGCACTGTGGATCTGCAACATCGCTTTCTTCTAAGGTTCCATTCAAAATCCTTCTTTCATGGGATCAGATGTGGCACATTGTTGGCAAGGCTCCCCCGCTCTCCCCCAGCCGGGGAGGCGTGGCAAAGGATTATGGGCCGGCAGGGAGAAATGCCCCCCCATGGAGACATTGTGGGACGCATTCAGAAACCTGAGGCGGCGGGGCTTTCGCACCGTCCTTATGATTCTGGGCGTGGCAGCCGGGGTCTTCTCATTCCTGGTGATGGGATCCATGGCCGAGCACTTCCGGGGGCTTGCCCGCCAGTTCAACAGGCTGTTTGAGAACCGCATCTTCATATCGGAAAAGCCGTCATTCTGGGCAGGGGGCGGGATAATCTCCGACGCCAAGCTGGACAAGGCTCGCCAGGCAAAGGGCGTGGAAAAGGCCATACCCCTTCTCATCACCCGCCGGTCTTCCGACTCCATCCTGATAGTGGGCATCCCCCAGGTGGTGATTGGCATCCCGCCGGGCAGCGTGCAGGACGTATCGGGGGGCTTCCCCCTGCTTTTCGGCTCGGCGGAGATGGCGGGGGAATCCCCTGCCCTTATGGGCTTTGACGCCGCCCGGGACGAGGGAGCCGTGCAGGGGGGCACCCTGATGCTGGAAGGCAGGGCTTTCCACGTGGCAGGGGTTTTTCAAAAGACGGGCAGCATCCTGGATGGGCAGGTTTTCATCCCCCTGACGGCTGCCCAGGAGATTTACAACCGGCAGGGCCTTCTCACCAGCATCCTGGTTATCCCCTCGGCCGGGGCCGATGCTGAAATCCTGGCAAAAAGCCTGAAGGCGGGAGTGCCGGGGGTGGAGGTTATCCCCCCGTCCCGGTTCCGCAGGCAGGTGGACAAGGCCCTCCTGCTGTGGAACACCCTGACCCTGGGGGCGGCCCTGGCAGCGTGCATTGCGGGGACCCTCTCCATCGTGGTGGTGATGCTTTCGTCCGTGAATGAGCGGGTGGTGGAGATTGGCATAAAGAAGGCGATAGGTGCCGAGAACAGTCACATAGTCATGGAATTTCTGGCCGAGTCGGTTCTTTGTGCCATACCCGGCTGGATGCTGGGGGGCCTGCTGTCGGTTGTCTTTTCAATGGCGGCTTCCCCGTGGATGCGGCCCATGGGCGCACACCTGTTCGACCTCTCCCCCAGGCTCTTTCTCGTGTCCCTGGCAGGAGTCATAATTATTGGCGCACTGGCCGGCACTTACCCGGCCTACCGGGCATCCCTCATCGACCCGGTTGAAGTGCTGAAGGTCAGGTATTGATGGCAGAGGAAATCATCCTGGAAGCTTCCGGCCTTTGTAAGACTCACGCCTGCCGGGATGTCCGGGTGGAGGCGGTGAGGAGCCTCAGCCTTGCCATTGCAAGGAGGGAGATCGTATGCCTGTTCGGGCGGTCGGGAAGCGGCAAGACCACTCTTCTCAACCTGCTGGGCGGCCTGGACAGGCCCACATCGGGGCAGATCCTGTTCATGGGCAGGGACATGGCGCAGATCCCCCCCGGCCAGATGCCCCGTTTCCGCAGGAAGAACATCGGCTTTGTGTTTCAGAATTTCAACCTGATCCCATACCTGACCGCCCTGGAAAACGTGGCCCTGCCCCTGCGGCTGGACGGGGTAAAGAGGGCCGAGAGAAACGAAAGGGCGGCTCGCATCCTCACCCGGCTGGGCCTTGGGGACAGGCTCCACTTCAACTGCCCGGGGCTTTCCGGGGGGCAGTCTCAAAGAGTGGCCTTTGCCCGGGCGGCAGTGGCAGGCCCCGCTCTCATCCTGGCCGACGAGCCGACAGGCCACCTGGACACGGCCTCTGCCAGGGACCTGGCCCTGTGCATACAGGAGCTGAACCAAGCTGACGGGCTGACTTTCCTGATTGCCACCCACGACCCTGCACTGGCCCGGGTAAGCCACAGGATACTGCACATGGAAGACGGCTCGCTGGCGGGGGAAGAGCCCCGGGAAAATGGGTAATTCTCTCTGCATGGCGATTCAGTCAGGAGGAATTTGGGGCCGTATGAACGAAATTGAAAAGCTCGATTTGATTGGATTATGTTGTGATAGAGAGGTTGACGCCAGGTGAGAGGAAGACTTTTGACCACTGTTGGATTAACGCTCCTGACGCTTTTCTTGGCGGGGCTGTTTGCCACACCTGCCTTTGCGGGAAAATCCTGGTCTGATCAGTATTTTTCCGAGGACAAGGGCGTGGTGATAATCGGCAACGATGACAAGTTTGCCACTGTCTATGGAATAGGGCTGACCGACAAGAGGAAGCTCTGGCAGGCGCGGGTGGCCAAGAGCCGCAACGTTTCGGTAACGATGGACGAAAACGTGGCTTACCTGGTGGCCTCCGAGGACATGGGCTTTGAAGACAACGTGGTTGCCCACGACATTGCCTCAAACAAGAAAGCCTGGTCGAGGAAAATCAAGAATTTCACCCGCAAGTCCAAGGTTTTTACCGACGAGAACGTCATCTACTTTGCCGCTGAAGTCCCCTACCGCACCGTTACCAAGTTCAAGGTGTTCGCCATAAACAAGGCCGATGGAAAAGACGCCTGGGAGCCATTTTCCGTTACCGGCAGGGTGAACGACATGGTGGAGGACGAAGGGGGCAACTTCGTCCTGGTGGCTGAAACCTTTGAGAGAAACCAGGAAGGCAGAAACGACAAGGCAGTCAAGCTCCTCAAGATTGACAGGGCCACGGGCAAGACCGCCTGGGACAGAAAGCTGGAAGGCAGCCTGCCCTATCCAGTCAGCGTTAAGAGCGACAGGATATTCTACCTTGCCCGCATGAAGACGGGGGACACCTCGAATGACGCCCTTATCGTGGTTGACGCAAAAACCGGGGCCGACCTGTGGCGGCACGAGCTGGAGCCCGGCACGGCGGCATTTTCCGAGCCCGAGTTCGTGGACGGGGGAGTGCTTCTTCTCACCAACCGGGGGGATCTCTCCTTTGTGGCCGACAACGGCGAGGGCCAGGAGTCGAGGGTGCAGTGGGAGCTGAAGACCGGTGAGACTCCTGTTGCCTCACCCAAGCTGATGGGCGGCAAGATGGTCTTTCTCACCTCCTCCGTAGCCGACAAGGCAATCCAGACCAAGGTCTGGTCGGTGGATGTCAAGACGGGGCAGAAGCTGTGGGATTACCTGATTGCAGGCATCCCCGAGCTTCCCGTGGCAAACAGCGAAAAGGCCATAGTCCTGGCCATTCCCGAGTCGGTGATGGTGAAGACCGAAAAGGGCGGGGAAAAGAAAGAATACACCCTGAGAATCGCCGCCATCAACCCGGAGGACGGAAAAGAGCTTTGGTCGGCCAAAGAGGCGGGCAGAAGCGAAAAGCCCCTGCTCATAAAGGATGACAAGGTTTACGCCTTCATATACGGCAAAAAGGCTGAAGAGAACAAGGAAACCCCCATTCACTGGCTCCACGCCTTCGACCTGGAGAAGGGGAGCAAGCTGTGGAGCGCCGAGGACGAAAGCTCCATCAACACCAGCCTTTACTTCACGTCCCAGGGCATAGCCTACGGCACAGGCGACGGCTTTGTTTCAGCCGTTTCCATCACAGATGGAAAGCGGATGTTCAAGGTGTTTACCGGCACGGAAAACGAGATGGACTCTGGCATTGCTGAAAAAGACGGCCTTCTGGGCTTTGCCACCCAGAACGGAAATTACTTCATAATAGACAGCCATGGCAAGGTGCAGAAGAGGATGCTTTTAAAGCCCCTCTTTGCAATGCACAAGCTGCCCATCTTCGTCAGCTGCCTGCTGCTGTCTTCCGTGGTTTCCTGGTTCATCTACCAGTCCCGCAAGGGCAAGGATATGTTCATCCGCCGCATCGCCGGCCTTTCAGCCATCGACGAGGCGGTGGGCCGCTCCACCGAGATGGGCAAGCCGGTTCTCTACATCACCGGCCTTGCCGACGTGGACGAGATTCAGACCTTGGCGTCCCTGTCCATTTTGGGGCACATTGCCCAGAAGACAGCCGAGTATGACACTCCCCTCATCGTGCCCTGCTGCCGCTCGGTGGTGATGGGCACCGCCCAGGAAGTGGTGAAGGAAGCCTACCTGAAGGTGGGCCGCCCCGACACCTTCCGCCGGGAAAACATCCATTACCTCACCGACGACCAGTTTGGCTACGTGGCAGGGGTTGACGGCATCATGATTCGTGAGAAGCCCGCTGCCAATTTCTATATGGGCAAGTTTTACGCCGAGTCCCTCATCCTGGCGGAAACGGGGCATTCCACGGGAGCCATCCAGATAGCCGGAACCGCCGAAGCTTCCCAGCTGCCCTTCTTTGTGGCCGCCTGCGATTACACCCTTATCGGTGAAGAGCTCCTGGCCGCCTCCGCCTACCTTTCCAACGATCCCCTGCAGATCGGGTCGCTGAAGGGGCAGGACATGGCAAAGGCCATCATCCTGGTTACAATCCTTCTTGGCTGCCTGATGGCCACCTTTGGATACGACTGGGTGAAGCTGCTCTTCACCACCAGCTGATTTTCCCGGAATATCGAATATTCCCGATTCTTAAAGGAGCAAGAGATGAGAAGAGAAATTCCGATGGCAATCACCATCATCTCCGGCGTGGCAATGATAATTTTCTTCTTCGTGCCCGTGCTGGAGAACTGGAGCGACATCCTCCTGAAATGGTTCAGCGTCATCGCCGGGTTCGCCCTGGTTTTGGGGGCATTCAGCCTTCTGCTGGTGAACCTCGGCAAAATCAGCCGCAAGGCCAGCGGCTGGCACTACAACGTAGTGCTGCTGCTGGGACTTATCATAATGGCCAGCCTGGGGATATTCGGGGGAATCAAGGTGGGCACGCCTTACAACTTCATGTTCAGCTACATCTACACCCCCCTTTCCGCCACCATGTTCAGCCTCCTGGCCTTCTACATCGCCTCCGCCGCATTCCGGGCCTTCAAGGCCAAGACATTCGAGGCGGGGCTGCTGCTGGCAACGGCCTTTATCGTGATGATGGGCCGGGTGCCCCTGGGGGAGATAATCTGGTCATCCATACCAATGCTCAACCAGATCCCCCTGGGCGACGAAATCATCGAAAAATGGGTGATGGGCTGCTTCAACACCGCAGGTCAGCGGGCCATCATCGTGGGTGCCTCCATCGGCATCATATCAGTGTCCATGAAGATTCTCCTGGGCGTGGAGAGAGCATATCTGGGCGGGGGTGACTGAGCAATGCTGGAAAAGATCAAGAACCTGGATAGAAGATGGATTTTTGCCCTTATCCTGCTGTCGGTCATAGTGCCCATACTGATTCCCATCGGCCTGCCAATGAAGACCAGCAAGCCCGTTGAGAACCTGTACAACTACATCGACTCCCTCCCCGAGGGAAGCATCATTCTGATGAGCTTCGACTTCGGCCCCTCCACGAAAATCGAGCTGGGCCCCTCGGCCAAGGCAGTAGCCATGCACGCCTTCCGCAAGAATCTCAGGATAGTTGCAATGGCCCTGTGGCCGGACGGCTCCCAGATGTCCCGGCAGATGTTTGACGAAGTAACCAGGGAATTTGAGCGGGATTACAAGAGAAAGCTGGAATACGGCAAGGATTACGTCAACCTGGGATACAAGGCCGGCGGATCGGTACTGCTCCTCAGCCTGAAGAGCGGGTTTTCCCAGAACTTCCCCACCGACGTGGATGGAACTCCCCTGGCCGATCTGCCCCTGATGAACGACGTGAAGGGTTACAACAGCATCGCCATGGCCCTCAGCTTCTCGGCAGGGGCAAACGGCATGAAAGAATATATCCTCATCGTGGCCACCCAGTTCGGCGTCAAGGTGGGCGCTGCCTGCACCGCCGTGTCGGCCCCCGAGATGTACTCCTTCATGAACTCCGGGCAGCTGCTGGGGCTGATGGGCGGCCTGAAGGGTGCCGCCGAGTATGAGCTGCTGCTGGACATGGGAGGCGAAGCCCGCAGGGGCATGGACGCCCAGTCGGTGGTGCACATGGTAATCATCCTGTTCATCATCCTGTCCAACGTCATATATTTCGTGGACGAATACAGGAAAAAACACCAGGCCGCTTAGCCTTTTTGACGACTTATTGACTTTCCGGAAAGGGGAAAAGCTCAAATGATTATGGGCACAAATCTGTTGAACCTGGCAGGCAGGCTCCCTGAAGGCTTCTTTTTCGCCCTGGGCGCTGCCGGGCAAATCAAGAAAGAAGAGATTATCGGCACCTGGATTGCTGCCATCCTGACCATTTGCATATTCAGCTTCCTATACGAGGACAATCCCCTCTACAAGTTTGCAGAACACCTGTTTGTAGGGGTCTCCGCAGGATACATCATCGCCACCACTTACCACAACGTCATTCTGCCCAACCTGGTGGGCAACATCCTCACCGGCTGGAGGCTCCTTGTTGACGGCAAGGGCTTCTCCTGGACCCACTGGTCATTCCTGGTGGCAGGCATTATGGGCGTGTTGATGCTCTTAAAGCTGGTGCCAAAGATCAACTGGATCTCCCGCTGGCCCCTCTCATTCATGGTAGGCATTGCATCGGGCCTGGGCATCGTGCTTACAATGGAAGCCTTCGTCCTCAAGCAGGTGAATGCCACCATAGTCAGTCTTCTCGTCTTTTCCGCCGAGAATCAGATAATGTGGCCCGACACCATCCGCAACTGGATCATCGTGCTGGGCGTATGCTGCGGCCTCATCTACTTCTACTTCTCAATGGAGCACAAGGGAGCCCTGATAGGCAGCAGCTCCCGCTTTGGAATATACGTCCTGATGATGGCCTTCGGTGCCGCATTCGGCTACACGGTAATGGCCCGCGTATCCCTCCTCATCGGCCGCATGCTATTCTTCAGGGACGATTTCTGGCCCGTGGTCAAAGCCACATTCAACATATCCTAACACCACCCCAAAAATAGCACTCAAACAAAGCGCCCGTGCGCTTTGTTTATTTTTAGCCATTTTAAAATGGCGAAACATAATCCGGACTTACCTTTGCCTTTACGAAAGGTTTCCGCCGTGAATATTACGTTACAGACTTATTGAAGTTACTATATGGCCCAACCATGAATTCTGCAAAAAAAGGATTTGTTTCACACAAGTAGAAAATCCATGGCCGGTATGCTCAAAAAATACACTATGAACTTTTACCATTTCAAAAATGGCAAAACAGAATCCGGACTCATATCCGGGTTGGCGATACTCTTCCGCCGTGAAGATTTCATTTCAGAATTTCAGAGGTTACAATACATGACAAATACTCGCTTCAACAAACAGGCCGATTACGGGCACTGCGCCCCCGGCTTTTTGCCATTGCTGTGCAAGAGCCTTGCCCTTTGCACCCTCATGCTTCTCACAATTACCGCAGGCCCCGCCCGGGCCGACTCCATGCTCACGTCCCCCGGACACGTCGAAGCCGGTGCCAGGCTCCACGAAGCCCCCGCCGACCAGGTGCCCGACGGGATGGAAATCGACTTCCCCCTGGCCCTTGGCATTGGCGAAAAGGGCATTGGACAGCTCCAATCCCCGTCAAAGCCTGCCGCCGCCCCTGTCAGGACCGCAGCCCCGCCAAAGAAAACGGCAAAAAAACTCCCGTCCATCCCCGTGCGTTACCGCACATACCTGGGCAGCGCCAAAGACAGCAAAAGCAAATACGGCCGCCATCTCTCCTCCAGGAGAGGCTGCCAGGCCGTTACCCTCAACATCACCCCAATCATCATCGATGAAGCCCGCAAGAACGGCATCCCACCCCTCCTCCTCAAGGGCATCATCGAGGTGGAATCGGGATTCAATAACTACGCCGTGGGCGGCTCCGGCTCCCTGGGCCTGTGCCAGCTCATGCCCGACACAGCCCGGCGGCTTGGCGTGAAAGACCCGTTCCACCCCGTCCAGAACATTGCCGGCGGCGCAAAATACCTGGGCATGCTCAACAAAATGTATAACGGCAACATTGACCGGGTGATTGCAGGCTATAACTTAGGCCCCGGCGGCGTCCAGTATGGAGTCCCGTCATACGCATACGGCTTCATACGCAAAGTTCGAAAGTGCATGCACTGGTAGGGCACTTTAAAAGTGCCCAATCATTTCATATCCCGGACTTACCTTGTGGCAAGCGTAATGTAATCGTCGATGTATAAGCATATTCGATAAGATAACGCCTTGAAACTGACGACCCACTTGAGAAGTGGGCAAATATCCCGGACTTACCTTGTGGCAAGCGTAATGTAATCGTCGATGTATAAGCATATTCGATAAGGTAACGCCTTGAAAACCGACCACCCACTTGAGAAGTGGGCAAAAAGCGCCGGAGTTACTTCGTGGTGGACGTTAGGCTATCGTCGAGGTATCTCATAATTCGAAAACGTAACGCCTTAAAAACCGACAACAGATGACTGACCACTAGCCACCAAACGCGGGGTATCAGATTGATTTCAAAACCCATATACATAAAGGCCCTTGCCGCAGTTCTTCTGCTGGCGGCTCTCATTATGGCAGGATGCTCACGAAACAGGGGCGGAGGCGGTCTGGCCGTTTCTCCTGCTGTCAGCGACGTTATCCGCAGGGCTTCCGCCCTTTCCCACGGCGGACACCTTGACGAGGCTGCCGCCCTCTTGCGAAGCGCAATGGAAGCCGAGCCCATGGAGCCGGAGCTGGTGATGGCCCTGGCAGGGGTGCTGGAGAAAAACGGCGATTACCTCAAGGCCCTCGTCCTCCTGGAAAAGTCGGTCAAGAAGTTTCCCGACGACTACGAGATGCAGGAAGAGCTATCTGCTGTCCAGCTAAGGCTTAAACGATACCGGGACAGCGCCGCAACGGCATCCCGCATCTTGAAGACGGCCAGGAAGATTCCCGGAATCTCAAGGGACGTGCAGGATCGGGCCATGGCCAACATTGCCGCCGCCTACGGAAAGGAGCGGGAAGATCATTTTCTTGCCGCAAAATTTGCGGAAGTGCTCTCTTACGTAGAAGAAGCCCTGAAGGAAGATCCCGGCTCAGAAACGCTGCAAAGCCAGAAGGCCGGCCTGTTGCGGGCAGCCGGGGAGTTTGACGGTGCGGTGAAGGCTTACCGATCCATCCGGGAGTCGGAGCCGGACAACCTTTTCGTTTCCCTGCAGGTGGCCCGCACCCTTATGGAAAAGGACGACCACAAAGCCGCCCTGGAGGAGCTGGAAAAGGCAGCGAAGGCAAGCCCCGGCAATTTCAGGGCATACAGGAACCTGGGCTGGTATTGGCTGGAGATGGGAAAGGCCGGCGAGGGGTCCGAATCCCTGGAGATGCTGAACATGGCCGTGGATCATTTCAAGACTGCAGAAAAGCTCTCTCCCCTGCCCATCGACGTTTCGTTCAACAGGATGAAGGCCGCCACCGCCCTTTACCACAGGTGGAAAAAGACAAACGATGCCGGCGACCGAAAGAGAGCACTGGAAGCATTTGATGCCTACAAAAGGGATGCTCCTCCCTGGACATCCACCGACGCCGCCCGGGCATACGTGGAGGATTTGGAAGGAAAGAGCGCCCCGGGGGGTGTCAAAAGAGAGGAAGAAGAGCTGGAGCTTTCCCCCGTGGTGAGATAGCCTTAGAGCCTATCCGGAAAATACCCCCCGCCTTGCACCCGTTTGACGCTGTCCCAGGCCAAGGGCCTGGACCATTAGTCGGATTTAGGCTCGTGAGCCTGGAAGACTCTTTCACAAACAAAACCCCGACGTATGGTGCAGGGTTTGCCCTGCATAAATCGCAAATTCGAAGCCTGTCTGAGCCCTCGAAGAGGGCGAGTTTCTGCAGAATTTGCTGATTTTGCGAGCCCGAGCTGACGAAGACAAGCGGCAAGACTCGCATGTTCATCAAGCTACAGCCATACCCGGCAGAAATTTTTTCCAGGCCCTTGGCCGGGCCGAGTGCAGCACGTTACCGGACAGTTCAAACGGCTAAACGAAACTTTCCGGATAGGCTCTTAATAACCCGTCAACTGCTCCCTCACCAGGCTGGCCCGAAGCACGTCCAGGGCCTCTCCCTCACCCGCCTTTTTAAATATCACCTGCAGGCAGGCGGGGCGGGCCATCAGAAGAAGCCTTCCCATAAGGCTGCGGGGGATGGGAGGAAGCACGCCCTCCTCAACGCCCATTCTGACGCTGGAAATGCGGGACATGAATTCCTCAAATGGCAGCACCCGGGCCGACTGGAGAAGGGCCAGGTCCCTGTGAACCTTATCCAGGCTGGCCTCCCTGGATTCAAAAAAGAGCTTTTCCCTGGCGCTTTTTTCCTGCTCCACTATGTGAAGGGCTGTCTTTTCCAGGCGGGATATGGTCTCCTCCTCGGGCTGCATCTCCATCTGGGGGTTGGATATCTGCACCAGGTTTCCCGTAACCGCCGTCCCTTCGCCCATAACGCCCCTCACGGTCATGCCCAGGCTGGTGTAATACTGGGACATCCCCTTGTAGCTGCCCATGGCAAAAAGGGCCGGCAGGTGCAGCATCACCGATGCCCGCAGCCCCGTGCCCATGTTGGAGGGGCAGGCGGTCTTGAAGCCCGTTTCGCTGGAAAAGGCGTAATCCATCACCGATTCAATCTCGTCGTCCAGCCGGTTCACCCTGTGCCAGCACTTCTTCAGCTCCAGGCCCGGCTCAATCACCTGTATCCGCAGGTGATCCTCCTCGTTTACCATCATCGACTCGGTCTTGCGGGGGTTGTGGGTCAGCGCCCTCCCTCCGGCCGCCTCGGTGGAAAAGGCAGGGGAAATGACGTGCTCCTCCAGCAGCAGTGCCCGCTCCAGGGGGGAGAGGTCTTTCAGGTCAATCCATAAATGCCCGGAAAAAACAGGGTTATCCTGAAGCAGATCCCTTACCATGACGGCAACGGAAGCCCGCTCCTTCTCGCCTGCCCTGTGGGGGAAGGGAATCTCCTTGAAATTCCTGGCCAGGCGGCAGCGGGAAGTCAATACAATATCCCCCCGGCTGCCCTCCCCGTCAGTCCATGCGGGTGTTTTGACTGTATCTTTCAACCTCGCCCTCCAGGTTTCTTATGGTGTCCCTCAGCCGGGCCGCCGTTTCGTAATTTTCATGCCTCACTTCGTCGTCAAGCTGTCCCTTCAGGCTGCCGATAAGCTTCTTCATTTTAAGGTGCTTGAAGGCCCTGGCAGGCACCTTGCCCCTGTAAAATTGTGGCTTGCCCGCCATGGCCAGGTGGGCGCGAATTTCCCTTGAAAACGCGTCATAGCAGCCCGGGCACGAAAAGAACCCGCTCATCAGGAATTCCTTGAAGCTCAGGCGGCAGTCGGGGCAGTGAATGTCCGGCACGTTTTCCACGCTCTGGCTCACCTCGGAGGGTATGGCCAGCACCACCACATGGGCGGGCACTCCCCCCTGGCCGGGCGCCGGGCCGTGCATGGATGCCTGCAATGAGGGCAAAATCTCCTGGCCTTGCAATTCCTGGCCTTCCCCGTCCAGGTGCCGCAGGGCACAGCTCCTGCAAAGCAGCAGCACGCCACCCGGCTCCTTTATGCTCACGTTTGCGGCTTCCTGGCCGCAGCTCTGGCAAATCATCCCTATTCCTCCAGTTCTTTTCCTGCCCAATATTATATCAACGGTAATCTTCCATGTCAAATCATTGCACAATTTCGTGAATTATTCTATAATTTCACTTATCGAGGTGAGCCAATTGAAAGCGGTTCTCGTCAACCCCCCAAAACTCAGCCAGGTATGGGCAGGAGTCCCCGACATATTCAACGGCCGGGATATTTACCTTTTCCCCCCGCTGGGCATAATGTACCTGGCCTCCGCTATCCAGAAATTCTCCCGCCACACCGTCAGCCTAATCGACGCCCAGCCCTTCGGATGGGACGCCTGCCGCACCGCCCTGGAAGCGGCACGGGAAAACCCTGATTTTATCGGCATTTCCACCCAGACCCACAACCTGGCCGACATCCACTGCCTCATCCAGGGAATCAGGGAGAGGCTCCCCAGGGCCCACATAATGCTGGGAGGCCCCCACTGCTGGAGTTTCCCCCGCCAGGCCGCCGCCCTTGCCGGCGTTGACTCCATCCTCCAGGGGGACGGGGAGAAGGCCCTTCCCCAGTGGCTGGACGCCCTGGAAAACGGCTCCGGCTTCGACAAAGTGCCGGGGGTGATGTGGAAAGACGCCGGCGGCAGCCTCACCGTCAACGAAAAACGGGAGCCGGAGAAGAACCTGGACGGCCTCCCCTACCCCGACAGGGATCTGCTGCCCCTGGCCCATTACTACACCCCTGGAATGAAAGCCTCCCTGACCACCACCATGATCACGTCCCGGGGCTGCCCCCACGACTGCAGCTTCTGCAACACCTACCAGCGATACAGCAGGCGAAGCGCAACCGACATCGTGGACGAGATGCAGCACTGCCAGCAGAAATACGGCATCCAGGAGATCCACTTCATAGACGACCTCTTCAACCGGACCGCAGAACGGGTCAACGAAATCTCCAGGGAAATCCTGGCAAGAAATCTCAAAATCCGCTGGGGCTTCAAAGCCACCTGCCGCCAGTCCACCCCCGAGATGGTAGCCCTGGCCCGGCAGGCAGGCTGCACCAAAATCCATTACGGCGTGGAAACAGGCACCGACGAGGGATTGCGCTCCCTGGAAAAAAAGCTGACCATCGAGGAGATCCAGGAAGTATTCAACTTCACCAAAAAAGCGGGCATCTCCACCGTGGCATACATGATGCTGGGCATCCCCTGTGAAAAGACCCCCGCCGACGTCCGCCAATCAATCCGCTTCATCCGCCACCTCGACCCCGACTTCGTCGTCTGGGCGCTCCTCTCCCCATACCCCGACACCAGGCTATTTCAAAAAGGCGCACAAATGGGGCTTTTCCCACCCGACTGCTGGGATCGCTTCATGGAAGCCCCTGACACCAGCCACAACCTGCCCACCGCCTGGGAAGAGCACATGAACAAAGATACCCTTATCAGCCTCTTCAAAGAAGCACACCGGGACTTCTACCTGAACCCCCGCAAAATCGCCGCCACCCTCGCCCGCATTTCCACACCCGAGGAGCTTAAACGAATCCTGCGAGGCGGCATCGCCCTCGTCAAAATGGAATTCCTTAAAGGCAACACCCACTTCTAAGGCACTTTAAAAGTGCCCAAAATGAGCCGGAGTTACCTTGTGGTAAGGGATAGGCTCTCGTCGAGGCAGGCACTTAAAAAGTGCCCAAAACATCCCGGATTTACTTTGTGGTTGACGATAGGTAATCGTCGAGGTATTTTTCATGTCCCGGAGTTACCTCCAAGCAGATGTAACGCTTTCGTCGAGGGATATACCAATTCTAAAAGGTTACGCATTGGGAACCGACCACAGACGACTGACCACCAACCACCCCCTTTAGGAAAGGGGAAAAATAAGCCGGATTTACCGCTTCTTCAGCCTAACTTTATCGTCGAGGTATATTCCAAATCGAAACCGTAACGCCCTGGAAACCGACGACTGACCACCGACCACCCCTTTTATATCCCGGAGTTACCTTCAAGCAGATGTAACGCTTTCGTCGAGGGATATAGCAATTCTAAAAGGTTACGAATTGGGAACCGACCACAGACGACTGACCACTGAACTCTCTTACTTCTTGCCGCCATACTTTATCAGCAGCTCTGCAGGCTCCTTGTGGCCGTTTTTCAGGGCTTCCCCCAGGGGAGTCAGGCCCAGAACGTCCCTGGGATTTAGCGCCGCGCCGCTGACCAGGAGTATCTTTATCAATTCAATCCGGGAAGAGTAGCTCTTGCCGGACAGCTTCAAAAACTCTTCGTCATCTTTCCTGGGCAGTGACACTGCCATGTGCAGGGGAGTGCGCCCGTTGGCGGCCACGGCGTTCACGTTGGCTCCCTTGGCCAGAAAAAGCTCCAGCATCTCCTTGTTGGCGTTCAAAGCCGCCAGGTGAAGGGGGGTGAATCCCTCGTCGTCCTGCTCGTTAAGCAGGCGGGAGTCTTTGGTTAAAATTTCTTCAATCTGCTTGCGGTCGTCGGTGTCAAACACCGCCGCCCGGAAAATCTTTCCTGCCACGGCCATGCGGGCGTTCAGGTTTCTGGCTCCATGGCTTATCAGGAATGCGACAATTTCTTCGTATCCCTCACCGGCTGCCATCTTTCCCGGCGTCCGGCCCTGCTCGTCCTCGGAATTCACGTCGGCCCCCTTGGATACCAGCAGCTCCACCAGGTCCAGCCATCCCTGCCTTGCCGCCATGTGAAGGGGCGTCAGCCGGTCGATGTCCCTGGAATTGACGTCGGCCTTCCCGGCAATCAGCCATTCGCAGAAATCCTTGCGGCCTTCAAAGGCTGCCAGGTGCAGGGGGGTGGAGCCGTCATCCTCCTTCAGGTCGAGGTTGGAGCCATTTTCAATTAGAAACTTGACGGCTTCAGGCTTTCCCGCCCTGATTGCCGAGTGGAGGGGAGTCATTTTCTGCAGGTATGCCCTGGAGTTGACAAGATCGGGGCGCTTCTTCAATATCTCCTGCAGCTTTGCCACATCGCCCTTCTCGGCGGCAATGTGAATCTCGCTGGCCGGGGCCGGCAAGCCGAAAAGGCAGAGAAGAACCAGGCACAGGATGCCGGATATGAGCGTCTTTGTGTTCATGCTCCCACCCCCTTACAGCCTTTCCCCGCTGGCGTATGGCTGACCAAGGGTACCGGGGGCTATGGATCTCTTCTTCTCCCCCGAGCTGGCAAGCAGGACGGCAATGGTGAAAAGGTAAGGCAGCATCAGCAGCAGGGATGCGGGAACGTCCGACCCTGCCGCCTGGATCCTGAACTGGAGAGCCTCGATGCCTCCGAACAGGTATGCCCCCAGGGCGGCCCCCAGGGGATTCCAGCTGGAGAAGATGACCAGGGCGATGGCAATCCAGCCCCTCCCTGCGCTCATGTTGTCGATCCATTGATGATTGTATGCCAGGGACAGGTGCGCCCCTCCCAGGCCCGCCAGGGCACCGCCCAAAAGGACGTATGCGTAGCGGACCCGGCAGACGTTGATGCCCATGCTCTCAGCCGCCTGGGGGTTCTCCCCCACCGACCGCAGGCTCAGGCCGGCCCTGGTCTTGAAGAGAAATACGTAACAGAGGGGAATCAGCAGGTACGACAGATATACGATGACGTCCTGCTCGAAGAGAACCTTGCCCAGAAAGGGTATGTTGCCCAGAAGGGGCAGGGGGAAGGGATCGAAGCCTGTGCCGGGCTTTCCCACCAGGCTTTTGCCCAATACGCCGCAGACGCCCCCGGCAAAAATAGTAAGTGCCAGGCCGCTCACCACCTGCTGTGCCCGCAGGCTGATGGTGAGAAAGCCGTGAATCAGGCTGAAGAAGGCTCCTGCAACCATTGCCGCCAAAAGGCCCAGCCAGGGGTTTCCAGTGGCGTTGCATGCGGCAAAGCCGGCCAGCGCCCCCGACAGCATTATGCCTTCAAGACCCAGGTTGAGAGTGCCCGATTTTTCCATGAATATCTCCCCCAGGGTGGCGTATAAAAGGGAAGTGCCCGCCCTTATGGCGGCGGCCAGCAGGCTTGTGATGACGGCGCTGTCTTCCATTTAGCGATTCCTTCCCATTTTACTTCTTGATTCTTGGCGCATAATCGGCCAGGACACTTCCACCCAGTATGAAGAAGAGTATGGCCCCCTGCAGAATGTATGAAAAGGATACGGGCAGGCTCATGCTTATCTGGAGCTGATCTCCCCCCACCAGCAGCGAGCCGAACAGAAAGGCGGAAAGGAGTATGCCCCAGGGGTTGAGCCGGGCCAGCCACGCCACTATGATGGCGGAATAGCCGTAACCGGCGGAGAACCCGTGCTGCAGGCGGTGCTGAATGCCCGACACCTCGGCCATCCCCGCAAGGCCGGCCAGGGCACCGCTCAAAAACATCACCAGCAGGACGTTCTTTGTGATGTTGATTCCCGCATACCGGGCGGCGTTGGGGTTTGCCCCCGTTACCTTTATCTCGTAGCCCCAGCGGGTCCTGTCAAAAACCACCCACAGCACGGCTGCAAGCAGTATGCCAAAGGCAAGGCCCAGGTGAACCCGGGTGCCCCCGATGACAGGGAGGTAAGTGTTGGGGCCAAACTGGGCCGTTTCTGGAAACCCGTAGCCGGAAGGATCTTTCCACGGCCCGTACACCAGGTAATCCACCCACAAAATGGCCACGTAGTTCATCATCAGGGTGGTTATGGCCTCGTTGGCACCGGCAAATGCCTTGAACGCCCCCGGTATCAGCCCCCACAGCCCCCCGGCGGCGGCACCAGAGAGCATCATAAGGGGTATGACCACCCACGGGGAGAGATTTCCCATCTTCAGGGCCACGAAAGAGGCCGCCATGGCCCCCATGAAGAACTGGCCTTCCGCACCGATGTTCCACAGCTCCATCTTAAAGGCCAGGGCCACTCCCAGGCCGCACAGGATAAGAGGGATGGCCTTGACAAAAGTCTCCGACAGGGAATATCCCGAGCCGAACACGCCCAGGAACATCTCTTTGTAAGCCTCGATGGGGCTCACCCCTGCAAAGGCCAGCACGAAGGCGCACACCACCAGTGCCAGCACGAAGGAAGCGGCGGGAATGACAAAGTGGGCAAAGGGGAGAGGCGTCAGCCTTCTTTCCAGGGTGATTCTCATTCTTCCCCGTCCTTTCCGCCGCAGACACCGCCCATCAGCAGGCCCAGCTGCTCCCGGTCGGCACCGGCTGCATCCAGGACGTCCATGATCTGCCCCTCGTATATCACGGCTATGCGGTCAGAAAGCTGGAGAATCTCTTCCAAGTCTTCAGATATGAGGATCACCGCCGCACCCCTGTCCCTCTGCTTCAGCAGCAGGCTCCTGGCGTTCTCGGTGGCCCCCACGTCCAGGCCCCTGGTGGGGCAGGCGGCAATGATGAGGGCCGGCTCCCCGGCAAACTCCCTGGCCAGGAGGAGCTTTTGCAGGTTGCCCCCCGACATCAGGCGCACGGGGCTTGACGGGCTGCCAGCGGCCACGTCATAGCCTGATATGACCTGCTGCGTCCATTCATCCAAATATTTTTTGTCCAGAAAAAGCCCGGAGCCGACTGGCTCTTTCCAATAGCTTCCCAGGGCCAGGTTGCCGGCAAAGTCCAGGGAGGACACAAGCCCTGTCCCAATCCTGTCCTCGGGGACGAAGGTGATGCCCATGTCCCTTCTCTGCCTGGGGCCCAGGTGGCCTATGCTCTGCCCCCTGAAGATGACGCTGCCCCCCCTGAGCCTTCGCATGCCGTAAATAACTTCTGCCAATTCCTTCTGGCCGTTGCCTGCCACGCCAGCGATGCCCAGTATTTCCCCGGCCCGCACGCCAAGCCCGGCCCCCTGCAAGGCAGGCAGGCCCTTGTCGTTGAGGGCTTCCACCTTCTCCAGCTTCAGCACTTCCTCCCCGGCAGGGGCAGCCTGTTTCTTCAGCTCGAAAAGGACTTCCTTTCCCACCATCATGCCGGCCAGGGCTTTTTCCGAGGTGTCTTTCTTTTCAACCACCCCGGCCAGGGTGCCTTTCCGCAGGATGGTTACCCTGTCGGCAATCTCCATCACTTCTTCCAGCTTGTGGGATATGAACACTGCCGAGCGGCCTTCGGCCCTGAGATCCTTGAGGGTCTTGAACAGGTGCTTCACCTCGGGCGGCGTCAGAACAGCCGTCGGCTCATCCAGGATGAGAATTTTGGCATCCCTGATGAGGGCCTTGAGGATCTCCACCCGCTGCTGCTCCCCCACCGACAATTGCCATATATATTCGCCAGGGTTGACGGGCAGGCTGTAACGCCCGCCTATCTCCCGGATCCGGGCGGCGATTTTTTTCTCGTCAATGAAAAACCCGCTCCCCGAAAGGCCCAGCAGGATATTTTCCAGCACCGTATGGGCCTTCACCAGCATGAAATGCTGGTGAACCATGGCAATGCCGTGCCTCATTGCGTCCTGGGGTGAGCGTATTTCAACGGCGGTGCCGTTGATGAGGATTTCCCCGCCGTCGGGGCGGTACATTCCGCCCAGGACGTTCATCAGCGTGGACTTTCCCGCCCCGTTCTCGCCCAGCAGGGCGTGAATCTCGCCCGGGGCAATGGAAAAACTGACCCCCTCGTTGGCGGTAACGCCGGGGAAATACTTGGATATGTTCACCATCTCCACAAGGGGACGGGGAGTTGTCATAATCTCAACCTGCTACCTGGGGATTTCGCCTGACACGCCCTCCACAAACCAGTTCAGCTTCAGCATCTGGTCGTCGGTCATCTTTTCCCCCTCTTTAAACTTCAGCGCCCCGGACTGATCCTTCACCGGGCCCCAGAAAACGTCCCACTCCCCCGACTCAATCAGCTTTCTCTTTTCCGACACCAGCTTTTTCACGTCATCGGGCACCATGGGGCCGAAGGGAGCCAGGTCCACCACCCCTTCCTTCAGGCCCTTCCAGTAGTTTTGCGGCACCCATTTCCCCTCTTTCACGGAAATCACATCGGGGATGTAAAACTTTTCCCAGTTGAACACGGGAGCCGTCAGGTGGGCCCTGGGTGCAAAGGAGCTCATGTCGGTGTTGTAGCCGATGGAATAGCAGCCCCGCTTTTCCGCCGCCTGCTGGGGGGCGGCAGTGTCCTGGTGCTGGGCAATCACGTCGGCGCTCAAGTCCAGCAGGCTCTCCGCTGCCTCCCTCTCCTTGGCGGGGTCATACCAGGAGTGGGTCCAGACCACGTGAACGGCAGCCTTGGGGTTCGCTTCCCTGACTCCAATGGCAAAAGCGTCGATTCCCCTTATCACCTCGGGTATGGGATGGGCGGCCACGTAGCCGATTTTGCCGGTCTTCGTCATCTTCCCGGCCACCAGGCCGCTCAGGTAGCGGGCCTGGTACATCCGCCCGAAATATGTTCCCACGTTTTTGTCTGTCTTGTATCCGCCGCAATGCTCGAAAACCACGTTGGGGAAATCCTTTGCCGTGGCCAGCACCGGGTCCATGTATCCAAAGCTGGTGGCAAATATCATCCTGTAGCCGTTGCGGGCATACTGGCTCATCACCCTGCCGGCGTCCGCCCCTTCGGGCACGTTCTCAATGATGGAAGTCTTGATGCCGGGCACTTCCCGCTCCAGCTTCTTCCTGGCCTCGTCGTGGGCGGTAGTCCAGCCGGCGTCCCCCACGGGGCCCACGTAAATGAAAGCAATCTTCATCTCGTCCCCGCCCGATTTTTCCGGGGACTTGCCGCTTCCCGGGCCGCAGCCGCAAAACAGGAGCAAAGCCCCCGCAATTATCCACAAAAACAGAAAATGCCTTCTCAAGAGAGCCTCCCGCAAGAAAGATTTTTGCCCGCCAAAACACAGGCAGCACTTCTTTAATGCAGATTTTCTATGATGGACGGCATTTTCCTTTGGGGAGTTCACAAGTTGGGATAGGAACAGCCGAAATTAAAAATCACCTGCCAGAATTGAAAGGAAGATTGACCCGCCGGGTGTCAGTTGAGGGCCAGCTCGTGAGCCGCCTCTTCTGCCAGCTCGTCCACCAGCTCTTTTACAGAGACTATCTTGTCTATCCTGGAAACGTTGCTGCCGGTAAATACCACGGCGTCTTTCAGGTGGCCCTCGGATGCGTCGAAAAGGGCCTTGGCAATGCAGTATGGGCTTTTGTTGGGCTCACACGTCTTCAGGCAGCGATAGACGCAGCGGAACGGAACCTTGCCGCCCTTCATCACTCTTTCAATAAGCTCGGTGCGGATGGCCCTGCCGGGCATTCCCACCGGGCTTTGAATGATTACCACGTCCTCTTCCCCGGCTTCCAGGTAGAGCTTTTTGAACTCGTCCGCCACGGAGCACTCGTGAGTGGCCACAAACCGCGTGGCCATCTGCACTCCCTGGGCACCCAGCCTGAGAAATCGGGCAATGTCCTTGCCGTTGAAGATACCCCCGGCGGCAATCACGGGAATTTGCCTGCCCGAGTCGTGGGTGTAGCCGCTGGCCACTTCCAGGACTTCCTTCACGTATTCTTCCAGGGCGTTCTCCCTGGGGGGGGTCAGCTCGTCAAACTTGAATCCCAGGTGTCCTCCCGCCAGGGGGCCTTCCACGATGAAAGCGTCAGGGATCCTGTCGTAGCGCTTCTTCCACGTGCGGGCAATGAGATCGGCCGCCCGTCCTGATGAAACAATGGGTATCAGCTTGATGGCCCTGCTTTCAACCAGCTGGGGGAGCTTCAGGGGAAGCCCTGCTCCCGATGCCAGGAAATTGATGTCTTCGCTTGCTGCAGTAACGGCCAGCTCTTCGTGATTGCTCAGGGCGACCATCACGTTAACGCCAATGACGCCACTGCTGGCTTTTCTGGCGCTGTGAATCTCCCGGAGCAGTCCTTCCCTGGACGCCTTGAGATAGTCTGTATCGTTATCTTCCGAGCCGAAGCCCAGACCGACGCTGGCTATAGTCCCGGCACAGCCGCAGTTGGCAACGGCGCTTGCCAGGGAGGCGGTGGAAACTTTAACTCCCATAGCACCTTGCACTATGGGTATTTTTACTTCCATATCGCCAATTATGAGGGGGTTTAACTTATGGGGCATAAAAAAATCCTCTGGGGCTTAACAAAATCCTCTCTCCATTATTTCCTACCCGAAGGGAATAATCCTGTAAACCCAAAAAATTTTTCGGCAAATCTTTTTCCCATGGATGGGGCTAACCCTTTGCATGGCTTTCTCCTTACCCATGAAAAGTCAAATTCCTGCCTTTCGTATGTTTAAAAATTTTTTTATGTATCAGGCCTGACCATGAGCCCTTCTGCCGCCGGACACCCCGGGCCGCAATGGCACGGCCATCCTGGGCGGGGAGTTTTACATGGCCAGGCGGGGAGGACATTCCCCTGCAGATTAGAAATTAAACGTTGATGGGCCTGCCCTGCTGCACGATTGCAGGGGACAGGGATCATCCCGATTCTTATCAGGGGGTGAGCCGCTTGGCCGGCATGAATTCAAAAAATATTTCTTCTCCCTTAAACGGGCTATTCGAAGGGGCCGAAAGGTTCCTCTCGGGAGCCGCCGGCGGCACGGAGCTTTCCGCCGCCATACAGGATGCCCTGAAAAAAATTGAGAGCCTTCTCGGCGGCACCGCCTCCCCCGGGCAGGGTCAACTTGTCCTTACAGAGAGGATCCTCAGGGAAATCCAGGCGCTGGACCAGGGGATCGGGGAGCCGCCCCCCCGTAATTCAATGACGGAAGCCCTGGCAAAGCTCCGGCAGATGGACGGGGAGCTTGTGAAATTGCTAAAATCCCCCGGCGTGGAGGGAAAAATGGAAGGCAAGGGCTTCAACAGCCCCGCCTACCGGAAGATTGAAGATGCCGCTTCATCCTATGCCCTGGGAATGACTGAAGGAGATGGCCTCCTCCAGGCGGTGGAGACCGCCAGGGCCGACATCCGGGAATTGGCAGGCAGGATGGCCCAGGACGGGCCGGGACAGAACGATCGCAGGGATGGGGATCTTTCGGAGGGGCTTGGGAAGTGGCTCTCGGCCCTGGATTACATCGGGGAAAGCTGCCGCTCCGGCGACCGGGAAGCGGTGAGCTACGGCATCAGCCTGGCCTTTGAAGCGGACAAAGCCCTGGCGGCGGCGGCAAGACCTGGGGACGACGACCCCGGGACGGCCTGAAGAAGCTTTCTCTTCTGCCCCCCGTGCCGGCAGATAAGCCCGCCGGGGCTTACCTTTCAGGTATCTTCCCCCCCAGGGCGAAATATATCTTCCTGGCGGCGTCGTAAAGGCCCGCCTTTCTCAGCACCTTGACGGCGGCATCCTCCAGCCATCCCCTCGTCAGGCGGTGGTGCGCCCTTTTCAGCATCTGCCTCACGGGAAGCTGGTACGGGCAGATTTTCTCGCACTTTCCGCAAGAAATGCAGTCGTTGAAATGCCGGGAGAGGCCCCGGTATTCGTCCCGGGCGTAAGTGGCCGAGAATATCAGGTAATTTTCGCAGCGAAACACGTCGGATATGGGAATCTGCCGGGAGCACTCCCCCTCGCAATAGCGGCAGCGCCGGCAGAAACGCTCGGGAAGGCTCCTGGCCTCCTCCAGAAGCTGCGCCCTCTCCTCCTCCGTCATCTCCCCCAGGCCGTACCCCGCCTGCACGCACTGCCGCACCTGATCCGGGGTGATGCAGCCGGGAATGACCGTGGAGACGGGATGCCCCAGGATGAAGCGAAGGGCCTTGTCAACGCTCTTCAGGTTGCCCCCCGCCAGGGGTTTCATTATGATGGTGCCAATATTCCTGCGCCCCACCACGTCTTTCACCTTTTCGTAATGCTCCGTCTCGATGGGGTTGAAAGGAAACTGGACAGTGTCAAAAATGTCCGACTCCAGTATTTGCGGCAATATCCGGGGATTGTGGGAAGATACGCCTATAAAATCGATCAGTCCCTGTTTTTGATACGACCGGAGGGCCTCCATTGCGCCCCCCCTGCCAATCACCTGCTCAAACTCCGCCTCGTACTGCACGTGGTGCACCTGCATCAGGTCAATCTTCTTCAGTTGCAGGGCCTCCAGGCTCTTCCGGATCTCCTCTTCCGCCTGCCTGGCTCCCCGCATGTAGGTCTTGGTGGCCACGTATGCCCTGCCGGGGCGCTCCTGCAGGGCCAAGCCTGTGATCTGCTCCGAGTCGAAGTATCCCCGTGCCGTGTCGATGAAGTTGATGCCCGAGTCTATGGCAGTGATGATTACCTCCACACCGTCCCGCACGTTTTTCTGGGTGCGGGAGATAACGCCCATCCCCCCCAGGCCCACGCACGAAACCATAAGCCCCGTCCTGCCCAGGGGGCGGTGGGGCAGCAGCTCGTTCTCAATTCCTGAATCTTTCCGGTCGGTCAAGCCTGCGCCTTGTTCCTTTCAGCAAATGTCCCCCAAAGTAAACAACCCCTGCAAGACGACAGCCCTGCAGGGGTTTTAAACCAGTGCCCTTCGACTACTGCCTCATGAATTCGTCCCACTTCTTGAACATGTTGTCGTTGGTTTTGGCTTTGTAAACGTTGGCATCCTGAATGATTTCGTTGGTTTTGGTCTGAGCGTCCTGTTGAATTTTCCAGCGCTCCATCACGTTCTTCTTGACTTCTGCCGAAGTCTGCTGGGTGATGGTCATTCCCTGCTGGTAATCTCCAACTTTCTGCTGATACTGCATTGCATTCATTGTGTACATTGAGTTGGCATCCATTGTCGATTCCTCCTTGATTATCTTAAATTTTCAATAGCTCCCTTTTATAGATCCCTTTTTAACCCGGTAAATTTTTGTCTTTCAACACCTCCAGACAAAATTTTCCACTCGTTGATCTTATTATCCCATATTTTCATCAAAGGTAAAGGGGTTGTTGAAAAAAAAATTAAAATACTTGATTGAGGCAGGATGCCAGGCTTCCCGGCTGCATGCCCGCCGTATCGGCATCTCCATAAAGCCATTCCGCCGGGACGGGCAAAATCCCGTCCCCCTGCAAGCATGCGCCGGCATCAGGCGGAAGCAGCACCGGCACCGGCACCCTGCCCCGCCTTCATCGCCTCCCGTATAACCTGGGCCAGCCTTTTCACCCCTTCCACGTTCTGCTCTTTGGTAGGGAATGAGAAATTAATCCTCATCGTGTTCTTCCCCTGGCCGTTGCAGTAGAAGTTGGCTCCCACCACGTAGGCCACTTTCTTCTTCAGGGCTTCCATCAGCAGCTCCCCCGAGTCCATGTACTCAGGCAGGCGAAGGAACAGGAAAAGCCCCCCCTCGGGCCGGGTCCAGGTAACGCCCGCGGGCATATACTCCTGGAAGGCTTTCAGCATTATGTCCCTCTTCTCACGGTACATTTCCTTGATGCGCCTGATGCTCTTTGTAAGGTAGCCTTTCTGAATGAACCGCCCCACGGTGCGCTGGTTGAAGGCTGACGTGCAGAGATCCGTTGCCTGCTTGGCTATCACCAGTTTCTCGATAATGTCCTTGTGGGCCAGTATCCAGCCCAGGCGGAAGCCGGGCACGAATATCTTTGAGAATGTGCCCAGGAACAGCACATGCCCCGTGTTGTCCATCTGGTAGAGGGCCCTGGGGGTCTCCCCCTCGAAGCGAAGCTCACGGTATGGGCTGTCCTCGATGAGCAGCACGTCGTATTTCTTTGCCAGGGCCAGGATCTGCTCCCTTCTGGACTCGGGCATGGTAACGCCTGCCGGGTTCTGAAAATCGGGCACGGTATAAATGAACTTGGGCTTTTCCCCCCGGGACTTCATCTCCTCCAGCAATTCCTCCAGCTTGAGCGCGCTCATCCCCTCGTTTTCCAGGGGAACCCCCACCGGCTGCGCCCCATAGCTGGTAAAAGCCTGCAGCCCGCCCAGGTATGAGGGCAGGCAAACGACTACCTTGTCGCCCCTGTTGAGGAAAATCTTCGACACCAGGTCCAGCCCCTGCTGGGACGAGGTGGTGATCAGGACGTTTTCCCGGCCAAGGGTAATGCCGAACTGCCTGTAATGCTCGATGATCATGTCCACCAGCAGGGTATCCCCCTCGGTGGTGCCGTATTGCAGGGCGTATGACGCTTCTTTTTCAAGGACTTCTACCATCACTTCCTTCAGGTCTTCCACGGGGAAAGACTCGGGGGAAGGCAGGCCCCCGGCAAAGGAGATGATGTCCGGCTGCTGGGTCAGCTTCAGAAGCTCCCTGATGGCCGAGCGTTTCACGTCCCTTACGTTGTGGGACAATGCCCCGTATAGGTCGCTGATCATAAATAACTTACCTCCCTGTCAAATAACCTTCACAGCAACACTTCACTGGCATTTCCCCAATTCCTCTCTTGCAAAGCTTTCATTAAAAAAAGCCCAAACCCAGCCCCCGGAAGCCCTGGGACACGTTTAACCCCATCCTGGCAAATAAACAAAAAATATGATAAATCCTTTATCTTTCCCTCACATTCTGCTATCATATATAGTAACTTCAATAAGTCCGTAACGGAATATTCACGGCGGAAGCCTTTCGCACAAGCAAAGGTAAGTCCGGATTATGTTTCGCTATTATTAAAATGGATAGAATGATCTGGAATCACCGTGAAAAAACAAAAGAAATTTGGAGAACGAGCCATGTCAAGCAACCAGTCCCCCAGGGGCCCATACTTCGTGCTGGAGCTTACCCCCCGCTGCAACAACGACTGCCAATACTGCTACAACGTGTGGAAGAAAGATCCCCATTACCCTGCCGGGGAGCTGGACACGGACACATGGAAAAAAATAATTGAAAAAATCAAGAATGAAACGACCTCCGAGATAATATCCTTCACCGGGGGCGAGCCGATGATGCGGAAAGACACGCTGGAGCTGGTCCGCTTCTCCAACAGCCTGGGCCTGGGGGTGAACCTGATCACCAACGGCACCCTGCTGACCGAGCAGCTGGTGAAAGACCTGATAGACGCCGGCGTCGGCCTCTTTGAGCTGCCCTTCCTCAGCGGAAAGCCCGATCTTCACAACAG
>Ga0351879_1006_pt1 | contig 54101 bp, 30 predicted proteins | sample BONcelFGM3001D15_FD_206782 | JGI IMG/M metagenome (GOLD analysis project Ga0351879, IMG submission 206782) | Enriched cells from coal bed in the Powder River Basin, Montana, United States - BONCAT cells FGM rep3 HSBNCT.FGM.300.1.D15 ... | reverse complement strand
AAATAAGAAACTCAATCGGATTGTATATTGGCGCAGTGAATCCAAATGGCAATCTTACTGCAGGTGGTGGAACAGTCACAACCCAAACGATTGAAAGATCTTATCTTGGTAGCTTTACCCAAGCACCTATCTGGTTTGCAAGTGTTAACAGATCAGTGTCCTATATAACGGCTAATATTCACACACCTGGAAAATCCTTATTCACTACAGGTCATGAAATTCGTCAGACAGGTGGAGTTGGTTATATTGAAGGTACACTTGCACTGAGCACCTTTGATAATGTGCAATTGGGAGTGCCAGTAACGCTGGGAACGACAACCCTGGGCACATTAACGATGACCAGAGGTATCCTCGTAACCACAGATGCAAATCTACTTACCTTAAGCACTTTTGTTGCTGGCCCAACGGGCACGGCGCCAACCATTGCAACTTCACCTCTGACACATATAACGAATCATGGCTCGTATATTTCAGGCCCGATGCGCATCAATTTTCCTGCAACAGGAACAACCTCGCGCAATTTTCCACTTGGATACGGTACGGAGTTCTCCGGACCGGCCAGAAATGGTAACATCCTAAAAACCATCACTTTTGCTTCAACAGCTGCATGGACAGGTTCGACTGTTAAAGTGAACCTCACCGGTGCACCAAGTGGTACGGCAAACAGTCCGCTTACAAGTGCAATCGGCACAAGAGGCTGGTATGTTGATTTGATGGGCAGTGCTGAGATGCCAAGTGTAACAACTGTTACCATTAGAGGTGTCAATAACACTGGCGGGAATAGTGACCAGCTTGTGGGCGACCAGGCTGAATTGCGTATTGCCCAGTCACCTGCGCTTACCGGACCCTGGACCAACAGGTCAAATACGACTGGAACTGGTGCCTTCGTAGATAATACCTACTACACCAGAACCAGTCCATCAGCTGCCCCGGGACCTATTGTACCATTCTCAACAAATGGAGGTTATTTTGCTTTTGCTACAACACTTACCGCTGCAAATCCTACCGGTGTTACTGCAACAAGTATTAGTCCTTCACAAATTAACCTTGCATTCACACCAAACGGTAATAACAACAACGTAGTTATTGTTTTCAATCAGACAGGTACATTTACCGATCCTGTTGGAGCACCTTCAGCTGTCGGACAGTCGTTTGCAGGAGGTACGGTATTGTACAACGGCCTTGTTTCTCCTGTGAATCACACTGGTTTACCTCAAGCTACAACTTATTATTACAAAGCCTACTCCTATACAGGAAGCGTTTATTCTTCAGGGGTAACTGCTAATGCTACAACTCAATGTGCTGCAATATCTGCATTTCCCTGGACAGAAGGCTTTGAAAGTGTAACCATACCTACGATACCATCATGCTGGTTCAAAGAAAACGGCGACTGGGTCACCACTAACAATGCAAACAGCACCTATGATGCTGATGCGCGAACAGGTACACAGTTTTTGAGGGAATCATATTCCGCAACCAATGAATTCATTTGGAGCCCCGGCTTCCAGCTTACAGGGGGTACGTCATACGACTTTTCATTCTGGTGGGCCGGAGATACATACGCTGGCTGGACAGGTGATGTATTCTACAATTCAACCGCCACGTCAGTGGGAGCAACACAGTTGGGGGGCTCCTTTGTTGAAAATGCAACAGTGACCACAAAAACCTATGCAAAAGTTGCCAGAACGTTTATTCCTGTTTCATCAGGTGTGTATTATTTTGCTGTTCGGGTGAACTGTCCAACATCATCACCCTGGTATCTTAGTTTCGATGATTTTACCTTTGGTTTAACTCCACCTCCTTGTACTGCTCCTGCAACTCAGCCAACTGCACTGGTTTTAACACCAACAACGACTACTGTTGCAGGTAGTTTCACAGCATCAGCAACCGCTACTGGATATTTGGTTGTTCAAAGTTCATCAGCCACTTTGGGTGGTGCTCCTGTTAATATGACCACATATAATACTGGTGCAGCCATCGGGTCGGGAACAGTTGTGAGCAACGGAACAGCAACCACTTTTACAGCATCAAGTTTGACTGGAAACACACAATATTATTATTTTGTATTTGCATATTCTCAGGGTGATGCTTGTACTGGTCCTGTTTACCGAACAGTTTCTCCTCTGTCTGGTAATACTACAACTTTGCCAGCGGCTCCAGCAGCACTTACAGCAACAGCCACAGGTTCAACACAGATTAGTTTTACTGCTACTCCTAATGCTTTAGGAAATAACATCGTTGTAGCATGGAACACTACCAATACCTTTGGTGTGCCAAGCGGACCGCTAGTTGCCGGACAATCAATTCCTGGTGGAGGTACAGTGCATTATGTCGGTAATGCAGCAGGTCTTTATGCTCATACAGGCTTACAAGCAGGAACAGCATATTACTATCGTGCTTGGTCTGTTGTTTCAGGGCCTGCATATTCCACAACATTTATAAATGCATCAGCATCAACTTACTTTGGTGTTCCATTCTCGCAGAATTTTGATACTAGTCCTACCGGCTCAACACCTCCTGGAGGTTGGACAAGCCATGCATCAGCAGCTGCAAGACCTTGGACGATTGTTGCAGATGCTGCGATTGGAAACGTTACTGCACCAAACTTTATTGGAGTTTTTTACAATGAAACAGCTGCTAAAAACGAATATTTGGTTACCCCTGCAATTCAAATGACAGGAGGACAGCCATACCTAATCAAGTTCTGGGTTGAAGCACCTGGATGGGCAGGTACCCCAGAGAAATTAAAACTTTTGGTAGCAAATTCCCCAACATTACCTGCTATTAGTGCTGGTACAGTACTTTGGGATCGCAATAATTTATTGTTGTCAACCTATACAGAGTACATTGTTAATTATACACCTGCGACATCTGGTGTTTATTACTTTGGATGGCATGCCTATTCTGTTGCAGATGTCGATTACATAGCGATGGATAATGTTAGCATTGTTGAACAACCTCCATTTGAAGTGCTTCCTGAAGCTCATAATTTCAGGGAAATCAATTCAGGTTTCCAATCTGAGCCAAAGTCTTTCACTTTTAAAAACAATCGTAATACGAGTATTACTGTTTCAAGTGTGAACTTTGGAGGAACAAATGCAAATCAATTTATCAAAATTGATAACAATACTTATCCAAAGGTTTTGGCACCAGGTGCAGAAATGACAGTAAATGTTGTATTCAAACCTACATCAACCGGGGCAAAAACTGCCTTATTACAAGCAACAGATAACCATGGAACCTATACTGCATCGCTATCAGGAACAGGTTATGTAAATGGTCCTCAGTTACTTACAGGAACAGCTGTAGCTCCAAGTTCAGTACAACTCAGTTGGAATCAACCATTACCTTATTATGAGATACGTTATGATGATAATACAGCTGAAAATTGGTACTGGGTAGCAACTCCAACCACAACAAGTCAATTCTTTTATACCAAAGTTGTTATACCAACAAGTGGAACCTTAAATAAACTTGGTATACTTACCAGAACAAACGCTGCTGCTACATTTGAATCAATAAAATTGTGTCCGGAAAGTGCAGGAAAACCAAACCTTGCTGCTCCAATTCAATCATTCAATAATGTTGCTGTTTCCTCATTAACCGGAGAATGGATGTTATTAAGTTTAACGAGCCCACTAAGTGTAACAGCAGGTCAAGTTTTCTATATCGTAACCCAATGGCCTGCAGCAAGTACAGTAGGTCCATTTGTTGGAACTGACATGAGTAGCGCTGGTTATGGGATGTGTGCTTATACATCAGATGCAGGAACAACCTGGACTGCATTTGGCGGTAACTTCATGATGAGGGCCTTTATGACAACAGCTGCCAAAGGGTCATCAACCCCTGACTTCGTATCCGTTGAAGCAAATGCAGATATGTATTCACTTCCTGTTGCAGAAGCAATGTCTCGTATATCAGAGAGAAGTGTTGCTGGAATTGGTGGAGTTGAAGCTCCTGGTTTTATTGTTGAAAACGCTGATAATAAAGCACCTGTGGATTATACATATACTGTTAAACGCGGAACAACTTCAGGTGTGTATGAAACGATTGCCAGCAGTGTTCAAACCACTAGCTACCTCGATGCCACTTCTGCCTCTGCAACAACCTATTACTATCAGGTTGATGCTGTTTATCCATCAGGTACAGGATCTTCCAACGAAGCTGCTGTAACCACCCTGTGTACAACTCTGGATATACCTTATACACAAAGCTTCAGCGGAGCAAATATACCAGCTTGTTGGTCGCAGACATTCTCAGGCGCACTTACAAGCAATAGATGGACAATTTCAACTACTAATACTGCAGGTGGAACGGCCAATGAAATGAAGGCTACTTATCAAAGTGGAGTGGGTGTATCAAGACTCATAAGCCCAGCATTTAATACCAACGGTGCTTCTGCATTGCTCTTAAGCTTCAAACATTTTTATGATGCTTATGGAACCGGAATAACTTACAAAATCCAAACCAGTTCTGATGGAGTTACATGGACAGACGAAGCCTGGTCATTTGCCGCAGGTGCAGAAAATGTAGGACCACAATCTGTTTATGTTAACTTACAGAATAATCTTGGGAATACAACCTATATCGCTTGGGTACTTGATGGCAATCATTTTCAATTTGACTATTGGTATATTGATGATGTACAGATTACTACTTCAATGTCAGTTACAGCCGTCCTAAATGACTTGAGTTGCTATAACTCTAATGATGGTTCAATTGATTTGGTCATCGATGGTGGCGTTCCACCTTATACATTTTACTGGCAAGGACCTGATGGTTTTACAGCTTCAACTCAAAACGTTTCAGGACTTGCTGCAGGTTCTTATCTTTACAGCGTTACCGATGTTAACAATGTTAATGCCTCCAATGTTGTAGTCCTCACACAACCTGCTCAAATTCCAGTCCCAACTGTTCAAAACTTAACCGTAACATACGATGGCGCAGTTCACGCTATTAATGCTGTTGCACCTGTCGGAACTGTTTTGGTTTGGTATAATGCAGCCAATGGTGGCGATGTAATTGTTGCTCCATCAGCAACTGAAGCTGGGGTATACAATGCTTGGGTTGCTAGTCTTGATGAGACAAGCGGCTGTGAAAGTGCAAGGGTTGCTGTTATTCTTACAATCAACAAAAAGCAACTTACTGTTACAGCTGACAATAAATCCAGATGCCAGTTTATTCCTAATCCTGAACTAACTTTCGTTTATTCAGGTTTCGTTTTAGGTGAAGGACCAGATTATCTGGAAACAATCCCAACAGCTAGTACCACAGCAATTTTGAATAGTATTCCCGGAGTATATCCAATCACATTAGCTGGTGGAGTTAGCTCAAATTACACATTTAACTATATTAGTGGCAACTTAACTGTTATTAAATCACCTCTCATTAACGCTGGTCCAGATGGTGCAGTTTGTACATCTGAAAGTTTCCCGGTTGTTGGTGCCACCGCAAGTAATTATACCAGTATACTTTGGTCAACAAATGGAAATGGAACATTTAACAACGCTTCCTTTGTTAATCCAGTTTATACTCCTGGTAGTATTGATATTGCAAATGGTCAGGTAACGCTTACTTTAACCGGTGACCCGGGTAGCAGTTGCAGCCAACAGGATCAAATGACTTTGCTTTTGCAGAACGATCTTCCTGTAACAGTAGATGTTGTTCAGGTTACTTTTGATGTTTGCGTTGGTACTTTAACACATTTTACAGCTATTCCGGGTAACGGTGGTCTTACACCTGCATATCAATGGAAAGTTAATGGTGTTAATGCTGGAACAAACAGCCCCGATTTTGCATACGTGCCAAATGATAATGATATCGTTACTGTTGTAATGACTTCAAGCATTGGTTGCGCATTGAACAATCCTGCAGTTTCAGCCCCTCATGTTGTTGAAGTAACAGCAGACTTGGTTGCAGGTGTTAGTATCTTTGCTGATGCTACAAGCGTATGTGATTTTACAAATGTTACATTCACTGCTCTACCTGTAAATGGTGGTTCTAATCCTTCCTATCAGTGGTATGTAAATGGTCTTACAGTTGGAACAAATGCTCCAACCTACATGTATGCACCGCTAGATGGTGATGATATTCATGTTGTTATGACCTCAAGTCATGCTTGCGCTGTAGTTCCAGTAGGTACTTCAAACACAATTGAGATGAATGTAGCTCCTCCATACCTTGAACTGATTGCCAATCCTACGAATGGCGGTACAGTAAATGGAACAGGAAACTATCCTGCAGGTACCAGCGTAACTGTTGTTGCAACACCAACAAGCGGATGGGAATTCCTTAACTGGAAAAATGCTGACGGTATGATTGTCTCAACAACTGCAAGTTATACTCATACTATTAACTACTGTTATGAAGCACTAACAGCAACATTTAGCTCTACAGCAAAAATTGCCGGACAGTTAAAATACTTCAATTCAACCGAAACCGTGATCCCTTCTCCAAATGCTAATGGTGTTTTTTACGTGCAACTTTTCGAAGGCGAGGTTGCAATTGGAGATCGCCAACTCGTGCGCTACAATATTGAAAATGGTCTTGATTCCTATTTTGAATATATTGGTGTTGAATCAGGTAAGGATTATAAATTGAGAGTTTGGGAACAAGCTACCAAAAATCAGCTTGGAAATGTTTGGACATGGAATAACTGGGGTGGAGCAACAGGTATTGATGCTCTAATTATTAGTTACATGAATGCCAATAACACATTGCTTACACAATTGCCTTGGATTGCTCCTGTGTCTGTACCAAATTATACTGCTTATTTCAGTCAGGTTGCTGATATGAATAACAGTAATACGTTAACAGCTGTGGATGCTCTTGTATTGCAATATGCAATAATTGGTTCTCCTGGATTTAGTCCACTACCTGGTGGTGCGCATAATTTCAGATTAGCGACAACAAGGTTGAACAATCATGCCGCTAAATCATATCCAAATGCTCCAGGAATGCTCTTCACCCCGAATGGTATTTACGACCCTGAAACAACTGCTTCTGAAGTATATTATGATGTTGTCTTAAACAATTTAACTGATGGACTCAATGTGTTCAATATTTATCTTGTTGCTTCAGGTGACCTTAACGCTTCTTTTGATCCATTAGCACCATCAAAAACTGTTTCATCTCTTAATTATAATGGCGTTATTGCAGCTTCTATTGGTGAAGAAGTAGTTATTCCAGTTAAGATTGACCAAGCAGCAACTATTGCAGCTTTAACGATCGGATTCAGTTATGATACCAATCTTATTGATGTTCTCGATGTTGAAGGTTATCCAATTCATCATGTAGATCCACAAGCTGGTACAGTTCGTATCTCCTGGATGGATCAAAATGGTCGTGCGATGTCAGCTGGTGAAAACCTGCTTCAGGTTAAGGTAAGAGTTAAAGGAAATGTTTCAAATGGTGACCGCTATTTTGAACTACTTTCTAACACAGAATTTGCTGACCAATCAGCTATGCCAATTACCGGAATAAGCATTACGACCCCTTACATCGAATCAGGTGTTACTTCTGTGATTGACCTTGATAACATGGTATTGTCTCACAATAGCTATCCAAATCCGTTTAAAGACGCTACACAAATCAACTACACCTTACCTGAATCAGGAAAAGTTAGTGTAATTGTGTATAACTATTTCGGACAGGAAGTGAAAGTACTTGCACAAGAGGTTCAAACAGCTGGTTCACATCAGTTGCAATTGAACAAAATGGATCTTCGCGATGCAGGAAACTACTTCTATCGTATTACTTTGGAAGGTAAGAGCAAGACCTTTAGCGTTAGAGGTACACTCATATTCGTGAAATAGAACATTGTAATTAAGCTTTAAGGCTATTCCAAATTGAATCCCTCCTGTCTTTATTGACAGGAGGGATTTTTTTTAAAGGAAAAATATTTTCAAAAGTTTTGAATAAATATTTTACTCAAATTTACTCCGCTGAATTGAATGTAAAAAGTGAGAATTACTATCTTCGCCTTCTAAAACAATTTGAATGAAAGCAGCTGTTCATCTAAAATATGGTCCACCGGAAGTTGTAAAGATCACCGAAGTCGATAAGCCAATCATAACTGATAATGAAGTTTTAATTCGGGTCTTTGCAACCACTGTTAATCGAACAGATTGTGGTTTTAGAAGTGCATCATATTTTATTTCCAGGTTTTTCAGTGGCTTGTTTAAACCAAAACAGACTATTTTGGGAAATGAATTTTCCGGTGTAGTAGTATCTGTAGGGAAAAATGTTTCGGAGTTTAAAAAAGGTGATAAGGTGTTTGGATACAATGACATAACGTTTGGTGGTCATGCGGAGTTTATCAAGATTCAGGCTGATGGTGCAATTGCATTAATGCCTGAAAATTTAAGCTTTACTCAAGCAGCTGCACTCACTGAAGGTGGACATTATGCACTTTGCGATATTCGAGCTGCAAAGGTTAAAAAAGGACAAAAGGTTATCGTAAACGGCGCAACAGGTGCCATTGGATCAGCTGCGGTTCAATTATTAAAACATTATGAAGCAAGTGTGACTGCAGTTTGTGCAACTGATCATATCGATTTGATTAAGTCCCTGGGAGCTGATTACGTCATCGATTATCTTAAAGAAGATTTTACACAATCGGATGAACGCTATGATTTCATTTTTGATGCTGTGGGTAAGAGTTCTTTTGGAGCATGTAAAAATATTTTAAAAGATGGGGGAATTTATATATCTACCGAACTCGGCGAAAATGCTGAAAATATTTTTTTGGCCTTAATAACACCTTTTATAGGTAAGAAGCGACTACTCTTTCCTATACCTTCCATTAATAGGGAAGATATTAACTTTCTTAAAGAGCAGGCAGAAAAAGGAGTATTCAAACCTGTTGTTGATCGAACCTATACATTAGACCGGATTGTGGATGCATATAAATATGTTGAGACCGGTCAAAAAATTGGTAATGTTATCATTACTTTTGATGTGAAAGAATGAAGTTATTCAAAGAAATAGCTATACTGCTTGCCCGTAATATATTATAATCAGTTGTAATATAGCTGATTATGTGAAAATTATTCTAATTGTGCTACTTATCGATGCCCCTCTAAAAAACCTTTGAGATAAATGATCCAATATCTTACATTTGTAAGTTGGAAACGAAAGTTGGAGTTTAATTCATTGATTACGGTTTTTGCTGTTGATTCATGTTAAAAAAATCATTCATCATCAATTTTTATGGAAAATCAAACGAAACCTTCAAGATAGGGGAGGCTTCAAAACAATTATTTTCATTGACCGTGCTTGTCGGCTCATTAATAATCCTGCTGATTCTTTCTTCTTGCTCAGCAACACGCTTTATTCCAAAAGATAAATCCTTATTAAATAAGAACACGGTTGTCATTCATGGTGTACCTCAAAATTTTGTAAAATCTGATCTTGAGTATCTGATTGCACAAAAGCCGAATACCAAATTTGTTGGCAATAGATTTGCCCTTTGGATATATTATTTCTCAGAAAAACGACTTGAAAAAAAAATGTGGCGTTGGCTTAATGAAAAAGCAGGTCAGCCACCTGTTTATGTTGACGTTTATCAGAATGAAAATACATCTCAGCAATTGACAAGGTATACGTATAATAAAGGTTATTTTAATAACACTGTAACTCATACAGTTAACCGAAAAAAAAATGGACTCGCAACCGTTTCATATAAAGTAGTTCTAAACCAACCATATAAGATTGCTGAATTTGATAAAACAATAGCAGATTCAGTTCTTCAGAGGTATATAGATAGCATTGCATCAGAGACATTGATAAAAAATGATGCGCTTTATGATGCTTATTTACTTGATAACGAAAGAGATCGAATTACTAATTATTTAAAAAATAATGGTTATTTTGATTTTTCAAAAGACTACATTCTATTTGATGTGGATAGTAGCTTGAATACTAAGCAAGTCAATATCAATATGATAATTGAGAACCCTTCCAACAGAGATAAAACGAAAACTGCCGGTCATAAGAGGTATTTTATTAATGATATTTTTATCTTTCCAACCTACGATCCCTTCTTGAATTTCTCAAAGTCATATGATACAAGCGTTTACATTTTTAAAAATTATCTTAATGCCTCAAATTCTAAGTTAACATTTTTGTCAAACGGAGATATGCGTATCAAAGCTCCTATTTTTAATAATATCATTCAGATATATGAAAATGAACCCTTTAGCATAAGTAAACTCCGACAAACGTATAAAGGACTCACTAATTTAAAGATTTACAGAGCATCTTCGATTTCGTTTGACACTGTAAGGTTAAAACCATCCTATTCAGTATCAGATACCAACTGGCTCAATTGCAATATTTATCTGCAACGAAGCAAAGTCAATTCCTATTCTATTGAATTGGAAGGAACCAACTCAGGTGGCGATTTAGGATTAAGAGGAGGGCTTGTCTTTTCAAACAAAAATCTATTTAAAGGTGCTGAGGTATTACGTCTTAGATTTAATGGGGGTATTGAAGCTCAGCATATTAGTAAAGTTGCGATTGGTGATAATACCAGCTCTTCCATTTTCAATACTACAGAATTAGGAGTTGATGCTAATATTTATTTTCCAAGGTTTTTAAGCCCTGTGGCACTAAGGACATTTGCCAAAGAGTACCAACCAAAAACAAATGTGAGCATTGGCTTCAGCGATCAGAAAAGAACTTATTACAGCCGAACAATTTTAAAAGCTGCTTTTGGTTATGATTGGATGACAAAACCGACGATTCAACATTTATTTACACCTGTCAATCTCAGTTCAGTTAAAGTTAATCCTTCTCCAGCATTTCAGGAGTATTTGGATGAACAGTCGAATCAACGTTTTAAGGATCAATATTCCGATCACTTGATTTTTAGTGCTAAATATAGCTTTATCTTTAATAATCAAAATGTTAATAAATTAAACGATTTCATTTATTATCGGGCTAACATAGAAAGTGCCGGAAATATATTAGCAATATTCAATAAAACACCACTTCTTGACCCTGTTAATGACTATCACACACTATTAGGTATCAGATATTCTCAATACCTGAAATTTGATCATGATTTTCGGTATTACCACTTGCTTACTTCTGAGCATCGGATTATTTTTCGAACGATGATGGGTATAGGTTTACCTTATGGAAACTCAGAGGAAATGCCTTTTGAACAAAGCTTTTACGCTGGTGGTGCCAATGGCATGCGTGGTTGGAAACTTCGTCAGCTGGGACCTGGATCATTTTCCGGTAGTGTTGATATTGAAAGGATTGGCGATGTTCAGTTGGAGTTTAACGTGGAGTATCGCTTTCCTGTATGGGAATATTTGAAAGGCGCTTTATTTGTTGACGCCGGAAATATTTGGACTTTGCAGGAGAAACCTTATTATACGAATGGTAGCTTCGATGTTAAAACTTTTTATGAAGAACTTGCAATAGATGCTGGAATTGGATTTCGATTTGATTTTTCTTTCTTCATTTTTCGCCTTGATACAGCAATCCCTTTACGTGATCCTGAATATTCAAAGGATCAACGGTGGAGATTTAAAACATTACAGTTCAATCAGTTGGTTTGGAATTTTGGGATTGGTTATCCTTTCTGATGAATAGGCAGCAACTTTATATTACCTTAAGGAATTTATTTGGACATGTTCCTACAGAAGGGCAGGAGCAAGTAATGAGGCACCTTTCAGCATTTCTGTTATCAGAAAAAAGCAAACCGGTTTATTTATTAAAAGGTTATGCAGGAACAGGAAAAACGAGTATCGTAGCCTCATTAGTTAAAACTTTGCCACTGATTAACATGCGTTTTGTTTTGCTTGCACCTACCGGTAGAGCTGCAAAAGTTCTTACATCCTACAGTGGATTTCAAGCGCATACGATTCATCGCAAAATATACTTTCATACACGTATGCCTGATGGCCGAAGAAAGATGGTGTGCGCTGAGAACAAGCACACACACTGTGTTTTTATTGTAGATGAGGCTTCTATGATAACTGACAGCGCCACAGAAGTCGGAAGAAGCCTGTTAGATGATTTGATGCAATATATCTTTTCAGGCTTGGATTGCCGTATGTTACTCATTGGCGATCATGCGCAGTTGCCACCGGTTGGAAGTGATTTTAGTCCAGCCTTGGATTTGCAGCTTTTAAGAAGCAGTTATGATATTACTGCTGCAAGTTTTGAGCTTACCGAAGTCATGAGACAAGCTCTTGATTCGGGGATTTTGTTTAATGCGACAAATGTCAGACAGAAATTAGCTGCAAATGATCCATCATTTCCATTACTGAATGTAAAACCATTCTCCGATTTTCTGAAACTTGAACCTGATCAGGTCGAGGATTTGTTTTATAATGCCTTTGGAGGTAAGGATTTTTCAAAAGCTGTAGTTATTTGTAGGTCAAATAAGCGAGCTAATCAATACAATCAGGCTATTCGTCAACGAATATTGGGAATGGATTTTGAACTCTCTTCCGGTGATCTTTTGATGATTGTAAAGAACAACTACTTCTGGACTGATGAACAGAAATCAGGAGGTTTTATTGCTAATGGTGATATTGCAGAAGTGACACGTATCAACAAATTTGAGGAGCTTTATGGATTTCATTTTGCTGATGTGGATATTTGCTTTATTGAGTTCCCTGATCAACCTACGATGTCCGTCAAACTTCTAACTGATACTTTAATGATGGATGGCCCTGCTTTGTCAGAATCAGATCATTTGAAGCTTTCAGCAGCAGTTGAAGAAGATTACATGTATGAAACTTCGCGTGCAAAGCGATGGGCGCTTATAAAGGAAGATCCATATTTCAACGCTTTGCAGGTGAAATATGCCTATGCACTTACCTGCCATAAAACACAGGGAGGGCAATGGCCATGGGTATTCCTCGATTCTGGAATTTATCAGCCTGAACAGTTAGATTCTGCTTATTTGCGATGGCTTTACACGGCTATTACACGTGCTACCAAAATTATTTATCTGATGAATTTCCTTCCTGAATTTTTTGATGAAACATAATCAAACTAAATGATCTAAAACAAAAAAAGCACCAACTAAAGAATGGTGCTTTTTGCTAAATATTTTTGTTACAGTTATTTTTTTGCTTTGCCCACAGCATCCAGATCGAATGTGAGTGCGAAACGTAAAGTATTTTGCAAAGGGTTGTTACGTGAATCAATTGGGATTAGGTATGAGAAATCAAGTCCAAAAACATTGTAACGTAAACCAGCTCCTAAAGTGAAAAATTTTCTATTACCTTTGGTTGCATCTTCATAAAATGCTCCGCCTCTGAGTGCGAAAACCTTGTTATACCAATATTCAGCTCCAAATGAAACACTAAGCTCGCGCATTTCTTCTTCAAAACCACCTGGTGAATCGTAAAACGACTGAAGGACACCGGCAACAACAGAAACATCATCGTCCAATCCACTAAGGATCTCATATTTATCAGAACCTGGTATTGGGATAGGGTTTCCTGTAACAGAGTCACGTTTGTAAATAGGAGGGGTTGGTACAAGTAATTTATTTACATCAATTGAGAAAGCAATTTCATTGTAATCATCTATTGCAAGTTTCAAGGTAGGTCCAAAACGTAAATTAGTTGGGATAAAATCTTTTTTAATACTTGCTGAACTATAGCCCAATTTAGTACCAATATTTGAGATGTTTATACCCCATGCAAACTTCGAATCAATTCCGCTAAACCAAACTACTTCTTTTTCCCAGTAAACAGCAACGTCAGCAGCAGCTGAAATACCAGCTGAAGTTGAAGCTCCTCCAACATTTTGTCCGAGTGTCAGGTTTGAATAGATGAACCTTCCGGCAACAGCTCCGGAAAGATTATCAGTTAATTTTCTTGAATATGTGGCATCCAAAGCCCATTCACTTGGACGATATGTACCTTCATCACCTCCCTGATCGTTGGTAAACTGTATATCACCCAGTGTGAAAAACCTTAAAGTTGCACCAATTGAGGAGTTATTATCAATACGTTTTGCAAAAGCAAGATAAGCTAAATTCATGTCGGGAACAAGGTTTCTTAGCCATGGACTATAGGAAAGTCCGACACTCATATCACTTTCCATTACCGCGTATTTAGCTGGATTCCAATGCATTGAATAAACATCAGGTGATGATGAAACACCAACATCTCCCATCGAACCTGCTCTTGCGTCTGGAGCGATCATCAAAAATGGAACTGCAGTGGTTATGACATTAAGCGTATTGCGTCCTGAAAGTTCCTGATAGGTTTGTGATTGAACCAAGGTGGTAATTGCTGTTAGAACTGCAAGTAATGTGACTTTTAACTTCATAGTTAGGTGCGTGATGTTGTGATTTGAATTTGTTGCTAAACGATTCATATGTTATTTTATTGTCGGAAACTAAATTAATCTTTAAGTGGAAGGAGGATCAGCCGCTGACTGGCATCAAAAACATTTCCGGCTTCATCTTCTATTCTAATGTTATAAATGTACAAACCAGCAGGCAATTTACTACCATCCGAGCGGGTTCCATCCCATCGTATAGGAGCCGATTGAATGCCTGAGCTTTGGGTTTCACGGGTGAATTGAGTCACTCTGCTGCCCATTTGATTGTAGATATCAATAGTAACTTTTAGAAGTTGATCGGGTTTATTATGCTGAAAAACAAATTCTGTTGCTGATGAAAATGGATTTGGATGATTTGAGAGCTCGGAAATAGCAATTGAGGCATTCTGATCAACTTTAAACCAAATTTCAAATTCCGATGAATTATTGTGTAAATCCCATGCCTTCAAATGCAGACGATGGTTACCCACTTGTAAATCATGCAAATTAAACCTAATTGTTCCTCGGTCGGAAGCATCCAAAGCAGGTTCAAAATAATGGTTTAACTGATATTGTTTCTTTTCTTCACCTTCATAAGTGAGAACGATGTCACGACCAATACTGTTTCCTAAAAAATGAATCCCTTGTGGATCATTCAATTGAATGTAAACAATTGGATTGGGCGAACTATAATCGCCATTTTGGAAACTAGACTCATTGATATACATTTCAATTACAGGTCCATTTTGATCCTGATTGACAGTTTCATCAAAACCACCAAGAATAACTTCGCTAAAATATCCACCTGCATCACTAAAGTTGGTAGTATCAACAGCATAAAAACTCAATTTGGCTTGTCCAAATTGATAGGCTATATCTTTGGGTATCATATATCTAAGTTCAAACTTACCCTTATTCACACTAACTTTTCCTTTGTAGATAAGTTTCTCGAAATAAGAGAAAAATGCTGCAATGCTTGCACCATCATTTGCAAGGGTTTTAAACTTCGATTTTTTGTCGAACATTTTTGGATAGAGATATCCGTTGAAATCATTAACAAGATGACCTGTTTGATCTGTAATTTGTCCTTTTAAAACGATTTCCGACATTGCACCAAGTGTATCTGCTGCAGAAGGTTCTGTGCCATTGAACTCAGTCACCTCAACTTTGAACTTTGGGTAGGAAAGCCTAAGTGCCGGATCGCCAAGTAATACAAAATTGTAAATATAAGTACTGGTTGGATTCTTACTCATTCTAATTATATCACCTAACCGTCTCATTTGTTGCTTGTTGTTTTCAAACATCGCATCATAAACTCTTCTGTTAACGGCAAAGTTGGAGTGAGCAAAAGCAAGTCGTGTTGTTGTCATAAGCGCGATTGCTCCACCTGTAGGATTTAGCAAAAGTCGCTCACCTGCTGAAACAAAACCGGGATTGTCAAAGCGACTAAACTCACATGTTGCTGTAATGAAGAAAGGTAATTTATTGTGGTTAGTCAGATTTTCAATTTCACCAATAGTAAAAACTTTTTCATCAGATAAGCCTGTAATTCCACCATGTCCGGTATAATTGACGATGAGAGAACCATCTTCAATCTGTGATAGAATGGAATTGTTTGCATCAGGGTAGCGATAGCCACCGGGGACAACAATTCGCTTATAACTGTCGAGATAGATTTTTCTGATATTCAAATTTGAAAAAGCTGTGTCAACTTCCTGTGATAAGGTTTCGGCTTGATTAAAATGCAGATTGCTGTCGGCGTCATCAGCCATGAAGGTAATGTTGTTTCGCCATTCACCATTTTGTTCAGCTCCTGAAAGCAAATAGCTTTTTACTTTCTCAACCATTACCTGCGCATCTTCTTTAGTGCTTACAGGAAAACGACCTATTCCTATATCTAATATTCCAAACATTTCCAAACCTTCATTCAACTCGAGCAGACCAAAATAGTCGTCACTTACAAAACTTTGAGTTTCAACAAGTGATCCGCTTGCCTGATAGGTGGGAATGAAATTGGTGTTGTTTGGGATTCTGTTTTTGTAGTCATACGAACCGTCGCCAAACAGTAGCAAGTATTTGAGCTGCTGGTTGCTTTTTAAATACACCATACGCACGAAATCACGAATGGCTGATAGATCAGCTTTTCCACTGCCAAATTCATTGTAAATATCATTAATATTGACCACAATACTTTGTAATCCATCATCGGCATAATGCACTCCTGCAAGCTCTTCGGCTTGGGCAATAAAATCAGGATGTGAAACAATCAGCATATCACAGTTTGAGATAGCGTGCAGGTTTTGATTCGGAACGACCCTGAAGTTTTCTACTGAATAGGCGTTGGAAACCTCAAATGCAATAAAATGACGGAGGGTATCAGAAAAAGCTTTGAACTCTAATTGTGTTCCTTCATGATTAAAATTTTGCGACTTTGGAACCAAAGGATTCGTGATGTCCCATAAATAAACATAAGTTGGTACATCCTTTAGTTTATAACGACCAATTCCGTTTTCCATTGTAAGGTCAGGGTTACTGAACTGAAGCTGACTGCCTTCGTAAATCAACTTTCTCCATGTATTAATACGAATGAAATTAAGCCATGCTTTAGAATTATCCTTTTGAGCATCTATATTAATATCATAGGTAAAATCATCGGCATCGGAGCTGTAAGTCAAATTTTGATAAATTTCTCTGGCATGTGTAGAATTTCCAATCGATAACTGTTGAAATGCGGTTGGATTGATAATTGTTTGCCCATTAGATGAAACCGAAAAATTAAATGTCTCGGTTATACTTCTACCAGCAATGTTCAACTCGAATCGAACCGGTCGATCAATGACCCGATTTGCAAACTGGAAATTGAACTGCAATTCAGGATGGCTTTTTGACATTTCTTCGCCAAACCATTCTTTCCCACTGTGAATCAAGTTTTCAAGATCGGTTTCGTGGTTTCGGTAATCCAGAAAATATTCTGTCTCGCGAAGAGGTTCTTCTGAAGGTTGGAGCTGTTGTTGGATACGCTTTCCTGCTTCGCTTTTAACTGTAAGGAAATAGAAATTGGTATCTGAATAATAATTGATTTGATGCACAAATCGGTTATTCTGCCACTTCCATTTTACTGTGTTCTCAGCATAAAATAAAATCAAATCATTTTCATTGAATTGTCCGTCATCCTCTCCAACAACAAAAACAGCATTTTCGAAAAGATCATCGTACCGAAATTCGCTATTTAGTTCAGGAAGCATTGAGCCGCCATTGCCATAAATAGCCAGATTTTTGGGATCGATTGAGGATGGTTGTAACCCAAGTTCTTGTAGGTCACTGTATGTTAGTTTGTAGATACCACTTTCAGTTATCCCAATTTTGATCCAGGTGCCTTGGTTAAGGACAGAGTTATCGGCATAGGCTGAAGGGTCATTTCCACGATGAAATAGCGAACTGTTTACAGGGACCTCGATTTTTTCAGACTGAGCGATACTTAAAAATGGAACATGCACAAAAAATAGAAGCATTAGGGTAAATCCTATAGCTAAATCCCGAAAAGTAAACCGATTATCAGTTGACTTGTTAATCATGTAAGTATCAATAATATAATAACTTAGATCTTTTTTCAGCTTGAACTCCTTGTAAATTTGTTACAATGAGGCGGTAAATATACAAACCTTTTGCGACAGGATAGCCGCCATCTGATATTCCATCCCATTGAATTGGCAGACTTCGATATCCATTGCTAAAATGATTTTCTGAGATAATTGTTTTAACCAGCATTCCATTTGTGTTGTATATATTTAGCTCGACATCAAGCGGGTCGGAAGATTGGTTATGATCAAATATAAAATAGGTGCTTTGATGAAACGGGTTTGGATAATTCTTAAGGTTATCAACTCGGATATTATTGCTCGGTACAACTTCAAATTCGATTGTAGCCGAATTAGAATTGTTTAAAATATCCCAAGCTTTAAGCGTGAGGGTGTGTTTACCTGCATTCAGGTTTGCAAATGGATAAACTACTGAACCTTCAGAACTTACATTGAGTTTTCCAGTATAGAATTCATTGATGATCGCATAACGCTCAGTTGCTCCTGTAAGTGTTGCAATCAGATCGTGGCCGATACCTGATCCTGTAGTATTGATTCCATTTTCATCAGCAAGTAAAGCAAGCAGATTTGGATTCTCATCAGTAAATCCACCACTAACAAAGGTTGTGTCGCCAATAAACAACCTGATATCAGGTCCTTTCTTATCATCAACAGTATTGTTGCTAAAACCACCTACATAGAAATCCTCAAAATAACCTTGTGCATCTGTTTCATAATTAGTGGCATAATAACTGATTCGGCCTGTTCCAAATTTGTAAGCAATATCCTTTGGAATCATAAATCGAAATTCAAAGTTGCCATTAAGAACCTCAACTGTGCTTTTGTGAATGATACTTGAGCGCAGCAAGAAGCTCGAGGTAGGTCCCTGATCCCCATAAGTGTTTACCTGAGCCTCCTTGTCAAAAACGGTTGCATACAAAACCCCATTAAAATCAGTAAGTTTTTCACCGTTTCTATTTGCAACAAAACCTGATATAGTAACCTCATCAAGAGCTTTCAAGGTATCGGAAACCAAATTAACAGGATTGCCATTGATATGAGTTGTAACCACTTTTTCCTTTGGAAAACTTAACTGCAATGCAGGATCGCCGAGAAGAACAAATTTTCGATCGTTAGCATCACCTGTTAGTTTTGCTTTTCGTATCACATCACCAAAGCGAGGATATTGTCCATTGGTTTTTGTGAAGATATTGTCATTAAAGATTGCTTTATTTAGCCGCAGGTTTGTTGTTGAATAAGTTGCACGGGCTGTTGTAAACATGGCTATTGCACCTCCTGATGGATTAAGGAAAACCATTTCACCGGCAGAGGTACGCTCAGCATCATCATAACGCGAAAATTCGCAAGTTGCTGTTATAAATACAGGTAATCTGTTTCTGTTGCGCCATGCATTAATGTCGGCAATTTGAAGAATACGTTCTTCGGTCCAACCAACTTCGCCGCCATGGCCTGAATAATTCATGATCAGAGTTCCTCTTTCAACACGTTTGTTGATGGCTTCATTTACATCTGGAGCTTTTTGACCACTTGGTGTTGCTACTTGTTTGTATGCATCAAGGTGGATCTTATCTAAATTGAAATCAGGGTAGTCATTTCGCAATAAAGTAGCTATGGTCTCTGCATCGTTTAAATGATTGTTTGAATCACCATCATCAGATACAAAAGTAATCTCATTTCGCCACGGACTCATAACATCTTCATCATCTTTTAGATATCTTTTGATTTTATCAATTATTTGTTGTGCTTCTGTTGGTGTTCCTACAGGAAATCTTCCTATTCCAATATCAAGCAGACTATTTTCACCAGTGCCTTCATTGGTGTCGAGATATCCATAATAATCATCGGTTGCAATGGAATTAACCAGGTTAAGTGATGTAACAGCTTCGTAGGTAGGGACAAAATTTGTGTTTCCTGAAATTCTATCTTTATAATCGAAAGAAGCATCACCAAAAAGCAGTAAATATCTTAGGGCTCTGCCGGGAGAACTGCTTGAATAAAGCATTCTGGCAAAATCTCTAATGGCAGTAACGTCCTGTGCTCCTGAAGAAAACTCATTATAAATAAGTGAAGGAACTGTTACGAAAACATCTAATCCACTTTGTGTTCTGTGATTTTCAGCTAATTCTTCAGCTTGGGCAATAAAATCGGGATGTGTTATAATAAGGTAATCGATGTCCCTTAATCCATGCAAATTTTGATTTGTAACAGCACCTAATTTTTCCACCGTAAGAAAGCTACTTTGGTCAAATGCAATGAATTTGCTAATTTCATTCCCGGAAGTAATAAAACGAAGGGTTGAAGTTTGAACTGTCGGAACTATCCTGACAGGATTGACGGCTTCGGTAATATCCCAGATTTCAACAGAAGAACTTGAATTACTGAGTTCCAAAGTCACAAAAGTGTCATATCCCGAAAGGATTGTATTATTGAAATGCATCTGTGGATTCGTGAACTTCAACTGTCTCCATACATTAATGCTGATATAATCAAGCCAGCCCCTTGCAGAATTAAGAGCTCTGTTGTATTTGAGTCCTACGGTCGTTTTATCGGAAGTAGGGGTAAAACGTTGAACAGCAGAATTACCTTTCGCCCAGTCGTAGCCGGTGGCCTGTGTAGCGTCAATGAAAATTGTCTGCTGAAGCGCTCCATTAATCGAGAGTTGAAAATTTGAAGAGCCAAAGGAACGAGCAGCAAGCTGCGTCACTAATTTACCTTGACGGCTATTATCGACATTTGTAAAGTTGAAATCGAAATCTTTGCTTAAGGTAACATCGAAAAGATCACCATACCATGTACGACCTGTATTAGAAAGATTTATCAAATCCTGCTCATATAGTTGGTAATCAAGGAATGTGGTGATGGTGCTACTACTCGTTTGTTGTAGCTGCCTCTCTGGCATCCTTTTCCCTTCACCGAGACTTGCAGTGATAAAATAATAGGAATAGTCATCATAATAGTTGGTGCGGTGCACAAAAAAGTCATCCACAGGGTCGAAATCCCAAACAACAGGCCCTTGTCCGTAAAACAATATATAGTCATTCTGGTTAAAAACACCATCCTCCTCACCAACGATTTTGATAGGGTTTTCAAATAAATCATCATATCGCGGAGCTGAATTGTTTTCGGACAAAGTACCTCCACCATTCCCGTAAATTCGGATATTCTTAGGGTTAACAGCTGACGGATTAATACCTATGGACTGTAATTCAGAAAAAGATATCTTATAAACACCACTTTTATTCAAGCGAAACTTGAACCACTCACCCGATGAAAGTACGGAGCTAGTTGCAAAGCCTGTCACACCATCTTTTGTGGGCTGATTGAAAGTATATTGATATTCAATCTGAAACGATTCAAGACGCTCTATTTCACCAGTATGTTGATTTCTTCTTAGCGATGGAATTAAAGTACGGGCGAACGCTTCATCACGTCCGGATAGAACCGATGTTTCCGGGAAGAAATCCGAAGGCAATATAGCTCCGGAAAAAATCTCAAGCATGGAAGATTCTATAGGAGAAACAACAACATCTGATAGCTTTGCATTGATTGTGAGTGCTTTGTCGAATAAGTTTATCTGATCCAAGTAATAAGGTAACAAATCGTTATCACTCATAAAATGAGCATCCGTAAAGCTCATTTTATTATTGTTATCTGAAGCAAAGCCTAAATTAGTTTTCGAAGTCCATTCTAACTGAACAGATTTTGATTCAAACAGCTGCTGCGCCTGAATCGAAATGCTTGAGACTACGACCAATAATAAGAGTAGATAGCGGTTCATAATGCTTTTTTTTGTGTCAGAATCATTGTTTTTCTGCAACTAATTTATAACAACTGAAACATATAAATGTTGTTGTGAAAAAATCTTTCTCAAAAAGATACTTTGTTTTTCTCAAGACTAACGATTATTTAGAATGATTATTGCCTTTTGGGTAATCTGCATTTATTTTATAAATGATTGTTGGTTTAAAAGGCTGTTAAAATTAATTTCGTGATATTTTCAAAACCTGAATTCAATTTTTTAATCATATTATCTCGCACATGGTTTAGGGAATTAATTTGCAAAACATTTTTAGCTTATTACTTTATTTATGAGTTATTTAAGAAATTTATTACTGTTGTCCGGTTAAAATATAAGATTCTTCGCTAACGCTCAGAATGACTGTAATTTATGTTGGCTTTCAAGGGAAGTGGGCTTGATGGCGGCGAAGCCGCCACCAAGTCCACTCCCAGTTTTTCTAAAATATTGTCATACTAAAAATCGCACGTGCGGGTAAGTGTAGTCTAGAATCTCTCATTCTTTTTCAAGATTTATCCGGACAACAGTGAAATTTTTTAAAAATTATAACGTCATTATCCACTATTCTTCTTGAGTTTTCATTAACAAGGATTCTATTTGAGAATGATTTAAGTGCATTTCTGATCTTACCCTGATAAAAGTTGAAAGATCAATTATGTCTGCTTTTGATGCTTTCTTCTCAAACAGCAAACTCTAATAATTAGATTCTGCCATTTTTTGTCTGATTACCCGTAGTAAAGGAAAATTTCCGTAACATTGCGCCACTGAATTATTGCAAGTCAGTTCATAGAATGATCTGGATAAATCGCTTATTAATTTTATTATTATTGTGCGTTTTGACTTTCTCTTTGAAAGCTCAGGATGCCTCATTTTCACAGTTTTATGCCAATCCGATGTATCTGAATCCTGCTTTGGCTGGTAACACTGAATGTGGAAGGTTGAATTTAAATTTTCGCAACCAATGGCCTTCGCTTAATAAGGCTTATGTAACTTACAGCATTGCTTACGATCAAAATTTACCTTCAATAAATAGCGGATTTGGCTTTATGGTCATGCGCGATCAGCAGGCAAATGGTGCATATAACCGGACTTTGGCCGCTGGATTGTATGCCTACAAACTTCAGATCACATCTCAATCATTTGTTCACTTTGGTATTAAGGCAGCATTTTATCAGGAAAGTATTGATTGGGCAAATCTTGTTTTTGCCGATATGATTAATTCCTCCACAGGTGTTGCTGACCTCCCAAGTATGGAGACATCTCCATCAGAACCAACTATTTACACGGCAGATTTTGCTGCCGGACTTGCTTATGGATATAGCGATAAATTTTTTGCCGGTGTCAGTGCCGATCATCTGAGCCAGCCTCAAATGTCGTTTTATGATTCAAATGCTGAGAAATTGCACTTAAGATACACGGTACATGCGGGTTTAAACTTTAATGCAAGTGAAGGAAGTTTAGGAGAAGTTCAACAAGGAGACCTGTTGATTCAACCAAATCTACTATTTTTGCAGCAGCATAATTTTAGTCAGGTCAATATGGGTGTTTATTTGGGTAAAGCTCCTTTAGTAACAGGATTGTGGTATCGCCACACCCTTAACAATGCCGATGCTGTTTCATTGCTTTTAGGATTGCAATGGAATAATTATCGAATTGGCTACAGTTATGATTATACAGTATCTAAGTTATCGGGAAAGAGTGGAGGAGCCCATGAGATATCGTTCGGATGGGATTTTTGTCTTTATACCTACTCAAAAAGAACCATACGTACAATAAAATCACCCTCTTTTTAGTTAATAGCTTTAAATTTTGAACGTTAGAAGACAATAATGATAAAAATGAAAAAAACGCACATCATTCTCACGATGTTCATCGCAGGACTTCTTTTTGCATCCTGCCAAAAACAAGCCTCACGCACAACAGGTTGGAGTTATAATGATCCGAAAGCCGGAGGTTTTGAAGTAGCTCAAAGCAAAGAGCAAAATGTTGGTCCAGGATTAGTAGCTATTGAAGGCGGTACCTTTTTAATGGGGGCAACCCAGGAAGATTTAATGTTTGAGTGGAATAATATTCCCCGACGCGTTACTGTAGCATCTTTTTATATGGATGAGACGGAAGTAAGTAATCTGGATTATCTGGAGTACAGCTATTGGTTAAATCGTGTTTATGGCGAAGATTATCCAATGGTCGTTCAGCGAGCGCTTCCTGATTCACTTGTTTGGCGCGATCGTTTATCGTATAATGAGCCTTTAGTTGAATTATATTTCCGCCATCCCTCATATCAGGATTATCCTGTAGTAGGCGTTTCATGGTTGCAAGCAAATGATTATGCTAACTGGAGAACCGACCGTGTGAATGAATTATTATTGATTGAAGCAGGAATTCTTGATTTTGATCCCGATCAAAAGAATGAAAATAATTTCAACACTGAAGCGTATTTGGCAGGTCAATATGAAGGATTGGTAAAAGATGGAAAAGCTGACCTTGACCCAAGTGGATCAGGAATTCGCAACGTTCGTTTTGAAGATGGCATCATGTTGCCAAAATACCGCCTTCCCACAGAAGCAGAATGGGAATATGCAGCCATTGGCCTCGTTGGAAACACTATTAATGAACGCGTTGTTGAAGGAAGAAAATATCCTTGGAATGGTGATGGTTTGCGTACCGATCACAAGAAGTACATGGGAAGCTTTGTTGCCAACTTTAAACGCGGGCAAGGTGACTATATGGGTGTAGCAGGTAGTTTGAACGATGGTGCTGCACTTCCAGCTCCTGTAGGTTCTTATTGGCCAAACGATTATGGCTTGTATAATATGGGTGGTAACGTTGCAGAATGGGTTTTGGATGTATATCGTCCACTTTCATTTGAAGATGTTGCAGATTACAGCCCTTTCCGTGGTAATATTTTTGTAAACAAAAAACGCGAACTTGATGGGTCAATTGCACAGAAAGACTCCTTAGGAAGGTTGCAATATGTTGAAATTACACCAGAAGAAGCAGCAAACCGTAAGAATTACCGCAGAGGCAATGCCGTTAATTATCGTGACGGTGATTATTCTTCTACGATTCAGAATGATTGGTCGAACCTAACGGAAGATCCTAATTCTACTTCAAAGATGTATGATTATGGTGAAACAACTTTAATCTCAGACAAAGCAAGAGTATTTAAAGGTGGTTCATGGGCCGACAGGGCCTATTTTATGAGCCCAGGTGTTCGTCGCTTCCTGAATGAAGATGAGGCTTCCAGCACTATTGGTTTTAGATGCGCAATGAACAAGGTGGGTAGCTCTATCGGAAAGTAACTGCCTCAATAGTATAAAACGAACCCCATCCGAAACGGTGGGGTTTTTTATTGAAAAAAATTCATTTTGATTTTATAACGAATGTTTTTTAAACTCAAATGTTGAAAACTGATTCATCCTATATTTGCGACATGAATACTATCGAAACAATCTATGAGCATTTTTTGCTAAGCACCGGCGTTTCAACAGATAGCAGGCAGCTTAAACCCGGGTGTATGTTTTTTGCTTTAAAAGGTCCAAATTTTGATGCTAACCTTTTGGTTGAAAAGGCCTTGGAAAATGGAGCTGACTGGGCAATTGCTGATGACCCTTCTTTTGCCTCTAATCAACGCGTTTTTGTTGTGGAAGACGTATTGAAAGCCTTGCAGCAATTGGCTGCTTTACACCGGGCAAAAATGTCTGCCAAAATTATTGCAATCACTGGTTCTAATGGTAAAACTACAACTAAAGAATTGGTTTTAAGAGTTTTATCATCTAAATTTAATACTATTGCCACCGAAGGAAATTTGAATAATCACATTGGAGTGCCTCTGACATTATTACGGTTAAAGCCCGAAACAGAGATTGCTGTTATCGAAATGGGCGCAAACCATATGGGAGAGATCATGCAACTTTGTAGAATTGCCCGGCCTGAATACGGTCTTATTACGAACATTGGAAAGGCTCATCTTGAAGGTTTTGGCAGTTTTACGGGCGTTATCAATGCCAAATCGGAGCTTTATTCCTGGATTGATGATCATGGTAAGTTATTGTTTGTGAATGCTGATAACAAATTGCTTGACGGTCTGTCAATAAATATCAAACGGTTTACATATGGCGAGGCACTTTACAATAATTTATATGGTGAACTCGTGTCCGACCAACCTTTCCTTCACGTTGCATATGAATTTCAAGAACAACAGGCTGTTATAGGAACCCGAATGATTGGTGCCTATAATACTGAGAATATTCTGGCAGCAATTTCCATAGGATGTTATTTCGGAGTTGAAGCAGAGCAAATTGTCGAAGCTATTACAACTTACATACCTTCAAATAGCAGGTCTCAACTTATTGAAACAAAGACCAATAAGGTGATTATGGATGCATATAATGCCAATCCTGTCAGTATGGCTGCAGCTATCACAAATTTTGATCGGATGCGGGGGCAAAAAGCAGCTGTAATTATTGGAGATATGTTAGAATTAGGGGCTTCAAGCGATGAGGAACATGCTGAAATTCTGAAGCTGTTAACAGATCTTGACTTTAATCAGGTTTATCTGGTTGGACCTTTGTTTGAACGCGTTTATGCCGGTGACGACTGGCTACATTTCAATGATGTGGATGCTTTATATACTTTTTTGAAGAAGAAGCCTATTCGCAATTCGGACATTCTGATAAAAGGTAGCCGCGGAATAAAACTTGAGAAAGTGCTTCCACTTTTATGACCGAATCATCAAAAACTTACACTGTTATCGGACTCATGTCGGGAACCTCACTTGATGGACTTGATCTGGTTTGTTGTTCTTTTACAATTAATGATGGAAAATGGGATTTTCAAGTGCTTGCTTCGGAAGAACTTCCTTATGATGAAAATTGGGTTAGCCGACTTAGTCAGGCTTTTTATCAGAACGAAGACGAAATAAAAGCTCTCGACTTTGAATTTGGGGATAAGCTTGCCGAAAAAACGCTTTCTTTTATTAACAAGAATCGTTTGAATCCGTTGCTGATATCCTCTCACGGGCATACCATTTTTCACAAGCCACAAAATGGTATTACTTTGCAAATTGGTGATGGTCAACAAATTGCTGATAAAACAGGTGTTAAAACTATTAATAACTTCCGGCTTGCTGATGTAAAAAAAGGAGGTGAAGGAGCCCCTTTAGTCCCGATTGGAGATCGATTGCTTTTCTCAGATTACGACTTTTGCTTGAATATCGGAGGTATTTCGAACATTTCATTTGAGGTTCAAGGTGAAAGAATTGCGTTTGATATTAGTCCGGCAAACATGGTACTGAATTATCTAGCCAAAAAGAAAGGAAAGAAATACGATCAGGAAGGAAAAATGGCTTCTGAAGGAATTGTAAATTTGCAACTTTTAGAACAATTGAATTTACTTGATTATTACCATCAATCATATCCCAAATCACTTGGAAGAGAATGGGTAGAAACTGTTTTTATACCTGTAACCGATCAATATGAATTGACCGTTGAAGATAAGCTGGCAACTTGTTGTGTACATATTGCGATGCAGATAGGAATTGTAATTAATGCATTACCAAAAGGAAAGATGCTTATAACAGGTGGTGGAGCGTTCAATACTACCCTTGTAAATCGAATAACAGAGGTTACAAACCACCAAATCATTGTCCCAGCTGAAGAAATCATTCGAATGAAAGAAGCAATTGTATTCGCCTTTTTGGGTTTTTTACGCTTTAGGGGTGAGGTAAATTGCTTGAGAAGTGTTACCGGAGCTAGTTCAGATAGCTCCACAGGTGATATTTATCATCCGTCAAATCCAATAAAATAATACTAAAATCAATAAAACACAGTTAATAAGCCATCAAACAGATAATAGTTACACCATGTTTAAACCCATTCTATTACAATTACAAACCGTTACGAACGACCTTGGAGCTGCTGCTCAGAAAACCGAAGTGAGTCTTTCAATACTTGATCTTGCTTTTAAAGGAGGCTGGATCATGGCAGTTCTGGCAGTTTTTTCCGTCATCACGGTTTATATTTTCGTTGAACGCTACCTCACGATTTCAAAAGCATCTGTCAGCGACAAAAATTTCATGAACAATATTAGGGAATATATTCATGCTGGAAGACTGGATGCAGCCATAGCGTTGTGTCGTAACACTGATACTCCAAATGCGCGAATGATCGAAAAAGGTCTGGCACGCATCGGAAAGCCACTCAACGATATCAATGCTGCCATTGAAAACGTGGGTAAACTGGAAGTGAGTAAGCTCGAGAAAGGGATTGCCTGGTTGGCAACTATTGCAGGAGCAGCTCCGATGCTTGGTTTTCTTGGTACCGTACTTGGGATGGTTCAAGCATTTTATGATATGTCGATGGCAGGTAATAATATTGATATTCAAATGCTTTCATCAGGTATTTACACAGCAATGATCACAACTGTTGGTGGCCTTGTTGTAGGTATTATTGCATTCATATTTTACAATGTGATTGTTTCCCGAATCGAAAATGTAGTTTATTTGCTTGAGGCTAAAGCAACAGAATTTATGGATGTATTACACGAACCTGCCCGTTAAAAGGCATTAAACCAATAATATGGCAATTCGAACCCGAAATAAGCTCAATGTCAGTTTTAGCATGGCTTCCATGTCGGATCTTGTGTTTCTGTTGTTGATATTTTTTATGCTCACCTCAACACTTATTGCGCCAAACGCAATCAAGTTGCTTTTACCGTCGAGCAGCAGTAAAACTATGGCAAAGCAGACAGTCACTGTTTATATCAATGAGACCTTTTCGTATTTTATTGAAGAGCAACAAGTCGAAGAGAGTAATCTGGCAGTCTTGCTTCAATCAGCATTAAAAACAGAAACAGAAGGTACAGTTGTAGTACGATCTGATAAAACGGTGCCTGTGCAATACGTTGTCAATGTGATAGATGCCATTAATCAACTGAATGAAACTACAAATGCAAAACATAAGGTGATTTTAGCTACATCTCCTAAAAAGTAAATGCAAAACAACAATCAAAATAAACGAAAAGGTATCATCGCAACGGTGATTTTTCATGCGTTGCTTTTGGTCGCTTTGTTTTTTATGGCGCTTCGAACGCCGCTTCCTTTGCCTGCAGAGGAAGGAGTGGAAGTGGATTTGGGGTATATGGATCAAGGGATGGGGTTGGTGCAGCCCGAACTGACTGGAGGACAACAGCCGCCTGCAACTGTCGCTAATCCTGTTGTTGTTGAAGATGTAAAAGAGGAGATTGTAACGCAACAAACAGAAGAAGCCCCTGCTTTGCCACCTGAGAAGAAAGTGAAGCCCAAGCCTCGCAGAGAGCCTGCTCCAAAGCCTGAAAGTCAACCAAAAGAAATTGAACACATTGCCAAACAGGAACCACAACCTGAGCCACAACCAGTAGTAAATAAACGCGCTTTATTCAAAGGTTCGGGTGATGCAAATCCAAGCTCCGGATCAGAGGGTATTACAGGTCAGCCTGGGGATCAAGGAAAGCCCAATGGTTTGAAAGATGTTAAAAGATACGAAGGTCAGGGAGGACAAGGAAACGGACCTTCTTTTAGTTTGGGAGGCAGAGGAGCCGTAAAATTAGCTGAACCTAAAGCTACTTTCAGAGAGCAGGGTGATGTTGTAGTTGATATCTGGGTCGACCGCAAAGGTTTGGTGACACGTGCCGAAGTGAACTTACGAGGTACAAATATTCTTGATGCGAACCTGAGAAGTTTAGCAGTTAAAGCAGCTTTAAATTCCCGTTTTACAACAGATGAAACCGCAGCAAACCTTCAAAAAGGTACAATAACCTACACTTTTATCATCGGAAATTAAGTTTAATCACACAGAAGCCTTATGAGCACAACATTTGCAAACTATGAAGATACGTTGAAGTGGATGTTTAATAAACTTCCTATGTATCAGCGGATAGGAGGGGCTGCTTATAAAGCTGACCTGAACAATACCATTTTGCTTCTGGATCATCTCAATCATCCTGAAAAACAATTTAAAACGGTTCACATTGCCGGGACGAACGGAAAAGGGTCGGTTTCACATATGCTGGCTTCAATATTGGCAGAGTGTGGTTATAAAACAGGTTTATACACTTCTCCACACTTACGTGATTTTCGTGAGCGTATTCGTATCAACGGACAAATGATCTCGCAGGAGTATGTGATGGATTTTGTCAAACGTCATGTTTCCAAATTTGAAGAGATGGATCTCTCCTTTTTTGAAATGACAGTTGGTATGGCTTTTCAGTATTTTGCTGATGAAAAAGTTGATGTGGCTATTATTGAAACCGGAATGGGCGGACGCCTTGATTCGACAAATGTAATTCAACCACTGTTGAGTGTCATCACCAATATTAGTTTGGACCATACCCAATACCTTGGTACAACTTTAGAAGCAATTGCAGCTGAAAAGGCAGGTATTATCAAGCAGGGAGTGCTGGTGGTGATTGGACAAACACAAGCTGAGACAACTGCCGTTTTTGAGAATAAAGCATTGGAAATGAATGCTCCTATTGTTTTTGCAGATCGAGTTTTTGATGCTAATAGATTGCAGACTTCAGATGTTCAGGTGCAAAGTTTTGATGTTTGGAAAAATAGTCAGCTTTATTTTGAGGAGTTGGAACTTCCTTTGCTAGGTGCTTATCAGCAAAAGAATCTAGTTACAGCGATATGTGCGGCTGACATGCTTAAAGTTCATTTTCAACTTGATGAAAAAGATATTCGCTATGGTCTTGAGGCAGTGGTTAGAAATACAGGTTTATCTGGCCGTTGGCAGGTGGTGAGCCGCAACCCCTTAGCTATTGCAGATACTGGCCACAATGTGGATGGCATCAGAGAAGTTATTTATCAAATCAGGTTGATGCAGTTTAATCAGCTTCATTTTGTTTTGGGAATGGTGAACGACAAGTCGATTGAGGATATATTGCAATTACTTCCCCGCCATGCAACATATTATTTCTGCAAAGCTGATATACCGCGGGGATTAGATGCTGAAGCACTTGCAAGTCAGGCCTTTGAAATTGGACTCAGAGGAAGGGTTTATGAGTCGGTGCGAAGTGCTTATTTCAGTGCATTGAACGCTGCACGTCCTGATGATTTGGTTTTTGTGGGAGGAAGCACATTTGTTGTAGCAGAGATAGTATAAAGTTTACAATTCCTTTATATTCAATTGTTTGTATATGTTAAATTTTTGTTGATTAAGCATATTTCTTTTTCATTTTTCTACATTTGCATGTAAATATCATTGTTATGAAAGGGAATTACAAACAGATTGAATCGTTTTTGAAATCTACAAAGATTGCCATTGTAGGTGTCAGCCGAACGAAAGAAAAATTTGGAAACCAGGTGATGGAACAGTTACTCAAAATAGGGTACGAAGTTGTTCCAGTTCACCGCGAAATAACCGAAATCAACGGGTTGCAAGTTGTTTCAACTATCTCGGAACTTCCTGATGATGTGCAGGCTTTATGTTTGATTGTGCCAAAGACCGCAACAGATGCGTTGTTGAGGGAAGCATTGTTGAAAGGTATCAAACACATCTGGATTCAACAGTTTTCTGATGGACCGGAAACACCCAATATCATAAAAGAGTCAAGTGCCAATATTATTACCGGCCGCTGCGTTTTTATGTATACGAAACCTGAAGGTATGCATCGCTTTCATGAACGAGTAAACAAACTTTTCGGTACATACGCCCGTTAATAATATTTATTTCACAAATTGTTTTCAGGGCTCAAGCTGAACATTTTTGGGAAACGGGCAGATTTTGTACGATAGAAGTCTTCAATTTGTTTGAAGTCGGATTCAAAATCACCTGATGGGTAAAGCACTGGTCCGAAGCCTCCAATTTTGTTTTTATAATCAACGAAACCCATCACGATGGGAACGTTTGCTCTAATTGCGATATAATAAAATCCTTTTTTCCAGTTTGTTACCAGTTTTCGCGTCCCTTCAGGAGTGATGATCACATTGAGTACTTCATAATCTTTAAAAAGGTCAGCTACCTGATCAACCAAATTGGTGCTTTTTTTGCGGTCGACAGGAATGCCACCCATATTTTTAACCAAAAAACCAAGTGGATGCTGAAATGCTTCCTTTTTAATAAGGAATTTCACAGGCACTGCCAACGACCAATATGCAAGGCGCCCGATTACGAAATCCATATTACTGGTGTGAGGCGCGGCAAGAATGACACATTTTTTTATTTCAGGAGGAATATTGCCTATTATTCTCCAGCCCAGTAGCCAAAGGATAAACCGAGAGATGATTTGCATCTTTGTTAAGTTTTTGCAAAAATAGGTTTTTTTCAATAGATACTTAAAAGCGAAAAAGTGTCGATCTTATCAGGAAGAAATAGATTATATACTTAGAAAAAAGCACGAAATTTCAATTCATGAAACAAACTGTTTTAACTTTGATTATTGTAAAGATTACAGAATCTGATGGAATAGAAGAAATACTATTAACATTGAAACACTTTTATAAATAGAGTCATGAATCAGTATTTTTCATTGAAATTCAATTGTTTATAAACCTATGAAAGATTCATATTCTGTTAATACAACAAAATTTTCCCTTGATAGACTAAGGGATGCTCTAAAGACAAAAGATATTCTTCCAAGTAGAAATGTACTTAAAGAACAAGTAGATGAACGTTTTAATTTATTGAAATCTGAAGGGATAGAGTCACTTTTTGATTTATTGGATATTCTAAAGTCAAAAGCAAAGATTGAACAATTTGCGACAAAAACTGGCTTAAATACAGATTATTTGACAATTCTAAGACGAGAAGCCAATAGCTATGTTTCAGTACCAGTAAGATTGATTGATTTGCCAACAGGTGAGACAGACACGATCAAGAAACTTGATTCGATAGGTATCAGGGATTCAAAACAATTATTTATCAAGGCAGCACAACTTTCCGATAGAGAACAATTGGCGGTATGCAATAATATTGAAATTGAAGCCCTAACCGAATTGGTTCAACTTGCAGATTTGTTGAGAATAACGGGTGTTGGTCCTATTTTTGTCCAAATTATTCTGGATTCAGGTATTGGCTCCGTTGAAGAATTTTTATCTCTGGATTCAAAGGAATTGTTTGACAGATTGATAAAAACAAACAGTGATAGAGGTTTGACGAAAGCACGCTTTACCATAAAAGATATTGAATATTGCATCGAATTGGGCAAAGAGTTACCTATCGTTTTTGAGAGAAATAAGACTCAAATCATAGGTTAGACATTGCCAAATTATTTCCTCAACAAAATGAGTTTGCCGAAGCAAATAAAGTCAAAGAAACTGTAAAAGCATAAACATATGGAAACCAATGAATCACAAAAACACTATTTGAGATTCGGATATTATTCTTCTTTAATTTTATCCTTTCTTACAATTGTAACCTTTGGATTTGCTATGACTGCAATTCCACCGTCAGGCCCTTACTGCCCTGAAAATTGTATGGATTATCCGTTTTCTGATATTCTTTTATACTACCCCAGAGATTATTACTGGATGTATTTAGCTATATTTCAACTATTTGCTTTTGTAATATTTATTGTGACAAATCACTTTTTAGTTGCAAATGAAAAGAAACTATATACTTTTCTCAGCATCGCCTTTACCCTTATTTCTTCTACTGTTTTGCTGACAGCTTATTTTACTCAATTTTCAGTAGTACCTGCAAGTGTAATGAAGGGAGAAACGGATGGAATTGCCCTGATTACACAATACAACGACCATGGACTCTTTATTGCAATGGAAGAGTTAGGTTATATAAGCATGTCGATCGCTTTGTTTTTCCTTGCGTTTTCTTTTTCTAAAAAATCGAGACATGAGAGGCTTATTCGCACTATTCTTATAGTACAGCTCTTTTTAACGGCTTCGACGTTTGTTTTCTATACTTTAAAGCTTGGCATTCATAGAAGTTATCTTTTTGAAGTTGCTACAATTACAATAAACTGGCTCGTTCTCATTGTTATAGGCATTATGATAAGTTCACATTATCGAAAAATACTAAAAATCAATTCAATTTAGCAACGGGAAAATAGTATGATTATAGGAATATTAAGCCTGACTGCCTTCATTTCAGCTATAATTGCTATCATTTTCTGGCAGCAATATAACATTCGCATGTTTGCTGTTTTTAAGTCTCTTACAACTATTCTGATTATTATTATGGCGCTAATTATCCACCACAATTCTGCCTCAACCTATTCTATAACAATAATTTACTCATTGCTAGCTTCTTTAATTGGCGATATATTTTTAATCAATAAGAAGTATTTTTTATACGGACTCTCTTGTTTTTTCTTGGCGCATATCGGTTTTACAATTGGATTCATCAGCTTGTTTGGTTTTAGCATTAATGTAATTGCCTTGGCTATTCTGATGCTGATTGGGATACTATATTTTCTTTTCTTGCTAAACGATTTAAGAAAACACAAAGTCCCTGTGGCACTTTATATCAGCGCCATCATCGTAATGAATTGGCAAGGAATTAATCTAATCCTACATGATCAATCATTTGTTTACTTCGGGATTGCTGTTGCAACGATATTATTCTCTGTATCTGATTCAATAATTGCCTTCAACAAATATAATCGTTCCTTCAAAGTAGCCGAAATTCTTATCTTATCGACTTACTGGATTGCAATCTACATATTTACACTTGCAGGATTATTTATTTGATAAATTGTCAGCTAAACGCATGTCTTATACAACTTGGTCAATTAAACCAGAAATTAATAATTTTGAAACAAATCAGATAAATAATTCGTCTTGATTTTGATTAATGTGAAGTACTATTACTTCCAAAGTGTTTTAAATCAATATGATGAAATAGTTTTAAATTTCATAAAAGAAGAGAAATACGATTAATATTCTTTGAAAATTGAATTAGTTACAAAATAAGACTCTTTTGTTTTAAAACAATGCTTTGATATATTGCACAGAAGTAGTTTAAGCCATCGACTTCGTTTATAGAACACAAGTAATCAATGTATTAACAAAAATATCATGAATGATTTTTAACAATATTCAAAAGCGCTTGGCATCTATAAACACTGCTGCGCAGGCGATGGAATAACCCAGTTAGCTATCACCTACAATAATGAGAAAGCTTCCAAAAAGGGAAACTCCTCTTCACAATCAAACAATTATTGTAATTATCTGACCTATTCCAATGGATTTGACACAGCTCCAATGAACAGAAGTGTGTTGCTTGTGCGTTCCCTTATCGCAAATATAAATGGCCGATCTGTAGTAAATGAAGGTCCCATGCTGGTTTCATTGATGCCAATTGTAGTTACCGCAGCTGCTTCTGTACCTTCTTCATTAACTTCAACAAAGGTGTTTTGCTTTACAAAGTCAACATATAAATCGTTATCAGAAATGTTGCCGAGATCAGCAATGCCGGGCATGAATGCATTTGTCATTCCAAGTGCCTTAAGCTGGTCGTTGAGAAATTTCTCGTAATCAAACTTGAACTTTGGCATATGAATCGTAATATCAGACCAGTTTGAGGCATCAAGGGCAGTTGTTAATTGTTGCCAGTCTTGAGAAGTGAATTCCTGATAGAAATCTTGCAGTTGTCCTGAAGGTAAAATTATCACCATCGAAAAGTTCTTTCTTCCATAAGGTATTTCAACAGCTTCAAAACTTGAAGTGCTTTGGTAGATAGCCTTCATTTCAGGCTCATTCATTGTCGGCACCTGGACTACAGTTCCATTACTAAGGGTAAATGGACTCTGAGAAGTGTTGGAGGCTTCAAATTTTTTGGTCCATTCACCTTTGAAATAAAGTGCATTCATAAGGAACATAACAGCATCACTGTCAATTTCATCCAGTACTTTTGTAATCTTGCCGTTGGTATTATCGCCAGCCCATTTGTTGATTGTTTCGATGCTCTGAGGCAATGTAAAATCGAGTGCTTCAATGTTGGCGCTGAATCCGCTTTGCATGGCGTTTAGAAAAGGAGGTTTTATCTGAAATCCTTCTTTGTAGAAAACTGCGTTTGCAAGTGCCAACTCTACAGTCTCGTCTGCATCAAGTAGCTGTTTCACCAAGCTTTGATACGATTCATTTATCTCAGTTGTATTCATATCAGCCGGATAGCCCAACATTAGGTTGATTTGGTTATAAGTCTCACTTTCACAGCCGTTTAATAACATTGTAAGTGCCACACTGGCACTCAATGGTGAAAGCATCAGATTTTGTGTTTCCTGACTTGCTACCATTTTAAACAGGTTCAAACCAAAAGCATTGTTTTGACTAATTAAAGCAGCTGTTTTATTGCTAATCTCTAATTTGACAGGTTCTTTTTCTGTCTTATCAGCTTCTTTTTTACAATTTGTAAAAAAGAGTAATGAAAGAACAAGAGCAATTATCAATTTAACTTTTTTCATTGTTTTACGGGTTTGATTTTTTGGCATAAGTTAAAAATAATAGACGCATCTTCCCTTCTAAACGTTGCACTTAGCAAGGCTTGTTTTGTATATTTGAGTAATATTAAAACTGTTGATATCTAGTTTGTAAGCTTAGGCAAATGATTTTGTTTTTAATGCATATTTTACAATTCTTTCCCTCAGTATTTATGTTATTAATCAAAAAAGAGGCTTTCCAAAAAATAGGGGAGAGCCTCTTTTAAAAAACTTGAAGCAATGTTTTAACTATTCTTTCTTTTCAGGATACAATACCACACGTGTATAATGCTCTGGACGAAGAAATTTAGCGGCCAGATCTCTCAAATCTTTGGCTGTTGCTGCTTCTATTTGTTTTTTATATGCTTCGAAGCTGAGCATAGGCAGATCGTTTTGCAGTGAATTTTCGATATAACTTAGCCAAAATCTGTTCTGACGGTCATCTGTTTCTCTTTCTCTGACAGAGGTCTCTTTCACTTTCTGCAAGTCTTCTGCGGATGGGCCAGCAGCAATGAGCTGTTTCATCTGATCAAAAACAATGGTTGAAAGCGTATCAACAAGTTCGGGATTTGTTCCCCAACTTACATAAACTGAACATTTTGGTTCTGGAAAACGTGCGGTAGAGATTCTTGCTCCAACGCCGTAAACACCACCAATTTCTTCACGCATATTTTCACGTAGCTTGATGTTGTATGCTTTCGAAAGGAGATTCATACCAAGAATAGTTGATGAATTGTACTCAAAATTTTCTTTAAACAGCATCGCAACCATACTCTTGTATTCTGTTCCGGCGAAAACTTTTGCTTCTGTCTTTCCTTCGGGGAAACAGCCTTTTCTATCAACCCATTCCAATGATTCTTTAACAGGAAGGTTTCCAAGATAGGTTGTAATCAGATCCAGATGATCCTTAATGGTGATATTACCTGTAAAAATGAAGGTGAAATTACTCGCATCAGCAAAAAGCTGATCATAAATATCATACATCACATCTGCCTGAAGCTGAGCCAGATGCCCTTCATTTGGTAAAACAATCGTTCGTGGACTACCGCAAGTGGCTACCTTGGCAACAGTATCGCTAAATACTGCCTGAGGGTTCGATTTCATGAACTTAAACTGATTGACAAGCTGCGATTTGAATGCTTCAAACGCTTGCTGATCGCGTCTTGCAGGTTCAAAATGAAGATAGATAAGCTGCAAAAGTGTTTCAAAATCCTTTGGACTGGCATTGCCTCGTAATCCTTGCCGAAGCTCATCAATGTATGGTTGCACACTCACATTGAGTCCTGTGAGTTTTTTCTCCAGGTCAGTGCTGCTGAAATTACCTAAACCACTTTTCCCAACCAAGCGGGCGGCATTGTTTACGGCATAGACTTTATCATCATCCACTGTTGATGCACCTCCCGGACCGTAGGCTGTAAAGAGTATCTCATCATTCTTAAAATCGGTCGACTTTATAACAACTTTTACGCCATTTTTAAGTGTAATGGTTTCAATTCCAAGTGTTTCATCTGATGTTCTTTGTGCAATAACTCCCGGTTTTAATTTCTTACTTAACAAGGGTGCTTCGGAAAAACTATCCACATAAGGATCAACTTTTGTTTGTTTTGCAGCCTCAATAAGACGAAGAACCTCCTCTTTACCTGGAATAACGATACCTTCTTTTTTAGGAGCTGTAACTACAACAACCATATTATCTATTGTTATCCATTGTCCGGCAAGCTGATTTATTTCTTCCAATTTTATCAAAGGCAATAAATCTTTGGTCAATTGAAGCTCATTATCGATTCCGGGAATAGGGCTCTTATTGAGAAAATGATTGGTGTAATCTCTAACAAAATTAGCTGAAGGAGTTTTATCTTTTTCTTTCTGACGTTTTTCCAGGCCTGAAATAATCTGCTTTTTCTGTCTTTCAAACTCTGATGAAGTAAATCCATGTTGTTTAACTCTTTCATTTTCAATTACCATTACTTTGATGGCAGTAGGAATCTGATTTTCTTTTACACCTGCAGTTGACACATAAGCATCTGAAGCTCTGCCGATAAAACCACCATAATAACTGTAGGCCGACACGAATGGGGACTCAGCTTTTTGATTAATTTCGTTAAAACGGCTGATAATCATACTTGAATAGATGTTTTGCATCAGCTTTGTTTTGTAATCATTAAGCGTAGCAATTTCCTTTTTGGGATGTTTGTAAAAGATCATTACAGAAGTGTTGGTTGCTTCAGGGTCGGTTGTGATGGCAACTAAAGGTTCTTTGTTCTCGGGGATGCTGAATTTTGTGCGTTCACGAGCACCATCAGGATTGGTTATTGATGCAAAATGTTGCTGAATTTTCGCTTCCATTACAGCAAGATCAAGGTCGCCAGTTACTATAATAGCCTGTAGATTAGGTCGGTACCACTCTTTGTAAAATCTGCGTAGTGTTTCATACGATGCCGTATCAATCACACCAACTTGCCCGATAGGTAAGCGGTTTGCATATTTGGATCCATTGAAAATAACCGGAAAATATGCTTTGCGCATTCTGTCATCAGCACCAAGGCCAAGACGCCATTCTTCACGTATTACTCCACGTTCTTTGTCAATTTCTTCGCCTTCCAAAGCAACCTGATGTGCCCAGTCTTCCATAACCATAAAAGCAGAATCGATAAGGCCCTGCCTATCTGTGGGCAGTTGTAGCATGTAAACGGTTTCATCAAAACTGGTGTATGCATTCAGGTCAGCACCAAACCTCACACCGGCCCGTTCGAGAAAATCGATGAGTGCACTTTTCGAAAAGTTTGCTGTGCCATTAAAGGCCATATGCTCGGTAAAATGCGCAAGTCCTTGTTGATCATCATCTTCTAGAATTGAACCGGCATTAACCACTAATCTCATCTCCAACCTGTTGGCTGGCATTGTGTTGTGACGGATGTAATAGGTCATCCCGTTTTCAAGCTTCCCGATTTTAACATCTTTGTCAACAGGAAGTGGTTGATTCAGGTCGACCTGTGCTAAAAGCTGTATCAGCACAGCAAAATAAAGGATGTTAAATGCGATAAATTTTTTCATTGAAATAAATTTAGGTAATACATTAACTAACTATTATACAAATAATTAACATTTGGTCAAACGATAAACTTCTGAATCAGATGAACCTTTGAAGGATGAACAAAAAAGCAATTCCTAACACCATCATCAGTGGCGCGGGTTATACCTTCAACTTGTTTTAAACCTTCAGGAACATGGTTAAAGAACAGATATCCAAATGACTTCATAACGCTTTCCAGTTCATTTTCAATTGTGTTAAATAAAGTTTCACAAATGATGATTGGTTTCATTGTATCAAGAACATGCTGACTTTTTTGCAGAATCAGGTGTTCTGTTCCTTCGGTATCCATTTTTATGAGATCTATTGTATCGTTATGCTCTTTCGCATATTGATCTAAGGTAGAAGCCTTTACCTTAACAGGAACAAAGTTTTTTCCGACAGTTTTACTGCCGGCATTGCTTTCACCAGCAAGATTATGTTCCAAATAGTGGTATTTTTTGTTCTTAATCTCAAAAAACGTGAGTTCACCTTCTTTTTCAGCTAATGCGATTGATTCGATTCGTATTTGACTGAAGTTATTAGCCTCTACATTTTTTCTAAAATAGTATAAGGGCCCACTGGCTGGCTCAAAACCAACGATGACAGCTTCCTTGTTTTCGGATGCTGCTAAAAGCGAATAATATCCAATATTTGCGCCAATATCATAAAAAGTATTCACTTTTTTAATAAGCTGAACAAATAGCGGGGTGTATTCAAATTTCATGGCTCCACCCTCCCAAAAAAGAAGATGTGTAAGGTAATTGGTTTGGTTGGTATGCACTGCAATTGACTTGCCTCCGCTATCATACATCTTAATCATTCCCGAAGGAGGAAGTTTTATTTTACATGGCAGAAGACCAAGAAACAAATGGTTGAGGTTGCGAAGAACATAATTTATATGCTCCTGATAAATCAATTTGTAAAATAATTGTCTCATAATGAAATGGTTATGTTGCATTTGGAGGAGATCAACAAGCAACATGAATTGTAATCAAAAAGTACCGGCGAAGTTAATGATTCCTACAAAGTGATGTATAGCATTATTGATAATTTCTGATTATCGAAATAAAAAAAGATATTGGATAATTTAGTGTTTAATGAAGAATGCTTGTAATCTCCAAGTATCTTTGTTTTGCAAAACAAATTAGAATTCAATTAAGTATTACAAGATGCATAAGGAAAAGATCATTTATTTTTTGGGAATTATGTTGCTGCTTCACTCATGTACAAATGATACCAACATAAAAAAGGATAGTAATATTCCTATTTCTAATGGCCAAACAACTGATTATGCCCAATTTGTTAACCCGTTGATTGGGACAAAAAACATGGGTCATACCTTCCCCGGAGCGGCAGTTCCATTTGGGATGATACAACTAAGTCCGGAAACCAATAAAGTTGACATGTACCTTGAAGATGGAAGTTACAATGCCGAAGTATATCGCTATTGTAGTGGATATCAATATGATGATTCGTTGATTTATGGTTTCAGTCATACCCATTTCAGTGGAACAGGCCATTCCGATTTGGGCGATTTGTTGGTAATGCCTGTTGTGGGGAATCTTTATGATGGTAACAATGGAAGTTTGGATTCAGAGAAAGGATTTTATGCTTCGTTTGATCATAAAGACGAAATAGCAGAGCCCGGATATTATAAAGTTTCCCTTAAGGAACAGTATATTGCAGCTGAGTTAACTGCTTCAGAACGTGTTGGATTTCATCAATATACGTTTCCTGAAACAGACAGTGCGCACATCATTCTCGATTTGATGTCGAATATTTACAATTATGATGGAAAGAATGTATGGACCTTTTTACGCGTTGAGAATGATACTGTTGTGACAGGCTATCGTCAGACAACAGGTTGGGCCCGAACCAAAACTGTATATTTCGCGATGCAGTTTTCGAAACCATTTATTGCATATGGTCAAAAACGAAATGAAAAAGTTGTTTATAAAGGTTTCTATCGGAAATTCAATGAACAGGAAAATTTCCCTGAGATGGCCGGAAGAGAAATCAGAAGCTATTTCTCTTTCAAGACAAAAGAAAATGAACAGATAAAGTTAAAAATGGCACTTTCAGCAGTTAGTACATCCAATGCACTTCAAAATCTTCACTACGAGATTCCACATTGGGACTTTGAAAAGGTAAAATCTGAGTCACGCCAAAAATGGAATGCAGAACTCTCCAAGATTCAGGTAGAGACACTCCTTCCCGAACAAATGACAACTTTTTATACTGCGCTATACCATACGATGTTAAGTCCGGTGATATTTGAAGATGTGAATGATGAATACAGGGGATTGGATCAAAATATCCATCGTTCCGAAGCTTTTACAAATCATACTATTTTTTCGCTCTGGGATACTTATCGGGCTTTACACCCTCTTTTTAACTTGATTCAGCCTAAGCGCAACAACGATATGGTTCACTCTATGCTTGCACATCACGATCAAAGCGTGCATAAAATGTTGCCGGTATGGAGTCATTATGCCAATGAAAACTGGTGCATGATTGGCTACCATGCCGTTTCAGTTTTGGCAGACGCAGTGATAAAAAAAACTACTGATGCTGATATCAACAGAATTCTTGAGGCTTGTGTCAATACTTCCAATGTGCCCTATTTTGATGGGTTAGGTGATTATATATCAATGGGATATGTGCCTGAAGACAAGAGTCCAAACGCTGTTTCAAAAACATTGGAATATGCTTATAATGATTGGTGTATTGCTCAAATTGCAAAGAAGGCTGGAAAAGAGGAAATATATCAAGGCTATATGAAACGCTCTGCATCCTATGAAAAAGTGTTTGATTCAGTATCGGGCTATATGCGACCCAAGCTGGCAGATGGCAGCTGGAAAAGTCCTTTTGATCCTTTTGACACACACGGACAGGGTTTTATCGAGGGTAATGCCTTAAACTATGGATTATATGTTCCTCATCAGTTGGAACACATGATCGAAATGATGGGAGGGAAGGATCAATTTTCTGACCATCTTGATATGATATTTAATACTCCAATTGAAGATAAGTATATAGCTAAAAATGAAGATATTACCCGGGATGGGATTATAGGAAATTATGTTCATGGCAACGAGCCCGGACACCATATTCCTTATCTTTATAATCACACCAACAAAGCATATAAAACGCAGGAAAGGGTACGGATGATTCTTGATACGATGTACAGTGACAAGGAAGATGGATTATGTGGAAATGATGACGCGGGTCAGATGAGTGCGTGGTATGTGTTTAGTGCGTTGGGATTTTACCCGCTTCTACCCGGTTCGGATCAGTATGAAATTGGAAGTCCTCTCGTGAAAAATGCTACTGTTGATTTATCAAACGGTAAATCATTAAAGATAAACGTCATAGATCAAGGAATTAAAAACATTTATGTGGACAAAGTAGTTCTTAATGGCATTGAGATTACAAATAATAAACTTATACACAGCGAACTAACCCAAGGTGGAGAGTTAGTTTTTTACATGAAAATGAAACAATCTGATTAAACAGAAACTGTAAACGATAAAGAACCAGAATTTTATCAGATAGTAATTTTCTCCTCTGTCAGATCTTCTTCAAGTCGAAGGTTATTGATTATAAACATTTGACGCTCAGGTGTGTTTTTTCCCATATAGTATTCTAAAAGCTCAGGGATCGACATGTCGCGTCTAAGGATAACGGGGTCAAGGCGCATTGTTGGTCCAATAAAATGCCGGAATTCATCAGGCGATATTTCACCAAGACCTTTAAAGCGTGTAATCTCAGGGTTTGTGCCTAATTTCTTCAAAGCAGCCTGACGCTCTTCATCCGAATAACAATAAATGGTTTCTTTTTTATTGCGCACTCTGAATAAAGGAGTTTGTAATATATAAACATGCCCGCTTCTAACAAGATCGGGGTAAAACTGTAAAAAGAAAGTCAATAAGAGTAAACGGATGTGCATACCATCAACATCGGCATCAGTAGCGATAACGATATTGTTGTATCGAAGGTTCTCGATCGTTTCGTCGATATTTATGGCAGCCTGCAACAGGTTAAATTCTTCGTTTTCATAAACAATCTTTTTTGTTAAACCAAAGCTGTTCAGTGGTTTACCCTTCAAACTAAAAACAGCTTGAGTTTGAACATCACGGCTTTTTGTTATACTGCCCGATGCCGAGTCGCCCTCGGTAATAAACAGTGTGGTTTCGAGTCGTTTCTCGTGATTGGTGTTAAAATGGATGCGACAGTCGCGTAGTTTTTTGTTATGTAAACTCACTTTCTTTACACTCTCTTTGGCCAGTTTTTTAATATTGGCCATATCCTTTCGTTCACGCTCACTTTGAAGAATTTTCCTGTGAAGTGCTTCAGCGGTGTCGGGATTGATATGTAAGTAGTTGTCGAGATGTTTTTTAATGATATCTCCAATAAAGGTGCGGATGCTTCGACCGTTTGGTTCCATATTTTGGGAACCAAGTTTTGTTTTTGTCTGTGATTCAAAAACCGGTTCCTGGACTTTGATGCTGATTGCTGCAACAAGTGAGTTTCGGATGTCGGCAGTATCATAGTCTTTATTGTAAAACTCACGGATGGTTTTTACAATTGCCTCTCTGAAAGCATTTTGATGTGTTCCTCCCTGAGTTGTATGTTGACCATTTACAAAGCTGTAATATTCCTCGTTATACGTATTGTTGCTGTGGGTAAAGGCGCACTCAAAATCCTCTTCACGGATATGAATGATGGGATACATCATTGTTTCAGTTCCGGCCATATTGCGCTCGAGCAGGTCGAGCAGCCCGTTTTTGGCAAAAAACTTCTGACCATTAAAAACGATGGTAAGGCCATTATTCAGGAAAACATAGTTCCACAGCATTTCCTCTACATATTCGTGGAGGTAACGATAAGTGCCAAAAATTTCCTCGTCAGGAACAAAACTAATAAATGTACCCGGTCGTTCTTCGTTTGGCTCAACGGCTGCATCGTGAACAAGTTCTCCCTGTCGGTATTCAACCACTTTTGTCATTCCTTCGCGAATCGACTGAGCCTTGAAATAGCCTGAGAGTGCATTCACAGCTTTTGAACCAACACCATTTAAGCCAACTGATTTTTTGAATACATTGGAGTCGTATTTTGCACCGGTATTAATGCGACTAACGCAGTCAATGACTTTTCCAAGTGGCATGCCGCGTCCAAAATCCCTGATACTCACTTTATTTTCAGTGATATTTACTTCAATAGTTTTACCATTTCCCATCACGAATTCATCGATACTATTATCAATGATTTCTTTCAGAAGCACATAGATACCATCATCATGCGATGTTCCATCGCCAAGTTTTCCAATATACATACCTGGGCGAAGACGTATATGCTCTTTCCAATCCAGCGTCCGGATGCTGTCGTCGGTGTAATTTTCTGACATTTCGAAAAAAAATTTATGCAAAAGTAAGGTTTAATGCTCAATAGAGGATGAGCTTTTCAGAAAGCTATGAACAAAGCGATTGTTAAGAAAAGAAGATTTATCAGGCCATTATTAATGGAAGGCTCATTGTAAAGGTACTTCCAATATTTACTTCGCTGGTCACCGTTATTGTGCCATTGTGTTTTTCTATGAATTCTTTACAAAGCAGCAAACCTAAGCCAGTACTTGGTTCTCCATTGGTACCTTTGCGACCACTTGATTTATCAATTTTGAATAAATCTTCAATCATTTTGGGCGTCATACCAATGCCTGAATCAATCACTTGAATTGATAATTCAGTTTCGTTCTGGTAAGCTTCCACACGAATCGAACCGCCGGTTTTTGTGAATTTGATTGCATTCGACACGATGTTTCGAAAAACAACACTTAACATTTCTTTGTCACCAACTATTTCAATATCAGCAGATACATTGTTTTTAAGTGTAATATTTTTCAAACCGGCTGATTCTTGCAGAAGGCTCAAAGTTTCATCAATGAGGGAGAAAACCGATAGGGTAGAAGGGGTAAACTCCATACGTCCGGTTTGCGACCTTGCCCAATTGAGCAGGTTTTTCAACAAATTGTAAGCGTTTTTGGATGCATTATTGATCTCTTGAACATACTCTTCCATATTTTCAAAATCGTTCGATTTAAGTTGATCAAGCATAATCTTACTCAAACTGGTAATGCCAATAAACGGGTTTCGTAAATCGTGTGCAATAATTGTGAAAAATTTGTCCTTTTCGTGGTTCAGCTTTATAAGTTTTTTATTGGCCTCTTCGAGCTCCGAATGAGCATGTTTTAAGTTAATATGGTTGCTAACTCTTACTTTTAATTCCATGATATTGAATGGCTTGGTGATATAATCTACCGCACCCGCTTTAAAAGCTTTGATGATGTCTTCAATATCCGTTTTTGCTGTCAGAAAAATAACTGGTATGTCTTTCGTCTTTTCGTTTGATTTAATATGTTGGCAAACTTCATAACCATCCATTTCGGGCATCATCACATCAAGCAGTACAAGGTCGGGAGTAAGGCCTTCGAGAATCTTGAGAGCATTAACTCCATTGTTGGCAAAGCTTAATGAATAAGATTCACCTAAGACACTTGAAATGACTTTCAAGTTATTTGGTTGATCATCAACAACAAGGATGATGTCTTTTTTTGATTTTTTTTGCGTACTCACTGTAAAGTTTTTTAGGTTTTAAAGAGTGTTTTAATAGTAACAAGGCTGTATTGAATCTGTTCAAAATCAAAATTTTCAATATGATTACCTAGTTCAGCAGCCTCAACGAGAAGCAAGTCAAGTTCATGCTCTTGTCCGAACTTTTCCATTGCAGCACAGAGTTCTGTCAGTTTATCAGTCATCATAAACAACAATTGACGGTTAATTTCGTCCAAAAACTGAGTATTAAAGATTGGTTTTATTGTGTCAGGAATCAATAAGGGTGATAATGGGATGTTAATGATATCATTCAAATCTGTTTTTTTTTCATTTGCAACATGCTCATAAGGAATGAATTGCATCATTTCATTAAGCAGTGATCTTTTTTGAACGGGTTTACGGAGGTATCCATCAAATAAAGCTTTCAACTTATCTACTTCGCTTTGCATTGTTGATGCAGTGAGAGCGATAATCGGTATTTTTTTTGTTTTTTCGTCGCTCTTCAGTATTGTTGTTGCTTCATAACCATTCATTCCCGGCATTCGGATATCCATAAAAATCAGGTCAGGATGATAAAGACGGGCTAACTCAACAGCCATTTCACCATTCTCGGCCTCAGTCAATTTCAGGTTAAACTCCTCAAGATATGCAGTTAACAATTGCCGGTTATAAGGTACATCATCAACAATCAGTATGTGTGCATTATGAAAATGCACTTTTTCATCACTCCATAAAAAGAGATTGTCATGATTAAGCTCTTCATCGGAGTATTTGATATTTGTGAAATGAACTGTAAACGTACTTCCAATACCTAGAGTGCTTTTAACACTAATCTTACCATTCATTAGCTCGCAAAGACGCCTGCTGATAGCTAAGCCAAGGCCTGTTCCTCCATATTGACGGTAATCTTGGCCTGACTGCTGACTGAATGATTCAAAAATTCGTTGCTGATCTTTTTCAGGAATGCCTATGCCGGTGTCGGTAACGGCAATTTCGAAACTTATAATTCCCTGATCATCTGTAAGCTGAAGTAGTTTTACAACAACTTTTCCATGTAAGGTAAACTTAATTGCGTTTCCAACCAGATTTAGTAGAATCTGACGTAATCTGATCTCATCAATTATGATGGTGTTTGGGAAGTTTTCATCGATTTCGGAAATAAGTTCAATATTTTTTTCTTTAACCTTCTGCTCAAATAATTGAAAAATTTCCCTGATAATTATTCGAATATCAGCAGGTTCAGGCGAAATTTCCATTCTGCCTGCCTCAATTTTCGAGAGATCCAAAATGTCATTAATAAGCGAAAGAAGGGATTTTCCACTGTCAAGAATTGTTTTAAGGAAGTTCTTCTGTTTAGCATCATGCGTAGTGTTTAACATCACTTCGCTAAAACCCAGAATGGAGTTCATTGGTGTACGAATCTCGTGACTCATATTAGCCAGAAATTCAGATTTAGCACGATTGGCTGTCTGAGCATTTTCCTTTTCGATAAGCAGATTCTTTTCAAGTTCAGCGCGGATGTGAAGATTTACTACCATCTGACTGAAAACATATAACAGCTTCTTTTCGTTATCAGCTGATTTTCGGAGCTTTGTGAGATAATCAAATCCAACAAATCCAATGCATGCATCATCACGCATCATAGGAACTGTAAGAAAACTTTTAACAGCGCACGACTCGATCATTGTTTTCAGGTTTCCCGGTGCGAGCAATGAAATATCTTCAACTAAAAAAGATTCTCCTTTTTGATGCGCCTCCAGCCAATCTATCATGAGGTTTATCGAAATGTTTCTTGCACTTTCTTTACGTGATGGTATGCCCTCGGAGCACCATTCATGGGTATTTGTGCAAATATTATCATTATAATTGTAATAAAAAATATTTACACGATCAGCTTCAACAAAACGACCAATTTCAGCTAGAGATTCTTGTATTACTGGTTCTATCTGATTCAAATTCAAATTAATGTATTTGGAAGCGATATTCATTAGGATTGATTGCAAACCGGATAAAGTAGCCAAAGTTTCATCCATTAGTTTGCGTTCTGTGATGTCTTCTTTTACAGCAAGAAAATGGGTGATTTGCTTTTCTTCATTTATAATTGGTGCAATCAAAGCCGACTCCCAGTAGAACTCACCATTCTTTTTGACATTACGTAATGTCCCGCTCCACTCTTTACCGTCAAGAATTGTATGCCATAACTCCTCAGCATATTCCTTCTTAGTCGTATCTGATTTTAAAATGCGTGGGTTCTTACCAACCACTTCTTCAAAAGAATAACCAGTTAGATCACAGAACTTTTTATTGACATATTCAATATTACCTTTTGGGTCGGTGATAACTATTGAGGCAGGATTTTGCTCAACTGCTTTGGAAAGTTTTAATACTTCGTCAACAGCAATTTTATGGTTCTTAATAAGGCTGATCAAATCATCAACAAGCTTGTTTCCATCATCCTCATAACTGACTTTGTTTTGACTGGATAACTGACTTTTATTCAAGGCTGAAATTGCTTCTTTGATTTTTAGAAGAATTGATTTCTGCGATTCTGCATCCTTTTTGTGTTTTTGAAAAGCATTTCTTAATTCCAAAGAGCTTATATCAAGTGAATTGACAAGTAATTTGGCGTCATCATCAAAACCAGAATAAGAGTTATCAATATCATTCAAAAACGGCAAAAAACCTTCCGGAACATTTTCAATTGATCCGAAATGCCGCTTTATCTGCCTTAATAAAAGTTTGTTTTTTAATTCCATCACAGAATTTAAATTTCTTTGAAAACAGTAATTGTCATTGTTTGGTTGTGCAATTCGCAATGTTGTTCGAAGGGTTTTAATGGGCAAATTTCACCATAGGAATAAAATCCTGTTAGAGTAGTTGTTTGACCAGTAACTTCACGAATTGCTTCGAGTTCTTCTTCAACACGTTGCTTAAGTACAAGTTTCCTTCCAACACAACTAATAAGTATTGCCAGATCAGGCTGACTGTTACTCAGGCTTAAGGTCGACATTTCAGCAGCATCGCTTGCTCCATCAATCAATCGGTCGAAACTTGCTTTCATCAGGCGAACATAAGAGCCTTGGGGAATGTCGCCGGCAAAAACCATACTTCCATCGTCTTCGTTCACAGATAATATTGTGCGAACAACAGAAGTATCGCTTTGTTCGAGCTGTAAACTCAAAGGAAAAAGCAGTGCAGAGGATGGAAGATTAGCAGCATGGTCGCCAAGATATTTTTTATACAGTTCTAGTGCAGGCTGACCATCAAGTTCATACAAAATATTTTTATCAGATCTGGTAACCTCTCTGTCAACACCAAAGGAGTCCCAACCACCTAAAGAACCATATCCAACCTGTAAGTTATCACTATAAAACCCAATGCCAATAACAAGATTATTAACACCAGTCTCATTGTAAACAATAACTGTTTCGGCAAACTCGGCCTGATCACCAGCTAAACCTCCTGTTACCGAAACGCTGTTATCGAGTTCATGATTGATGCCTTTGGTAAGCTCGCTTCCATTGATATTTAAACCCTCAGAGAAAATCATTATGTGCCTTAGGTTTCCCTTATTGAGTTTTTTTGCTAATTTTTCTCCAACTAAATAGCTGTCATTCATAGAGATGATCTTCTCATCAGCTATTTCAATGGTAGTCTTTTCAAACCAAACAGCTGTGCAGATAATATGATCGTCAAACACTTCTTCTTGACAAATTTCACCAGATGTAGAACACCCGGCCAATTGAGCCATTGGATAGGCCTTTCTTATGAAGGCAATGTTTTCCGGTATCTTTAAAAGACGACGATTTCCAAAAACAAATACCAACTGCGCCAAATTTTCAAGCCCATTATCGCTTTTTCTTGTCCAGCCGTTTTTTTTTGAGTAAATAAGTTGTTCTGTTTTCATTGGTGATAATTGAGGTTATTAAATTATTTTTTGGTTGAAAGCATTAAAGCTTTAATCGTTTAAAAAGATGCCTAAAACTGCAAATACCTATAGTTTTACCAAGTATTAAAAGAGTAAAGTCTCTCAATTACTTATAAACAACTCATTAGACAACGTTACCGATCTGGTATTTAAAAAATAAGAATTAAATCAGGTTAAAAATCAGATTCTTCGTAAATTATTTTGTTAAAAATAAAATTACTAAAGCAGTTATTATGACAGTAAATGCCACTGACATTCCAATTAATCGTTTACGGTAAACGTCAGCTTTAGCTTTGTGCATTACAATTTCTGATTGATAATTTCTAATGCTGATAATGTTATTTATGGTTTTAACAAGGTTCTCAAAAAAAGCTTCATCCTTTAATATGTAGTCCATTGCACCCTTTTTGAGCAATGTAATTGCAGTGGTAAGCTCATTAGCTGCTGTCAACATAATGACGGGAACTTTTCGGAAAGGATTAATTCTTTTTTCCGGGTTTTTTAGCTTAAACATGATCTCACCTCCATTTAAAGCCCCGCCTTCCATGCTGTTAAGATAATAGTCAAGCACGATAATCGTTGGAATAACTTCAGGATTTTGTTCAATAAAATCAAGCATTTTTTCACCGGTTTCGAAATGTAAAACTTCAAATCCGAGATCCTTTTCTAAGCCTTTTTTGGTCGACAAAGCAAAACCAACATTGTCTTCAACAAGGAAAATTATTTCTTTCTTACTCATAACCAGTAATTTAATTAATTGTCTTTTTCAATAATATCTTTCAAGAACCTATTTTCTTCAACTATTTTGCTCGTTTTTTCTTCAGCTTTTTTACCTAATGCCAACTCCATGAGCCAACGCTTCAAATTAATACTCTCCGACATAATTGCTGCTAAAACAAATAAAAACAAAACTGAAAATGAAGGATTTGTATCACGCAAAAAGTAAGCCATTATAATAATAGTCAGATTTGCAATATATAAAATGATAGAGGCTTTTTTATGTCTTGCCCCGGTTTCTATTAAGAGATGGTGGACATGCGTTCTGTCAGGTTTGAAAGGAGAGGATTTTTTAAGAATACGCTCAGTAAAAACGCGTAATGTATCATAAACAGGAAGTAGCAAAATTCCAACAACAACAATCATCAAACTTCCTGTAGATGAAGAAGATGCAGAATCAGTTATATCAATTCCTCGTATAACAACGATGCCAAGAACTGCCATCAAAAAACCAATTACCAATGATCCGGTATCACCCATGAATATTTTTGCAGGATTGAAATTGAACTTTAAGAAACCTAACAAGGCACCAGCAAAAGTGAACGCTAAGGTTGCATAAAGCATATTTTCTTGTTGAAAAAGTAATATCCCCAAAACAACTGAATTAATGAACGCCAACCCTCCGGCAAGCCCATCAATACCATCAATGAGGTTGAAAGCGTTTATTAATCCTGTTATTAAGAATACAGAGAAAGCATATTGTGCCCACACTGGCATCTCATAAATGCCAAAAACACCATGCAATGATTCTATCTTGAATCCATAATAAGAAATTGTAAGTGCTACTGTTATCTGTATCAAGAATTTAAGTGATGCTCTTAAATCCATCATGTCATCAAATATTCCCATTGTAAATAGAATAATCAATCCGACCAAAAGAATGAAATCAGCCAATTGTCCGCTCCACGACATCCATGCAATAGCGATGCCTATAAAACCGCTAAAAAAACCTATGCCTCCCAACGTAGGTATTGGATCCTTGTGTACTTTTCGATGGTCGGGCTTATCAACCAATTGATATTTCTTACTTAAACGAATGATTATTGGTATTAGCAGCAATGTGATAATAAAAGCAGTAAGAAATGATCCGGCTAATGGAAGAATTGAATCGAATAATGATTTCCCTTCGGTTTCCATGTCTTTGGTTTTGTTTATGTTAGCTGAATAAGAAATAAAAAAACTTACGAATGATTGTAGCAAATATAGACAATAAGAGATTGAATTCAACCTGAAATCAATGAATTATTCTTTTTTTTATACGTAGCCCTAATTAAGTATGAAAAGATCAAATTTTTCGCATTGGTTGAAATCTTTTTTACATTTACCGTCTGATTCTAAAAACCTCTTAAAGCCCTTTGATGAAACGCTACAGGATTGGTTTTCTCACCTCTTTTGACCCACTCGACAAACGAAAACTATCGGGTGTGACATATCATTTATTACGTGCCGTTCAGCGTGATTTAGGAGATGTTGAAATATTGGGGCCAATGAAAACCAGACGTTTACTTAGCGGTATATTAAACAGAATTGGTAAAAAATTTAAACGTCCATATAATCTTGATCACAGCATATACATGGCGTTTAGATATGCAGGTTTTTTTAACAAAAAACTAAAAAACAAAGCGTTCGATTTTATAATCGCTCCACGTTCTTCAACAGAAATTGCATTGATTAAAACTGACATTCCTATTCTTTACTATTCAGATACTACATTTGCGAGTCTTTATAACTATTATGAATGGTTTTCCGGATTTATGGCTTTATCAGAATGGGAAGGAAACCTTATCGAAAAAATGGCTCAGAAACGATCACGCTGGGTTGTATTTACCTCACAATGGGCAGCAGATTCAGCTATCAACACCTATCACACCAATCCCTCAAAAGTTTTTGTTATTCCTTTTGGACCCAATTTGGATGAAATACCTGACAGAGATGAAGTTCTTCAAGCCAAAGATCAAGATGTTTGTAGGTTGTTATTTTTGGGAGTTGAATGGGAGCGAAAGGGTGGTGATATCGCTTTTGAAACCTTACTGGAGTTGAAGAAAAAAGGTTTAGAGGCTTCATTAACAGTTTGTGGCTGTATTCCTCCTACATCTGTTATTGATGAAGATTTGCATGTAATTCCTTTTATAAACAAAAACAATTTCGACGAATATAAGCGATTTGAAGCCCTGCTAAAAAGTCATCACTTTCTCATTTTACCTACTCGTGCTGAGTGTTTTGGAGTCGTTTTTTGTGAAGCCAGTGCATATGCAATTCCTTCCATTACATCAGATACCGGAGGAATTGGCGGAGCTGTTTACAATGGTGTAAATGGTTTCAGGCTGCCTTTGGAGGCAAGAGGAAATGAATATGCAACGAAAATCTACAAGATATTTATGGATTATGAGAAATCGTATATTCCATTAGCCATTTCATCACGTGATTTATTTGAATCGCAGCTCAACTGGAGTACTTTTTCGGAAAAGATTCGGCATATCATTGAAAGCAAATAACAAAAGGAGTAGAGTTTACATAACCTAATAACTAAATGTTAATTGAAACATTATTAGTCTAAATACGTACAATTACGGTCGTTACAAAAAATGGAGGTGATATTTTTACAACCTTGAATCAACGGGAGAAGCGTCCCAGGAAACAATTAACAAACAGGCAATATTATAAATCATTAGTAGATTATAAGCCTGAGGCCGCACTACTTGTAGATGCTGATGGGGATATCATGCTTTCCAATGCTGCTTTTGAAACCTTATCTGGATTTAACGACTCACTTTTGGTAGATCTTATTGCCAGACAATTGTTTCTTGTGTACCGAAATGAAAGTAACCCATTTGATATGAAGCAGTTGCGAGACTTTAATGCTGACATGCTTCTCTTAACAATAAATCATTGCTTGCAGAAGGTGCATATTGAAACATCTGAGATTGAAGGACAAAAGTATTTGTGTATTGTTAAACCTGTTGATAATACCGAACCAATAGTTGCTGCTCAAAAACACGAATCTGTCACAAAAATTGAAAAGACAGCTGAGCCAACACAGGCAAATGTTCAGGTATCTGAAGTCTCAAAAAATGAGGAGTGGACTTCAAACCAGCAGCATGAAATTAGGACTGCACTCAACGGTATTATGGGTTTCAGTTCGGTTTTGATGAAAGAACAGCTTGATCCAAAACTGCAAACGTATATTAGTGGGATATATAAAAATACACATAAACTCAAGAAACTTGTTGACAAGTCAGAGTCTGACCTCATTCCATTTCAACGAAATCTGAACTTGAGTGTAGCCGATCCATCAGCGATAATTGGTAAGATTAGGTTCTCGCTTGAAGAGGCTGCTGCTGAAAACGAGCTGTCATTTGATATACAGAGCGAATCAAATATTAGGGTGCTTACAGATGCTGATCGATTAGATAGAGTTTTGAGATATCTTATTGAAAAAGCAGTGAAATTTTGTAGGTCAGAGTCTATTAAAATAAAGGTTGCAAAAAGCACTGAATCAAATAGCCTGGATATTATTATTGATAACATAGGATTGGATTTTCCTTCACAAATCATCCAATGGCTGAAACAACAACAATCTCCTTATGATACTGATTCTGCA
>Ga0351879_1005_pt1 | contig 58294 bp, 52 predicted proteins | sample BONcelFGM3001D15_FD_206782 | JGI IMG/M metagenome (GOLD analysis project Ga0351879, IMG submission 206782) | Enriched cells from coal bed in the Powder River Basin, Montana, United States - BONCAT cells FGM rep3 HSBNCT.FGM.300.1.D15 ... | reverse complement strand
AAGGCATCGAACTTGCGAAAGCGCATCCTCCCGACGTGATATTGCTCGACATTCTGATGCCCGGCATGGATGGTTTTGAAGTATGCAGAATCCTGAAGGAAGATGAGACTCTTGGCGACATTCCCGTGGTATTTTTGACCGCGCTCGGGGAAAACAGGGCCAATAAAGCGCGCGCCCTCGAAGTCGGCGCCGAAGGTTTTCTTGCCAAACCGGTTGACGAAAACGAGCTGGTTGCCCAGATAAAGGCCATGTTGAAAATAAAGATGGCCGACGATTCCAAAGAATCGGAGAAGCAGCGGCTCGAAAAACTGGTGGTCGAGCGCACGGAAAAATTGGAGGAAGAGCTGCGGCGGAACCGGGAAATGAGCAAAAAGCTTGGCGAAAGCGAATCAAAATACCGTCTGCTGATTGAAAACCTGAACGAAGGCCTATGGTACATTGACCAGGATGCCCGCACGACCTTTGTCAATCCGCCCATGGCTGAGATGCTGGGATACACCGTGGTGGAGATGTCGGGGAAACACCTGTTTGAATTCATGGATGAACGCGGCGCAGAGATTGCCCGACACAACCTGGAACGCCGCCGGCAAGGGATCGAGGAACAGCATGAGTTTGAATTTATCCGCAAAGATGGGAGTCGTATCTATACTCTCCTGGAAACAGCGCCGATCATGGATGATGAAGGGCGTTATGCCGGCGCGGTTGCCGGAGTGCTAGACATCACCGCCCGCAAACTGGCAGAAGAAAAATTAAAGGAAAGCGAAGAGCGGTTTACACTGGCCATGAAGGCCTCAAACGATGGTTTGTTTGACTGGAATCTCCTAACCAACGGTATCTATTACTCGCCCGGCTGGAAAAAAATGCTGGGATATGAGGACCATGAACTTCCGAATGATTTCTCGATTTGGGAGACCACAACCGACCCCGAGGATGTAAGGATATCATGGGAGCTTCAGAAAAAACTCATCTCGAAGCAGGTCGACCGTTTTGTGATGGAGTTTAAAATGAGGCACAAAGACGGTCACTGGGTGGATATTTTGTCGAGAGCCGAGGCCATCTTTGATGAAAACGGAAAAGCCATACGGATAGTTGGAACGCACACCGACATCACCGCGCGCAAGCAGGCGGAGGTGGCGCTGCGGGAGAGCGAAGAGAAATTGCGAGCGGTTCTCGATGCCACTCCCTTCCCGGTTGCCGTTGTCGATTTGGAGGATAACAATATCCTTTACTGGAGCCGCAGCGCCCAGGCCCTTTTTGGCCATACCGCGCCTACGGCGCCGGAGTGGTACCAGATAGCGTACCCGAATCCGGATTACCGCCAGGATGTTATCAAGCGGTGGAAACCGTTCCTGGTAGAGGCCTCAAACTCCGGCAAGCCGGTAAATACAGGAGAATACCGGGTTACCTGCAAGGATGGCTCTATACGTATCTGCGAACTCTATGCTACCTTGACCGAAGATAATCTTATTGTGACCTTCAACGACATCACATCGCGCAAGCGGGCCGAAGAAGCGCTGCGCGAGAGTGAGGAAAGATTACGTGTTCTGTCAGAAGCAGCGCATGAAGCCATTGCCATTCACGAAGAAGGTGTCCTCCTCCATGCGAACGACCAGTATTTCAAAATGTTCGGGTATGAACCTGGCGAAGCGCTCGGTAAGCAGATGATGTCCATGACGGTTGCCCCTGAAGCCATGGAGTTCACGAAGAAACAGATAGCGACAGGCGCCTTGGGACCTTACGAATCCATTGGGGTAAGAAGAGATGGAACAAGGTTCCCGATAGAGATACAAGCTCGAAATGTGGTCTACAAAGGGCGTCATGTACGGTTTACAGCCATCGTTAACATCACCGAGCGCAAAGCAGCTGAAGCCGAGCAGCAACGGCTCCTGGAACAGGTCGAGCGCGACCGCGGGGCGCTGCTCAGCACCCTGGAGGACCAGCGGCGGGCCGAGGAGGCGCTGCGGGAATCCGAGCGGAGACTCGCAGACATCATTCAGTTCCTCCCGGACGCAACGCTCGCTATTGACCTGGACAAGCGCATTATCATCTGGAACAAGGCCATTGAGGAGATGACGGGCATTCCAGCCGCGGAAATGATCAGCCAGGGGGACTATGCCTACACCGTTCCCTTCTATGGCGAGCGAAGACCTCAACTCATGGATCTTGTCTTCGAAGACTCAGAGGAAACTGCCGCCCGGTATCCTGCGATCACCCGTGAGGGCGACACGCTGACAACCGAAGTTTTCTGTAAAGCTCTCTACTCAGGCAAGGGCGCATGGGTTTTGGCAAAAGCCGCGCCCTTGTATGATGCATCGGGAAGAATCATCGGCGCCATAGAGATCATCCGCGACATCACCATGATCAAACGGGCGGAGGATGACCTGCGCCAGGAACGGCAACGCCTAGAGGGTATTCTGAGGGGAACCAACGCCGGGACGTGGGAATGGAATGTCCAGACCGGGGAAACTGTTTTCAACGAACGATGGGCGGATATCATCGGCTATACCATGAACGAGCTTTCCCCAGTTTCCATCGAGACCTGGGAAAGGCTCTGCCACCCGGATGATCTGAAGATCAGCGGAGAGCTGCTGGAAAGGCATTTCCGCGGCGATTTGGATTACTATGAGTGCGAAACGCGGATGCTGCACAAGAGCGGTGGGTGGGTATGGGTGTTGGACCGGGGACGTGTAATCACATGGACAGAGGATGGCAAACCGCTCATGGTGATGGGCACACACCAGGACATCACCGAGCGCAGGAAAGCCGAGGGCGAGATCCTCAGGCTCAACGAGGAGCTGGAACAGCGGGTGATCGAGCGCACCGCCCAGCTTGAAGCCTCCAATAAAGAGCTGGAGGCTTTTTCCTACAGCGTCTCCCACGACCTGCGGGCGCCGCTGCGGGCCATTGACGGCTATATAGGCATCCTGCTGGAGGACTTCGGTCCCCGTCTCGACGACGGAGGCAAACACGCCTGCTCCGTCATCAGCAAAAACGCCCGAAGGATGGGCAAACTCATCGACGACCTGCTGGCCTTCTCGCGCATCGGACGGACCGACCTGCAGTTCTCGCCTATCGACATGGAACATATTGTAAATTCGACCTTCCTTGAGCTGACAACGCCGGAGGATCGGGAGCGGATCGATTTTCATGTCGCCCGTCTGCCCCGCGCGCTGGGCGACCCGAACCTGATCCGCCAGGCCTGGATCAATCTGCTGGGCAACGCGGTGAAGTTTTCTTCAAAAAAAGAGCGCGCCGTCATCGAGGTCCGTGCGGAACAGCAGGGCGACGAGGTGGTTTATTCGATCCGGGACAACGGCGCCGGTTTTGACATGCGGTACGCGGACAAGCTCTTCGGCGTGTTCCAGCGCTTGCACAACGACAGAGACTTCGAGGGCACGGGTGTGGGTCTGGCCATCCTCTCGCGCATCATCCTTCGTCACGGCGGCCGGGTATGGACGGAAGGGGAAACGGACCAGGGGGCAACGTTCTATTTCAGTATGAAAAGAGGAGCGTGACCGAAGAATATACCGAATTCCGGCGTCCCTCTTCCCTCTGTTTCCCGGCTGTTCCCTTAGCGCCTGATCTATCCTTCTGTCGCAACGATTTTCTGAAGGGGGGCGGTTGAACCATTGAAAAGCGAAGGCCGAACTGACATGGGGGGAATTGGGCGGATGAACACCACCGGGGCTGGCGGTCGGGGGAGGGATCGCCCGGGGAAAGCGGATCCAATGGGCCTACAATCCCCATCCCACCCCGGCCCTGCGTTTCAACGGGACCGGCCGGGTTGACGCGATTGCCGACCTCATCACCGCAGCGGGAAAACGGAAGCTGGAACCGGAGGAGTTGAAGCGCCTCCAGGAGGCCTTCCGCAATCACGAGCCGTGGCTGGAATGGGCGGGGAAGAGGGAGCAGCAATGGTGCGTCGCCGACCCCATGGCCCTCCATATCCACGAGCGCATCTCCACCCAGGCAATCCTCAAGGTCGCCCGGCATGAGGACATCCCGCGGGACCTCTTCGCCGACCCGGAACACGAGTGCCTCGATATTCTTGCAGATATTTTTCGCACCCATATTCTTCCCAAAACATGAACTATAAATAATGTGTAAACCGGTACATGCCGGGTGTGTCCGCTATTGACGGCCGATGGTATTTGTGATGGATAGGAACCATGGGATAGCCTTGAACAGCGACGATGGGAGCCTCGCCATCGGCGTGACGCATCCCTGTCAAGGTCCGGGCGAGCTTTCGTATCAAGGAAGATGAAGCCTTGCAATTCAATGTATTAGATGACATTCATAACAAAAGGAAGCAAACGCCATCCTGGTCTGATGTAATAACAGCGCTTGCACGCCTTGATCGGCCGGGTGCTCGGACTGGTTTCCAAGATGTACCGTTTTGTCGAAAGACAACGAAAACGTCTTGCATGCCCGTTTCCCCATCGGTGATGACATCCTGGCGCCGTACAAAAGGGCTTGATGCAACCTTATATCATGTCGGCACATGCCATAGAAGAACACGGAGCGGCTTTCATGAAGCAATGGATACGGACCCGATCGGCGATTTTTGTTGGCTTGTTGCTCGTTCTCTTCCTGCAGGCCCAGGCGTATGCCGAATCCTGCGAGAAGGTGGTCCATGCGGTCAACATGCAACTCTCATCGGCCATCGACGAGAAGGAACTTGTCGAAATCATTCGCATTTTGAACAATACAAACAACCAGCGACTTCCCCCCAAGTTCGTGAGCAAACGGGAGGCCCGCTCCAGGGGATGGAAACCGGGGAAAGACCTGTGGTCGGTGAGCGCACTTCGAGGATCGAGCATGGGCGGCGATCCTTTCAGGAATCTCGAGGGCCGGTTGCCGGCCCAAAAATGGCGTGAGGCGGACCTCGGCTACCGGGGTGGACACCGGGGCGGGAAGCGCCTCGTCTTTTCCCGAGACGGGGTTCGATTTGTAACGGTGGACCACTACCAGACCTTTGTGGAGGTGCCGGCATGCCGATAAGGCGCTTTACCCTGGATGGGAGGGCCATCCATTCCCTCGATGAACTCTACGATTTGCTCTCGATCCTCATGGATTTTCCCGGGCACTTCGGGCGCAACCTGGACGCGCTCTGGGACATCCTTTCCACGGAGATGGAGGGACCGTTTGAGATTATCTGGAGGTATGCCGACGATTCAAAAAAGGCGATGCCCGAGGATTTTGACCGGACCGTGGCGTTGTTGCAGGAGTTGCAGGAAGAACGGGGCGATTTCAAGTTGCAGATCGAGCCGTAACATAGGGTCGTCTCCCTGTTGTTCCCTCGCTGCGGCAAACGGGAATCTCTGCCGCGCCGCCCGCTACATCGCCTGCAACGACTTGTTTTTACAATCATTGATCTTTCATGACGATTCCCATGGAAATCTATGCGGCATCCGCCTGGAGGAAACCCGGAGGAAACCCGGTTGACACAGGGAAACCTTTCCCTTATAGTTCCGGCAAAATTCTGGAGGTCGCATCATGTCAGACACCCTGTACGAGATACGGGATTCCGTTGCCGTCATCACCCTGAACCGTCCGGAGAAACTCAACTCCGTCACCTTTTCCCAACTCGACGAGCTGTCCAGAAAACTGAATGAATACGAGCAGGACGACGCCGTACGGGCGATTCTGCTCACCGGCACGGGCCGGGGGTTCTGCACCGGCGCCGATCTGGGCGGCGGGGGCGGCCGGGCGGACATGACCACCCCGGTGGGGATGAAGCTGAGCGCCCACCTTTACGGCCGGGTGTGCTTCACTCTCGCCAACACGGAGAAGCCCGTGGTAGCCGCCGTCAACGGCGTAGCCGCCGGTTCGGGGTGCAACCTGGCCCTTTCCTGCGACATCATTTTCGCCGCCAAGAGCGCCCGCTTCATCGAGATCTTTGTCCGCCGGGGCATGATCCCCGACGGCGGCGGCACCTACTTCCTGCCCCGCTCCATTGGGCTGGTACGGGCCAAGGAGCTGTTCTTTTCCGGCGATCCCGTGGGCGCCGACGATGCCCTGGCCCTGGGGATGATCAACCGGGTCGTGGAAGACGACCAACTCCAGGCCGAGGCCTTTGCCTACGCCGCCAGGCTCGCCACAGGACCGACCCGCTCCATCGGCATGATCAAGCGTCTCCTGAACCGCTCTTTCGACACCGATCTGGCCACCCAGCTCGATTTCGAGGCCGCCTACCAGGGTCTGGTCACAAGCACCGAGGACATCCAGGAGGGTTGGACCTCCTTTTTCGAAAAGCGGGAGCCCCGGTTCAAGGGGCGGTAGGGTATTGCCTGCCGGACACGCCGTTTGCGCAGGGCGCATCCGGGATCTGCCGGTGGAATCTGGAAAACGGAAAAGAATCCTCCCGCGGGGATCACTCCCACGGGCGTGGAGAAGGGAAAGGAGGAAGACAGCCATGAGCGAGGTATTTTCGCCTGGAAGCATCCAAAACCTGGTCTTGCCCAACCGCTTTGTCCGGGCCGCAACCTGGGAGGGCATGGCCGACGACGGAGGGGCGCCGACAGAGAGGCTGATCTCGGCCATGACGGCCCTGGCGGCAGGGGGCGTGGGACTCGTCATTACCAGCCACTGCTTTGTCAGCCCCGAGGGCCGGGCCTCGATGGCGCAACTCGGCATGCACGACGACAGCATCATCGAAGGCCACCGCCGGATGACGGAGGCGGTCCACAACGCCGGCGGCCGGATCGCGGCACAACTCTCCCACGCGGGAAACTTCGCCGACGAACGCCTGACCGGGAGACCTCCCCTGGTGGCATCGGCCTTCGAGGGGCTTGGTCCGACGCCCCGAAAGGAAATGACGCCACAGGACATCGCCGGGACCGTGGCCGCCTTTGCCGCTGCCGCCCGCCGGGCAAAATCGGCCGGATTCGACGCCATCCAGATCCATGGCGCCCACGGGTTCCTCTTGAGCGAGTTCCTCTCCCCTGCCTACAACCGCCGCCGGGACGCCTATGGCGGCGCCATTGAAAACCGGGCGCGGTTTGTTCTCGAGGTGTACCGGGCGATCCGGGAGGCCGTTGGCGGGGCGTTCCCGGTGCTGCTGAAAATCAACGGCCAGGATTACATCGAAAACGGGTTGAGCCTGGGGGATGCCATCGAGGCAACCCGCCTTCTGGAGGCAGCAGGACTCGATGCCGTCGAGGTGAGCGGCGGCATGCTCACCGAGCGTAAGCTCTCCCCTGTCCGGCCCTGGATCGACACCGTGGAGAAAGAGGCCTACTTTCAGGAAGACGCCCGGGCCATGCGGAAACACATCCGCATTCCCCTGATCCTGCTGGGCGGCATCCGATCCTTTGAGGTGGCCGAACGGCTGGTACAGGAGGGAACGGCAGATTTCATTTCCCTGGCCCGACCGTTCATCCGGGAACCGGGGTTGATCAACCGCTGGAAGGCCGGGGATCTGCGCAGGGCCACCTGCCTGTCGGACAACCGCTGCATCCTGGCCGGGAGGGAAGGCAAGGGGATCTATTGCCACAACGATGCGTGAGGGATTTTATATCAGGCTATTCTTCAACAATAGAGTATTTATAGTAAGATATTGAGCCAAAAAAGCACAAAAAAAGAAAACCGGGGAAAAAATGAAAGACGGAAGGATCTCCTGATGAAAAAAGCGATGCTTGCCCTTGTGTTGACCTTACTCGTGGGATGTGTAATTGTCCCTGTGAAGCCGCCTCCACCACCGCCACCTGAGGTTGTTGTCTATGATCCGCCACCGTCCGTGCCTTCCGCGCATCATACTCCGCCGCCCATCGTATTTCAGGCCCCTCCGGTTGTGATCGTGATACCCGACACGGACAATGTGTACGTCGTTCCTGACATCCATGTCGACCTGTTTTTCTGGAGTGGTTCCTGGTGGCGTCTCCATAACGGTTTCTGGTACCGCTCATCCTATTATGACCGGGGTTGGGTTTATTATAACAAAATCCCCTACTTCTATTATGATATAGACCCTGGTTGGCGAGGATACTACAGAAACAAAAATTGGTACGGACATCGTTGGAACTATGAACGGATTCCTACGCAACAACTCCAGCAGAATTGGAGGAGATGGCAAGACACTCGACATTGGGAAGGCCAAAAACGATGGGGCGTGCAGAGCTATCAACCTCGACCCCAACAACAACGGCAGGAACTGAGACGCCAAAGAGAAGAACAGTATCAAAAAAGGCATCCGGTCCAGCCACCGAAAGGTCCGTCGCCCCAGGCAACGCCCCAGGTCACTGACCCCAAGAAGCCGCCTCAAGGTCAGCCGCATCGGGGAGCACCCCAGGCCATGGATCCCAGGAAACCACAGCCGCCTCAGGCAACGCCCCAGGTTTATGGTCCTGAGAAACCGCCTCAGGGTCAGCCGCATCGGGGAGCACCCCAGGCCATGGATCCCAGGAAACCGCAGCCGCCTCAGGCAACGCCCCAGGTCACTGACCCCAAAAAACCGCCTCAAGATCAGCCGCTTCAGGGAGCACCCCAGGCCGTGGATTCCCAAAAACCACAGCCGCAGCAGGGAGCGCCCCAAGCCACTGACCCCAAGAAACGACCTCCAGGTCAGCCGCCTCAGGAGCAACAACCGCAGCCCGCCCCTTCTCAAGGAGGCCCTGAAGGAGGGAAGTAGCACACAAGAAGCAAACGACAGATCTAAAAGGTTTGCTATGATTGGGTAGAATTCGCCCTTCTGAGCGGGGAATACAGAGGGAGCGACACCGCGCATCCTGGCCGGGAGGGAAGGCCAGGGGAACTATTGCCACAACGATGCGTGAGGGGGGCGAACCGCCGCCTCTTCAATCGCGCAGGAGCAGGAAGGTGGCGGAGCAGCGGACAATGGCCCGTCCCGAATCGTCGCTGACCAGGCAGTCGCCGATGATGAGACTCCGTCCCTTCTTGAAGACCTGCGCCTCCGCCACGAGGTCCCCGGTCCGGGCCGCGGCCAGGAAATTGCTTTTCAGCTCGACAGTCGTGATGCCCTCGTCGGGCTTCAACAGCGTCATAATGGCGTGGGCGATGGACTCGTCGGCCAGGGCCACGATCAGGCCGCCCTGCATGATTCCGGCCCCCTGCATGTATTCCGGTCGGATGGGCATGCGAAAGCGCGCCCTTCCCTCGCCCAGTTCCTCCAGACGCATGTCCAGAAACCCCAGGAACGGGTTCTGTCCTTTGTCCCCGGCTTGAATCCTCTGTAGATATCCGGCGAAATCCGGCATTTTTATCACCTCCCGCTTCTGTCTCACCTCAAAAAATCGGGGGGAACGGCCACGCCGTCCCCCCCAACCCATAACCGCCTTACCTCTTATGTCTGACGTTTGGCGTCGGACGTCCCACGCCTATTTTTCCACCCGCTGCCACAACGAGGCATTGCCGTTTCCGAAACCGCCGCAGAGCATGGCGACACCGTATTTTGCATCCTTGAAATCGGTCTTCATGACGTTGTTCAGGGTCACAACAACCCGGCAACCCGATTCTCCCAGGGGATGGCCCAGGGCCAGGGCGCCGCCCCAGACATTGACGTTGTCGAAGGGGGCATTCTGGGCGATGCCCAGGGTTCGCAGGCAGGCCAGGGCCTGGCTGCCGAAGGCCTCGTTGAGTTCCCACACACCGATGTCCTTCACCGTGAGACCGGCCCGCTTCAGGAGCCGTTCCGCAGCGTAAATGGGACCGACACCCATCACCGTGGGATCGCAACCCACCATGGCGCCGCCGGCGTACTTGATGTGGTAATCCAGGCCCAGTTCATCGGCCTTGTCGCGGCTCATGAGGAGCAGGGCCGCTGCACCCGCTGTAAGGGGTGACGACACCGCCGCCGTAACCACGCCGTTCTCCTTGAAGGGCGATTTCATGGTTGCCATCTGCTCCAGGGAGACATCGTCGCGGATCCATTGGTCCGTATCGACCATGAACTTCGTGCCGTCCTCTTGCTCGCCCTCGATGGGAATGATCTCCCGGGCGAATTTGCCCGCATCCCGGGCCGCAGCGGCCTTCTTGTTGCTCCAGAAGGCCATGACCTCCGCGTCCTTCCGGTCGATCTTCCACAGCTCGGCCACCTTCTCCGCCGTGGCGCCCATGGGCAGGTCTTCCATGCGGTAGCGGTTCAACAGGGTGGGGGCGATGTCCATGGCGAACATCATGGGCACCTTCTGCATGTCTTCCACACCCGAGGCGATGTAGATGTCGCCCTCGCCGCACATGATGGCGCGGGCCGCATGCTCCGTGGCCGCCATGCCCGACGGGCACTGCTGGTTCACACCGTTGGTGGCCACTACCTCCGGGAAGCCGCCGGCCAGCCAGGCGATGCGGGCGATGTCGTTCTGCATGCCGGCCTGGTTGGCCGTGCCGCAGAAGACCGCCTCGACCTCTTCGGGCTTCACCTTGGGGTTTCTCTCAAAGAGGGCCTGATAGACCTTGATGAGCAACTGCTCGGGCCGTACGTTCCGGAACCAGCCCTTGTCCTTGTGGGCCCTGGCATTGGCACTCCTTACACCGTCGATTACAACGCATTCCTTCATGACTCCTGCCTCCTTACGTTATTTGGGTACGGACTTCCGACCGGCGCGTCTGCGACACGGGGAAATCCGCCGGAAAATCCTCGAAAACCTTACCGACTGCCGCGCCTCTCGTACCATAAAAGACACAAAATGAAAATGACAAAAAAACCGTCAGGATCTTCCCATGGCCCGCCTCAGGATGCGCTGAAAGTCGGCCCGGCCAAAGTCGCGGGGGCTCATCGGACGAAGGCGGTACGCATAGGCGTCCTCCACGATCCCATCCAGGTCCTCTTCCCGGACGCCAACCTCGGTCAGATAGCCGGGAATCTCCAGATCCGCCCGAAGTTTGTTGACGGCGTGAACGGCGGAGAGGGCCGCCTCCCGCAGGCCCATGCCGGAGCAATCCTCGCCCAGGGCAATTCCGATATCCCGAAAGCGGGGCATATCGGCAATGATACTGGCCTCCATGACAAAGGGCAGGATCAGGGCGTTGGCCACCCCGTGGGGGACGCCGAAACGTGCGCCGATGGAATGGGAAAGGCCGTGAACAGACCCGAGGCCGGCCAGGGCGAAACCGACCCCCGCGAGGGTGCTGGCCGCCGCCAGGGACGACCGGGCCTCCAGGTCCGTGCCGTTCCCCACGGCCCGGCGCAGACCTTCCCCGATCAGGCGGATCGCCTGCAGGCAGAAGGCATCGGCAAAAGGCTGGTGATTCCTGGAGGTGTAGGCCTCGATGGCGTGGGTCAGGGCGTCCATGCCGGTGGCGGCCGTCACCGCAGGCGGCATGCCCACATGGGTTTCAGGATCGATGATGGCGGTCCGGGCAAAGGCCAGGGGGTGGGTCAGGCCGGTTTTCTGCCTCTTTTCGTCATTGCGGATCACCGCCGCCGCCGTCACCTCCGAACCGGAACCGGCCGTCGTCGGCAGGGCGACAAAGGGAAGACCCGGCAGCGAATAGGTTTTCCTGGCGTAGAGGTACTCCTCGAGGGCGCCTGCGTTCGTGGCCAGCATGGCAAGGGTCTTGCCCGCGTCCAGGGGACTGCCGCCGCCATAAGCGATCACGATGTCCGCCCCAAACGCCCGGGCTGCCTGCCTGGCCGCCTCCACGGCCGGAAGCGTCGGATCGGGTTCGATCCGGTCATAGACCTCAAACGGGATCTCCGCCTCCCCCAGGGCGCCGAGAACAGCGGCAAACCCGGCCGAGGACCGGGTCGCCGTCGTGCCGGTGACAACGAACGCCCGTCGTCCTCCGAGTTTCCGGCATTCCTCCCCGGTTTGCCGCACCTTGCCGCAACCGAAAATCACCTGCGTGGGAAAACGAAACTGGAAATCCTGCATGGCTGGCCTCCTGCATGTTTGTAGGTTTCTGCCCCCGGGGCATCATCCGGGTAGAGCGGAAATTCCCGAGGGAACCCCCTTGTCCAACGGTTGCCGGATCTGTGCGCGACAGGCGCGACCGTTGGGACAACGGTCGGTATGTAAGCCATCTGTCACGGGAAAGCAAGACCCATCTGGGTCATCCCGGGAACCCGCCGGGCGGCATCTGGGGAAATAACCATTGACAGAATATTCATTGGATCTTACATATAGAAAGGACATTTCCTGAAACGACCATACAGACCGGGATGGCGCCGGATCGGGACCCCCGCCAACATCCAAACGATGAAAACGGACACTCATGCATCCATAGAGGAAAAGGCCCTGGGCCGCAAGGCCGAAGCACGGCCGCGGAAACGGCAGGCAGCGTCCCGGCCGCAGCAAGGCCGGCCGGATTCTCCTCCCCCTGCGACAGTCAACGGAGATCCCGCCACGCTGGAGATACAGCGTCTCCTCCAGGAGCTGCAGATGCATCAGATCGAGCTGGAGATGCAGAATGAGGAACTGAGGAAATCCCGGGAGGAACTGGAAAAGACCCTTTGCCAATACACGGACCTCTATGATTTTGCCCCCGTGGGCTACTTTACCCTGGATCGCCGCGGCACGATCCACCAGGCAAACCTGACGGGGTCGAAACTCCTCGGCATGGAGCGAAAACCGTTGGTCGGCATGCGGTTCGCCCGCTTCCTTTCCGAAACAAACCGGACGTCCTTCAACCTCTTCCTGGCAACGGTATTTGCCGACCCTGCCTCCGGACCCTGTGATAGGACCCTGCAGATGTCAGGACCAAGCCCCCGCTATATTCATCTCCGCGCCTCGGTGTCGGAAAACGGTCAGACTTGCCATGCCGTGGTGGAGGACACCACCTGGCGCTGGCAGACAGAAGAGGCCCTGCGGGAACGGGAGCGGATGCTTTCCACCCTGATCAGCAACCTCCCCGGCTTTGTCTATCGCTGCATCAACGACAAGAACTGGACCATGGAGTACATCAGCGACGGCTGTCTGGCCATCACCGGTTATCCGCCCGAGGATTTTATCCGGAACCGCCGCCTCGCCTACAACGACATCGTACACCCCGATTATCAGGAGCCCCTCTGGCAAAAATGGCAGGAGCTTCTAGAACAGAAAAAAGCCTTTGAAGAAGAATATCCCATCATCACGGCCGGACAGCAAATCCGGTGGGTATGGGAGCGGGGGCGGGGCATCTTCTCCGATGAGGGGAGATTGCTTTTTCTGGAGGGCTTTATCACCGATATCACGGATCGCAAAAGGCTTGAGGAAGCGATGCACACCTTGGCCATCCGGGATGAACTGACGGGGCTTTACAACCGGCGAGGATTCTTCACCCTGGCCCAGCAGCAGCTCAAGATCGCCGAGCGGACCAAAAAAGCGATGGTCCTCTTTTACGTCGATCTGAACGGCATGAAAAGGATCAACGACCAGTGGGGCCACCAGGAAGGGGACCGCGCCCTCGTGGATGTGACCGGGATCTTGAAAAAAACCTTCCGGGAAGCGGACATCATCGCCCGTGTAGGGGGCGACGAATTTACCGCCCTCGTCATCGACGTCTCCGATCTCCATCCCCGGTCCCTCACCGCCCGGATGCAGGATTACCTGGATATCTGCAACCGGGAAGGGCAACGGAAGTACCTCCTTTCCTTGAGCACGGGAATCGCCCACTATGATCCGGACGCCCCGGTCTCGCTGGATGAGCTGATCGCCAGGGCAGACGAAAGGATGTATGCGCAGAAAAGAAAAAACGAATGACGTTGCGAAGGATGTAGATAGAGGACATAAGGAGACCATATGGCGCCAGGGAAGAACGACAAGGCAGACCCGCCAGCCGTAGCGGACAATGCCGGGACTGTGGGGAGGCAGGGGCGCAAACAAAGGCCAACGAACGCCCGCAAACCGGAAACGAGGCCGGAGTTTCCGATCGAGATCCCGGAGCATGACCTCCGGTTGCCTGGCACCCATTTCCCCATCGTGGGCATTGGCGCCTCCGCCGGAGGGCTGGAGGCCCTGGAGCTGTTCCTGGGAAGCGTGCCGGAGAAAAGCGGCATGGCCTTCGTTATCGTCCAGCATCTGGACCCGACCCACAAGGGAGTCATGGTGGAGCTCCTCCAGCGGGCCACCACGCTGCCCGTCGCCCAGGTCCGGGATCAGATGCGGATCGAGGAGAATCACATTTATGTCATCCCCCCCAACCGGGATCTGTCCATCCTCCACGGATTTCTGCATCTCCTCGAGCCGACGGCCCCCCGAGGTCTCCGCCTGCCCATTGATTTCTTTTTCCGCTCCCTGGCCGATGACATGCAGGACAGGAGCATCGGCGTCATTCTCTCGGGCATGGGCTCCGACGGCACGTTGGGCCTGCGGGCCATCAAGGAGAAGGCCGGCGTGGTCTTTGTCCAGGATCCGATCACGGCCAAATTCGACGGGATGCCCCGGAGCGCCATCGACGCCGGCCTGGCCGACATCATCGCCCCGGCGGCGGAACTGCCCGGCCGGATCATAGGCTACCTGATGCATCCTTCCCGGATCGCCAAGAACGACCGGCCCCTGGAGGACAAATACCAAAGTGCACTGGAAAAGATATTCATCGTGCTGCGGATGCAGACAGGCCACGACTTTTCCCTGTACAAAAAGAGTACTGTCTATCGCCGGATCGAGCGGCGCATGGGCATCCACCAGATCGACCGGATCGCGACCTATGTCCGCTATCTCCAGGAGAATCCCCAGGAAACGGAACTCCTCTTCAAGGAACTGCTCATCGGCGTCACCAGTTTTTTCCGCGATCCGGCGGCCTGGGAAAAGTTGCAACAAACCCACCTCCCGACACTGCTTGCGTCCCGGCCGACCGGCGGGCTGCTCCGGGCCTGGGTCCCCGGCTGCGCCACGGGGGAAGAGGCCTATTCGCTGGCCATCGTATTCCGGGAGATCCTGGAGCAGGCAAGGCCCTCGAACAGCCGTTCCTTCCAGATCTTTGCCACGGACCTGGACAAGGATGCCATCGACAAGGCACGGGCAGGCGTCTATCCGGCCAATATCGCCGCGGATATCGATCCGGCTCGCCTGGGCCGGTTTTTTGTCCAGGAAGAACGGGGGTACCGGGTAAGCAAGGAGATCCGGGAGACGGTGGTCTTCGCCCCCCAGAACGTCATCATGGACCCGCCCTTCACCAAGCTCGACATCCTGATCTGCCGGAACCTCCTCATCTACCTGGCCCCGGAACTCCAGCAAAAGCTGCTGCCCCTGTTTCATTACTGCCTGAATGCCGACGGCTGTCTGTTTCTGGGCAGCGCCGAGACCATCGGCGCCTTTACCGATCTTTTTGCCCCCCTGGACCTCAAGGCAAGGCTCTACCGGCGCCTTGGTTCCCCCTTGAAGACCGAGGCCGTGGAATTTCCCTCGTCATTTTTTCCCCGGGCGCCGAGCGAGCCCGTGGGATCGAAAACCCCGCGGCACACCCCCAACCTCCAGGACCTGGCGGATGAACTGATCCTGACGCACTACGCCCCTGCGGCGGTGCTGACCAACGACAAGGGAGATATCCTCTATATCAGCGGACGGACGGGCAAATATCTGGAGCCGGCGGCTGGAAAGGCCAACTGGAACATCTTCGTCATGGGACGGGAGGGGATGCGCTATGAGATGGGCGGGGCCTTTCAGAAGGCCCTCCGGGAAAAGGCGGCGGTCCGTCTTCAACATGTGCCGATTAAGACCAACGGCTCAACCCACGACGTGGATGTCACGATCCAGCGCCTCCAGGAACCCGAGGCCCTGCGGGGGATGGTGTTGATCGTTTTTACCGATGCGCCGCCCTCCCCGACAACGAAGGCCCTGGGACGAAGACCGGTTTCGTCGGGCCGCAACCCCCGATGGGCGGCGCTGGAGGTGGAGCTGCAACAGGCCCGTGAAGAACTGCAGACCACCCGGGAGGAGATGCAGACCTCACAGGAGGAACTCAAGTCCGCCAACGAGGAATTGCAGAGTACCAATGAGGAACTTCAATCCACCAACGAGGAGCTGACCACCTCGAAGGAAGAGATGCAGTCCATGAACGAGGAGCTGCAGACGGTCAATAACGAACTGCAGGCCAAGGTCGAGGAGCTGTCCCGGACCAGCAGCGACATGAAGAACCTCCTTGACAGCACGGACATTGCCATCCTGTTTCTCGACGACAAGCTGAACGTGCGGCGCTTCACCAGCCGGACGTCCCAGATCATCAAGCTCATTCCAGGGGACGCGGGGCGTCCCGTCACCGACATCGCATCGGACCTCCTCTATCCCGATTTGGCCGAAGACGCCCGGGAGACGCTACGGACCCTCGTTTTCCAGGAGAAACAGATAGCCGCCCGGGACGGCCGGTGGTTTACCGTACGCATTCTGCCCTACCGCACCCTGGAGAACCGGATTGAGGGCGTCGTACTCACCTTCTCCGACATCACCATCGCCAAGAATCTGGAGACGGCCCTGCGGATGACCCAGGCAGAACTGGAAAAACGCCTCCTGGATCAGGCGCCGCCGCGCCGGATGTAAAGCGGCGGCAGAGGACCCGTGGCAGGAAGAAAGGGCATGATTTCATGAACCACGAGGCGCTTGAAGGGACGCAACGATGAAGAGGGAAACACCACCGGCAGAGAGAGCGGCGGAACTGCGCCGCCGGGCGATGGAGCGTCTGCGGACGGCGGGGGAAATGAACGATTCGTGCCTGTCAAGGGAAGATTTTGAAAGAGTCGTTCAGGAGCTGCAGATTCACCGGATCGAGCTGGAGATGCAGAACGAGGAAATGAAGCAGGCCCGGGCAGAGCTGGAAACGGGATTGATCCGGTACGCCGAACTCTATGATTTCGCCCCTGTGGGTTATTTCACACTGGATACTGCCGGGACGATCCTCCGGGTGAACCTCGCCGGGGCGCGGCTGCTCGGAGTACATCGTTCCCCATTGATAAACCGCCGCTTCACATCCTTTGTTTCCGTGACCGACGGTTCCGTCTTTTCAGCCTTTCTGAAGAACGTATTCGCCGGCAAGCTCAACGAGGCCTGCGAGATCGCACTCCTGAAGGTGGAACATGGCGTGCCGGCACCGCAACGCTCTCGCCAAGCAGGCCCGGACGGGACAAGTCCACTCGTTGTAAACATGATGGCAACGGCCAGCGAGAACGGACAGGAATGCCTGGCCGTCGCAGTGGACATCACCGAGCGGAAGCGGTCGGTGGAGGCATTGATCCAGGCCGAGGCAAACTACCGGAGCATCTTCGAGAACGCCCGGGAGGGCATCTTCCGGACCACACCGGAGGGGAAGATTCTTCTGGCCAATGCGGCGCTGGCCAGGATGGGTGGATACGCCTCCCCCGAAGAAATGATGGCCGATATTTCCGATTTGGCCCGTCAGGCCTATGTGGATCCCGAGGATCGTGCCCGGATCAGGGAACTGCTCGAAAGGCAGGATTCCGTACAGGGCTACGAAGCCCAACAGTGGCGGAAGGACGGTAGCCGCTATTGGGTTTCCCTGACCATGCAGGCCGTTCGCGACAATACGGGAAGGCCTCTGTATTATGAAGGAATTCAGGAGGACATCACGGAGCGGAAACAGAGCATGGAGCGGATGAGAAAGGCATTGGGTGCAACCGTTCGGGCCATCGCCGCAACGGTGGAAGCGAAAGATCCCTACACCGCAGGCCATCAGCGCCGGGTAGCCGACCTGGCCCGTTCCATTGCAACGGAGATGAATCTCTTCGGCGATCAGGTCGACGGTATTCGCATGGCGGGAATGATTCATGATATTGGGAAGATATCCGTACCGGCGGAGATTCTGAGCATGCCGCGAAAGTTGACGGACATGGAATTCTGCCTCATCAAGACGCATGCCCAATCGGGGTATGACATCCTGAAGGACATCGAGTTTCCCTGGCCTATCGCGAGGATGATCCTCGAACACCATGAACGGATGGACGGTTCCGGTTATCCGCAGGGGTTGACCGGCGACAGGGTCCTTCTTGAATCAAGGATTCTGGTCGTGGCCGACGTGGTAGAGGCCATGGCGTCACACCGTCCCTACCGGCCCGGCCTGGGGCTTCCCGCCGCCCTGGAGGAAATCTCCCGAAACAGGGGAAACCTCTATGATTCCGAGGCTGTCGACGCCTGCCAACGGCTTTTTTCGGAGAAGGGATATACGTGGGCTACGCCATAATTTTTCCGAAAATCCCGAATCGTTGGAGAACGGTCATCGAGAGAGCCGCCCCGGAAAGGGGACGCCGCCATGCCGGACACAAAAAATAAGGGCGCCCCGTCGGTCACGCATGCCAAAGCGCCGCGAACCTGGCTGCGCCATTTCTTCGAAAAGGCGCCGGCCCTCCTTTGCGTCACCGATCCGCACGGCATCCTCCTGGAGATCAACGAGGCGGGCGTCCGCATGCTGGGCGGTACGACGCGGCAAGACTTCGTCGGCATCCTGTCCCTCGCATCCTTCTTTTCCGATACCGGCGATGCCGACAGGTTTCAGCAGGCGATTAACGGTTCAGGTTCGGTGCAGGAATTCGAAACCTCTTTTCGGAGAATGGACGGCCGGACCATCGACGTCAGTATCACCGGGACATCCCGTTTGCAGCGGGGGGCATGCCGGGGATACGAGGCGTTCATCGTGGACATTACGGAGCGGAAACGCAAGGAAAGATCCCTCGCGGAGATTGCGGAAACCTACCATGCCGTGGTGGAGAATTCCCTGGCGGCCATATCCATCCATCAGGAAGGACGCAACCAATTCGTCAATCGGCGTTACGCCGAGATGCTCGGGTTCGATGATCCTTCGCAATGCATCGGCAGGCCGTTCTGGTCATCCGTCCATCCGGAAGACCTGGCCATGGTCCGGGAACGGGGCCTGTTGCGGGAAAAACAGCAGATCCTGCCCGCCCAGTACATCTTCCGCCAATTGAAAAAAGACCGAAAAACCGTGGTCTGGGTCCAGATCCGGGCAACCCACGCCATGTACATGGGAAAACAGGCAGCGGTCACCAATTTCATCGACATCACCTCGAGCAAAATGGCAGAGGAGGAGATTCGCAATCTTTCCGCGCGCCTGGTCAAGGTACGGGAAGACGAACGGAAAAAACTGGCGGCCGACCTCCATGACCAGATGGGCCAGACCCTCACGGCCATGCACTTCGAGATCGAGGCCCTGCAAAAAGACCTGCCCGCCTCTTTCACCGCCCAGAAGAAGCTCTGCGACAGGCTGGTCGGCAATGTCGAATGGCTGGCCAACCAGGTCCGGAGAACCACCTCGTATCTGCGCAAAGACCTCCTGGACCAGAAGATGCTCATCGCGGTCCTGGAGAGACACATCCTTGAATTCACCCAGCACCACCCGGACATTGCCGTCACATTTCAGCCCCTCGGCTTCAAGAAACGCCTGAACCCGGAGATAGAACTCATCCTCTTCCGCATCTTCCAGGAAGGCTTGACAAATATCGTCAAACATGCCCAAGCCACAAGGGTGGAGATCATGCTCACCTACAGCCACCCCCGGGTGATGCTGACCATCCGGGACAACGGGATCGGATTCAACGCCACAGACATCCGGAATGAAAAGGAACTGTTTACCAAGGGCATTGGGCTTATCAGCATGAAAGAGCGGGTGATCTCGTTTGGAGGGCACATCGACATCCTTTCCGCGCAAGGAAAGGGAACGACCATCCGGGTCGACATCCCGGTGTAACGAGCAGGGGACATGAAAAAGATTCGTGTGCTGATTACGGATGACCACGCCATCGTACGGGACGGCATACGCCAAATCCTGGGAAATCAGCCCGACATGCAGGTGGTGGGAGAGGCCGCAAACGGCCAGGAGGCCCTGAGCCAGGCCAGAACCCTGCGCCCGGACGTTCTCCTCCTCGACATTTCCATGCCCAAGGTCAGCGGCCTCGAGGCCATCCATCTCATCAGGGAGGCCTCCCCCGACTCCGCAGTGGTCGTCTTGAGCATGTACGGCAAAGAGGGTTACGTCCGCCAGTCCCTGGCCGCCGGGGCCCGGGGGTATGTCCTGAAGGCCTCCCCCAGCAGGGACATCCTGGAGGCGATCCGGGCGGCGGATCGCAAGGAGTACTTCCTGAGCGCGGAACTGCAGGCGGACGTCATCGCCGGGTATCTCAAACCCCAGACCGCCGCGCCCTGCATACGCGGCTACGACCTCCTCACGGAGCGGGAACAGCAGATCTTCCGCCTGATCGCCCAGGGCGATTCGTCGAGACAGATTGCGGACTTCCTCTGCATCAGCGTGAAGACCGTGGAAAAGCACCGTACCAACATCATGAACAAACTGGGGGTTCATGACCGTTTTGAACTCCTGAAATACGCCATCAAGATCGGCGTTGTCGATCCGGAGCTGTGGAAGGAATAGCCCCACAGCAATAACCAGGATTGCCTGCGGGGAGGGTGCTTTGAATGCCCGCCCTCACCCGTTCTTTGTTATTTTCGTGAAAACGAGAATCCGTGTTGTTCCCTGAGCGCACGGATTCCCGCCCGCGCGGGGACGGCAGGGAGAAGGGGCCTGGGCTGACATTGCATGGGGATGGATTCCCGCCTGCACGGGGACGGCAGCGTGGGGGGATTTTTCAAAGACCTCGGGACGGCCCCGCGCGAAGTAGGGTTTGCGCCTAGATGAAATACGGGGTCCCTCTCATTGACGATTTCGGGAACGTGTTCTATGCGTTTCGCTATGATCTTCCATTTCCATGCGGACAGTCGATCGGCGCATGTTCCTGCGGCCGCGTCGGTACCGGAATTCGAACAGCAGATGTAACCAACGACAATCGTAGAGGCAAAGACCGATGAGCGAATCCAACAACAAACGCATGAGCGCCCAAGAGGCCATCGACCGCTTCGTTCCTGACGGTTGTTCCCTGGCCATCGGCAACTACACGGTCGGCTCCTGCATGGAGCTGATCTTCGAGCTGGTTCGGCAGGGAAAGAAGGGCCTGACCGTGTACTCCCAATCCGGCGTCATCGATGTGGAGGTCCTCGTGGCCGGCGGTTGTGTGGAGAAGCTGGTCAGCACCTACGTGTATCGGGGCGGAGGAAGGGCAGGCGGCTCGGCCGTGGAGCGGGCACTGCAAAACCACACCCTCGAGATGGAAGACTACACCAACTTCGAGTACAATGCCCGCCTGGTTGCAGGCATGCACGGATTTACCTTCATTCAGGTCCTGGAGGGCGTCCGGGCCACAGATCTTTTCGAAAAGCGGACCTTCATGGGGGAGGACAAATACCGTATCATTGCCTGCCCCTATACAGGAAAAGAGATCCTGACCGTTCCGGCGGCCAATCCCGATGTCTGCATCGTTCATGTGCAGCGGGCGGACCGGTTCGGAAACGCGCAGTATTGGGGGGCCTTGGGGAGTGTTGCAGCGGCGGCCCTGGCCAGCAAAAGGATCATCGTTTCCTGTGAGCGGATCGTCGATGAGGATATCGTCCAGTCGAGCCCCCACCTGACCATCATCCCCGCCTACCGTGTGGACGCGGTGATCGAAATGCCCTGGGGCGCCCATCCCATGGAGGTCCTCGGGCATTACAACCGGGACATCATGATGTACAGCCTGTTCGCCGGCGCCTGCGGCAAGGAGGACAAAATGCGGGCGTGGATGAACGAGTGGGTATACGGCTGCAAGGACCGCGAGGCCTACCTGGGTCAATACATCCGGAAGTACGGCACGAACATTTTGGAACGCCTGAGAACCCGCCCCTATTTCTCCGCCCCCGCCGACTATGGGGCCGCTTTTACCTCCATGTGGGACGAAGAAGGACGGGAAATCAATATGGGTGTAACGGAAGACGAGCTGGAAGCATTCCTGAAAGAGAACGGAGCCCTCTATGAGTAAATCCTATACCCTGCAAGAATTGCTCATCATTACGGTGGCCAAGGAAATCCGCGATTATGAGAACGTCATTCTGGGGGTGGGCCTTCCCACCACGGCCGGGGCGCTCGCCAAGGCCCTCTACGCCCCCCACGCGACCCTGATGATGGAATCGGGCATCATCGGTTTCAAACCTCTGCTGCCGCTGAACCACATCGCCGATGCCCACGCGATCCGGGGCTTTTCCTATGCCACGGATCTCTTCTCGATGTTTACCATGACCTATCGCGGCTTTGTCGATGTCTGTTTCCTGGGCGTCGCCCAAGTCGACCGCTATGGAAACGTGAACACGACCTGCATCGGCGACTATTACAATCCGAAACTCCGGCTCCCCGGGTCAGGCGGCGCCGCCGATTTCATCTCCTACGCCAAAAGGACGATCCTCACCATGCTGGGAGGGCAATTTGTCAACAAACTCGACTATCGGACCTCTCCGGGATACCTGGACGGCGGAGACAGCCGGGACCGTTCCGGATTCTTTCCTCCGGGAAGCGGCCCATCCATGCTTCTTTCCACCAAAGGCGTCTTCCGGTTCGATCCGGAGACGAAGGAGCTGTATCTGGCCCAGATCCACCCCCGCGTGCGGATCGAGGATGTCCGGAAACAGGTGCCCTGGGACCTGAAGATCGCCTCGGACCTGACGGAGACCGCCCCGCCGACGGAGGAGGAAATTCAATTCATCCGACGCTTTGCCCCGGCCCAGGCGGCAGGCAGAAAGCTGGCCACAGAGCTGGTTATCCGGAATCTGGCCAGAAAGGCCGAACGGAACGTATGACCCATAACCCATGACCCGGTGTGGAGGGATCGAGGGTGTCGCGGATCGAGGTGATCCGTGACGACGCCGGGCGTGAAAAGACCACCAGAAAGGGGAAGAAGGATGATGAAAAAGAGAGGAAAATGGTCAGGAAGCGCAATTTGGTTGGGGACGATCCTGCTGGCACTCGTTCTCGTCGGCGGACCGGCGGTAGGCCAGAGCGAGGCCCAGGCCTTGAAGGAGGTCTCCATGACCTCTTATGGCGTGGGCACCCAGGCCTATGTCTTTTCCGCCGGGATTGCCGAGGCCGTCGAGAAGGTTGCCGGCATCAAGACCCGGGTAATCCCCGCAGGAAACGACATCAGCAGAATGATGCCCATGCGCATGGGGGAGGTGAAATTCTCCATCGCCACCGGGGGAACGGGCTGGATGGTCAGCCATGGCATGTTCGATTTTGCCGCCGCCGACTGGGGCCCCCAGCCCCTGCGGATGGCTTGGAGAGGCGGGAACCTCTTCGTCGGCTTCTATGCCCGGGGGAACGCGGGCATCAAGAACCTATCGGAATTGAAGGGGAAGCGTGTCGCCCAGGTGCCCGGGTCGCCCACCATCAACAACATCATCAAGGGCGGGGTCGCCTTCGGGGGCCTGACGATGAACGACGTGAAGGTAGCCAACTTCCCCTCCCATGGCGGCGCCGGCAAGGCATTGACCGAGGGCGCCATCGATATGTACCAGTTCGGGACCACGGGTTCTTCTCCGGTGGAGACGGCCAGCAGCCCCGGCGGGATATACTGGTTTGACCTGGACCCCAAAAACGACGCGGCCTGGGCAAGACTCCTGGAGAATTGTCCCTGGGCGGCCAAGGGTCTGGCCACCCGGTACGCCGGCCAGGAAAAGGGCATCAAACCCTTCCATGCCCTGGCGTATCCCTACAACATCTGGACCTGGGACAAGATTCCCGCCGACCTCGTCTATGCCTATGCCAAGGCCATCTGGGACGGCTATGACATTTACAAAAGCAAACATCCCGAGCTTCCCTTCTGGGACCACAAGGCCCTCGTGGACTCGACAGGATGCTTCTATCCCTACCATGAAGGTTTGGTGAGGCTGCTGAAGGAGAAGGGCGTGTGGAGCGCCCAGTTGGAGAAATTCCAGAAGGAGCAGCTCGACAACGAGGCCAAGCGTATGGCCCTCTGGGAGAAGTCCAAGAAGGAGGCAGCGGCAAAAAACATCAAGATCGGCGGCGACGAGTGGAAGGATTACTGGTGGCAGCAGGTCAAAGCCAATAAGCTTCTGAGATAAAAGGAAATAAACCCGGGATGGAGGCTTCCCCGACAGAGGCCTCCATCCCGGAGCTTTCCTGCCGGCAATCCGGCAACAGGGATGGGCACGCTTCGCCCCTTGACATGGCATCGAATCCCTGTCGCTTCTCCGGCAACATCCGGCATTCTGCTTTTTTAAAGTTCCAGACCTCTCCAGGGAGAACAAAAAAATGAACGTCATCGAAAAGGTCGTCGAACAGGAACAATTGGGTAGGCATCGCCGCCTTCCGCTTCCCTTAACATGGGTCATGGCACTGAGCTGCTCCATCACCCTCGTTTCCGCCATTCTCTACAATTTTCACCTCCCTTTTTTCGGAATGTCCTTCAGTGGCACGGGATACCTCTATTTTCTGATCGCTTTCCTTGTTCCCGGCGTTTTCCTGGTTTTCCCTGAACGGAAGACGGCATCAAGGGATAGAATTCCCTGGTATGACTTCCTTCTCGCGGCAGGCGTCTTTGTCTCTGCCCTGTATTTCTTCTATTTCAATATGGACATCATGACCCAGGGATGGGAGGTGAGCGCCCCGATGACCGCCCGCATCCTGTCCCTGTTTCTCATCGCGGCCATCATCGAAAGCGCCCGGCGAACCGGCGGTTTCGTCTTCGCCCTGGTTTGCCTCTTTTTCGCCTGCTATCCCCTGTTTGCCCATATCATGCCGTATTTTCTGAAGGGGCTCTCCTTTTCCTTCTGGCGGGTCGTCTCCTACCACGGGATGGGGCCGGAGAGTCTCATCGGCATTCCCCTGCGGGTCGTGGGCACCACCCTCATCGGGTTCATGGTCTTTGCCGTCGCCCTGCAATACACCGGGGCCGGGACCTTTTTCATCAACTTCGCCCTGGCCCTCTTCGGCCATGTCCGGGGAGGCGCGGCCAAGGTAGCCATCGTTTCCAGCGCCCTCATGGGCAGCATCAGCGGCAGCGTCATCTCCAACGTCCTGACGACCGGGTCTTTCACCATCCCCGCCATGAAGAAGACCGGCTATCCCGCCCATTACGCCGGCGCCGTGGAGGCCTGCGCATCGACCGGAGGCGTCCTCATGCCCCCCATCATGGGGGCCACCGCCTTTGTCATGGCGGAGTTCCTGCAGGTCCCCTATGTCAACATCATCGCAGCGGCCCTGCTTCCGTCCCTCTTATACTACATGTGTCTCTTCGCGCAGATCGATGCCTTCGCCGCCGTCCACGGACTGCAGGGCGCCCGCCGCGAGGATTGTCCCTCTATGAAAAAAACGCTCAAGGAAGGCTGGTTCTACCTGGCCTCCCTGGTCGTTCTGATCTATCTGTGCGTCTGGATGTGGCGGGAATCCCAGGCGCCCTGGATCGCCACGGTGGTGCTTCTGGCCCTGGCCATGATTCGCAAGGAAACGAGAATCACCCCGAAAAAACTCCTGGAATTTATCGAAGGGACGGGGAAATTTCTGGGGGAACTGGCCTCGATCCTGGCGGCCTGCGGCCTCATCATCGGCGCCATGAGCGTGACCGGCGTGGCCCATTCCTTTGCCCACGAGGTGGTCAGCTTTGCCGGGGGAAACGCCTTTTTCCTCCTGGTCCTGGGGGCCTTCACCAGCCTGATCCTGGGCATGGGCATGACCATCACCGCCTGTTACATCTTCCTCGTCATCGTCATGGCGCCGGCCCTTATTCAGATCGGATTTTATCCCCTGGCCGTACATCTGTTCGTCATGTACTGGGGCATGATCTCCTTTATCACCCCGCCGGTCGCCCTGGGGTCGTTTGCGGCGGCCAGCCTGGCCGAGGCGCCGCCCATGAAGACCGGATTCCAGGCCATGCGCCTGGGGATCGCCATCTATTTTCTCCCCTTCTTCTTTGTCTACAACCCGGCCCTGGTCCTCCACGGCACGCCATGGGAGATCCTGAAGGCCTTCACGACCTGTGGATTTGGGATCCTGCTCATCTCCGGGGCGATGGAGGGGTACCTGTGGCTCATCGGCAGAATCTCCGTTTGGGCCAGGATACTCCTGTTCTGCGCGGGAATTCTGCTGGCGGTTCCCGAAGGAGTGACCGACCTCATCGGCCTGCTCATGGTCTGCGTCATTGTCGCCATCCTTTGCATGCAGAAGAAGCGTGCAAAAGCCTGAAGGTTTGGCTCTATCCCAGCCGCCGCTGAATCGCAGCGACGGCTGGCTCCCTGAAGGATCAGGGAATCCGTTCTTACACCACAATAAATACACGGCAGCGGCGTCCTGCCTTGGCAGGCGCTGAAGAAAGGGGAAAAAGATGTTCGATTTGACGGGAAAGGTGGCCCTCATCACCGGAGGGAACGGCGGCATCGGCCTGGGCATGGCCCGTGGTTTGGCCCACGCCGGCGCCCGGATTGTCATCGCGGCGAGAAACATCGAGAAATCACAGGCGGCGGTTCGCGAAATCCAGGCCCTGGGGGTCCAGGCCCTGGCCCTGCCCGTGGATGTAACCGACAGCGATTCCGTGGAGGCGATGGTCACGGCAGCGGCGGAACAATGCGGCCGGATCGACATTCTGGTAAACAATGCGGGGATGAGTATCCGCAACCCTGTCCAGGACCTGCTCCCGGAACAGTGGCGGCAGGTCCTGGAGACGAACCTGACCGGCGCCTTCCTGTGCTCCCGCAGCGTCCATCCCCACATGAAGCGGGCAGGCGGGGGAAAGGTCATCCACATCGGTTCCATGCTGTCGATCTTCGGGGCAGCCTATGCCCCGGCCTATGGGGCCAGCAAGGGCGGGATCGTGGCGTTGACCAAATCCATGGCCGTAGCCTGGGCAAAGGACCGGATCCAGGTCAACGCCATTCTGCCGGGATGGATCGATACGGACCTGACGCGTCAGGCCCGCCGTCACGTCCCGGAACTCCACGACCGCGTCCTGGACCGTACGCCCGCAGGGCGGTGGGGCGAGATCGACGACCTGGCGGGGATAGCGGTTTTTCTGTCCGCACCGGCATCGGATTTCGTCACCGGTGCCGCCATTCCCGTGGACGGCGGTTATTCCGCCCTGGGCTGACCGGAGCGCTGGGCCTCCTGGTCGCTGGAAAGGGCATGGATTCCCGTTTTCGACAGAAAGGCCGTCGCCAGGAAGGCCCCACCATAGGAGAGAAGAATAACCGTCAACAACATCCGGTAGGCGGACAGGCTGTAGCTGCCCGGTGAGAGGGATGCCGTGCCTTTCAGCAGGAAACCGGTGAAAGGCTGGTACACGGCCGTCCCGAAAAAGGCGGAGGTATTCATCAAACCCGTTGCGGTCCCCATAAGCCAGGGGGGAAAGATATCCCGGGTGATGGTAAATAACAGGGGAAGCATCCCCCCTGCAGCCAAGCCGGACAGAAAAAATAAAAAAGCGACGATTCCAAGGTGTCCCCGCTCCTGAAGGAACATCATCAAAAGCCAGCCGAGGATACTCAGGCCCAGGGCCCACAGGAGCACCTTTTTCCTGTTCAGGTGCAGCCTGTCCGTCAGGAATCCGACCGTGGGCCCCCCGATGGCAAACCCCAGAGGGATCGCCGTGAGCATCCAACCGGCCCAAACCCGATCCAGACCAAAGACATCCATCAGATACGGAACAGCCCACAGCCCCTGGAAAGAGAGGGAGGCCCCGAACGCAAGAAAAGAGGCAAGAGAAATCATCCAGAAATCCGTGTTTCGGAAAACAGTGGACAGTCGCCTGGAGAGACGTATCGCCCCGGCAGCATCGGCAGCGGCGCCCCCTTCGGCCGTCGGGGACGGCCATCCTTTGTCTTCCGGCGAATCCCGCACAATAAACCACGATAAGACAGCCAGTGCGGCACAGAACAGGCCGATGGCGATAAAAGCCCCCCTCCATCCCAGGAGCACGACCAGATAGGTCAGCGGCAGCGCCGCAGCCAGCCCGCCGATTCCGCCGATGGTGATCATGACGCCCGTAAGGCCGGCGAATTGATCGATCCGGTACCAGCGGGAAAAGATCTTGAGGGCGGGGATGAACACCCCCGCCAGGCCGGCGCCGATGAGGGCCCGCCCCAGGATCGCCGTGGCTGCATTGGGGGCCATGGCAAAGATCAAGGTGCCCAGGGCCGAGAGGAAAAAAAACAGGGACATGACCTTTCTCGGTCCCTTGGTATCGGACAGGTATCCCACCACCGGCTGCAGCGACGAGTAAAGGTAAAAATAGGAGGAGGCGATCAACCCCAGAATCACTGCATCGGCCTGGAGCGAAAGGGCCAGATCCCGGGCGATGACCGACGGGGAGAGCCGTTGGAGACATACGAAAAAGTACAGGATGCCGATGATGGCCAGAATCAGCCAGCGATACGTAGTGAACTGCAGCATTCACGCGCCTTTCTGCTTGAGTTTTTTTTCGTTTTGATGAATCTAATGAAGGGCGTGGCGCCTGTCAAGAAATAGATGCCGTTCCGGATGCGGCAATCCGCCCGGTTCCCCGCTGTCAAATCTCCATCTGGCTGGCGCCCGGAAAGGCGTTGGGGCGATAAACATATCCTTTCAGGAGGATCTCCCCGTGTCCATCCTTTTTTCACCCTATACCCTGGGCCGTATGGAAATCAAAAACCGCTTCGTCTTTTCCGCCTGCGAGGACAACCTGGCGGATGAAAAGGGGTTCGTCTCCGGAGCCTGTGTCCGCAAACTGAGGAATATGGCGCGCAACGAGATCGGCCTCATCATCTCGAGCCACCTCTTCGTCCATCCCTGGGGGCGCACCCGGACAGGGCAGTTGGGCATCCATGACAACGACACGCTCCCCGGGCTCCAAAGGCTGGCGGACACCGTCCACGGTGCATCGGGAAAGATCGTTTTCCAACTGGGGCATGCCGGTTCAACAGCAAAGGAGTCCGTCATCGGCAGGGCGCCCCTCGGTCCCTCCGCCCGAGACGGCGCCATGAACGAGACGGAGATCCGGGATGTCGTCCGGGCCTTCGGGAACGCAGCCGGGAGGGCGGCGGATGCGGGCGCAGACGGCATCCAGATCCATGCCGCCCACGGGTACCTCATCAACCAGTTCCTTTCCCCTTTTTTCAACCACCGGAACGATTCCTGGGGGGGCACAGTGGAGAACCGGTTTCGTCTCCTCCGGGAGATCGTAGAAGAGACGAGAAGGCGCCTCGCTCCCGGCATGGCCCTCCTGGTCAAGATGAATGCCTCCGACCATACCCCGGAGGCAGGCATCACCCCGCCCCTGGCCGTCGACTATGCCCGGCGTCTGGCCGGTCTGAACATCGATGGCCTGGAGGTCAGTTGCGGCACGTCCGCCCTCTCGCCATGGAATATGTGCCGGGGGGATGTCCCGGTAGCGGAAATTCTCCGGGGAATGAGCGATTCCAAAAGGGCGGCAGCGGCAGCGGCCCTGGACAAGATTCGACATGCCTTCGGCCCGACGGAGGCGTACAACCTGGACAGTGCAATCCGGATGCGGCCGGTCATGGGTCACACCTCCCTGTTCGCCGTGGGGGGGTGGCGGCATGTTGCGGCCATGGAGGCCGCCGTTCACAAAGGAGAAACAGACCTCATCGCCATGTGCCGCCCCTTCCTCCGGGAACCGTCTCTGGTCCGGAAGATCCACAACGGGAAAACGGCCTCTTCCTGCATCGATTGCAATCGCTGTCTCATCGCTCTCGCACAGGGCTTTCCCGGCCGATGCTACCGAAAAGGGCTGCCGGAATCGGGAGGGTAGACGATCCCGATCCCGGCAAAGGATGTGCTGTCCGGCCGTTGCGGATCAAATTTCCCTATACATGCAGATTTCCGGCCTGCCGTCCACGAAGGGCCGCATAGCGCCGGACATTTCCTTGAAGGTCGCCGAAGCGCCATGGGCCTTCAATGCCTCTTCGTTTTCGTATTTCTCATAGAAAAAAAACAGCAGGGGGTTGTCCAGGCGCCTGTTGGGGGCATAGGCCAGGCAGCCTTCGTCCTGAAGAAACTGCGGCGCATATTTTTTGATGACGGCCTCCAACTCGTCGCCGTTTCCCTCTTTCGCTTTGATTTGGGCGCTGATGACAATCATGGGATCTCCTTCCTTTTTTCCTCTTTCTTTTGAATGGTTTACCTTCTTTAAACCGGCACGAAATCCACCGGACGAACCTCTTTGAGCTTGAGTGCCTCCGTGGGGCAGGAAACAGTGCAGACGCCGCAGCCCAGGCATTTTTCGGCATCCACCACCGCCACATTGTCGGGCACCGCCAGGGCGTCGAAGAAACAACGATCCACGCAGGCCTCGCAACCGATGCACAGGTCCTCGTCGACAACGGCCAAGAAGCGGCTCGGTGCGACCCACTTCTTGGGTCCCTTCATGATCGCCCAGTTAAGGCAGCAGTCCTTGCAGCAGTTACAGATGACATGGCCCACCACTTGGCGGTTGTCCACGGTATGTACCAGCCCGGCGTCTTCGCATTTCTTCAGGATCTCGATCGCCTCGCCTTTCGAGAGCTCCCGCCCCGTGCCGCGCTCGATATTGTACTCGGCGGCGCGATCGACCTGCATGCAGACCTCCAGAGGTTTTCCGCAGGCGCCGTCGATGACGCGGCAGGAACAGGCCGTGACGGAAAGCGTTTTGGCATGCTCGATGATCTTGACCACGTCCTCATAGGCAAGGATCTGCGACTGCGGTTCGATGCCTTCGTTGACGGGAACGACACGCATGAGCGACCCGGGCATCAAGTCCATGATCTTGTTTCCGTATTCGGGCCACTCCTTTTCCATGTATTCTTTCCAGAGGTCCAGGATGTCCCGGGAGATGCCGGGCGTCAGGGTGGTAGAATCGTGCATCTGGGGGATGTTCTTGACGCGGTAGAACTTCATCTCCCCTCCCCTGGTCGCCTTGAAGATCAAGCCCCGGTGGAACAGGGAATCCATCATGGCCTCCATGGCCTCCAGGGAAAGCCCCGATTTTTGGGCCAAATCGTCGGCCGTTGCCGGCGGTGCGGCCAAAAGCAACACCTTCGCCTCCTCTTCCGTAACCAGGGCCTGAAAAATCCTGGGCACCATGGGAGAATCCCCTGCCCCGACCGCTTCCGCCAGTTGCCTGCAAAGCACCATATCCACCATTGTTTCTGTCCTCTCCCTTCCTAGAAATTGAATGGCAGTATTGAAAAAAAACCCCGCCGTGTCAAGCGCAAACAGGGCACGGGACAACAACGAGGCTGCATGTATGCCGCCATGCTTCACCTTCGCATTATCAGTAGATTTTCTGATCACAATGATTTACCTCATCGGAGGTAAACTCGAATTCAGGATAACCACATGAAACAGCGAGGAACCCAAAAATACATCCCCAAGTACCGGGTTGATTTTCTGGTCACTTTGACCGACGGCGGCCGGGAAAGATCCCTCATTCTTGAATACGACGGCCTGGAATACCATACAAAAGACCCCTCCGCTGTCCGCCCTCTTGAGGATTTCCGGGAGGAGTACCTGGAATACGACGCCCGCCGGCAGCTTGAACCGGAAGGCTTTGGATACCGGTTCCTGCGGATCAACAAGTTCTGCCTGGCGCCGGGCAAGGTGGGACAGACAAAGGTTGATGTGCTGAATAACCTACTGGTAAGCGCCTCGGGATAATGAGGACTATGGTTTACCGACTTGAAATAGCCAAGCGCGACTTCGCCCCGCAAGCGGGACGCCGCATCCCATGGAGAAAGGTCGTTTTTGCAGGAAATTCGTGGTATAAGGAAGATGAACGATAACGACGGGGGGATGGGCCATGCTGAAGAAGAAAGACTTGAACATTGCGATGGAGCTGAAAAAAAGGCTTTCGGAACAGGTTCAACTTGTCGACATGAGCGTCTTCGGGTCCAGGGCGCGCGGCAATGCGGCGGAGGATTCCGATATGGATGTTTTCATTGAAGTGGATTGCCTCGACAAAAAACTGAAAGAACAGATTTTAGACATTACCTGGGAAATCGGCTTCGAGAATCTCATGGTTATTTCTCCCCTCATTGTTTCTCGCGACGAACTGGATAATTCCCCCCTGCGTTCATCGTCTATCATCAAAAGCATCCGGCAGGAGGGATATCGAATATGACGGATCGCGAGACACTCTTCCAGTATCGATTGAACCAGGCGGAGGAAACCCTCGCCGACGCCTGCAAAATGATCCATAGCGGCGTCGGTCCCCGTTCGGTGGTGAACAGGGCCTATTACGCCATTTTCTATGCCGTGCACGCCCTGATCATCTACGAGAACATCGAACTCAAGTCATCACGGCATTCCGGCATTATTTCGTTATTCGATAAAATGTTCGTCCACACAGGGAGATTAGGGCGGGAATACTCAAAATTTCTCCATCGACTTTTCGAAGCCCGGCAGGAAGCCGACTATCGAGAATTCGTGGTCTATTCCGTGGAGGATGCCGCTGAATGTATCCGCATGGCAGAGAGCTTTCTGGACGGTGTCAAGGCGCTCATCCGGGACGACGCCGAGCAGTAGGGAATAGTCAAACTAATTCGAAAGGTTGGCATCTTGAAGTCACAGTCTGTGACTTCAAGGCCGCAGTATCATCAGGACATGAAATTATGGCAAAGATCGATTTGGAAAGGGAGGGGTTGGACCATGCATGAGCTTCCCATTACCGAGGGGATACTGAAGATCGTACAGAGGCACGCCGCCCTGAACCGTGTCGGGAAGGTCGTCTCCATTCGCCTGCAGGTAGGCAGGCTCAGCGACCTCGAAGACGAGTGGATTCAGCGGTATTTCGATTACCTGAGCAAAGGGACCGTCGCAGAGGGGGCAGTCCTCAAAATCGAAAGGACGCCCATCGTCATGCAGTGTGTGGCCTGCGAGACCTCCTTCGAGGCGCAGGCAGCGGATTTGGGGAACCTCGCCTGTCCTGCCTGCGGGGTTCGGGATGCCCGGCTGGTTTCGGGAAGGGAATATTACGTCAAGGAGATGGAGGTTCAATAGTGGACAATATCAAGCTCATCGAAGTCAAAGAGGACATTCTGGCCGACAACAACCAACTGGCGGCAGGGGTGCGGGACCGGTTGAAGAGGAAGAAAACCCTGCTGCTGAACCTCATGTCTTCCCCGGGCTCCGGAAAGACCAGCCTGATCCTCCGGACCGTGGAGGGCCTGAAGGATACCCTGCGGCTGGGCGTCATCGAGGCGGATATCGACTCTACCGTAGACGCGGAGAAGGTTTCCGCACAGGGGATTCCGGCCATTCAGCTCCGGACGGGCGGTTTCTGCCACCTCGATGCGACCATGGTCAGCCAGGGGCTGGCTGCCCTCGAGAACGAGGCCCTCGATCTGATCATTATCGAGAATGTGGGAAATCTGGTCTGCCCCGCCGAGTTCGACACAGGCGCCCACAAGAATGTGATGATTCTGAGCATTCCCGAGGGGGATGACAAACCCCTCAAATATCCTCTCATGTTCTCCATCTGCGATGTGCTGCTGGTCAACAAGATGGACTACCTGCCCCTTAGCGATTTTGACCGGGAGGCCCTGCAAAGGCGGGTCCTGTCTCTCAACCCCCGGATTCGGATCATGGAGGTTTCCTGCAAGACCAAAGAGGGCATGGGCAAGTGGATCGACTGGTTGAAGGCAGAATGGGCCGCCTTCCGGGGGCCGGGTTGAACCGCGCCGGTCGCCGCCCTGCCGTCAGATGTCCTTGAGCGGCCGGTTGGCGGGCAGTCTTTCGACGGCCTGACGGAAGGCGTCCACAGATTCCGAAAGGGCGACAAAGGCCGGGGTATGGGCAAAGGGCATGGCGTTGATCCCCCGAAGTTCCATGGCGTCAATGACCTGCTGAATCGTCAGCCCGCTGATGTCACGCGCCGGCTGATAACCCCGCTCTCGTTCCTGGTCTGTTTCCGTTGCGGAGAGGACGCCGCTTCGAACCAGTTCAAAGAGGATTTCATGGACCAGGCGGATCGGAACCTCGAGATCGCGGGAAATTTGCTGCGCCGTCCGTGGAGGCCCTCCCGTGGCGAAGTTCTTGATCAGGTGGTTGGCAATCTGGAGGGACAACAGCGTCTTGAGACGGTGGCTTGCCTGCCGTGCGTCAGGCTCGAATTCATAGGTATCCACATTCTGGTGGGCGAATGACAGTTCAGCGCCATACAGGACGATGAGCCAACTCATCTGGAGCCAGACAAGAAACAGGGGCAGTGCCGCAAAACTGCCGTAAATGGCGTTGTATCTGGCGGCCCCGATTTGGAAGGTGATGTACCCCCACTGGGCGACCTGAAAGAGGGTGCCGGCAATGACGCCTGCCAGCAGGCCGGAGCTGACCCGGACCTTCGTATTGGGCATGAACAGATAGATGAAGGTGAACAGGCCCCAGAGAAGGGCGAAGGGGAGCAGCTTCAGCAAGAGAAAGAACAGGGGGCTGAAGATCCCCAGAAAGGACATCTGCTGCAGGATCAGGTTCAACTGGGTGGTGACAAAGACGGTCAAGCTGCTGGAGAGAATAACGAGAACCGGGCAGATCAGCATGATCGAGAGATAATCGCTGAATTTCCTGCCCAGGGAGCGCCGTTCCTTGATTCCCCAGATGTCGTTCAGGGAGTCTTCGATCTGTCCCAGGACCTTGACCACCGCCCAGAACAGGACAATCAAACCGATCCCCGCCAGCAGACCCCCTTTGGTGTTTTCCAAAAGCGAATGGGAGAACTGGACAACGTTGTTGAAGACCTCCTCATGGCCGGTCAGCTTGGCCCGCAGTTGGGTTTCGAGCATCTTTTCGAAACCGAAACCCTTGGCGATTCCAAAGGCCATGGCCGCTACGGGGACGATCGAGACGAGGGAATAGAAGGTCAGTGCCGAGGCCCGCAATTGACACTTGTCCTCGTCAAATCCGCGGATCGAAAGGATCAACACCCGCAGGAGGTTGATGAAAAAGGATTTTCCCGGAGGAAGCTCGGCGCGGCGGATTCTCCAGATATCCTGCTGGGCAAAACGCACCGCCTTGGAAACGCCGTTCCTGATGGCATGCATGGTCAAGGTCCCCCTTCCATTCACGACGCCTTTTCTGGAATCCATGCATCGGCGGCAATGGCCTGCAGGGCGGCGGTGCAGTCGTCTTTGTGTTCGACCAGAACGACCTTGATCCGAACCCCTCGTCCTGCGATGAGCCCCCCCAGGGCAACGGCATCCGCGTCGAGGCGGCAGACGAGAAGCCTTGGGGCATGGGCTGCCAGAAGCACATCGATGTGCCGGTACAGCCTTTCGGCGCCGTCGCTTGAGCACAGCAAAAGCCGGGAGACACGATCCCCGTAAGATGTATCGCCTTCGGCGCGGACCCGGGCAATTCCCTTTTTTTCCTGGGCCATCCTGTCGGACGCCACCTCGAAACCGCAACGAATCCGGCCCCGCATCCGTGCCCGCTGAAGGGCCTCCCCCAGGGACTTGCCCAGGGAGAGAACGGGAACCTCCGACACGCCACCGGACCAGAGCCTTTCGGTCCGGGCAGTCAGCGCCCGGCGGACCTTCTCCTCCGTTCCATCGGCCTCGAGCTGGCGGGGAAATCGCAGTGTCGTCAAATCCATAAGGATACAGGCTCTACAGGGCAGGGACGCTTCTCTTTTTTTTCGGTAGCAGGGGAAGCGTCCGGGATTTTATTGGCCCAGGATTACCTTCAACTCGCGCTTCAGGATCTTGCCGGAGGGGTTCTTGGGCAGTTTGTCCGTAATCAGGATCCTTTTGGGGCACTTGAAGGCGGCCAGGCGCTCCCGGCAGTACGAAACGAGGTCTTTTTCGACGACGATGGCCCCTTTCTTGGGCACAACGACGGCTGCCACGATCTCGATCCACTTGGGGTCGGGCAGCCCGATGACGGCCGCCTCCTCGACGCCTGGATATTGGTAGATGACCTCCTCCACCTCCCGGGAGGCAACGTTCTCACCGCCGGTCTTGATCATGTCCTTCTTGCGGTCCACGACATAGAGATATCCGTCCTCGTCGAACCGCCCCAGATCCCCGCTATGGAACCAGCCGAAAGCGAAGGCCTCTTCCGTCTTTTCCGGGTCGTTGAGGTAGCCGGACATGACATGCCCCGATCGATGGACGATCTCTCCCACCGTACCGATGGGGACGAACCTGCCCTCGTCGTCCATGAGCCGTGTCTCCACATTCAGGACGGGCTTGCCTGCCGATCCGGGTTTGAGGAGTTGATCCTCGGGTTTGAGGATCGTCGCTACCGGTCCCATCTCGGTCTGGCCGTAGTAGTTCCAGAGTTTGAGCCCTTTGAAGGCGACCGCAAGCTGCTTGATCACCTCCACCGGCATGATGCTCGCACCGTAGGCGGCCTTCTTGAGGCTCCGATGGTTGTAGTTCCGAAAATCCGGGTGGTTCAGGATGCCGATCCACACCGTGGGCGGGGCAAACATATGGGTAATCTGGTACTTTTCGATGAGGCGGATCATCTCCAGGGGATCCGCCTTGTGCATGATGACATTCGTCGCTCCGACGTACAGGTAGGGCATGAGGAAGCAGTGGAGCTGGGCACAATGGAACAGGGGCAGGGCATGGAGACTCACGTCGTCCGTCTCGTACTGGCCGTCGAAGATGCAGCTATGGTACTGGGACATGAGGGCGCGATGGGAGAGCATGGCCCCCTTGGGTTTGGATTCCGTGCCGCTTGTATAGGGGATCTGGACAACGTCCTCGGCGCTGACCTCGACCTGGGGTTCCTCGATGGTCATGGCCTGCATCTCCGTGACCAGGTTGAAATAGCCCTCGGGAACAATGGCATCGCCCAGGGGAATGAAGCCCCAGCGCTCTACGCTCGCAAACTGCCCCTGGTTGGCGGCAATCATCGGATACAGGGAATCCTCGACAATGAAGAGACGCGAACCCGAGTGGTTGGTGATATAGGCGATCTCGTCGGCATTGAGCATGTAGTTGATGGGCACCTGGATGGCGCCGATCTTGGCCAGGCCGAGCATGCTGATCGGGTAATAATGGGAGTTGTAGGCATAGACGGCCACCCGATCGCCCTTCCTGATCCCGTAGGCGGTCATGAGGTTGGCAAAGCGGCGGGCCTCCCGCTCCAGGTCATAGAAGGACAGCTTGAGGTCCCGGAAGATGATGGCCGTCTTGTCGCCGTACTTGGTGGCGGCACGACGGGCCATATCGCCTATCGTGTCGCGGTTGATGATGTTGTTCATGGCGATTGCCCCTCACGCACCCTGGAAATTCGGCTTCCGTTTCTGGGCAAAGGCCGTCATGGCCTCCTTGCAGTCTTCCGTCGCCAGCAGGAGCATATTCTTGTGGACCGCCAGGGAGATGCCGTCCTTGACCGAGGCGAAGCGGCTGTAATTCATGACCTCTTTCGTGTTTTGAACCGCCAGGGGGGCGCATTCCAGGATCTCTTCGGCAAGTTTCTTCGCACCGGCCAGCATGGCATCCGAATCGGGGAAGACCTCCAGAACCAGGCCCATCCGCTCCACCTCGGCGGCGGAAAAGAAGCGACCCGTGTAGGCCATCTGTCGCGTATAGCCCTGACCGATGATATGGGGCAGACGCTGAAGGACGCCCATGTCGGCGACGATGCCGATCCGGGCCTCCCGCAGGGAGAAGGTCGCGTCGGCCGTACAGACGCGCAGGTCACAAGACGAGATGATGTCCAGGCCGGCGCCGACGCACATACTGTGGACACAGGCGATGACCGGCTTTTTGCATTCCTCGATGGCATGGCAGCATTCAAAGATATTCTTTTCGTGGGCCGGAATATCGAGAAGGTTCTTCGGCGTCCCTACCAGCCCTCTGGACATGGCGTCCATCAGATCCAGGCCGGCGGAGAAGATCCGGGCGTTGCTCTTGAGGATCACCACCCAGACATCGTCCCGGGCAGACAGCCCATGGAACATCTCGGTGATCTCCGTTGCCAGCTCGTAACTGAGGGCATTCAGGGTCTTGACCCGGTTCAGGCTTACCGTCGCAACATGATTCTCTATTCCCAATTCAATCCATTTGTACTCCATGATGTCCTCCCAATACGCGAATTGCGTGTAATCTGGTTTTTCGGGAAAAAAACGTCTGTTTATCCCCGTGTCCGCCGGAAACATAGCGGGACGTCCCCAAGATGTCAAGGCGAATTCGCCGGCTCGATTTCGTTTGACTTTCTCCGCTATCGCCCTGTAGGATGCCCGCAGTCGGTCATCTTCCGGACAATGTCGATCGCGCTGCAGGGCGCAAGACGGCCGTCGGGGGTTACAGACAAAAAAATGGAGGACATTCGCGATGGAGCAACCCGAGCGCGCGCAGTTTCTGACCAATCCGAAGTTTTTTCTGGAACAGGCCATCCGGGAGTTCGTCCGGACCAGCCCGGCGAACCGACTGGGCGCCTTCGGAAACGCCCCGATTTTCGATGAACCCCTTATCGGCTATGCCGATGGCGACGACCCCATCTTCACCGATTTTCAGCAAACCGTTCGCGAGGGGCACTTCATGCCCCGAGAGGCGTTGGCGACCCGCGTGTCGGACGGCGGAGGCGGCGCATCGGCGCCCATCCTGCCGGATATCAGCGTCATATCCTTTGTGCTGCCCATCAACGGGGCGACGAGGAAAAGCAATGCGAAGGAGAAGCAGGGCCCATCCCTGCGATGGAACCACACCCGCTGGCAGGGCCAGGAGTTCATTACGCTCCTGACCCAATACCTGGTGAGGCAGGTGGAAGACCAGGGGGCCTGGGCCGTGGCCCCCGATCTGACGCCGGCCTTCGCCATCGCCCGCCTTCCCGGCTCTTTGGCCTCCAACTGGTCCCAGCGGCACATCGCCTATGCGGCGGGTTTGGGCACCTTCAGCCTCAGCGACGGGTTCATCACCCCGCGGGGCATGGCCATGCGTTGCGGGAGCGTCGTAACCAGCCTGAAGCTGACCCCCTCCCCCCGGCCCTACGCCCATCACCTGGCCAATTGTCTCCACTACGCCACGGGAAAGTGCGGGGTCTGCATCGGGCGTTGTCCCGGCGGGGCCATCTCGGAAAAAGGCCACGACCGATTCAAGTGTCTCGATATCCTGTTCAACGTGCAAAAACCCTGGATCGAAGGCGCCCACGGACCGGGATACCTGGGACAGTACGCCGGGTGCGGTCTGTGCCAGACGGGCGTCCCCTGCGAAAGCCGCATCCCCGACCCCAAGGGCCGGCGCAAGCAGGCCGGGGCATCGGGATGACATCTGCGGTTCAGGAGGCGCCAACGGGGATGGAACCGCTTTTCTTCGCTCGGTACATGGCCCCGTCGGCCCGTTTCAGCACCGATTGGATTCCTTGATCTCCCGGCTCCAGGGCGGCAACACCCATGCTGGCGGCCAGATGGATGGTTGACCCGCCGGCGGGAATGGGTGTTTCGCGGATGGCCTGCCATAGCCTTTCAGCGATAATCAGGCCGCCGTTCCGGTCCGTCTCGGGAAGGAGAATCGCGAACTCATCCCCGCCCAGACGGCCCATGGTATCCATGTCACGCAACAGAGGTTTGACCGTCGCCACCACCGCCACCAGGGCTTGGTCCCCTGCGGCATGTCCATAGGTGTCGTTGAGCTCCTTGAACCGATCCATATCCACCATGATCAATGACAGCGGGCGTCCATAACGCTGTGCACGGAGAAACTCACGCTCCGCGCACTCGAAAAAATGGCGGTTGTTGGCCGCGCCGGTCAAATAATCGGTCCGGACCATGACCTCCAATTCCGACTGCACCGCCCTCAAATCCAGTTCCAGACGCTGGCTGTTCAACAGCAGAAACCCGAAGGTCCAACCGATGCTCAGAAACAGCGGCAACAGAAAGGTGGCTGTCTGGATGGCATCGGACACGAACAGATCCTGGGGACCGGGGGACAGGAAGGTCGCTGTGCCCCGGAAAAACATGAAGAGGCTGTAGAAGGCAAAAATACCTCCCGTCAGCCAATAGGTGCCTTTCAACTCCCTGGGGACACGAAGAAAAAAGACCCAGGCCGCCATTCCAAAGGCGGTCCCGAGGATCAGGGAGATGCAGGCAATGCGGACACCGACGTCATTGTGCACGTACAGGAAATAACCCTGAACGAACGCGGCAGCGAGAAGCAACAGGACCCCGAGTACCGGCCGTCCCCGGATGCCCCGGAAACGCTTCGCGCCCTCGTAGTACAGGACGGGAGCGAGGGTGATCAGGAGATTGGCCGCAACCACGGAGAAGAAATCCGGGATGACGCCACGGAGCATGACACAGAGGAACCCGATAAAAAAAGAGGCGTACCCCAGGGTCCAGCAGCGGAATCCCGGATAGGTCTTCCGCGTGTAGAGGACCACGAGCATGGTGACGCATTCAAAGGCGGCAAACACCATGAGCATGAACGCCAGTGAGCGTATGTCCGGAAACAGCGACAATATATTCAAATCCCCCTTCGGTCCGTTGCATTCCCGCGGCGACCGCCCCGGGTATCTTCGTCCCGCCCGGAGGCGGAGCAGCAGGGTCCTCTACGCGGGTTCCTGCCTCCCATCAATAACCGGCCTCCGCTTTGTCCAGGGATGAATCGTTTCGAAGGCGGCCGAGGCCTGGAGGACCAGAAGGTCGGAGAAACGCGGTCCCGCGATCTGGAGGCCCACAGGCAACCCCGCCCGCGTGAAACCGGCAGGGACCGAGGCCGCCGGGACGTGGGTCAGGTTGAAGATGGCGCTGAAGGGCGACCAGTTGCGGTAATCGATGGGAGATCCCTCCAAGGCCTCCTGGGCGGAAACACCGGCCCTAAAGGCCGTTAAAGGCAGGGTCGGCGTGAGGAGCAGGTCGTAGCGTTCAAAGAACCGGCGGAGCCTGTCACGCAACCCGCTGCGGAGCATCTGGGCGCGGACGAAATCAACGGCCGGAAGCTCCATTCCGATCTTCGCCCACGACACAAGCAGGGGGTCCATCTGTCCCTCCCAATCCGCCAGGTAGGCCCCCACCCGGCCGGCGAGACCGGCCAGCCACAGGGGCACGTGAATGGACACCGGGTCCCCCAGGCCCGGATCGGCCACCTCCTCCACGAAGGCCCCCAGGGATTCGAAGGCCCGGACCGCCCGGGCCGTGATTTGAGCCACCTCGTCTTCCACCGCTGGAACAAAGCCCAGAGAAGGGCTCCAGGCGATGCGCAACCCTTTGACCCCTTCGTGCAAACGCCCCACATAGTCCGCAGGCGCCCCTTCCAGGGAAAGAAAATCCGCCTCGTGGGGCCCGGCCATCACCGAAAGCATGAGCGCCGCATCGCCCACCGTCCGGGTCATGGGACCTGCATGGGACAGGGAGTCGAGGGCGCTGGCCGGATAGACGGGCACCCGGCCGAAGGTCGGCTTGAGGCCATAGATGCCGGTAAACGCGGCGGGCATGCGGATCGAGCCACCACCATCGGTGCCAACGGCCAGGGGTGTCATCCCGGCGGCGACAGAGGCCGCGGCGCCGCCGCTGGAACCGCCGGGGGTCATCTCCAGGTTCCAGGGATTGCGCGTGATTCCCGTCAGCGGCGAGTCGGTGACCCCCTTGAAACCGAATTCGGGGGTTGTGGTCTTGCCCATCAGGATTGCCCCTGCGGCCTTGAGGCGCCCCACCAGGGGAGATTCCTCATCCGGAACAAAGTGTTCGAAGACCTTCGAACCCTGCATGGTCCGGACGCCTTTGGTCTGGATCAGGTCTTTTACGGAAAAGGGAACCCCGTGGAGGGCGCCCAGGGGGGCCCCCTTCATCACGGCCTGTTCGGCCTTCTTCGCTTCCTCGACAGCCGTTTCAAGGGTCAGGGTGCAAAAGGCGTTTACCTGTGGATTGATCGCCTCGATGCGCCGGACAAAGGCGGCGATGATCTCCACCGGCGAGAGCTCCCTGCGACGGATACTGCCGGCCAGTTCCACGGCGCTTTTGTAACAGATGTCCTCTTCCACGTGTGATCCAGTCATGCCTTTGTCCTCCGAAGCCATTGCTTGTTTCCCCATTCTCGCTGCGTCACGGAACGGGGTCTCCCATCGATTCCATCGGGCACTGCCCCCGCGCCCCTCCTCAAGGGCAGGGGCGCGGTGCATTCCCGTTCTGTCCGGTCAGGTCCTTTTCTGCATCAGCTCGAAAATGGCGCCGCCCGGTCCGCCGGCATCCACATAGGCGAAGCGCCCAGGATCGTGGATAAGCAATTTGGCACCCTCCTGAACCAGTTTGGCCACCTCCGCGTCCACATCGTCCACGAAGAATCCGAGGTGATGGACGCCCTCGCCCCATTTGTCGAGAAACTTGGACTGAAAGATTTTTCCCTCCGTGCACTGGACGAGTTCGATCTCCATCGGTCCCAGATAGGCAAAGGCCATGCGGATCTTCCAGGGGCGGCCCTTCACGTCTGCGCCACCGTTTTCCTGGAAGGTCCAGGGACCGATACCGTACAGACGCGACCAGGCCTCGATTACCTGATCGATGTCGGTCACGGCATAGCTGATATGATCAACCGTTTTTATCTTCATATACCCTCCTTGTCCCTGCGTTCTATTTTTTCAACCACGACGGTTCGCCGTGGACACGACCGCCATCGACGACAATCGTTTCACCGTTGACATAGCTCCCCGCCGGAGAGGCCAGAAACACGACGACGCCGGCCAGTTCTTCCGGCTCGCCCAGGCGCATCATGGGGATCTGGGAGATCGCCCGTGCATTGACTTCCGGGTCTTTCCACAGGGCCTCGCTGAGGCGGGTCTTGATGATGCCCGGTGCAATGGCGTTGACACGGATGTTGTATTGTCCCCACTCCTTGGCCATGACCTGGGTCAGCATGATGACGGCGGCCTTGGTTGTGCAGTACACCCCCAGGTCCCCCGCCCGGATACCGCCGATGGAGGAGGTGTTGATGATGGAGCCGCCGCCCTGGGGCTTCATGATCCTCGCCGCCATCTGGCTGAGGAAGAAGATACTCTTCAGGTTGACATTCATGGTGATGTCGTAGGTCTTTTCATCCTGGTCCATGAGGCTGCCGTAGTAGGGGTTGGTTCCGGCATTGTTGACGAGGATGTCCAGACGTCCGAATTCCGCCATGACCCGTTCGATAAGCGCCCTGGAATCGTCCGTCTTGCCGACATGGGCAGCGACAGCCAATCCCTTCACGCCTTTGGCGGATATCTCCGCGGCAACGGGTTCGAGGTCGGCAATCTTCCGGCTGCTGACGACGACGTTTGCCCCGGCATCGGCCATGGCCAGCGCTGCGGCCCGTCCAATTCCCCGGCTCCCGCCGGTGACAACGGCTACCTTTCCTTCGAGTGAAAATTGAGATACATTCATGCTTCCATCCTTTCGAGAGTGTATTGGGTTTGCTCGGATGGTTTCCCATAGCACACCCCGACTGTCCGGTCAAAGGATGAAAAGAAAAAAAGGGGGATTGTATGAAACAAACCGATCATTTGCACATCCTGTGGACCAATGCGGATCTTCTCACGGCAGAGAAGATGGTATTCATGTACGGATTCAACGCCGTGAAATTCGGGTGGTGGGAAAACGTAACCATCATTGTCTGGGGTGCTACGGCAAAGCTGGTTGCGGAAGACGGGGATGTCCAGGGGCACATCCGACGGCTCCTGGAAGGAGACGTGGCGATATCCGCCTGCAAGGCCTGCGCCGATCAATTGGGTGTAACGGATGTCCTCACAGGGTTGGGCATCGAAGTAAAATACTGGGGAGAGGGCCTCACCAAACTCATCAAGGAGAAAGCACCCTTGATCACCGTATGAACCCGTCTTGCCGGATGGAAGACGCCCCTGGGCAAGACATTATCCCTCTGGAATTTCCTGCAGAACCGGTACGTCAGGCATACCGGAGGGGGAATTCGGCCGGCGTCGACGCTTTCTCTTTCGCTTCCTTCGCTTGGCCGGTGCGGAATCGACCGGCGATTCGGCTGTCACCGGGGTAGGTCCCCCGGAAAGAAATGCGTCCCACCAGGCAAGCACCTTGCCGTCCCCCTGGTTCGTTTCCACCTTTAAACGAAGGTAGGTCAGGGCCTCCGGGAATTCGAGGCGACGGGCAACGGCGGCAGGGCGGCGCGGGGGCATACGATGCAGCGCGGGTTGTGCGGCAAGGATTCCCCGCAGTTGGCTGCCCACCCTGCCCGGGATGGTCACTACCCGGCAAAATCCCTCCAGGAAAAGGGCGCACGCTTCGTGCAAGGCCTGTAGATGAGGGATGCCGTCACGGCTGCGCAAAAGAACCGCCTCCTCCAGCATAGGACCGAAGACGGCGGCCAGGAAGAGGGCCGGAGACAGAGGGCTGCCCCGGTGAACCTGTTCGTCCAATCCCTCGAGGCCGGCCAGCAGCATGGCCCGCCCCCGATGGTTTCCCTGGAGCCATCGAAAAAGGTCGGGGAAGAGGGCCTCCAGGAGCCCGCTGCCCTCCAGAAGAGGGAGAACCCGTCTTGCCGATCCCTTCAGGAAGAGCTTCAGGATCTCTTCATAGAGCCTGGCCGGAGACGCGCGGGAAATGGTGGCGGAAAGGGCGCAGAGGGTATCCCACGCAGCGGGCTCGATGACGAAATCATGGGACGCGGCAAAACGGACGGCCCGGATCATACGCACCGGATCTTCCGTAAACCGGAGCGCCGGGTCGCCGATCGTACGGAGGAGCCGCTCTTCGAGATCGACCAAGCCCGTCGTGTAGTCGATGACCGAAAAATCGGCGATATTGTAAGCCAGGGCGTTGATGGTAAAATCCCGGCGCAGGGCGTCCTCCTCCGGGGTGCCAAAAACATTGTCCCGAAGGACCATGCCGTCATCGTTTTTCAGGTGGCGCGGCGGTCCGTGCGGAGAGTCCTCCTCCTGGTCCTCTTCCTCAACGGAGGGGGCGGCGGCCCGAAACGTCGACACCTCCAGGATTTCATCCTGAAAGTGCAAATGGGCCAGGCGAAAACGGCGGCCGACAAGACGGCAGTTGCGGAACAGGCGCTTGATCTCTCCGGGGGTGGCGTCGGTGGCAATGTCAAAGTCCTTGGGGGTTCTCTCCAGAAGCAGATCCCGGACACACCCGCCGACCAGGTAGGCCATGAAACCCTGGTCGCGAAGCCGATAGAGCGTCCGCAGGGCATTGGGGCTCACCTGCTTGCGGGAAACACGGTGTTCCTTCCGGGGAATGATGCGCGGTTGCATGGTGCGCCCTATAGCATAACCCATCGAAAAAGCAACCTTTCGATGGGTTGGCAACATGGGAGGCATGTCGCCTGAAGTGTGAAACCTACCATGGCCCCGATCCTGTTGCCTATGGCCTGTTGCCTGCAGCCGCTTGCCGGCTGTTGTGCGTCCAATCCCAACGCCAGCCATCGTCTGTGGGACTGGCCTGCAGATAACCCTTACGGATGAAATCGTTCATGGTTTTTTCAACGAGATCGGGCGCCACCCGCGTCCGTTTCTCGATTCGCCGGCACAGGTTGGGAATTGTTTCTCCGGCCGTGATCTCTCCCGTGAAGATCCCCTCCGTCTCGATCAGGTCTTCCGAGAGGAGCCCATAGACCAATCGCGTCCGGTAATGCCCTTCGACGCGCAGGTTTTCCATGGGGGCATTGGTTCCCTCTTCATACCCACGGACCATTTTCTGCCAGATCTCCTCCACCTCGTTGTCGTATGTATCGACGAAGCGGCGGATATCCTCCGGCTCCAAGGACGAAGTGCGCACAATGGCATGGTTGGCATCATACCGCGTCCAGTCGTTCGTCAGTATTTCCAGGTCGTATTCCTGAATCTTCTCCCTCACCGTCGTTCCCGGGAAGGGGGCCAGGAGGTGATAGCCGTAATAAACGCCATAGTCCCTGCCCAGACTTTCCGCGAATGCCTTCGAATCCTGGAGGGTCTGGGGGGATTCTCCCGGCAGGCCGGCAATGAAGGAGGCATGGACCAGAAGCCCCACGTCCTTGCAAAGTCCTACGGCCCTGCGAACCTGGTCGAGGGTGATCTTTTTCTTGATCCGATCGAGCATCTCCTGGTTTCCCGATTCGATACCGAAACTGATCCCGTCACACCCGGTGGCCTTCATGATCTCCAGGGTCTCCCGATCAACGGTGTTCACCCGGGCAAAGGCGCTCCAGGAGAACGTCAGTCCCCGGCGCTGGATCTCTTCGCAGACGTCCTTCACCTTCTGCCTGTCCGAGACAAAGAGATCATCGGCAATATTGATACGGTCAATCCCGTACGAGAGGATGTCCTCGATCTCGTCGACCACGGAGAGGGTTTGCCGCTGGCGAATCCGGCTGCCCACCATGCGCCGTCCCTGACAGAAGATGCACTGGTAAGGGCACCCGCGGCTGGTAATCATGCTGATGGGAAACCCCAGGGCCTGGTAACGGGACAGGGGCAACAGGCGTCGGGCCGGCAGGGGCAGCGTATTGAGGTCGTCGATAAACTCCCGCCTCTCGGTGACCCGGATGGTTCCCCGGTCGCGATAGGCGATCCCCCGGATTCCCGGAAAGGCGGCTCGCTTGAATTCAGCGGCCATGAGTTCGGCAATGGTCTGTTCGCCTTCACCGACAACCACCATATCGATCTTCGGGTAGGCATTCAGGGTTCCCTCGATATCGAAGGAAACATGGGGGCCTCCCATGACGGTGATGATGCCCGGGTCGATATCCTTGGCGTCCTGCAGGATGTTCGCCGCCCCGGGAAAGTTGAGGGTCACCGACGATGTACCCACCACCTGCGGCTGGAATGCCTCGATCCGGCTCCGGAGCTTTGCCGGCGAATAACGGCTGACGATATAATCGAAAATTTGGACCTCCGCCCCCGCCCGTTCAAAGGCGGCAGCGACATAGGTCAGACCCAGAGGCGGCGCAGGGGCCTCCTCCAGAGGGTAAGGGGATGCAACAATGGCAACTCGCATTCAGTCTCCTTGTCTGGGGAGCAGGGCGGCGCGAAGCCAACCCAGCCAGGTGTTATTTTTCATGAGCTCCCGATCGATGGCCTCGAACTGTACGGCCAGCTTCTGGGGGTCGGCGTACCAATCGGCCCGGGTCCGCATGGAACATTCCGGGTCCAGGCTTTTGACGACGACGGCCGGATTGCCGCCGACAATGACGTTGGCAGGGACATCCTTCAGGACCACCGAGCCTGCGCCGACGATGCTGTTATCGCCGATCGTCACCCCTTTGCAGACCATGGCCCTGTCGCCGATCCAGACATTGTTTCCCAGTCGAACCGGGGCGCTTTGGCCCACCGAGAGGCTCCGGTCGTAGATGCCGTGCCAATCCGCATCGGTAACAAAGGCCTCGTTGGCAAACATGCAACTGTCACCGATGACGATCTCTTGACCGGCACTGATGCGCACCCCCGGGCACAAAAGGCAGTAATTGCCGATCTCGATCCTGCCGCTTCCATCCATGTTGGACCAGACGGTCAGCCGTACCTTCTTGTCCGGGGCGGCGATGACATGGGCATAATCGCCGAGATACACCGGCCCGCCGAAGACCTCCACGTGCCATGGTTTCATGAACCACGGATTCTTGCCCAAGAGGGCGAACTGGGGGCGCAGAAAATGATCGGCGTACCACGCCTGCATGGCGTAGTGGAGGCGTTTAGCGATGAAGGGTCTTGAATCTCTCAGCAATGGTGCCGGCATCCTTTCCCGCGCCGTCCCAGAAACCGTGGTGGAACAGACGGCTTCCAGGCGTTACATCGTTCAGGGCGTCATAGGCCAAAATGACCGCCGCCGCCGTCCAGGCTGTCTTTTCATCCGGCCAGACCACCGTGTCCGGGAAGGTCACGCCCATCCAGTAGGATCCGTCTTCGTATCGTTTGTCTCCGATCCAGGACAGGACGGTTTCTGCATCCTCATAGGCATCGATGGCAACCAGGGACAGGACCAGTTCGGATGTCTCCGCCATGGTGACCCAGGGGCGATCGCTGACGCAGCGGATTCCCCAGCCCGGCACGGCAAATTTATCCCAGGATTTGTCGATTCGGGCCCGCGCCTCGTCACCGGAAAGGGCGCCACAGAGAATGGGGTAATACCAGTCCATGGAAAAACGGGATTTGATCATGTTGAAGTGGTTCGGCAGGTATTGGATGGCATGGCCCAGTTTTTCGAGGGCCCTCTGCCAGCGCTGCTTTGGCTTCCCAAGCAATCCTGCAATCGCCAGGGCGCATTTGAGACTCATATAGATGGAACTCGAGCCCGTGAGCAGCGCCGTCCGGTCGATGACGCCCGCCTTGTTCTTCGCCCAGTAGATTTCCCCCGTCGGCGCCTGCAGAGAAACGGCAAAGTCGATGCCGGCTCGCACCGTCGGCCACATCCTGTGCAGAAAATCGGCATCGCGGGTGATCAGGTAGTAATGAAAGACGCCGACGGCAATGTAGGCGGCAAAATTCGATTCCCGGGTCCAGTCTTCCACCTCTTCGTTTCTCCAGGCGGACCACCAGCTCCCATCGCCCTGCTGGGTCGCCGTCATCCAGTCATAGGCCCGGAGGGCCTCGTGATAGTACCCGGCAACGGCAAGCCCCATGGCACTTTCGACATGATCCCACGGATCTGTCTTCCCGCCCGCGGACCAGGGTATCTCACCGCTTTCCTTCTGGATACCGGCGATGAACATCCCCAGTTCTTCGATATTCACGGACAGCGGTTTGGTGCAGGGCTCAACCACATGCAGCGTCATGGTATCATCATCCCTTTCTCGTATAGTAAACGATGCTCTTGGCAATAAGCGGGTTCAGGAGCTTGTCCAGGTACCGGGTCAACGGGGGGTGATGGATGATATCCCATTCGAGAAACCTTCGATAGAGCTTGACCAGGGGGGATCTTTCCTGTCCGTTCCAGACGGCGCACCGGAGCCACCAGTAGGGCGAATGGAGGGCATGCTTGTAACGGATGCTCCAGCAGGCTGCCCCGGCCTCTTCCAGGAGATCGTGGAGCTCCTGTTTCCGGTAGATGCGGATATGGCCTCCGGGTTCCTGATGGTAGGCGGTCGACAGGGCCCAGCAGATCCATTCCGGCATGAACCTCGGCACACTCACCACCAGCGGACGTCCGGGCTTCAGGACCCGGACCAGTTCGCGGATTGCTGAGCGGTTGTCGGGAATGTGCTCCAGGACCTCGGAGCAGATCACGGCGTCGAAGGCCCCGTCCTGAAAGGGCAGGCGTGTCACATCCCCTTTGGCCACGAGCCAGCGGCCGTCACAGTCCTTGGCCATGAGGCAGAGGAAACTGCGGGTTTTTTCCAGGTCCTCCCAGCGGAGATCGCAACCGACGACGTGAACGCCTCGGTTGCGAAAGGCCTCGCAGAGGTGGCGCCCGGCGCCGCAACCGGCGTCGAGAACCGTCATGCCGGGTTCCAGCCCCAGACTAGCAATATCCACGGTAAGCATGTATTTCTTCCTTGTAAATGGCGACCGTTTTTTTCGCGGCGTGTTCCCAGGTCAGGGAGTCCCGAACCCTTGTCAGTCCCGCCTGTCCCAGTATAGCTCGCCGCTCGGGCGAATCGAGGAGAGACACGATAGCGGTTTTCAGGGCCTCGCTGTCTCCCGGCGGCACAAGCATCCCTGCATCGCCAACCACCTCGGGGAGGGCGCCACCGGTGGAACTGATGACCGGAACGCCGCAGGCCATGGCCTCTCCGGCCGGCATACCGAAACCTTCGTACAGGGATGGAATAACGGCCATCGTTGCCTCGGCATAGTAGCGGGCAAAATCCTCGTAGGCGATGCGTCCCGTGAAATGGACCACATCCTGCACGCCGAGTTCACCGACCAGATGCTCGATCATCCCGTCCTTTTTGGGCTTCCCGATGACGGTCAGATGAATGGGACGGGTCTTGCGGATGGCATGCACGGCATGCAGAAGATACTTCAGGCCTTTGAGAGGCGTATCAGCGGAGTTGGTCACCAGCAGATGGTGGGGCTTGCGCTCCACGCCTGCCAGGGGATAAAAGAAATCCGTATTGATCCCGTTGGGCACAACCCGAAATTTCTCCTGGGCAACGCCGAACTCGCGGCTGATGTCTTTCTTGGAGCATTCGGACACCGTAATGATTTTGGAAAGCTGCCGGGAGACCTTGACCTGCATCCGGAGGAAGGAATACCAGCGTTTTACCTTGAGGCGCCTGAACCAGTTGGGCGCCGCTGCCAATTCCATGTCACGATCGACGGTAATGGGGTGGTGGATCGTGGCCACCATGGGGAAGCCGATCTCAGGCAATTTCAGCAGGCCGTAGGCCAGACACTGGTTATCGTGTACGATGTCGTAGGCGGGACGCCTTTCCCGGAGGTAATCGTAAACGCGCCGCCCAAAGGTGAACGGCTCCGGGAACCCCCCGGAGCACATGGACAGAAACTCCATCTGGTTCAGGGGATTGAGCAGATCCCGGTAATTGGCTACCTTGAACAGATGCTCCGGATTGTACAGGTCCAGGCCGGGCAAGGGGTGAAAGGAGATGTTTTCCGTCAACTCCGGATAGGGTGGACCGGCGATGACATCCACCTTGTGGCCCAGGTCCCGGAGGGCCCGGCTGAGATACTTGATATAGACACCCTGTCCTCCGGATGTCGGGTTCCCCCGGTAGGACAAAAGGCAGATATTCAATTGTTGGCCATGTTGCTTCTTCTTCCCGTTCGATGGTTTCTTTGCAGGCTTTCCCATGCCTTCTCTTCACTCCTCAACCGGTGAGCGGCCGATCCTTTTCACCAGTCTTTCCGAATTTGCAAAAAGCAGCGATATCTCTTCTCCGGTCATCCCGGCGCCAGCGGCGATCTTCACAGCCAAATCCCGGGACACCAGATCCCCGGGCCCATGGGCATCCGTATTCAGGACAAGCGTTGCGCCGGCCATCCGGGCCATCTTCAGGACGTGGCCATTGGTCAGGCTATGCCCCCGGCGGGTGGTGATTTCGAGGCAGATCCCCTTTTCGGTGGCCAGACGCGCCTCTTCTTCCGATATAAGGCCCGGGTGGGCGAGAATATCGACGCCCGCATCCAGGGCCGCGCGATTGGTCCCGGGCGCCACGGGCTCCACAATGGTTTCCCCATGGACGACGACCAGTTCCGCACCGAGAGACCTCGCTTCCGCTGCCAGGACAGCGATCGAGGCCGGAGGGACATGGGTCAGTTCGATACCGGCAATCACGCAAATCCCGGCCACCTCGGACAACTGCCGGCTGACCCGGACGATGCGGGGGATAATCCAGTCGATATTCGAGGCATCGCCATGATCGGTAATCGCCATTGCCCGATACCCCTTTGTCCTGGCCCGTCTCGCCAGCTCCGAAGGCACCAGTTCGCCGTCGCTGAACAGGCTGTGTGTATGGAGATCGATCATGGCGGTATCATCCTCCGGGCAACAGGTAGTGCCTTGTAGCAGATTTCTGACCACAGGTCAACAAAGGGATGCAAAATAGAGGCTTGATTGATAAACGACCGTCTATTGCCGCATCGGCCGTTTCGGGATCACCAGCCACATGGCCAAATAGGCCAGGATACCGACACCGAAAGAGAACAGGATCAGCAGAATGAACAGGATACGGAACAGGGTGGAATCCTTTTCAAAGAATTCCCCCAGACCGCCACACACGCCGCCGATTTTTTTATCCGCATCCGATAAATAGAGTTTATCCATCAGGTTCCTCCTTGCAGGAAGATTGGTACAGCGGTTGCGTTATACAGCCATGGGGATGAATTTGTCAACCTATACATGAGTTTACCCGGTTCCGATCCCCAAGGTCCTGAAGGGAGTTGTCCTGTCTTGAAAAAAGAGGTAAAAGGTACGTTACCTTTTACCCCAACATGGAGGATGTCGCGATGCTCGAACAAAACCCCAGAGGCCCCCTGTCGGTCCGTCCTGCCGCTGTTTCCGGTCGTTTTTATCCCGAATCGGCGCCCATTCTGAAACGGGCCGTCGAGGCCTACCTGGCAGACGCCCTTCCGGTTTGCGTCCACAATCCCCTGGCGATCATCGCCCCCCACGCGGGCTACATCTATTCGGGACAGATCTGTGCCGATGCCTACAACCAGATCCGACACCAGGCCTATGACAGCGTGGTGATTCTGGGAACCAACCACACATCGCCCCGGTTCGATCGCATCGCCCTCTTCCCAGGAGACGGCTTCGAAACACCGCTGGGCGTTTCCCGGACGGACAAGGGACTCCAGGCCGAGTTGATGCGGGTAAATCCAGATTGTGTCCCGGATGCCTCCGTCCATGCCCAGGAACATTCCGTGGAGGTCCAGATTCCCTTTGTCCAGGTCCTCTTTCCCCAGGCAACCATTGTTCCCATCGTCGTGGGACGACCGGACCCGGCCCTGTGCCGTCGTTTTGGCAAGACCCTCGCAGAGGTCATCAAAGGCCGCCGGGTTCTGATCGTTGCCAGTACGGATCTTTCCCATTATCCGTCGTACGGTGACGCCGTGCGCGTCGACAGGGAAACACTCCATGCCCTTTCCAGCATGAACCCCGAGACCTTCCACGAAACCCTTTCCTCCCTCGCCGGCCGGCGCATCGCAAACCTGCACACCGAGGCCTGCGGCGAAGGCGCCATCCTGGCCGCCATGACAGCCGCCTTGGAACTCGGCGCCAGGGGGGCCAGAATCATCAGCTATGCCAATTCAGGCGATATTGCCGTCGGTGAAACCGATCGGGTTGTGGGATATGGGGCGGTGGTCTTCACCGGGGAAAAACAGGAAACCGCGATCCCGGCGGGGCCCGGTCCGGACGACGGACCGGGGGCAGAGCTGACAACGGAGGACAAGAAGGCCCTGTTGACCTTTGCCCGCAAGACCATCCGCTGGTTTCTCGATACACGGACCGTTCCTCTGGCCCGGGGTTTCTCACCGAACGTGCGACAACCCCAGGGGGTCTTTGTGACACTGAAAAAAAACGGGCAGCTTCGGGGATGTATCGGCAGGATCGTTCCTGACGCCCCCCTGTACCGGCTCGTCGGAACGATCGCCCTGCAATCGGCCTTTCATGATCCTCGCTTCAAACCCGTTTCTGCGAATGAACTCGGAGATATCGAAATCGAAATGTCAGTACTGACACCCGCCAGAACCGTCGCGAACTACAAGGACCTTGTCGTCGGGAGAGACGGCGTCATTCTCCAGAAGGGAAATCGCAGCGCCGTTTTTCTGCCGCAGGTAGCCCTCGAACAGGGCTGGAGCCGGGAGGAAATGCTGGACGCCCTGGCCATGAAGGCCGGCCTCTCCAGGGAGGCATGGAGAGAGGGCGCCCGGTTTTCCGCGTTTCAGGCGATTGTCTTTTCGGAGACCGCATTCCACTGAAGCCCGTCAGGCCGCCTGTACCGGCACACCGTCCCTCGGGCGGAAAACCCATCCCCCCAGGGGAGATCACCGGGGGTTTTTACCCGTAACCGTCGGATTGGCGGGGTCGGACACCCATTCGGTAAAAGCCCCTTCATGGATGCGGACATCCGGAAACCCCAAATAAAATCGGAGTAACAGAAACTCGTTGGTGGCCTCGCGTCCGGTACCGCAGGAACAGACAATGGTTTTGTCACGGCTGACCCCCTTCTCCTGCAGGAGGAATTCAATTTCCGCCAGTGGTTTCAACAGGGATCGATTGTCGGGATCCATGAGCCTTGCCCAGGGCAGATTCACGGCACCGGGGATGTGACCCGGACGGACCCAGGGTCCCTTTCCTTCGTAGAGGGCCGGGGGACGGGCGTCGAGGAGAACCACGCCCGGCAGGTCTTTGATCCGCACCAGTTCCTCGTGTCCAATCCCGTAATCCCTGCGCACCGATACCGGAAAGGACGTGGCAGCGGGAACAGGAAAGGCCTGAGACAGGGGACGCCCCTCCGCCTTCCACCGATCTATGCCTCCATCGAGGACGTGGACGCAACGGTGACCGTAGCGGGCCAGGCTGTATGCAACCATTGTCTGCCCGAGCCCTTCGCCCCATCCACGGGAAACACCCACGCCTGTGTACACCACGACCGGGGTTTCCGGTTCCAGACCGGCGGCGTTCAAAACAGGTCGGATCGCCTCCGGTGCAACCCATCGGGCCGGATGGCCGCCCTCATGGCTGCGAAACAGCCCCTCGTTGACATAGACAGCCCGCGGGAGGTGCTCCTGGATATAATCATGGACATTGGGCTGGCAATCTACGATTTGAATGGACCCCTCTTCCAAACGGGCCATCACCCACGCCGACGAGACCAACGTCACCGGGCCTTCGCCCAGCGGATTCAAATCTGCCATTCTGCCATCTCCTTTCCCTGATAAGGGAGAGACATCGATCCCCCCTTTTCTGTTATCATATCAAAAAACAAATCCTTTCCTCAAGACAAACCCACATCTCCACGGGCCATCGAGGATAAAACGCTGTAACCGATTGAATATACTTACTTCATTTTGGCACAATCCCGCCGATTTCCCGCGAACAAACGATTCAATATTGTTCAACTAATCCCTTGACATTTGAAAATGCATGGCATAATGGGTTATCCATGCTTGGAAGCTCTTCCACATAGGACTTGGAACGGAAGGTGAAGTAAAAGTTGGGTATGAACATTTTGCAGTACAGGGTCCGCACCTGCGACCTTGAGCCCTTTGCACTTCGGGCCTTCTGCCATCATGACCATCCGACTTTGCTAATATGAAGAAAGGAGGTTGCATGCGATGTCAGAAGGTAGAGTCAAATGGTTCAATGAAAAAAAGGGATTCGGCTTCATCGAAAAGGATGACGGCGAAGATATCTTCGTTCATTTCAGCGCTATTCAGGACAGCGGATTTAAGACACTGACTGAAGGCCAGCGTGTCAGTTTCGATGTCGAAAAGGGCAAAAAAGGCTTGGCGGCCGTCAACGTGAAGGCGCTGTAATAATAAATGCGATCATGATAAAGGAGGCGCCCCCTTCCGAGCGATGGGGCGCTTCTTTTGTTTTCCCGGCAGCTTCCCCCATGTTGAAAAAATATCGTTATACGATTGCGTCACGGCATCTCAATTTTTTCCTTTGCCGTCTTGTTCGTATCTACTCCAGCACCTTTCGGCTGACCATCGAAAACGAACAGCCCTGGCTGGATCATGTGCGACAAGGCGGACGGGTATTGCTGGCTGTGTGGCATCAGCAGTTTTTTTCCGCCATCCGGCATTTCAAGACCTACGAGGCATTCCATCCCTCCCTTATGATCAGCCAGAGCCAGGATGGGGATATTATCGCCCGCATCGCCGAAGAACAAGGCTGGCGACCTGTGCGGGGATCATCCTCCCGGGACGGCGGCAAGGCCATGAAGGAGGTCATCCGGCGTCTGCAGGCGTCCCGGTTGGCCGGCCACATCGTGGACGGACCCCGTGGACCGGCCGGCGTTGTCAAGGCCGGTGTTGTACGTATTGCCCGCGAAGCCGGCGCCGTGGTCGTACCTTTTTACACCACCGCCGATCGGGCCTGGTATTTTCGAAGCTGGGATCGGTTCCTGCTGCCCAAACCCTTTGCCAGGGTGACCCTCCGATTCGGCGAGATGACATCCTTCCCGGCCGATGCGGACGAGGACTCCTTCGAGCGTCAACGCCTGGAACTGGAAACGATCATGAGGCCCCACCTGATCTGCTGAGGCGCCTGCCACCGCCGACCGGTCATTTCCGGCGTCCCCATCATGACGCTGCCATGAGATCCTGCAAAACGGGGATCATGAGCTGCATGGCCCGATGGCCTTCCTCGATGGACTCTTCGCCGCGGTTGAATTCCAGCAGGCCGATATGGGCCAGATGGGGGGAGATGAGGATGTCCGGCGGGTCCGATGCCAGGCGCTGGCGGGTGATGCGATCCTGCATGATGTAAACCGATTTTGAAATCACCTGGATGAGGGAGGGTCCCCGGTCCGGCTGGTCCTGGACGAACCGTTTCAGAACAGACGCCTGGCCCGACGAGAGCCTGCCGTTGAGGAGTGAGGCGAGTTTCTGGGACAGGGCGCTTTTGCCCTGGGCGCCCGGACGGCCTCTGTCACGAGAGAGGAAACGCCGCCCCATGATATCCGAATTCAGATTCACCGCAATCACCACATCGGCCCCCATTTGACGGCAAACCGATACGGGAATGGGATTGACCAGCCCCCCGTCCACCAACCAATCGGCGCCCCTCTGGAAGGGTGTCAGAATCCCGGGCATGGACATGCTCGCCCGGATGGCATCCATCAGGGAGCCCTCCCGCAGGCAAACCTCCTTGCCGGTGTTCAATTCCGTGGCCACGGCGGCAAAGGGAACGGGAAGGTCCTCGATACGCAAATCCGTTATTTTTTCAACCAGATAGCCCATGAGCCGATCTCCCTCGAACAGGCCGGCCCGGGGGAAGCTCACATCCATGAAACCCAGAATATCCGACCAGGTCAACCCACGGGCCCAGTCTTCAAGCTGATCGCCAAAACCGGCGGCGAAGACGCCGGCAACCATGGCCCCCATGGAGGTTCCCGAAACGAGATGGATATCGATGCCCGCCTCCCGGAGCGCACGAATGACGCCCAGGTGGGACCATCCCCGGGCCGAACCGCTCCCCAGGGCCAGACCGATGCGCTTGCCTGCCCGTTTCTCTGTCCCCTTGGTATCGGGATCTGTCTTGTGCGCTGTCCGTTTTTTCATGCTCCCCCGGGGTTCCTACGGATCATCCGGCTGCATCTGTGATCCACCCTGTTTCATACAGGAACTTCGCACAAAAGGCGAATCCTTTATAGGGATTGACAAGCCTTCCTCGGGTACGCTATACATTGTCACCATTATTTTTCGGGAGGTCTATCATGCAAAACCAACATCTCAAAAGGAAAACGTTCTCGCTGTTTTTTGGGGGGAGTCTATTGGTGCTGGCTTTTTGGATCGCCTTTGTTGCATCTCCCCAGGCAGCGCCCGCAAAAATGCAGGCCGCGCCCGCCTCTTTTGCCGACCTGGTGGAAAAGCTGGGGCCCTCGGTGGTAAACATCAACACCACCCAGACGGTCAAAAGCGGAGGAGGGCCATCGGGACAGATGCCGTTTCGTTTTTTCGGCAATGACGAATTTTTTCAGCGTTTTTTCGGTGATATGCCGGAACGGGAATTCAAACAGAGAAGCCTGGGCTCCGGTTTCATCATCTCCAAGGACGGGGACATCCTGACCAACAACCACGTCGTGGCAAAAGCGGACAAAATCCGGGTCAAACTGACCAGCGGCAAGGAATATGACGCCGAGGTGAAGGGGCGGGACCCCAACACGGACCTGGCCCTCATCCGAATCAAGGCGACGGAAGACCTGCCTGCCGTTTCCCTGGGCGACTCGGACAAGCTCCGCGTCGGGGACTGGGTTTTTGCCATCGGCAATCCCTTCGGACTGGAACATACGGTCACTGCAGGCATCGTCAGCGCCAAGGGCCGGGTCATCGGCTCCGGGCCCTACGACAACTTCATTCAGACGGATACGTCCATCAATCCCGGTAACAGCGGCGGTCCGCTTTTCAACCTCGCAGGAGAGGTGGTGGGCATCAATACCGCCATCGTGGCCCAGGCCCAGGGCATCGGGTTTGCCGTCCCCGTCAACATGGCCAAGAGCATCCTCGGGGACCTGAAAAACAAAGGTTCGGTTACCCGGGGCTGGCTGGGGGTGTCCATCCAGGAGATTACGCCGGATATGGCAGAAAACCTGAAGATCAAGGACAGGAAAGGCGCCCTCGTCGGCCAGGTCTTCGAGGGGGACCCGGCGGACAAGGCGGGGATCAAAACCGGGGACGTGATCATCGCCATCGATGGTCAGTCCATCAGCAGCACCAATGAATTGCTCCGGGTTGTCGCCGCCCTTCCCGTCGGCAAGAAAGTGGAAGTGAAGGTGCTGCGCAACGGAGAAGAGAAATCTCTTCCCCTGGTCATCGCCGAGCGCAAGGAATCCCAAAGTCTGGCCAAGGGGAGTCCCACCCGCGAGTTTCTCGGAATGACGGTTCAGGAAATCACCCCGGACATGGCCCGCCATCTCGGGCTGGCCCAGAAAGCAGGCGTCATCGTTACCGATATCCGGCGGGAAAGCCCGGCCGAAGAAGGCGGCCTGAGACCTCAGGACATCATCCTCCAGGTCAATCGGGCCAAAATAGCCGCGATGAAGGATTTCATCGAAGCAATGGCGCGTGCGGAAAAGGGAGAAACCGTTATGCTCCTCATCAAAAGGGAGGAGCAGACCCGTTTCCTGACCATTCGGCCGGACAAGAAATAAGGTCCGGCCCTTGGGCTTGGACCCCTGTGCCGGGCAACCGGTCCCCGGCGGAGGTCTCGTCCATTTGGAGGGATGTTTTTTCGGAAGAACGGTTTGGGGGGCTTGCCAAACGGCAGGAGATGCTTTACCTTAATCCATCAAAACGGAAAGGAGACGATATGGCTATTACATTACCGGAACTGCCTTACCCCAGGGAGGCCCTGGAACCCTACATCAGTGCCAACACCCTTGATTTCCATCACGGGAAACATCACAAGGCCTATGTAGACAACGGCAGCAAGCTGATTGCCGGAACGGAACTGGAATCCCTGCCCCTGGAGGAGATCATCCGCAAGACCTCTGGCGACGCCGCAAGGGCAGGCATTTTCAACAACGCGGCCCAGGTGTGGAACCACTCCTTTTACTGGAAG
>Ga0351879_1002_pt2 | contig 66855 bp, 47 predicted proteins | sample BONcelFGM3001D15_FD_206782 | JGI IMG/M metagenome (GOLD analysis project Ga0351879, IMG submission 206782) | Enriched cells from coal bed in the Powder River Basin, Montana, United States - BONCAT cells FGM rep3 HSBNCT.FGM.300.1.D15 ... | reverse complement strand
AACCTAATAGGGACTGCTGCAAAGCCAATTGTAATAATTAATAACGGAGGCATATCAACTATTGATACTGATCATTTCTATGGAGTAAAATTCTCTCATTGTCATCATGTGAAGTTTGTTGGCACTCATGACCTGACTCATAGTTACGGCATTCGTATTCTTAGGGTTGCCGGTGGAGCAGGTATTTCGGTGGATGAACTTAGTACAAATATTGAAATTGCATACGTTGAAATCGCTCATACAAAAGTTGGTGGTATCTATGCCAAAACAGATCCAGATTGCACTTTTATTGCCACTAGAGAGAAATTTACAATGACTGGTCTTCATATTCATCATTGTTATCTTCACGACATAGCTGATGAAGGAATGTATATTGGCAGTTCAAAATATACCGGACAACACCTTACGGATTGCGACACGATCGTTTTACCACATTTAATTCATGATGTAAGCGTTCATGATAATATCGTAGAAAGGACAGGATGGGATGGAATTCAAGTTAGCTCCAGCCCTGTTAACTGTTTAATATACAACAATATAATTAGAAATGATTCGGAGCGGGAAACGCCAAATCAAATGTCAGGAATTTTAATCGGAGGTGGTTCGGATTGTGATTGTTATAACAATCAGATCTATGATGGTAAAGGAGATGGCATAGATATTTTCGGTTTTGGTGAGATGAAAATTTACAACAATTTAATCGTTCGTGCAGGTAAAACCTTCCAACCAACTGTAGAAACCTCATTTCGGCATGGAATTTTTGTAGGTAACGCTCCTGACAGTGCAGCGGGAAGACTAAAGATCATGCATAATAGTATCATTTCTCCGAAAACAACAGGTGTAAGGATTTTTAACTCTTTCACTTCTGGCAACCTTTTTTTTAATAATATCATTACTAATCCAGGATCTTTTCAATCTAATGGCACTGATGCTTATTTAAATACGGCAGGAATTCAGGTTGTTTTCTCAATTAAAAACAATATTTTTAGCGAACACCCTGAAAATATAGGCTTTATTAACCTCAATGATGATAATTATGATCTCAAGCCCGGCTCTTCGGCAGTCAATAAAGGGTTCAATGCCGGTTTAAATAAGATCCCATTTGACATATTGAATCGACCACGACCTCATAATGGGTCTTTCGATATTGGTGCATATGAATCTCAGGACACTTATGCCGCAATTCAGGAAAATGAAAGAAATAGTTTTCTTCAAAATTTGTTTCCAATTCCAACAAAAGGTATTTTGTACTTAGATTTTCAGGTAGGTATTGAAGAGGAACTTTTCTTAACAGTTTTTGATTTACTTGGGAAACAAATTTCAATTTCTGAGAAGTATAATTTACAAATAGGCAGTCAACTTTTAAGTGTTGATCTAAGTAAGCTTTCGAAAGGTACGTATGTACTTCAGCTTCAGAAGAAAGATAATACAATTCGAAGAATTGTCGTAGTTGAATAATTTTAACTTTTTCACAATGGCATACCCGATCGAATTATTTAAAAATATGATCCCACGAAGGGCTGGCTATTTCTTGAGAAGAATCAAGCTGTTTTTCAGAGGCCTATTCTATCGAGGACATAATTTCTTTTGTCCAATTTGTAATCATGGTTACCGAACATTTTTTGAAGGAGGTTTCAACTTAGCAGTTATAAATGAATATCAAATCATTGGAGCTGGAAAAAGAAAAAATGCTATTTGTCCAGGTTGTGCTTCAAATGACAGAGATCGGCTTGTTTATCTTACATTAATTAACAAAAAACTAAATTTGTTACCAGCAAATTTAATCTTGCATATAGCCCCTGAACCATCGCTTTCAAGCTGGATCGATTCGTATCAAAAAAAAAATAAGGGTTCTTACATAAAAGGAGTGAAATATCATGAGGGTTTTTATTACAGCGGTGATGTTCAATTAATGGATCTAATGCATCTACCTTTCGATGATAATTCGTTTGACCTTCTCATTTGCAATCATGTATTGGAGCACATTCCAGATGATATTGGAGCAATGAACGAGATTTATAGAGTAATGAAGCCAAGCAGTAAATCTATACTTCAGGTACCTTGGTCTCCCCTTCTTGATACAACCTTTGAGGACAATTCGGTAAAAACTCCTGCTGAAAGGGAAGATAAATTTGGACAATTCGATCACGTTCGTCTATATGGGAAAGATTATGTCAATAGATTAGAATCCATTGGTTTTCAAGTTGAAACGATTTCTGTAAATCATTTAAATTTACATGATAATCTTCTTATTTCTTATGGATTAAATAATAAAGAGGTTATTTTTGTAGCAACAAAGCCAATTCACACTTCATGAGACTTTTTAAAGCATTAAGTCTGTTTACAATAGTTTTCCTTCAACAGATATTTGTTGCAGGAAATCCTTTGCCTAATAGTGCCGACAATGCTTTACATATCAATGATTTATACAAACAAACTTATTTTTATAATCTAAAACAGGTTGATAATTTTTTAAGCAAAATAGAAAATCAATCGTATAAAGATGCTTTTGAAATAGAAAAAAACAGTCAGATTCCTTTTCATCTCATTTTTGCAGGCAGATTAATTGAGGCTGAAAAAAAGATGAAAACACATTACCTTAACTTAGTAAAACAGTCTTCTAGTGTAGACGAAATTATTGAGTATTTGAAAGTGTACTCATTGATGCTGGAAATGACTGACAAACATGAAAAAGCGTTAACCCTTTGGAAAGAATTCTCATATGTTATTGATAAAGAAACAAACCCTAATAGTTCGATTGATATTTATAGTCAAATAGTTCGCATTTATAACGATCAAGAGAATATCAACAAATCATTGCTTTTCAGCCTGATGCTTGAGATATCCAACCCATCAAAGATGGCGCCTCAGGTATATAATTCAGCCAAGCTCGAAAAAATCAGAATGCTACTGAATAATAATCGTTCGGAAGAAGCGATGAAAGAATTCTTTATGATGCAGTCTAATAATTCTCTCACACAAAACAAAAATATTTTTTCGCATTTTCAAAACATTCTTTTGGCAAATGCGTTATCAATGAATGAATTACAAAAAACTTCATTTAGTAATTCATTTGATAGCATTAGCTCAACAATCAACAAAAAACATCTTCTTGCTTTGGCTTATTCCATAAAAGCAAGTTTTTTTAAAGAAAACGAAGGAGCTGAAGCTTATTACTTTTATAAGAAATCATTTGAAGCTTATGAAGCGCATCAACAAGACCTAAATGGCTATTTAGACTATATTAATCTTCAATTTCCGTCGGCATCTTCTTTAAAAAAAGCGCCGTATCGGTTAAAGTCATTCAGTTTAACCAAAATCATTTTTTTTGTCATCCTCTCGATGTTCTTTTTCGTACTTTTCTTTTGGATCTTTTTTAATTACTTAAAATTCAAAAAAGTCATTCGAGAAAAAATTGGAATCATACAGAAAAATCGGGATGAGGCTGAAAGTAATGTGGTTGAAGCATTTGCTAACCTCGACCAATTGGTAAAAGACAGGGAATCAGACCTTAACAAGGAACTTATTGAACGAGAAAGAGTTGACACAGAACTAAGAGATGCTCTTGTCCAAGCCGAGGAGGCAAACTACCAGAAAAACGCTTTCCTGTCAAACATAAGTCATGAAATTAGAACACCATTAAATGGTATAATCGGATTCTCAAGTTTGCTTGAAAATGAACTGGCAATACTAGATCAACCGGATTTGTTTGATTACGCTAATTCCATTCAAAAAAGTGGAGAAAAGCTTCTTCATTTGCTAAACAACATCATCGATATAAGTAGACTTGAGGCTAATGATATTGATTTTAAATTAGTTGGATGTAACCTACCAGAATTACTCGAAGAAGTAATAGCCTCTTTTAAAGGCTCAGCCAACGAAAAAGGGTTACGTATCGTAACTGAAATAGGCCAGTTTAACGCAATTGCTGATCAAATCATGTTGTCAAAAGTGATCAGTGAGATGCTCGATAATGCTATTAAATATACAGATAAAGGTTTCATACGTATCAAACTGGAAAGTGTTGGTGCAACCGGTCAGGTTAGGATTGATATAAGAGACACTGGTATCGGTATCGACAAGAATTATTTGCCTGATCTTTTTGAGGCCTATCGACATGAAAGTCACGGTTATTCGCGTCAATATCAAGGAGCTGCTTTAGGAATACCTTTATCAAAACAACTTGTTGAGAAAATGGGTGGATCATTTCTTCTGGATTCTCAAAAAGCTGTTGGAACAACCGTTTCTATTCTATTACCTGAATCAACTAAAGTTGATCAAAAGCAACAAATTGCACCTAACGAACTGAATCTTCAGACAGAAAAAATCAAGAAACTTCTTTCAGGAAAACGAATTCTTATTGTTGAAGATGACATGGCAAGCCGAAAAATAATCAGCAGATTTCTGGAGCCTCACAGTGAAATTACAGCCGTTGCCGATGGTGATACTGCAATAAAAGCGATAGAAGAAGGGGAAAAAGCTCAAAAATTCTTCGATTTACTTGTCTTCGACATCAATTTACCTGCTCCCTGGGACGGTAAAAAACTTGTTAAAGCTATCAAAAGTAATTATTCAGCATATTCAAACGTTCCAGCGATCGCAGAAACAGCCTTCGCAATGAATAATGATGAAAGCGATGTAATGAAGTCGGGCTTTAATGCCTATTTGTCAAAACCCATTCAACGAGCGATTCTTTACAAAGAAATCATTAATTTGCTTGATAAAAAATAACACATTGAAATTTCATTTGTGAAATGACACTTAATTATGTACATTTGCCTATATTTTTTTAGGGCACTATTATAAAATAAAACGAGTGCAGTCATGACAGAAGAAAAACAAACAGTAAAAATTCTTTTAGTTGAGGACAACGAACTAAATCAAAAATTTGCCATCGCTGTTATAAGGAAACTTGGCCACGAACTTGACATTGCCTCAAATGGAAGAATTGGTGTAGACCTGTTTAAAAGTAAAAGTTTCGACTTGATATTGATGGATATTCAGATGCCTGAAATGAATGGAATTGAAGCGACACAGGCTATCCGCAAAATTGAAGCCGAGAATGGCAAAGGAGCACATATTCCTATAATCGCAGTTACTGCTTTTGCAATGGAACAAGATAAACGAAATTGCATGGATGCAGGCATGGATGATTTTATTGCCAAGCCTTATAAGCCTTTTGAATTGGAGCAAAAAATTAGCCAATTTCTCTAGAAAAATTTCTACTAATTTCGTTGATAACATTTTAACTACCAATGATTTCAAAAGACATTGAAATTGAAGAATTAGTAAGGTCTTATCCTTTCGCTGTGAAATATTTGATGGAAAAAGGCATTCGTTGTATTGCCTGCGGTGAACCTATCTGGGGAACTTTGGAAGAAGCTGCAAAAGAAAAAGGATTTAGTAAAGAAGCTATTGATCGTTTTGTAAATGAAATGAATCAAATTTCTCAAGAAAAAACAAAATCAGCTGATGCTCCTCACATTCCAATTGATCCACTAAAAATATAATTGCTTCAATTAAACTAAGGCGCGAGACGGTTTTTCTTCCACTGAGCCACACCTATTATTTTATAGATGATTCTATCGTGCAGCCGATCAGCACCTCCTTGCCAAAACTCAAAATAATCGGGAATTAAATGATAACCTCCCCAGTTTTCAGGTCGCTGTAAGTTAACGTCATTATTAATGAAACTATTTTTTCTTTTCAATAATTCCATCTTTGATTCAATCACACTGCTTTGAGGGGAAATAATAGCGCTTATTTGACTTTCGATCGGACGACTTATAAAATACCTATCCGATTCAACCTGGTCAATTTTTGATACTTTTCCTTCAATCCTGACTTGACGTTCCAAATCGGCCCAGAAAAAATTGAGTGATGCAAAAGAATTATCACTTAACTCCTTCCCTTTTCTACTTAAATAATTAGTAAAAAATACAAAACCGTCTGAGTCAATTTCCTTTAAAAGAATAACGCGTGAAGAAGGACGATTACCAGCTGTAGTTGATAAAACACATGCATTTGCTTCAAATTGATGGTATTGCATCGCTTCTTTGAACCATTCTTTGAAAAATAATATCGGATCGGCTGGCATATTATCTTCATTCAATGATCCCTTTTTATACTGCTGACGTAAATCGTGTAATTTCATGAAATGTATTTAAGAGCCACAAAAATAACTAACTTGTGCCAATTATTTGAATAGTAAATATGGGATGGTTTTTTAAACAAAAATTGATCTATGTTCCTACTTTTTTAGGAGCGTTAATTATCATAATATCAGGGTTTGTAGTTATATTATTTTTAATAGCAAACACCTATTCCTTTCTTGCTCCTAACGTATCGCCAGCTTCAAAAACGTTAGTAATTGAAGGTTGGATACCTGAGTCGGGTTTAAAAAATGCTTTGGCTTATTATGAAGCAAACCAATATAAACACATGATTATTACCGGGGTTCCAATCACTCAATGGACCTATTCATCTCCCTTTTCAAACATGGCTGATGCATCAGCTGGGACGATGAAGCAATTCTTTTTTCGCGATACGATTTACAGGGCTATTATTCCATCAACTATAGAGCGTGACCGTACTTATAGCACTGCTGTCGCACTCAAGCATTTATTACCCGTTTGGAACATTAGTTCCGATACTTTTGATGTATATTCCATGGGGGCTCATGCCCGACGATCATATCTTATGTTTAAAAAGGCATTTCCAGATGCGCATATTGGTTTGATAACAGATACAGATCCATCTTTTGATCATAAAAAATGGTATGCTACGAGCCGGGGTTTTAGAACAGTTTTCAGTGAATTGATAAGTTATTTCTATAGTTATTTCCTTTTCAGACCAAACGAACAACTTACATCGCAACTCATCACCGAAGGACATTACATTGACAAAATAACTGCCTTAAGGTTTGAAACTGATCGGTATTTCGCTGATACACTAACAAGTCCGCTTGGAAAAGACGCAATAACTGCTTTCAGAGGTCTTCCATACTTTCCTGTTGACACCAACTGGAATAAAAAAGCTAAAGTGAAAATTGATACAAGTGAAGCCCCATTTTATATGTCAACAACTACCGACCGACTTCCACTATACAGGAAGTACGCCATATTAACTTTCATACAGAACGATAGTATTTTTACACTTCAAGCCTATCAAAACCTGGATCATAAAAAGAAAAACCCTGAATATAACAGTTTATTTATTCCATTTAAAGACCTCACTAATGGACATGAAACCTATGGCGGAGGAAGATATCTCGATATCGAAATTCCTTCAGGAAATCAAACGAACATTGATTTTAACAAAGCCTATAATCCATATTGCGCCTACCATGAACGATGGTCTTGTCCTTTGCCTCCTTTCGAAAATTATTTGACAACTGCCGTAAAAGCAGGCGTTAAAAAATATAAATCAACCCACTAAGCATCCATCATGGAAAAGTTCAACATATCTGTCTTGTTTGTTGATGATGAAAAAATTCTCCGAACCGTTTATAACAGAATAATCGGCGATTGGGTAGATATTGTTTATTTGGCTGAAAATGGCATGGAAGGCTTTGAGATGTATCAAAAATATCATCCCGACCTTGTCATAACTGACATTAAAATGCCAATAATGAATGGGTTAGATATGACCCTTAAAATAAGAAATATCAACCCCAATGCCCGAGTGATTGTTCTTTCAGCATTCAGCGAAGCTAACTATCTCATCAGAGCTATTGAAGTTGGTATCAAAAACTTTTTACTTAAACCTGTTGATAACATAAAGCTTCATACCGCAATTCATGAACAAGCAAGTGCCATTGCTTTTGAATACAAGGTAATTGATGAAGAAAAAAAGCGGATAATCGCCGAGAAAGAACTAAAACACAATGAACAAATTCTTCAGGCAGTAAGCGAAACAGCTGAACAACTACTCACTTATGGATTTAATACCCAATCAATTAATTACTGCTTACAATGTATAGGAACTGCTGCTCAGGTTAGTAGAGTGTATCTGTTTGAAAACTATTCTGAAGGAGGAGAAAATTTTTCACGGCAAACCTATGAATGGGTAGCAAATGGAATAGAAGCTCAGTTAGACAACACCAATTTGCTAGCAGTACCTCATGATGATGCTTCTTTTAACCGATGGGCGACCGAACTTAGTCAACATAATAATGTTTATGGATTGATCAAAGATTTTCCAACTGATGAACGAGCTATTCTTGAGCCACAGGATATCGTATCGGTTATTGCAATTCCTATTTTTGTTTCGAATAGCTGGTATGGTTTCATAGGTTTTGATGATTGTTTGCAGGAAAGAAATTGGTCTTCTTCAGAAATAAGCACGCTTACAACAGCCGCTAATCTGCTTGGTGCTGCTATCTATCGCACAAAAATAGAAAAGCAACTCCAACAACTGAATAGTGATTTGGAAGAAAGGGTTCAACAGCGTACACAGAAACTTCAGGAAGAAATTCATGAACGAAAAATGGCTGAGTTATTGCTCCGCCAAAGTGAAGAAAAATATCGCACCATTTTTGAAAATGCCAATGATGCCATTTTTCTTTCCATTGATGCACAGATAAAGCTTATTAATCCACGCTTTTATGAGCTCACAGGGTATTATCCCAATCAACTGATTGGCAAATCATTCATTGATCTCGTTCACCCTGACTTTCGTGAAATTGTAATTAACAATTATAAAAACAGAATGTTGCAGGAGAGCGCCTTGCAGTCGTATGATATTCAAATACTTACAGCAAATAATGTAACGAAATGGGTTGAAATTAAATCGAGCCAGTTGATTTGGGAAGGAAGTGCTGGACTACTCTCTTTTATGACAGATATCCAAGATCGTAAAAGCTTTGAAAGTGAGCTACGTCTGCTCAATGTCAATCTTGAGGCAAGGGTCGTTGAAGAATTAAAACACAGGGAAAAGCAACAAGAGCTTTTTTTGCATAAGTCAAAACTTGAATCGCTTGGAGAGTTATCAGCCGGCATGGCTCATGAAATAAATCAGCCTTTAGGGGGGCTTTCAATGAGTTTGGAAAATATTTTGGACGATCTCTCAACAAACCAATTGAGTACAGAATATTTGAAATCAAAAATATCATTGATGTTTTCTGATATAGAAAGAATTAGGAAAATTATTGATCACGTTCGAATTTTTTCACGTGATCAACAAAACGAAGAACAAGTGCCTTTTTCTGTTTCAGAAGTAATTAATGACAGCCTACTTTTAGTTAACCGTCTTTTCATTAACAATCAAATTGATTTAAGTGTGAGTATCAGGGATAATAATCAATACGTTATGGGTAATCCATCACGCCTTGAGCAAGTTTTGTTAAATATTCTCAGTAATTCACGGCATGCTGTTGAAGAAAAGAAAAGCCGGAAAGCAGATAAATTTATAAAAGCAATATCTCTTGAATCATTTACTAAAAATGATATGCATATTATTGAAATTGTGGACAATGGGATAGGCATTCCAGAACATATCATTGGAAATATATTTGATCCTTTTTTTACAACAAAAAACGCAAATGATGGAACCGGGCTGGGACTATCAATCTCATATGGAATTATTCGTGATATGAATGGGTCTATTGAAGTTGAAAGTGAGCAAGGAATTCGCACAAAAGTCACTATCAAATTACCAATCCTTCATTTATAAAAGGTATGGAAGAATTAAAAATACTTATTCTTGATGATGAAAAACGTCTGAGAGATGAAATAGGTGAATATTTAATGAAAAGGCATCATGAGGTTTATTTATCTGGATCAGCATTAGAAACCTTTGAATTATTAGAAACAACAGAAATTGATATTGCCATACTGGATATTCGGTTGCCTGAGGTAAGTGGGTTGGAAGTTCTGCGTCGCATAAAGCTAATACAACCATCCATTGAGGTGATTATGATTTCCGGGCATGGAGATATGGCCACTGTAATTGAAGCTATGCGTAATGGTGCGATTGATTATTTCCCAAAACCATTCAGGATGCACGACGTTCAAGGAGCCATTGAGCGTACACAAAAATATATTTTACTCAATAAAAAACTTCAGCAGTCTGAACAAACAATTTCCGTTCTGACCCACAAGTTATATCAAAGCATGGGTTCACCAATGATTGGTCAAAGCAAAGCTATTCAACACATTATGGAAATGATGGAACGTGTGGCCGCTTCTGATCAAACCAATGTTTTGATTACCGGAGAAAGTGGAACGGGTAAAGAATTGGTTGCTCATGGCATTCACCTTTTAAGTGTTAGAAAGAAAAATGCGTTTCACTCTGTGAATTGTTCAGCTATTACTGACAGTTTATTTGAAAGTGAATTTTTTGGCCACAAAAAAGGATCGTTCACAGGTGCATATGAAGATCGCTCGGGATGTTTTGAGGTTGCCTCAAATGGGACGCTATTTCTTGATGAGATTGGAGATATGCCACTTGGACAGCAAGCTAAATTGCTGCGAACCCTTGAGGATCGTAAAGTGCGCCCTGTTGGAGGCCGAAACAGTATTGATGTTGATGTTAGGGTTATAGCCGCCTCTAATCAGCTTTTAGAACAAATGATTGAAGAGAAGAAATTCAGGTATGATCTTTACCATCGCTTAAGCACCTTTATCATTGAACTCCCTCCCCTTCGCGATCGTATTGAAGACATCCCACTATTGGCAAATCATTTTGTCGAGCTCTTTGCAAAGCGTATGAATAAAGGACCAATGCAAATCGCAGATGAAACGTTAAAATTGCTAACAACTTATACTTATCCTGGCAATATTCGCGAACTTAGGAATATTATCGAACGGTCTTTAATCCTTTGTGATGGGAATAAGCTTCTTCCAAATCACTTTCCTTTTCTTGACAAACATATTATACCTATTACTCATAAATCGGAAACTGAGATTTCACTTTTGGAAAACAATGAGTATAAAGCAATTATGGAGGCATTAAAAAAAACCAATTACAATAAAACAAAAGCAGCGGCTCTTTTACATATTTCGTGGCAGGCATTGCATCGTCGCATGATAAAATTCGGGATCGAAATCAATGGATAATGACATTTTGAAGCAAAAAAAAAGAAGGTTTTAACCTTCTTTTTTTCTTTAGGAAAAGTTTAAACTAATCCTGATTCACTTTTTCCACGATGGCCTTGAAGGCATCAGGGTTATTGAGAGCCAGGTCGGCCAACACTTTCCTGTTGATTTCAATATTGTGTTTGTGAAGTTTCCCTACAAAGACACTGTATGACATTCCAAAAGGTCTCACTGCCGCATTGATACGGATGATCCACAAGGAACGGAACGAACGCTTTTTATTGCGACGGTCACGATATGCATACTGTTGACCTTTTTCGTAGGAATTCTTGGCTACTGTCCAAACGTTTTTCCTGCGCCCAAACTGACCCCTTGTCAACTTGAGGATTTTTTTTCTTCTAGCTCTTGATGCTACAGAATTTACTGATCTTGGCATTTTTTTTAATTTTCCGTTATAGCGCCTCCCTTATGGAGAACTTTGATGCTATAACAAAGTTAAACAATTGATTTTTACAGTTGAAGCATTAGTTTGATGTTCTTCTCGTCAGCTGGATTAACCAGTGTTGAGTAGGTCAAGTTACGCTTACGTTTAGTCGATTTCTTTGTGAGAATGTGACTTTTGTAAGCATGCTTCCTCTTGATCTTACCGGAACCCGTTAACTTGAAACGTTTCTTTGCTCCGGATTTTGACTTCATTTTTGGCATTACTAAACAATATTTAAGGTTAAATAGGTTTCTTATTTCTTAGGGGCAATCATCATCATCATACGCTTTCCTTCCAATTTTGGCAGCTGTTCAACTTTGCCATAATCTTCGAGAGCTTGTGCGAACTTGAGCATAATTAGTTCTCCCTGATCTTTGTAAACGATCGAACGTCCACGAAATAGCACATCAACACGTACTTTAGCTCCTTCTTCAAGGAAATTCATTGCATGTTTCAACTTAAAATCAAAGTCATGATCGTCAGTATTTGGCCCTAAACGGATTTCCTTAACGACGATTTTGGCTGATTTCGCTTTGATCTCTTTTTGTTTTTTCTTGAGTTCAAACAAAAACTTTTTATAGTCAAGAATTCGACAAACCGGTGGGTTTGCTGTGGGTGAAATCTCAACAAGATCTAGTCCTTGTGTTTCAGCGATAGCCAATGCTTCTCTGATCGAAACGATGCTGGCTTCAATATTGTCGCCAACAACGCGCACCATCGGTGCAGTTATTCTTTCATTGATCCGATGAGGGTCTTCCTTTTTTTCCATCGGCCTTCTTGGACCTCTTCCTCTAAACTGTGCTATGGTATGTTCCTCCTTACTTTTATATCAATCTATTGACTATACGTATTTTATGCGTTCTCTTGTAATTTTCTTACCTCTCCGTTTATCAATTCGGCGAAGGCTTCAAGTGTATAACTTCCTAAGTCGCCTTCAGCTTGTTTTCTTACGGAAACAGAGTTTTCAGCCTCTTCTTTTTCACCAACGATAAGCATAAACGGAATCTTTCGTAACTCAGCATCTCTGATTTTCCTACCAGTTTTCTCGCTCCTGTCGTCAATGAGGGCGCGAATATCGGAATTTTTCAGGAACTGGGAAACTTTTTCCGCATAAATTTGATATTTTTCGCTGATTGGCAAGATGATAACCTGTTCAGGGGCTAGCCATAGCGGGAATTTTCCTGCACAATGTTCAATAAGCACCGCAACAAAACGTTCCATTGAACCGAAAGGAGCTCGATGAATCATTACCGGGCGATGTTTTTCATTGTCGCTACCAGTATAAGTGAGCTCAAAACGTTCAGGTAAGTTATAATCTACCTGAATAGTTCCTAATTGCCATTTTCTACCAAGGGCATCTTTTACCATAAAGTCCATTTTTGGACCATAAAATGCTGCTTCCCCTTCAACTTCAATGGCATTAAGACCTTCTTCTTTGGCAACTTCTTTTATCGCATTTTCAGCTTTCAACCAATTTTCAGTTGATCCTATGTATTTTTCAGGTTGTTTGGGATCCCTTAACGATATCTGTGTAATAAAATCTTGAAAATCAAGCGCTTTGAAAATACGCATAATGATTTTTATCACTGCTTTAAACTCTGATTTAATCTGATCAGGGGTACAAAAGATATGTGCATCATCTTGAGTGAATCCACGAACACGTGTCAATCCATGAAGCTCACCACTTTGCTCGTAACGATAAACAGTACCAAATTCTGCATATCGTATAGGCAGGTCTTTGTATGAATGTGGTTTTGCATTGAAAATCTCGCAGTGATGAGGACAGTTCATTGGCTTTAGGAAAAAAGCTTCCCCTTCAACAGGTGTTGTGATTGGCCTGAAAGAATCAGCACCATATTTATCAAAATGTCCGGATGTTTTATAAAGGTTAACATTGCCAATATGTGGAGTTATAACAGGTTGATATCCTGCCTCCTTTTGAACTTTTTTCAAATACTGTTCAAGTCTCTCGCGTAATTCGGCTCCTTTTGGTAACCACAATGGCAAACCTGCTCCAACTTTTTGGGAGAATGTAAATAGTTCAAGTTCTTTACCAAGTTTCCTATGGTCTCTTTTTTTCGCTTCTTCCAAAAGAATAAGATATTCTTCTAATTCTTTTGCTTTGGGGAACGTAATACCATAGATTCGGGTTAGCTGTTTGCGTTTTTCATCACCTCTCCAGTAAGCACCAGCAATGCTTGTTAGCTTGACAGCTTTGATAAAACTTGTATCAGGTAAATGAGGACCGCGACATAAATCAGTGAAGGTGCCACTCTTATAGAAGGTGATTTTACCATCTTCCAAATCATTGATTAGCTCAAGTTTATATTCGTCACCTTTTTCTGTAAAGAAATTTAAGGCTTCGTCTTTCGATACTTCTTTCCGCTGATATGTCTGCTTCTCCTTGGCAAGTTCAATCATTTTTTTCTCGATCAGAATCAAATCTGCTTCCGTGAGCACTTTATCACCCGGATCAATATCATAATAAAAACCATTTTCAATATCAGGGCCAATTCCAAATTTCACACCAGGAAATAACTGCTCAATTGATTCGGCCATTAAGTGGGCAGAAGAATGCCACATAGTAGCTTTTCCTTCAAGATCGTTCCATGTAAGCAGCTGAACGCGAGAATCTTGATGAATAGCACGGGTTGCATCCCACACCTCATTGTCAACTTTTGCTGAGAGAACGTTTCGTGCCAAACCTTCGCTGATGCTTTTTGCTATTTCGAGAGCTGTGATTCCCGCCTCATACTGCCTAACCGATTGATCGGGTAACGTAATATTAATCATATTGTGTTTATCTTAAAAACGGCTGCAAAAGTACAAAAAATCATTGGTTAATTATTTCGAATTACCTGATATGATCGTCGAATTGTTAACAAACGTCATAGAAAAATTTAACCTGCTTTTATTCTGCCAATAAATCTTGTTTATAAACCCTTTTTAAATCCAGTTGATTCGAAGGATTTCCAGCAAGTCCTTTGATATTTTTATGAATAAAGCGCAGAACTTCATCATAATACAAAACGACTACTGGTGCTTGTTCCATCACCATACTGTCCATTTGGCGGTATTGTTCAGCCCTTTTTTGAGGATCAGTTTCTTCATATGAAGCTTCAAACATTCGATCGAAGTTTTTATCATTAAAATGGGTATAATTTGGACCAGCTGGAGATTGATTTGGGTGATAAAACAAGGAAAGGTAATTTTCACCATCAGGATAATCCGCTACCCAGCTCGCTCGAAACACATCCAGTTTACCGAATGCCCTCATCTCACGCAGTGTTGCAGTCGGCATCACCTCTACCCTTACCTCCAGTCCCAATTGGTCGAGTTGTGATTGAACATATTTTACTAGATCAACATAATCTGCTGTAACTGAAACTTTTATGACAGCTCCTTTCAGATTGTTGATTTCAATTAGCTTTTTAGCGCGCTCATAATCATAGCGATATCCAATAGTTTGTGAATAATCATAGCCAGGTAATCCTTTAGGAATCATACCTCCATGACCTGGAACACCGATATTATTTCGAAGATATTTCAACATCTTTTCCCTGTCGATTCCATAGTTAATTGCTTGACGTAAAGCTTTTTGTTTTTGAGGTGATTGTGCAGCTCTTGAATCAGCTCCGATAAAAAAACCAAGGTACTCGGTATTCAAAAAAGGTTCCCTTTGTAATTTAATTCGAGATTGATACTTTGACCGAAGCATACCTTGACGCGTTAGCAATTCATCTTTGTATCGGGCATCTATGCCTGACATGAAATCAAGGTTTCCTTTAATAAATTCCATAAAAGCAGTCTGCCTGTCGGTTAAAAAACTCACAGAAACAGCTTCAAGAAATGGTAAATGTTTCCCGTCCTCAATTTCAAAATAATCCTGATTTCTTCTCAATACCAATCTGACTCCTTCTTCCCAATATTTAAAATAAAAAGGGCCGGTACCACAGGGATTTCTTCGAAAGTCATTGCCTTCCTGTAAAACTACCTCTTTGGGCACTGCAGAGGCATATGCCATACCCAGCAAACTGAGAAACGCCGGAAAAGGTCGTATCAGTTGGATCTGCAATGTTGTATCGTCAAGCGCAGTGATATCTAAAACGTCGTCCTTACGCTTGACCTGATTAAAAATCCATATACCCGGAGATGCCAGTTTTTCATCAAGAAAACGGTTAAAACTGTATACAAAATCACCTGCTTCCAATTTTCTGGTTTGACCATTAAAAGCTGGATGATCATGAAAAGTGACATCATTCCGAAGATAAAATGTATAGGTTAATCCATCCTTTGAAACAATCCAACGCTTTGCCAACGAAGGCTTTACCATCATTGAGCTATCAAGCTCAACCAAACCATTATATAATTGATTACAAGCCCAGATATGAGGCAGGTCTTTAGCAAAAGCAGGATCAAGTGTTAGAATTCCAGCATTCTCATTGTATCTAAACACCTCGTTGATAGAATCGTTATCCCTGCAAGATGTACCGAAAAATAGAATTAAAGCAATGAATATCAACTTTTTGAATAAATCCATGTCTTGATCACTTTGAAATGCAATTTACTCAAATGTATTTAAATAGAACTATTTCATTTTTTGACCAAGTCGATACATTTTTGTCAACCATTTTGCGCGTCTTGATTCTGAGGAGGAGCGCATAGGTCCCAACGAGCTGATAAAAACAGGCCGGATGCCGCAGAAATGCAAAATTCCATTACGCATCGAATGATGTCCCGGAGCACGTTGAACAAGGTAATAATACCAAACAGGAGAATCCATTGTCACAACAAGCCTTGCCGTCTTACCTTTAAGGAGTTTTTCAGGCACAGGATTATTCTTTCGATATTTAAAAGCAAATCCAGGAAGAAAGGTACGGTCGATGAAACCTTTTAGCAATGCAGGATATGTAGCCCACCAGTTTGGATAAAAGAAAACAAGGTGATCGGCCCATCGTATTAATTCCTGAGCCATTTTGAGGTCATATTCCAGTTCTTGATTACCCCTGTATCCTTCGCGAAAGTTAATATCGAACTGCAGCTCATTCAAAACCAATTCTTTTACATCGGCACCTGAATTCTCAGCTCCTCTTATATATTCACGTGTAAGTTTATCAACAAAGGTATCGTGAACAGGATGCCCATGAATAATCAGCACATGTTTCATTGTTTTGGTTTTGAAATATCTTTCGCCGATTTCTTTTCTTCCAAAGCCATACCGATGACCTCTATCATATTTGTAACAAAATGAAACTGAATACCTTTTATATAATCTTCTTTAATTTCAATAAAATCTCTTTTATTTTCTTTTGAGAGAATGATTTGAGTGATTTTACCACGTTTGGCGGCCAGAATTTTTTCTTTAATTCCACCAACAGGCAAAACTTTACCTCTGAGTGTAATTTCACCTGTCATAGCAAGTGCTGGCTTCACCTTGCGTTTAGTAAATGCTGAAGCTAATGCAGTTAGCATAGTAATTCCTGCTGAAGGACCATCTTTAGGTGTTGCTCCTTCCGGAACATGAATATGAACATTCCATTTATCGAATTCATCAGGATCAACATCGAGTATCTCAGCATGTGATTTAAGATAAGCAAAAGCAATAGTGGCTGACTCTTTCATTACATCACCCAGATTACCGGTCAATTTTAGCTCCCCTTTTCCACGGCTAAGGCTAACTTCAATATAGAGTAATTCGCCTCCAACCGGCGTCCAAGCAAGTCCTGTAACAACACCGGGAACCTCATGCTCTACTTCGAAACCACGAGAACCCCATCCAACGCCAAGTACTTTTTCAAGATCAGAAGAAGTGAGTTTTTTGTCATAAGACTCACCCATAGCAATAAATTTAGCCTTGTTTCGGATCAATTTTGCGATATTTCGTTCCATCGATCTCACACCGGCCTCACGAGTGTATTCCTCAACAATTTGTTCAAGAATTTTCTTGGAAAAAGTAATATCAGTTGCCTTCAATCCATGTTCCTGTATCTGCTTAGGAATAAGATGTTTACGCGCTATTTGAAGTTTTTCTTCAACGAGATAACCACTCAAATCGATAATTTCCATTCGATCGCGCAGGGCAGGATGAATTGTACTCAGACTGTTAGCAGTTGCAATAAACATGATTTTCGAAAGATCATAATCAATCTCTAAAAAGTTATCATGAAATTTGTTATTCTGTTCAGGATCAAGTATTTCAAGCAAAGCAGCTTGGGGATCACCATTGATATTATTCCCAATTACTTTATCAATTTCATCTAAAACATAAACAGGATTGGATGACTTTACTTTCTTCAAATTTTGAATTATACGTCCTGGCATAGCGCCGATGTAAGTTTTTCGATGCCCTCTAAGTTCGGCCTCATCGCGCAAACCACCTAATGACATGCGGATATATTTACGACCAACAGCACGAGCGATCGACTTTCCAAGCGATGTTTTACCAACACCAGGAGGGCCAACTAAGCAAAGAATCGGTGCTTTAAGATCTTGTTTAAGTTTATAAACAGCCAAATGCTCAATAATTCGTTCTTTAACTTTTTCCAACCCATAGTGATCCTGATCAAGCACCTTCTGAGCGTTTATCAGATCAAAATTATCCTTAGTAAACTCATTCCAAGGCAGTTCAACAAGATGATCGAGGTAATTAAACTGAATGCCGTATTCTGCCGCTTGTGGATGCATTCGCATGAGCTTTGCCAACTCTCGCTCAAAAACCAACTGAACTTCTTTGTCCCACTTCTTACGTGTGGCTTTTTCTTTCAGCTCCCTGATTTCTGTTTCGTTTGGTGAGCCTCCCAGCTCTTCCTGAATAGTTTTCAATTGCTGATTCAGAAAATAATCACGTTGCTGTTTATCTAAATCAGTTTTTACTTTGCTCTGAATCTGATTTTTAAGATCGAGCATCTGCAATTCCTTTGTCAGGAATCCAAGAACTTTACTTGCTCTTTCCTGAACGTCGGTTACTTCCAACAACAATTGTTTCTCAGTGGCAGTAATATTTAAATTACTTGAGACAAAATTCACCAAAAAAACCGGACTTTCAATATTATTGATTGCAAAGGTTGCCTCACTGGGAATGTTTGGTGATTTTTCAATGATTTGAATTGAAAGATCTTTTATAGATTGAATCAAAGCATTAAATCCCGGATCAGTAGGAATAGCATCAGGACTATCATAAACACCCACTTTTCCTCTGAAGTATGGTTCTTCACGAGTAATTTCCAACAGTTTAAATCTCTTCTTACCTTGAATAATGACAGTAGTATTTCCATCAGGCATCTGAAGTGTTTTTAATATCTGGGCTACTGTTCCCACCTCATGAAGGTCGTTGGAAGTTGGGTCTTCAATACTTGGATCACGTTGTGCGACAACACCTATTACTCTTTCTTTCTTATATGCCTCTTTTACGAGACGAATGGATTTATCCCTACCTACTGTTATAGGAAATACAACTCCTGGAAAAAGCACTGCATTTCTTAGAGGTAAAATCGCCAAATCTTCTGGTAATTCTTCGGCGTTCATTAGTTGTTCATCCTCAGCAGAAAGCAAAGGAATAAATTCTGCATCGGAGTCAAGTATATCGGAAACGTTCAATATTTCTGCTTGTTTATTCGGTTTCATTATAAAAAAATAAGTTCAACAAGGTGACAAATTGGCATTAAATAAAAAAATCAACCTGGTTTAAGGCCTCAACTTTCAGCTGAATGCCATTTCATCAGGTTGATCAATAGTGGTTCAAAAGCTATGCCGTAAAACGATCAGGCTCTTCTATTTTTATATGTAAGGCTAAAAATCTCCGATAAAATTGACTTTTCAACTTTATCAAATGGTTTGTTTCTGCGGGCAAATACAATTTCTGCCGTTTTTACTGCCTTTTTTAAATCATAGTCAATGAGTCCATGAGTACCTCCCCAGGAGAATGATGGTACAAAATTCCGTTGAAATCCCGGTCCATAAACATTAGCATTAACACCAATCACAGTACCCGTATTAAACATAGTGTTGATACCGCATTTTGAATGGTCGCCCATTATGGTTCCACAAAACTGCAATCCTGTCTGAACGAAACAATCTTCTGCATACGACCAAAGTTTCACTTCTTCATAGGTATTCTTAAGATTGGAGGTGTTTGTATCGGCGCCTAAATTGCACCATTCACCAAGAACTGAGTGCCCAAGAAAGCCATCATGAGCTTTGTTAGTAAAACCAAAGATAACTGATTGTGTTACTTCACCTCCTACTTTTGAATAAGGCCCAATAGTTGTAGGCCCGTATATTTTTGCATCCATTTTAAGAACAGCATGTTCACATAAAGCAAAAGACCCTCTTATTTTTGATCCTTCCATTACTTCAGCATCTTTACCAATATAAATAGGACCTTCAGATGCGTTTAAAATTGCAAACTCAACCTTTGCACCTTCTTCAATGAAAATATTTTCCGGATTAACACAACGATTTGTCGAAGAAATGGGCTGCGATTTCCTTCCCTTAGTGATAAGTGTAAAATCATCCTTAATTGCCTGATCGTTAAAATTGAAGATATCCCAGGTATTTTGGACTTTCATGAAGTCGATATCAGTCTCGAGCATATCCATTTCTTCATTACCATCAGCGATGTTTTCAAGTGATACTGCATTAAGACACATAGCGATAATTGTATCATCTTTAACAAGGGACTGACCTTCTTTCAGCTTAAAAATCTCAGCTAAAAGAGTGGCATTCGGACAAATTGATCCATTAATCAACATATTGGTCTCGGCCTTGACCAAAGGAAATTTATGACTTAAATAGGTTTCTGTAAGGCTGGAGGTTGTTGCATTTAGAAATAGCTCCCATTTTTCTCGAATGGTTAGAATTCCAATACGAATATCAGCAACAGGTCTGGTAAATGTCAATGGCAGCAAGTTGTTGCGCGATGCGCTGTCAAAAAGGATGTAATTCATGTAGTTACCGTTTTAAGGCTTTCTGTCTAATTGTTTAATTTCTCTGTAACAAATATAATTGATTTTTTGTTTCATTTAACAGAGCTTTTAAAATACTAACAAAAATCAGATGATTGTTGATAAAATTATATGTTATTAACAAAAAAGCCCTTATCACGCTTGATGATAAGGGCTTTTAGGTGATTTGAAGTCAAACTATTTAGCGCGAACTTCGTAATGCTTTTTGTACCTGTTTTTGAACTTATCAACACGACCAGCGGAGTCAACGAGCTTCATTTTTCCTGTGTAGAAAGGATGGGATGTGTGTGAAATCTCAAGCTTCACTACTGGATATTCGTTGCCATCTTCCCAAACAATAGTTTCTTTTGTACGCACTGTTGAACGTGTTAAGAAACTGTATTCGTTGGACATATCTTTAAATACAACTAATCTGTAATCTTTAGGGTGAATGTCTTTTTTCATCGCTTACTCGGCTTTATTATGATTTTAAGGGCTGCAAAATTACTATCTTTCAATGAAATGACCAAACTTTTTTGCTTTTTTTTCACTTACAGTTCAAAAAACAACATATGTTCTTGAAAAGTTAATTTACAAAATGGGTTTATTATCATTTAACTCATTGGTATTATTTAAGTTGTGATAAAAACTGTAGTGTATCAACTCCATCAGCATAATCATTCACTTCGGGGTATTGCGCAGCCCCAAACGGAAATGACCCATCCCACTGCCCCTTTTTTGAAACAATACATTGAATCTGATCGGTATGTGTTTGTAATAACTCAGCTAAAGTATCAATATCTGAGTAACGCTCAAAATGCAATACTGCTACCGGACTTGTTAATGATTTATCTTCTTTCACTATCAAAAATCCGTTGTCAAGATGAGGAACACTATTGATGAGATATATTGCTTTATTGTACTCATAATTATTAAAATAACCAGAGTGATTCTTCACACGTTCATATCCTTCAAAATGAGCAAGTAAAAGCTTTAAATCGAATGAGCTTGGGATATAAAGTTTAGAAACATTTCTGCAGCCTAAACCATAATACATAAAAATATCATCAGCCAACTCTACCATGTCTGCTGCTGTTTCATCACCCGACAGTATAGCAATACTATTTCTGTTTTTGCGGATGATATGAGGGTATTTACCAAAATAGTACTCAAAATAACGTGCTGTGTTGTTGCTTCCGGTTGCAATAACTGCATCAATGTCTTTAATCTTTTCTAATGTGAAACGAATAAAAGGCTCAAATTTCGGTTGAATAATTAATAAAATTTCTGCGATAGCAGGCAGAAGTAATGCATCGTCGGATGAAAGTTTTCCAAGAAACGTATTTCCGCTGATGAGTACACTTAAAAAATCATGAAATCCGACTAAAGGAATATTTCCGGCCATAATGACCGCAACTACTTTGTTGCTGGAGTTATACTTTAAATCGTATTTGCCAACCCATTGGTTGAGCTTGTCTTTCTCCAACATTTTAATGATACCATAAAGTGATTGAGTAATACTCACATTGGTAAACCATTTATTGGCATATATCGACTGCCTGACAGCATTTTCAAGTCCGGAAAAGTTGTTCATCTGATTTTCTGAGGACGGAAAATGCTGACTTACAAAGCTCTGTAATTGAATTCCAAGGTTAGCAAAAGCTGTAACCCTTTCATTGATTGTTAGCATGGGAAAGCCTATTTAAAACGGTTGCGAAAGTAGATATTTATCGCGTTAAAAGATTAACAATTGTAATAAAATCTTATCTTTGCTGCAAAATATGAGCATTTTGAATTATACAAAATCAAACCTAATTTCACTATGAAGAAGCATAACTTTTATGCAGGACCATCGATCCTGCCTGAGTCTACTGTTGAAAATACAATCGCTGCGCTGAAAGATTTCGCAGGAACAGGCCTCTCTTTAATGGAGATTTCTCATCGAAGCAAACAATTTGTTGCTGTAGTTGATGAGGCTGTGGCTTTGTTTAAAGAACTGCTAAACATCCCTGAAGGATATTCTGTCATTTTCCTTGGTGGTGGTGCTAGTCTTCAATTTTGTATGGTGCCATACAACTTACTCGGAAAGAAAGCTGCTTACCTGAACACTGGAGAATGGGCATCCAAATCCATAAAAGAAGCTAAACTTTTTGGTGAAGTTGATGTTGTCGGGAGTTCCGAAGACAGAAAATTCAATTATATCCCAAGAGGTTATACGGTCCCTTCAGATGCGGATTACTTCCATATAACAACAAATAATACTATTTATGGAACCGAAATTCTTGAGGATCTTGAAGTTGGAGTGCCTCTTGTAGCTGATATGTCGTCCGACATCTTTAGCCGGGTTGTTGATGTTTCAAAATATGTACTCATATATGGTGGGGCACAAAAAAACCTCGCCCCTGCCGGTGTAACATTTGCTATCGTCAAAGACGAAATCCTTGGAAAAGTGGACCGTGTAATTCCAACCATGCTGAAATATTCCACACATATAAGTAAGGAGTCGATGTTTAACACTCCTCCCGTTGTACCTATCTATGCAGCTTTGCAGACGCTAAAATGGCTCAAAGAAATGGGTGGAGTAGCAGAAATGGAAAAGGTTAATATTCGTAAAGCTGAATTGTTATATGGCGAAATTGACAGAAACAGTTTGTTTAAAGCAACTGTTCCTGCGATTGAGGATCGCTCGCGGATGAATGTATGCTTCATAATGAACGATGGCTTTGAGCATTTTGAAAAGGAATTCAATGATTTCGCAACAGAGAGAGGTATGATTGGCATCAAAGGACATCGTTCGGCCGGTGGTTTCAGAGCATCGTTATATAACGCACTCCCCTATTCCAGTGTTGAAGCGTTGGTAGCAGTGATGCAAGAATTTGAATCATTAAAAAAGTAATTAAACATCAATTATATTTGTGATGAAAAAAGTATTAGTTGCCACTGATAAGCCATTTGCAAAGGTTGCCTCTGATCAGATCAGGACGATCATTACGCAAGCGGGGTTTGAATGCCTTTTTCTTGAGAAATACCCAGATCAACAGACATTAAAGAACGCTGTAGCTGATGTGGATGCTATTATAATCCGCAGCGATATCATCGACAAAGATGTTTTAGAATCTACCGATAAGCTAAGTATTGTTGTTCGTGCCGGAGCAGGGTATGATAATGTTGATCTTCCGGCAGCAACCGCAAAGGGTGTCGTTGTAATGAACACGCCCGGACAGAACAGTAATGCTGTTGCTGAACTTGCTTTAGGAATGATGGTTTATCAAGTTAGAAATCATTTTAACGGATCATCAGGCACCGAACTATTTGGTAAAAAGCTGGGCATTCATGCTTATGGAAATGTTGGCAAACATGTTGCCCGAATCGCAAAAGGTTTTGGAATGAAAGTATTTGCTTTCGATCCTTTTGTTTCTAAAGAAGCAATGGAATCAGACGGAGTTATTGCTGTTGAAACGGTTGAGGCACTATACGCTGGCTGTCAGTTTGTTTCGCTACATATTCCAGCCAATGACAAAACAAAAAAGACCATTAATTTCGATCTGCTCTCATCAATGCCATCCAATGCGATGCTAATAAACACGGCTCGCAAAGAGGTAATTTGTGAAGAGGGGTTGCAGCGGGTTTTTGAAGCCCGTAAGGACTTCTGTTATGTTTCGGATGTCGCTCCTGATTGCAAAGCAGCGCTTGAGCCTTTTAATGATCGACTATTTGTAACACCTAAGAAAATGGGAGCACAAACAGCCGAAGCCAATATCAATGCCGGTATTGCTGCAGCCAATCAAATCATCGCTTTTTTCAACAATAATGATGTAACCTTCAAAGTTAACTAGACTAAATATAAAAATAACGTAACACTATCTGAACCAATGAGCTACGACACGACTGATCTCAATAGCAAGCCACTAACCTTTTTTCGTTTTGAGGACCTGCGTATCTACCATAAAGCCCTTGACTACATTTTCTGGGTTCAAAAAATTAATCAACAATTTCCAGAAGATGCCGATAAGTCGTTGGCTCATGGCTATTGTGATGCTGCCCGACAAATACCTTTGCGCATTGCAGAGGGGTCAGCACGAGAAAAACAGCAGTTTGTTCAATATTTGAAAGAAGCCAAAAGTTCGATCAGAAGCTGTCTGGTTTATGCTACTCTGTTGCATAGGCATGGATTTATCACCGACTCCGAGGAAGAAGATTCAAGAAATCAACTCATGGAAATGACAAAGATGCTTGGAGCACTCATCACCTCACTTCAGAAAGGCTCAATGACAAGTCAGGAGCAATATGATGAAGATTTTTATCCATCCAAGAACTGGTAAGTTCAAATTGAGTTACAGAATAAATTAACAGACAACAAAATACGAAGAATTTTATGGCAACATTGAAAGCTTTCAAAGGTTGGCGTCCGCCAGTAACAATTGTAAAAGATTTGGCTTCAAGGCCTTATGATGTGCTCGATTCGGATGAAGCTAGACTGGAAGCCAAAGGCAATCCACATAGTTTACTTCATGTTATCAAACCGGAAATTGATCTTCCTATCGATATAGATCATTATGCACCAGAGGTTTATGCTAAAGCAAAAGAAAATTTCGATCTTTTTCGCGATAACGGCTGGTTGCAACAAGATGAAAACGATTACCTCTACATATACGCTCAGACGATGAATGGGAAAACCCAGTATGGAATCGTTGGTTGTGCGTCAGTGGAAGATTATATGAATAATGTTATAAAAAAACATGAACTCACACGTCCAGATAAAGAGGAAGATCGCATGAAACATGTTCGCGTTACGAATGCTAATATGGAGCCGGTTTTCTTTACTTATCCCGCTGAAAAAGAAGTTGATGCAATCGTAAATAATATTGTGAACAATCAATTGGCAGCCTATGATTTTGTAACTGACGATGGCTTTGGACATCATTTTTGGGTTATAAGCGACCAGGATATTATTCACAAAATCGTTGAAATCTTCAAAAAGTTGCCAGCAACATATGTAGCTGATGGTCATCATCGTACAGCTGCGGCTGCATTGGTTGGAAACGAAAAAAAAGCTGCTAACCCGCATCATACGGGTAGCGAAGAATACAATTTCTTTCTGGCCGTTCATTTCCCCGATGACCAGTTGACTATAATTGATTACAATCGTGTTGTTAAAGACCTAAACGGATTAACAAAAGAATCGTTTATAAGCAGATTGACTGATGGTTTTAATGTTGTTAATAAAGGAGTTGAAATTTATAAACCTTCATGTTTACATGAATTTTCGATGTATCTCGATGGTGAGTGGTATGCTTTGACCGCGAAAGAAGGTACTTATGATGATAACGATCCTATTGGTGTTCTTGATGTAACGATATTGACACAGCAAGTATTGGAACCAATTTTAGGCATTGACGATTTGCGTAGGTCAAAAAGAATTGATTTTGTTGGTGGCATTCGTGGATTGGGGGAATTAAAAAAACGGGTTGATAGTGGCGAGATGCAGGTCGCATTTGCATTATTTCCTGTTTCAATGGCGCAATTGATACATATAGCTGACACAGGAAATATTATGCCCCCTAAAACCACATGGTTCGAACCAAAATTAAGATCAGGATTAATTGTTCATTCGTTAGACTAATAAACTGAATTAAATGGAAGCAAAAGAAAAAGTTTTGGCAACAATGCAGCAGTCACAACAGCCTATGAGACCGGGCGAAATTGCTGAGGCAGCAGGCTTAGATAAAAAAGATGTTGAAAAAGCAATCAAAGCATTAAAGGACAGCGAACAAATCTATTCACCGAAGAAGTGTTTTTATCAAGTTAGATAATAATCCACTTTTATTAGAGATCAAAGACAGTCATAGAATTTTGACTCAATCCTTTTCTAAAAAAAAGCTTGTTTATGTAGGGTAATACATAAACAAGCTTTTTTAATTTGCTTTGAATAGGTTAAACTTTTATTTCATTTGGTATAACCTGTAACTTCCATAATTTTCTTTATCAAATCGGTATTATCGTATTGTCCGGTGAACGAACCTGCTCCAGCTCCATAAGCATAAACAGGGACCATTATTCCGGTATGGTCGCCAGATGAATAGGCAAATCTGTATGTTCCTTTAATTGCTCCTTGCGGAAAAGTGAGACCTCCTGTTTCATGGTCAGCAGTTACAATTACCAAAGTTTCGGGGTTTTGTTTCAGGAAATCAAGAACAACGCCAACAGTTTCGTCAAAATCTCTCATTTCTGCGATAAGGTATGAAGAGTCGTTGGCATGTCCTGCCCAATCAATTTGAGAACCTTCTACCATAAGGAAAAAGCCTTTAGTATTTTTACCAAGTGTTTCCAAAGCTAGTTGAGTTCCATTAGGCAGGAGTTTTCCTCTTCCCTCCTGCATTTTTACAGGATGAACAGAGTCGGTGAGGATCAATAATTTTGAAGCGCCTTTTGTGCTATTCGAAGGTAATTCATTATAGTAAGTGAAGCCTTTTAACTCCAATTCTTTTGTTAGCGTTCTTCCGTCTTTTCGTTTGTTAAAATGTTTTAGGCCACCGCCTATAACAACATCTACAGGTGAATTCAAATAATCGAGCGCAATGTCCTCATAATGATTTCTGCTTGCATCCTTTGCAATAAAACTAGCTGGGGTTGCATGAGTTACAGCACAGCTCACGACTACGCCAGTTGACGAACCTTTTGATGCAAAAATGTCGAGCATGCTAGGCACTTCAACACTATCAGGTGTCATTCCTATCATTCCATTATTTGTTTTGAATCCAGTTGCAATAGCAGTTCCACCTGCGCCGCTATCAGTAACTTCATTATTGGCAGAATGGGTTGACATCATACCCATATGTGTTGAAGTGAGGATATTTAAAGGAGTGCTGGATGTAAGCTTTGCAGCATGTACCTGGGCTAAACCCATTCCATCGCCAATTAAAAGAATCACATTTTTTGGCTTGCCTGCGTCTTTTTTAAATGATTGCGCATTGACTTGAGAGCTTGCGATAACCAGAAAAAAGAAAAGAACAAAAAAACGTTGTAAAAATTTCATAACTTTAAGATTTGAGTTCAAAAATAGTAATTTCCGGTAATATACCTATTCGACCAGGATAACCAATAGAACCTAGTCCACGGTTCACATATAATTTCTGACGACCTGATTCATTCTCATAAAGTCCGGCCCATTGTTTATAAATGTATTGTGCAGGACTCCATTTTATTCCGGGTATTTCGATCCCAAACTGGAATCCATGTGTATGTCCTGAAAGTGTCAGTTGAATATCCTGATGTTCTTTTAATACTACTGCCTCCCAATGACTTGGATCGTGTGACAGTAAAATTTTTGCAGATACTTTTCCAATACCTTTTTGAGCCTTTATGATGCTACCAATTCTTGGGAATCGCGTATTTTGGCTCCAGTTTTCTACTCCAATTACAGCAATTTTATCTGATCCTTTTTCGATGATTACATTGTCATTCCGGAGTAATTTCCAACCAATCTGATGGTAAAACTGGTAAAGATCTTCCATGTTCTTCTGTTTTTCGCCTGCACTTGGCCAATTGACATAATCACCATAATCATGATTTCCAAGGATTGCAATGACTCCATCGGGAGCTTTCAATGCGGTCAGAATATCTTTGAAACGATAGGCCTCATCAGTTGTGTAGTTCACCAGATCACCAGTAAAAACAATGAGATCGGCATTCAGGTTATTTATCTCAGCTACTGCTTTCTCCATTGGGTTGGTGTGTGACCATGTCCCAAGATGAAGGTCAGAAATTTGAACAATTCGATAGTTACTAAAGGTATCAGGAAGATCAGGAATAGAAATTATCACTCTTTTCGTTGTAAAATCGTGAACCCATTTAAACATCCCAAGAAACATTGAACTCACAACCAATCCACCTGTTAAAAGAGCGAAATTTTCCAGGAATTTTCGGCGTGTTACAGGATTATCAACTTTCTCTGATTCAGATTTTTTTCTGTTCTGAAACATCTTGCTTAACTTTTCAATCAAACGAACCAAATCGGTAAGCCCAAGAATCACCGCGATGAAAAACTTAGCTATATAAAATGAAAATATTGATCCATAAATAAGATTTCTTGCCATTGGATTCCATTGATTTCCTGGGACAAAGACGAGTACCAATGTCGAAACAAGCAATAATAGCATGGGTAACCAATAAACAAAAGCTGTTGTAAGTTTCAGCAGTCTGCTGTAGGTAAAAACCTTCTTCTTAAAAAGACCCCACACATAGTAATCGAGTAAAAAGAGTATTACGAGTGCCGGATATCTATTGATATTTTTAGGGAAGGCGATGGAAGTCAGAAAATAGCCGGCAAGTATAAGTAGCAGGACAATGACAAGGGTTAAGATATTTTTTTTCTTCATAAGGCGCGGCAAAAGTACTAAAACTTGCCGATGGGAAAATCGTATTTAGGAAAATTAACAGTTAAATCACATTGTATTAGTAATTGAATACGAATAGGTTAGTTTTATATTATTGCATTAATCATTAATTAGTTTAAGAACGATAAAAAAAATATCAAAAAATATTTGTGCATATGGATGATTTAGCTAATTTTGCACCTCCTTTTAAGGGAACGTTCTTTACAAAAATTTATCGGGGCATAGCGCAGCCCGGCTAGCGCACCTGCTTTGGGAGCAGGGGGTCGCAGGTTCGAATCCTGCTGCCCCGACATATTAAAATCTCTTACTCGAAAGAGGATGGAGAGGTGGGTGAGTGGCTGAAACCAACAGTTTGCTAAACTGTCGTACTCTACAAGGGTACCGGGGGTTCGAATCCCCCCCTCTCCGCTAAGAAGCCTAAAATCTAAAGAAAACTACTAAAAACTGCACATTTTTGGTGGTTTTTTTTGTTTTTACTGCTTTTCTCAATAGCCCTCATGTTGCAATAAACTCGACCGACTAGCTCATACTGACCTTAGGGTAAGGAGGGTCACAGGTTCGAATCCTGCTGCCCCGAAACATCAAAATCTCTTACTAGAAAGAGGATGGAGAGGTGGGTGAGTGGCTGAAACCAATCCAAAGCGGGACTAAACTGTTGTACTTTACAAGGGTACCGGGGGTTCGGATCCTCATCTGCAACAAAAAAGTCCTTCAATCTATTGCAACACCGAATGGTCGGTTTACCCACTACTATCTTATTAACAACAAACTCAAAAAGTTGTTGCAACCGAAATAACTTCTCATGGAGCTTTTAACCAACTAATTATTTGTGAAGTTCAATCCATTCTTTTAACGGATGTGAGTGTAAATTGGTTTATAGGATTAATCGGTATTTCAATGAGCGATTTAAGTCAACAAAAACAGTCACTAAATATTGATGGCTCTATTGCATTTTTACTTCGTACGGCTTCAAAATTGGTTCATTAATGGAAAACCATCAATATGCCATAAAGGCTGATGGTACTTTCGAAAACATCTGGAATAAATAGTCTAACGGAATACCTATGCCTTAAATTTAACCAAAAATTGATCTAATTGGCCATTTTGATAATGCCTTAAAATACAATTGCAAAAAATGAAAGCTTGTTGATTTTGAGTTTACAAAAATATATTGTCTAAACATTCAATGCTTTAATTTGATTATTATGATTCTGAATGAAACATTAAATGACTTCACAAAAAGTAATCGCGTTCTAAGGGTGCCTAGAATTTTGCTTTACAAATGATTTTAATTTAAGTTAAAACAACACTGTTTCCATTCACCCAAAGGATGGAAAAAGAGACTTAAAACATAAATTAAAACAGATTCGGATTTAGAGTGCTTCACTTTTGCTATGAAGGAAAGGTGAAAGAAAGGCTAACACGTTATGAGACAGAAAATCAATGTTATAACCTCCCTCCATAATGATCAGTTTTGGAATTGGTAGCTCATCGATAAGGTATTGAGCTAGCTTGCCATAGATTGCTGATGTTAGCTTAAAGTTGCCAAGCTGATCATGCTCTGAGGTGTCGACACCCAAAGAGATCACGAGGTAATCACACCCAAAAACCTTTAATGAACTCACAGCCTTTTGGAAGACGTTGAAATATTCATCATTATTTATGCCCGATGGAAGAGGAAAATTGATATTCTTTTGTGTATTTTCAGATTCAAATCCGGTGAGATACGGATAGGAATAATCAGGATCTCCATGAATAGAAACAAGCAGGATGTTTTCGAGCTGTTGTACAATATCCTGTGTGCCATTGCCATGATGGAAATCAATATCCAGAACACCTACCTTTACTAGTCCGTCAGCCTCCTCCCTACCCTGATCTTGCAGGAACTTGGCAGCAAGGGCAGCATTATTTACAAAACAATAACCTCCTGCATAATCGAATCCGGCGTGATGGCCCGGAGGTCGGCAAATTGAAAAAGCACTTGAATGACCTTTCAACAAGTACTTTGCTCCTGTAAGAGCAGTGAATCCTGAAAACTTCACCGCCTCCCAGGTGCCTTTTACGATCATCGTGCAGCTGTCGGTCATGTAATACCCTGCCTTTCCCTCGGGACTTCTCGAAGGAGGTCGGTTACGCATTTTGCCAAGCGCGAAAAACTCAGGCATGATACCTTCTGACCATAATCCTGCTGCAACCCACTCTTCGTAGGCAGTTTGGAGGTAAGCAAGATAATCAGAACCATGGATTTTATAAAAATGGATCAGATCGAACTGTTCAGCTCTTGTTAGTTCCACATCAGGGTGATCCATTAGTGCCTCCAGGATAATTTCGGCACGTTCGGGTGATTCCCCGTATGCTTCAATATGGTTTGAAATAAATTCCTTTGGAGGATTATGTAGTATGTGATGCGGTGAATGGACAACAATCATGTTTTACGACGAATTTAGTCGATGATATTCGGGTCAAGGGCTTTGATATAGATCAATAATTCTTTAGCTACATCACTAACTAAAAGTATTTTATCGTAATCAAGACTTACGTTATTCAGGTATTGCAAGACAAGTGCATCTCCGATACTTGATTCGGGGAGTATTCCGGCAAAGAAAAATCCCATTTTTTCAAAATCGGCGGTTAACGTATAAGTCAAAGGATCTTTAAGTTTCAAAAACAAGTTTATTGATGCGATATGTTGAACGCAAAAGTTCTTGAGTATCTTTCGAATCTGTTGTTTTACATCGCTTCCGTATGTTTCAATAAATATTTCAGCACAGCTTTCCAATTCATTTGCCCCTGAATTTATAATTGAAGTTGAGCTGCTAAAGATCTGCTCTTCCTGCGAGGGAGTTATAAATGAATGCGATGCCCCAAGATTCTGATATAATTTCGAAACCATTTCCTTATGATGTTCAGGCACAAACAAATTGTAGGAAACAACCGGCATCATATATTTGAAGCCCAGTGCAACGCTGATTCGCTGTGTTCCTTCACCCGAAATGCCTTTAAATTTCCACGAACCAGGACTGGTAGCCAGCAAGATGCCGCAATCGTTGATCTGGTATTTGATCATTGATTTTTGGGTAAAGATGTGGTTTGTGACGGCATAAGCATAGATTCCCCTCAGTTCACGCTTCTTTGGAACATTGAACAGGTAGTCAACCAGGCGATTTAATGCTCCTTGTCCGCGGTATTCAACATTCACAAAAACGAAGGTCAATTCGGCAATGACATCTTCATGGTATTGATACAGCAAGGCTGCATGACCCATGAATATATTGTCTTTTGTAACAGCAACAGCAGAGATCATTTCCAACGTTTGATTCATATTTACCAGCCTTTCAGGATAATAAATATGATCATCAAAAAAAGTATAACCGTGTGTTTTATAGGCACAACGTGAAACTTCGATGGCTTCATCTTCCTCAAGCCCTCTTACATCATACGCTATTTTTTCAGTAATAATTCCAGGCGTTTTATCCTCAATGGTAATTTCGGACTCACTCAGGAGAAGGCCGGAATCAGGAAGGTATTTTATCATGACAGTCTCTTTCCCCTGAGGCCCGAGGTTACGAAACGAAAGGTCATCCATCATCTTTTGTATGAGATATATTCCCAATCCGCTCGTCGACATGTCATCAAGAGCTTTTGACAACTCAAATTTCCTGATATGTTCCGGGTCAAAAGGAATGCCCATCTCTTTTATGGTGATTTTTATCCCTCCAGCAATTTTCTCACAAATAATGTCGAAGGTAGGATTTTCTTCGTCGCTTGCGTGCACCATTACATTTGAGACAGATTCTTCAATTGCAATATCTATTTGCTCCAGAGCCTCGCGGGTAAAGCCGATCATTTTTGCAATTTCCCTTACAAACGACTGAACGATAAACGAATAATTCAGCTTGTTGGGAAAAGTCATTTTAATTGATTCATTCAGTTGCATGGTTTGTGTTTTTAACGTTTGTTATTAACTGAAATATACCTGAAGCAGGTCATGAAAAACTCAAACAAATTTGAGGCTTTTTTTTTGATATATTTTGCATTTTCAGGTTTATTTTTTGAAATAAACTTGTTCAAAAAATCAAACAGGTAATGGTGAATGGTTAATGGTGAATGGCCATCACCGATCACCCGTCACCCGTCACTTCTTATTAATCTTTGGTTCTTTCCATCAAGGAACAGGACAAGAAAGGGCAAGTCCTTCATCTATATGAGTGTTGATTTTTTGATTTGTTGATTTGTTGATGGCTGGTTTAGATGGTTGAGTGGTTTAGGGTTGACACGTAAAATCCTAACTTTTATATTTGCTAATGCCGAACTCCTAACACCAACCACCCATAAAGTTGATTTGTTGAGGGCTTTCTCATGAAATGGGTTTCAACAATTGGACAAAGCTTACATTGTGAAGTCAAGTCAACAGAAATTAATTGACATCCGGTCTGGAGACCGAAATGTTGCAAAAGTGTAGTTGCAAACTATACTGAACGAGGGGATCGAAATGATGCTACAGTGAAGTTGCAAACTACACCGAACCAGGAATTTAAAAAAATCCCTTGAATTAATCCCCATTCCAAGTTCATCCCCAACCCCAATCCCGTGCTGGGTGCGTGAGCCCGCACGTCCCGAAGGCTCCTAAAATCTGCAAGTATTGTATAACGTGGTTTATTCTTTCGTTTCTCTTTCCAGTGATTTCGGGTTCTGACGGTTATCAAAAATTGTAACAACGTAAATAGTTGTCTCTGAATATTTATAGAAAACGGTTGTCTGTTTAGTCACAACACATTTTCTTAAACCTCTAATCTTGCCTGATTCAGGAAAACTGTCTGGAAGTTCTTGGATTTGTTTTAACGATTTATCGAGTTTCTGAATAAAATCGTGCTTTACTTTAGTTGACCATTCTTCTTCAAGATAAACCAGAAGACCATCGAGGTTCTTCATCGCTCTCCTGGAGAGTCTTATTGCTCTTTTCATTAACGATGTTTCCTAATGAATTCCTCGTAATCAACAGTTTCTCCATTTTCAATTTCTTCAATTCCTTTAAGGATTTCTTCCTTTTGGGATTGAGGTAAACTATCCCAAAAGTCGACTTTCTCAGAACTTGTGAATATTCGCTTAATAGAGGAAAGGATGCTAGGATTATCAGTATCTAGTATCATTCTAACGAGTTCCAATTTTTCTGCTTGAATATTCATAGTCTATCTTTTCTGCAAAGTTAAAGAATATTCGATTAAAAGGCAATAATTGCTTTCAACATACCATGTTTTACAACTAGCCACTATATGCCACTCTATTGCGTATATCTCGCCACCTATTGCCAGATATCCGCATTTGGCGAAACCACAGCTTCAATTTTCTTCTTACCATTCAATATCTTCATATCAAAATCATTTAAAAACCCAAACTCTCAAAACCACAAAAGAGCCATCCAGACACCCCATCAGCATCCATCATAGCCCTTTATTTCTTTTGCCGGGCTCTCAGCCTCCCGGTTTCCTCTTAGTAAAATGTGCAGGCAGCCCTTAAAATAATGTTTATGTCCCATAAGGGCTGCGCAAGGGATCATGATGCTGTTGTACCTTTCAGGTTATTGTTGCTGTGTGTGGCCCATCAATCCACAAAAGCCTCTTGAAACAATCCATTCCGGTATTTGCTGTAAAAGAAGAAAAGGGCTCTCGAATATCCAACAGTTTTTTTAATAATTTTCTAAAAATAGCTAGCTGACAACCGGGAGTTCTTCCGAAAACAATCTGAAGGGTCATTCCTACTACATTAACTCATAATTATTGTATTTCAGAATTCATCATTATATTTCATCTTCAATTAATTACAAGCAAAATCCAATCACTGCTCAAATTATTAAAACAAAACCGTTCGGAAAAATTCGATGCGGTTTGGTATGTTTTTGATTATCCAATCTTCAATTTCCGAAGAAAGCCGACCCGGATGTTTTATGATTGTGTAGGTTCCTGCCTTGGTTGTGTTGTTATGTCACATCCCGGACTTCTTATTCTACGCGTCATGGTGTGCCAAATAAAACACAATAGATTCTTAAAATATTTTTAACTATTTGATTAGCAACTTAGTCTTTACAAAAGATGTCTCACATCTGGACGCTAAGGCGCATAGGGTTGACACATATAATGTTATGCGACCCAGGCTAATTAGGGTCTGCTGAAAAAATTTCATTGCAATGAAAATCAATGAGTAAGATTTATAATTCGCAAAACTTGTGCAAGCATTTTAATCGAACAGTCCTAAAAAGCTTGCAGTAGAATTCGGAAAGCAACTTCGGTTTCACGCATTCAATGCTCAGATCTAATTGAAAACTACATTGATTATCAAGAATGTTGCGAATGATTTGCATCTAAAGAACAATTTCTGTAGTTTATTCTTTTTTAAACGCAAAGGGCGCAAAGAAGGCGCGGAGAGCGCAAAGATATTTATCACATATCCAACTTATTAGCATGTGTCAACCCTTTGCGTCTTCTGCGTCTCCTCAGCGGTCTTTGCGGTTTTAATAAAATATCACATATAAGAAAGATTTTCATCGTTGAACGAAATTTAAGAAATTTATTCCTTACTGAGTTTTTCAGCAAGCCCTAATTATTAACAATTCATTTTTATCCCGGCATTTGCCTATTTGCCCGCAAATGGGAATGATCAGGTTTTCAATCATCTGGCATTTACTCATCACAACCTAATTAACACACTTCCAAAGAAACTGTGGTTTTTATTAAAGGTTTGAGTTAGTAAAGCTATGCTTTTACTATAGATCTAATATTTTGAATCTATCGTTGCATTATCTAAAGAATCAATTACCAATACAAAAAGGCACGCAAGTAGCACCTAATGCCTCGTTGTTTATTGCATTAAGTTCCTCAAAAACATTATAAACTCTCAAATCTTCAATACTTTTGATAATGTCGTTCAGACTTGCGTCTGCTGAAAAATTTCCTGCTTTGTTATATTCATTTTTATCCAACGTTACCGGACTGTTTTCAATAATGCTATTATTCAATTTTTGGATCAAGTTTTCAATGGTACGGGTGATTTCATTGGCAACTTTTTCATCTGGGTTATGAATCACAGCATTATCTTCAGCAATCATTGTTCTGATCACTGCTTCAGATTGCTCATCATTAAGCAGTTTCAGCATACCTTGCTGATCCTGATGTAGTTTCTTCTCTTCAAGAAAACTCAGCATTGGTTTGTCTTGTGCTATCAAAGCGCTCTGAAGCACATTGACAGCCAACATATCATAGGCATTTCGAAAATTCTGACTCACCTCACCGTCTTGATGTTCATAAAAGGCTTCCATATCAATCAAATTGTTAACAAGAATTGATTCATAATTTTGAATACGGCCTGCTGCATTTTGAACATTGTTAAGATATTCGATGATTGGTAATTTTTCATCCGAATTCTGATTTTCAAGTGCCTGAAAAGCTGAAAGCAAATCGGCACGTGCAAAATTGAGGTAATCTTTAAATTGCAAAAGTGATGAAATTGTTTGAGGAAAAGCTTGATTGTATGCTTTTTCATCACTTAATAGCTCATACAATTTATTTATGTCAATGGTGTTACGGAGGGATTTATAATATAAAAAAGTAATGTAATCCTTGTATTGAGTCAATCGTAATGTATCTGTGATCAATTCATTACGCAATTTAATATCGTTATCCGTAATCGAGACATTCCTCTTAGAATCAAGTCTGCCTATTGATCCAACAAGATATTCAGATTGCGTATAATTCATATTTATAACAAATCCGATGAGAATACCAACAGCCAACCCAAACAGGGTGTTCAAGCTCAGCAAATTTGAAGTAGTGTTTTTCATGTGTATATAAATTAGTAAGTGATTAACAGTCAATAATTAAAGTTAAGAGAGTAAATTTTCATGTACGTGCTCTGACCAGAATAATTACCGGCTTGGCTACAACAGTGGGTGCTTAACTTTTTTAGGATGTCAATTTCATAAGCGGGATAGCATTTAGCTTGCCCAGTAAAAAAACGACCTTCGATTGATTTATTAACCAGCAGACTCTAATTCTTTGAGCTTTTCCCTGAGGTATATGATTTGTCTTTGCTTGCGCTTTTGGCTATCATCAGCAGGTTGCTTATAGGGTTCAATTTTTAGCAACACAAAATATGCAGCGATCAATATCTTGTGACCCACGGCAAGAAGTGCTTTTTTCTTCCCTCTTCTTGCGCAGATGCTGTAGTATTTCCTTTTCAAAAAACCATCTTTTTTTCTTGTGGCACCCCATGCACATTCAACCAAGGTTACTCTCAAATGTTGGTTTCCTTTGATAGTTTTAGAACTTTTTTTTTACCAGCGCTCTCATTATTGCCAGGGCTCATTCCTCCCAAACTACTTAAGTGATGCTCGTTTGGAAAACGGCTCATATCCGTTCCAATCTCACTTATAATGGCTATGGCGCTGTCTCTTCCAACTCCATCAATGGTTGTCAACAAATCGACTTCAACTTTGTACTTCTCAGCCATCAGGTCTATCTGTTTTTCGATTTCTTCAACAAGCTGCTCTTTTTTTTCAATGCTGTGTTGAATGGTTTGCAACATAAACCTGTGATGATCCCGAAGGTTGCCTTCAAGGGCTTTGAGAATCTCGGCTTTGTCTGCCTTGGTCTTTCCATGTACAAGTTTGGTAAGGACAACCGGGTCTCTTTCTCCTGATATCAATGCTTTGATTACTTGCTTGCCACTTACACTATCAGCTTTCATTACTGTGGATAGTTTTATGTTCGCATCTTCAAGTATTCTGTACAACCGATTGCTTTCACTACTGATTTGCTGAACCTGCTTTCTCTTGTAACGCACTAGATCACGTAAGTCCCTTATCTCCACAGGTGGAATAAAACTGCCTTTGAGTAATCCGCCCAAGAGCAATTTACTCAACCAAGCGCTGTCTTTCTTATCCGTCTTGTGGCCGGGAATGTTTTTCACATGGCGCGCATTGACCAGAATTACCTCGAAAAATTCTTCCAGTATATTGTATACCGGTTTCCAATAAACTCCGGTGCTCTCCATCGCTATATGCGTAACTCCTTTTTGTTTGCACCAATCTCTTAACTCTTTCAAAGAACTTGTGTAGGCTTCGAACGTCCGTGTCTCGTATCTTTGATCACTGTTACGGATGGTCGCTACTATTACCGCCTGATGTACATCTATGCCGCAGCCTACCTCGACAATTTGCGGAAAACTTACCTTTTGTGATTCCATAGTGAAAACTTTTGATTTCACCTTCAAAGGTCGCAACTATATTCATTCACAGTGGGTATGATTTTGTTCTTATGGATATTTCATAATAAGTTGAAATTAGTACTGTTGAATTTAAATTGTTTCAATTTGCTAAATTACCAACAAAACCCAAAAGTTGGATTTTCTGCTCTTTTTATTTATCTAAGTTGAAATATGATTTCAATTCTTCGATATACTGAAGTTTTTTTCTGAAAAAATACGTTGTTAGAGTTCACTCGTTGCATCTTCATATCCTTTCAATTTATTTGTAAAATGTCTTCGATTGTGTTTATTCTTTAAATTTGATGTCAATCTTTTCATTGATACCTATAAATGAAGGCATGGTTTAAATCATTCTTTTACAAACAAACAACTTCAAGACAATGAAATCACTGAAGCAAAATAGCATCAAAATACCTGATCCACTGATTCTTGCATTATTATTAACCTTGTTAACTATGATGCTTGCATTCAGTCTGGGTTCAAATTCCGCTCCAGGCCTGGAAGGTGTTACTGATGTGATCATTTGGTGGAATCAGGGTATTTGGGACCTTTTAAGTTTTACCATGCAAATGGTTCTGATCCTTTTACTTGGGTACATGCTTGCCCTCTCAACAGTGTTCGGAAGGTTATCGACAGCCTTGACTTCACTGGCAAAAAATCCATTAGCGGCAGCGATAACAGTAAGTGTTACTGCTGTCATATTGGGTCTGCTCAATTGGGGTTTGGCACTTGTTTTTGGAGCTGTATTTGTGAGAAAGATTGCTATTCAGGCTGTTAAGAATGGAAATACCATCAATTACCCTTTACTGGGTGCTGCAGCTTACACCAGCATGATGGTCTGGCATGGAGGGCTTTCGGGTTCAGCTCCCTTGTCAATGGCTTCTTCTGCGCATTTTCTGATTGAAAAAACCGGTATCATTGGCTTAAGCGAAACCATCTTCTCACCCATGAACCTTTTGACAACTCTCTCGCTGCTGATTATTCTGCCTCTTGCTACCTGGTTTCTGGCCCGCAATTCGATAAACAGCATCCCTGCTTTGAATCTCGATCAAAATGAACTGAGCCAAGAAAAGGATTCACAGCAAACTTACTCGCGAGTGACACTCTTGAGTTTCTTTGGGTTTTTGCTTCTTGCTGGTTATATCCTTCGCATAATTATTAGTGACAAAACCTCCAACTTCGGGCTTAATGAGATCAATATCATACTTTTAGCTCTTGTGCTGATTTTCCATCCAAGCGTAAAACAGTTATCTGAAGCTGCGCAAACAGCCGCTTCAAGTACAGTGGGCATTATGCTTCAATTTCCAATTTATGCAGGTATCATGGGACTGATGAATCATTCAGGGCTGCTCAGCGTAATGACACAGTGGTTCATTAATATCTCTACGCCTGAAACTTTTTCGGTTTATGCATTCTTTAGTGCTTCGCTCGTCAACCTTTTCGTGCCAAGTGGTGGCGGTCAATGGGCGGTGCAAGGTCCAATGATCATCGATTCAGCACTAGCACTTGGCGTTCCCCCTCCAAAAGCGGTGATGGCGCTGGCTTATGGCGATCAACTCACAAATATGCTTCAACCTTTTTGGGCACTGCCACTGCTTGCTATCACAGGTCTGAAAGCCGGTCAAATTCTTAAATACGCTGTTATTTACATGCTGATCGGATTTGCTGTTTTTACTTTTTTTCTTGCAATTATGTAAATATTTGTGCTGAATGTTTTTTCTTTCTGAAAGATTTTGTCAAGTTTAAACATCCAAATTCAGCAAACTGAAAAACAGAAACAGCTTTCAATAAAAAAAATTATTTTTGCTGTTATTCTATTGGAGAAAAGTGTGGTTTCCTGATTGTGGTCTCAGTTGATTATGAATCTTACGTTTTCGTCAACTACCTTTTGATCTGACATTTAATCGATTTTTAATGCTGATAATTTAAACTGAAAACAGAACATAGGAATGCATAATCAACGATTTGTTGATAAGGTCGTTTGGATCACTGGTGCTTCATCCGGTATTGGCGAAGCATGCGCACTTGACTTTGCCAAAGAGGGCGCATCGCTTATTCTTACCGGACGGTCTGTCGAAGCGCTAAATCTGGTTAGTTCAAAGTGCGCAGTTTTTGGTACTAAACGCTTTGTATTGCCTTATGATCTTTCCGATCTGGAGCACATAAACCTGTTAGTTGAAAAAGCTCTTGCCTGTTTTGGGCCAATCGATGTTCTTTTTAATAATGCCGGTGTAAGTCAAAGGGCATTGGCTGGTGAGTCTTTATTGTCAGTCGACAAAAAAATAATGGACATAAACTTTTTCTCAGCAGCACACATCTCGAAGCTGGTCCTGCCTTCAATGATTGCTAACGGAGGCGGTACAATTGCTGTAACTACAAGTATCACCGGCAAGTTTGGCTTTCCTTTACGATCAGCTTATAGCGCATCAAAACATGCTCAATATGGCTTCTTTGAGTCGTTGCATGCTGAATATTACGCAAAAAACATCCGCGTTGTGTTCGTTTGTCCGGGCAGGGTAAAGACAAATATCTCTATCAATGCTTTGTCACAAAATGGTGATCAGTACGGTCAAATGGATGACGGACAGGCTGGTGGCATTAGTACTGAGAAAGCAGCAAAAAAAATTGTTTCGGCTATCTACTATCGAAAACCTGAAGTGTTGGTGGGTGGAAAAGAGCTGTTAATGGTTTATATCAAGCGCTTTTTTCCGGGGTTATTACGCAAAATCATTCGAAAAATAAAGCATACATAATATTTATGGATAACTACATCATAAGCGGAGTGCAACAGATTGGCATCGGCGTTGAAAATCTGAAAGAAAGCTGGAATTATTACATTGATGCCTTTCAGATGGATGTGCGCGTTTTGGAGGATGATACTGTTGCCGAACTTATGCTACCTTACACTGGTAATCAACCTCAGAAACGTCATGCCGCAATCGCCATCAATATGCAGGGAGGTGGAGGTTTTGAGATTTGGCAATATTCACAGCGCAAACCACAACAGATTGGTTTTGAGATACAGTTTGGTGATATTGGTATTTTTGCCGCAAAGATCAAAAGTCGTGATGTAAGAAAAACATACGAGCTTTTTTCTAAAAACCCTGATGTTAAGATTGTGGGAGAACTGATGGAATCCATCGACAAGAAGTTGACATTTTTTGTAAAAGATCCATTTGGCAACTTCTTTCAGGTGGTTAACGACGAAAGCATCTTTGTGGATGAACACCGCACAAGTGGTGGAGCAGCAGGTGCAATCATTGGCGTTAGCGACATCGAAAAGGCATTGCCTGTTTATCGTGATATCCTTGGTCACGATAAAATTCTTGCCGATACAACAGGGATTTTCGACGATCTAAAAGTATTACCATCAGGTGATCAGAACTTTAGAAGGGTGTTGCTGACACATTCCAAAGCACGCAAAGGGAAGTTCAGTAAGTTGTTTGGCAATTCGTATATCGAGTTGGTGCAGGCCCTCGACCGTAAACCAAACAAAATATATGAAGGCCGTTTTTGGGGCGACCCCGGTTTCATTCACCTTTGCTTCGATGTGGGCAATATGGAAGGACTTAAAAACAGTTGTGCAGCGAAAGGTTTTCCATTTACTGTTGATTCATCGGTAAAACACAATGCTGTAAACTCCTTTGATATGGGTGAAGCTGCAGGTCATTTCTCTTATATCGAGGATCCGGATGGTAACCTGATCGAATTTGTTGAGACGCATAAAATTCCGCTAATCAAAAAGTTGGGTATCAGTCTCAACCTGCGGAAAGGCAATATCGAGAAACCACTGCCTACATGGATGCTGAAGTTTTTAAAAATGGGCAGGGTAAAAGCAGGAAAGCTATAGATAACTTCTCTCCTATTCCATTAAACTATGATCTTCAGTTAATTAATGAAAGAGCATAGACTTTACACAGAAGCTGATGAAATATCTTTCTTAAGGTCATAATTTAAGCTTTTGTAAACCCTTTGCGTCCTTTGCGTCTTCTCGGCGCTCTTTGCGGTTAAAGACTTTAGGCATTGATTACCAATATTTTAAAAGGTATATCCTACATTGTATACTTTTGGAAACAATTCATTTTAATCTTCACGCTTTCTAATTGTCAGTAAAGTGAAATTAAGGCGCAAGCTTCGGGATGTTTTTCAGCAGTCACTAATTAATGTCTGTCCATAATGTCTGGTGCTTGAGCTTTAAAGTTTGACGGCGAGGCATGTACGGAATGAATGTCAGGAGTCCCGAATAAGTCGGGATGACTGACATGAATGACGTATATAACGAAGCCATCGGACTTTAAAGACAAGCACTAATTAATGCTGTGATTGTTCATAAGCTTTAATTATGGCTTTGGCAGCCTCAGCATTTTCTTTTGAAATAATCACCCGAACACCGCCTGAGGGTGCCCAAATAGCATTCCTTGATCCTATCAACTCGTCTTTTAAAAATGCAGGGATGTTTTCATTCTCCAAAAGATTTACCACCATCTGCGATTGAAATAACGTGCCTTCATAAACCTCAACGAATGAAATTTCGTCTTTCATTTTATTTCTGTTTTTGTTTCATAAGCGCAAAGTTAAGGTTTTGAAAATGAATTCACTTCCCTCCTATTTTTTTTAATGAAATTCAATGGTCATTTAGTTTTATGGAAGATTCTGATAATATACTGTGGAGGAATTTGTAGTGCTTTGTTTAATGCGGACCAACACATGGCGCAGTTTTAATTAAACCGCTTATTTATTTGGTTATCAATTATTTTCCTTCAAAAAAATTTTAAATTTTATAATGTTCACTTATAATCAAACCATTAGAGGTAAGATATCTTTAAAGCGACAAGAGATTGAGCGACCCGTTCAACGACTTCCACTGCTTGCCATAGCGCTTGATAGTATTTACTCGCCAGATAAAGTTCACTTTTTTCAGTTGGCTCTACCCAAGAAACGATGCCCCTTTACTTTAAGATTGAACCTATTCTTATTTAATTTCCAGATTAAGCTGTCTGCCTTCTTTCAACGCTTTTTTATCTAATCCTGTACCTAAACCGAGGCCAATTACCATACCTAAGGGCATTCCAACACCAAGAAAAGACATGTTCCCAACCGAACTTCCTATAGCAGCGCCCAATGGAATACCAAAAGCTGCCATTCCAACTACTATCCACATGTTGCGGTAATAGTTGATGGGAACAAGTTTCAACTTTTTTTCAAGAAGTGTAATGGTTTGTGTTTGCTTCTTACGGAGTAGTCGTCTCAGCACTTTTCCATTGTCTGAAAGGGAGTTCAGCTCGTCAATATCTTTGTTAATCAAAGCAATGATGGTTTCTGGCAGCTCCCTTATTCTCAATTCGCTCAGCAGTTTTTCATATTGGAGATAAGCATTGTTAAGTTTGATATTTTCGCCAATCTCGTGGCGTTTAGATAATTCGTTGATCTTCATAAACAAAAATTTAGGTCTTTATGTCTTTCTTATAATTTATGATTCCGAAGAACAAAGTTCCCGATTATTTTTGATAATTTGCTTTGTTTTAAACAGAAACTATTCATTTTTCAGGAGATTATACCAAATGCTTCTAAAAGTAATTGTACCAAATCGGTAATAAACCCTTATAAACATATGCCTTTGTGCTTTATAAACAGTGTTGTTCGGTAAAATAATGAGATTCTTCGCTAACGCTCAGAATGACTTTAAATTACGTAGGTTTTTTAATGAGGGCGCTTGATCCACCAAAGGCGGACATAGTCTTTGGTACTTTCTTCCATCAAGGAAAAGTACAAGAAATGAAAAGTTTGAAAAATTCCCATTCCTCAGCCGCTAAGCTTTTGCTCCTTGAAAGAAAAATTATACTTTTACTCCAACAAAACATCTTTTCATCTCACATGACAAATCAGTCGTTTAGCCACATCTCGCATAATTATTGTTGCTCCACCCTCACCTAAGCCAGCAACTACTATCCTTTTGGGATGGCTTTTACGGTGTGGAGATCAGCAACATCAAAAACGGAAATGCATTGGAAGCCGTGCGTTTTGACCCACGGGAAATAAAAGAAAGAAAATCCTACACAAACAGTAACTCAAGCTGATGGCCATGCTTTCTTGAAACAACACCTGGTCAGTTTGCTTTTTATAAAAACTATTTCGTATTTTTGCTTTTTATAAAAACTACTCATGGAACATTTAAAAGAGAAATCCGAACGGAAAGCCAAACTCGTTCAGGATAAAAAACAACGCTATTTGTACGGACAAATCGACTGGACACAGCGGCTTATCATCGTTCTTGGATATCGAGGAACAGGCAAAACCACAATGATGCTACAGTATCTTTCATCGGCAGAAGAAAAAGGCATTTACCTGAGCCTCGACGACTTCTTTTTTGAAACTCATGGCCTGGTGGAAACAATTGAAAAATTCTATGAATCGGGATATCGGCTCTTTCTGCTCGACGAAGTTCATCGATATCTGCTGTGGTCTAAGAGCCTGAAACAGCTCTACGATGACTACGCTGACATTCAATTGGTCGCGACCGGTTCATCCATCATGGATGTTTCAAAAGGCAATGCTGATTTGTCACGCAGAGCATCAGTTTACATACTGCAGGGCTTTTCGTTCAGAGAATACCTTAGTTTTCATAGAAATGTTACCCTACCGGTGCTGAAACTTGACGAGATACTAAGCAATCATCATCACATCGCCCCTGAATTATTGGATTCCTTTCGATATCCTTCAGATTTTCAAAACTATTTGAAGCAGGGTTATTACCCATTTTTTCTGGAGGCAAAAAGTACGTATTTTCAAAAACTACAGGAAACCATACGACTTGTCATAGAAATGGATATCGCGCCTTATGAAGAACTGCAGCATTCCACCACCAGGACGATGAAAAAACTACTTGTTGTGTTGAGTGAATCAGTTCCTTTTACACCCAATATCAATAAGCTTGCAGAAAGACTTGAAACACCACGCAACACCATTCTAAGACTGCTTGATTATCTGCATCAGGCACAGATACTTCAATTATTGCGGGCTAATACCAAAGGTGTGAGTTATCTGCAAAAACCTGAGAAAATTTATTTGAACAATACCAATTTTGCTTATTTGTTTTCGCCAGATATGGCCAACATTGGCAATGTGCGCGAAACGTTTTTTCTAAATCAGCTGAGTGCCACCCATGCCGTTTCATCTCCCAAGTTTGGTGATTTTATGGTTGACGACACCTATGTGTTTGAAATTGGCGGTGCATCCAAAACAAATGGACAAATCGCCGGACTGCCCAATGCTTTTTTAGCCCTTGATATTGAGGGAGGAAACAATAACCGCATCCCATTGTGGTTGTTTGGACTGCTTTATTGATCGCCTAAAATATCCAAAAGGAGAAGGAAACCGTTTGATCGTGTTTTACACAACTGGCAGCCCCTGAACCTTAGGGCATAAAGTCTGAAATATTGCACGTATTTACACAATCAAGTGTTTACGAAAATCGAAAGTTTTATCCTGGTGCTTGCTGAATAACATTTAAATTTTAATCTATTAATCCATTAAACTCGGTTCATCTTCCTTTAGGTGGAGGCATTTCATTCTAAAAACATCGAAAAGACTGCACGTGTCAAAAAAAAAATCCATTTACAACCAACTTTAAAACCATGAATGGATGATTGGTGGAAATCCATAAACCCAATAGTAATTATGAACCCAATTCATCAATGATTGCGGATAGATTCATTATTTTCTTTAACCCCAAAGAACCTAAGGAGGGCCTGAAGAACCATCGCCAAAAGCGAGGCTAACGCAAAGTTATTTATTTTATTTACAGATTATTAGCTTGTGTAAACCCTTTGCGTCCTCTGCGTCTCCTCAGCGGCCTTTGCGGTTTCAATTTTAATTCGCTCTTGAGCTGGATTCAAATTTTTAAAGAAAATGATGTGGATTTGGCATACACGAGTTTTTCATCAGATCTCATTTAGCAGCAGAAGCTTCTTTTCTATTTGACATATCCCTCAAACAATCTTACTTTTACACTTCATTTCTTAGGTATTCATTTTGCAGACCAAATCACTCAAAAAACTCCAGTAATCTTGTTGTTTTCGTTCATTATTTTTTTCATAAAAACAAAACGTTCATTAAAAATCAACTGATTATGAAAAAGTTACCCTTCACCTTGCTCCTACTTTGGTTTAGTATGGGAGTCCTTTTGTCGCAGCCGCTGATTGTAAACCACAACAACACGCATATTTCTGATATTCCACAAACAGCCATCGAGACAGCAAAATCGGCGTTGCATATCGCTTACGGACACACCTCACACGGAAGTCAGCTTACCGAAGGAATGGATGGCTTGGTGGGTTTCATGAATGCAAATGGTTATCCAACAAATCTTTATGCATGGTCGAATGGAGGCTCTAATGGCTCTTTGGATTTGCATGACTATGCTATGAGTGGCGATGTGGGCTATTATCCCGAATGGGTAAACAACACCCGCGCTTATCTGGGACTTCCCAATGCTATTAATGGGAGAGGCACGGGAGACAATGCTGATGTGAATGTGATCATTTGGTCGTGGTGTGGTCAGGTAGAAGAAAAATTTGTTTCAGGAACATTATTCAGCGAATACCTCAATCCAATGACAGAACTGGAGTCGGACTATTTTGGGATACAATTTGTTTATATGACCGGCCACCTCGATCATTGGGATGATGCGAATAACAAGGCTGCTAATCAGGTTATCAGGGATTTTTGTCAGGCCAACAACAAGGTGTTGTACGATTTTGCCGATATCGAAAGTTATGATCCCGACGGCACTTATTTCCAATATGCAAGCGACGATTGCAGCTATTACAACTCTTCCGGTACCCTTCTTGGAAACTGGGCTACTGAATGGCAGGACGCACATACAGAGGGTGTTGATTGGTATCAGTGCGGCGCTGCTCACACCTTTCCACTCAATTCTAACCAGAAAGCCTACGCCGCATGGTGGCTTTGGGCGAGCCTTGCCGGTTGGGATCAAAACCTTTCGGCAATTCATACTAATGAAAGCCAAAATAGTATTTCTGTTTTTCCGAACCCCTGCTCCGACCGTCTTTCGATCAGCTCTGCAACAGGGAAATCGTTACAGATGGTTAAGCTTTTTAATAGTATGGGACAACTCTGCGTTCTTAAGAACAGAATTTCAGCTCCAACCACTGAGCTTTCTCTTACTAAGCTTGACAAAGGGTTTTATTTTGTGAGATTTAGCATTGAAAACCAAACATATATCGAAAAAATTGTTTTGAGGTAGGCAGCATGGAATATCGCCGCATTAAAGAAAGGGTCCTATGTTAGTCTGAAGTGGTAAACATTTCACTATTCTTGTTTGTCAACCAAACGAGAATTCATTTTTGGCAGCTGGTTCAAAAGTTATGTCACAAAGTTGAACGAAGAATCACTGAGTTGCACAAAGCGATAGTGTGTCCAGATAACCATCTTTTCTTTGTGAACCTTAGAGTCTTCTTGTTGGCACTCTGTGCAATAGCTCTACCAAAAAGTTGCACGAAGAATCTCAATATTTAACCGGATAACAGTGTTTTAGAATACACCATCCGTAAACATCTTAGTCTATAAACAAGTTTCGGTACTGTAAGGGAGTGTGTCCAGTTACTGCCTTAAAAGTTTTATTGAAGTATGAGATATTTCCAAAGCCGCAATCATAACAAATGGCATTAACCGATTTTTCAGAATTTCGAAGCAATTGACATGCTTGATTGATTCTGAACTCGGTAACAACCTCAACCAGTGTCTTTCGCGTTATACTTTTGAAATGCCGACAAAAAGCTGTAGGAGTCAGATTCGCAACTGCAGCCACAGATTTAAGACTAACTTCCTGTTGATAGTGCTCAATGAGGTAACTGAAAACCTTTTGAAACCGCTTCGTTTCAACTGTTGATGCTGAAAATCCTGATAGTTGCTGATCGATGGGTTCAGTTTCTTTGGAATTGGCTATTAAATCAAGAATTTCGATAAAGCGCAAAAGCCTGTGAAATCTATCTGCTGAAGCACATTGATTTATTTTGGAGATTATTTCCGATTTCGTGTCTCCTTTAATTACAATACCGGTATGCGACTTTTTAAGTAAGTTTTGAATTTTGTTTAGCTCAGGAAGTCCCAAAAATACCTCTCCTGCAAAATCAGGATGAAACTGTATAACAATAGCCTGGGCTTGTTCGGGTGATGCTTTGCTTATGCTTTGCCAACAATGCGGAATATTAGAGCCAACCAAAACCAAATCGTCGGGTTCATAATCTGAAACATTGCCACCCACAAAGCGCTTTCCTGAGCTTTTTCTGATCCAGGTAAGCTCCATTTCAGGATGAAAATGATAGGGTCCATCAAAACAAGGCATGTCAAGATCTATTAACGATATGGAGCTTTCGATTCCTGGTGTAATTTGTTCAAAAACTGTCTTCATTTTGCTTTTATTATCAATAGTGTCAGGCTTAATTAAGATGCATCATTTATGTTGGGATTTCTCACTTCGTTCGAAATGACAATCAGCGGTTTATAACTAAAGGAGGGGGCTTGTTGGCGGCTTCGCCGCCAACAAGCCCCCTCCTAAAAATATATAAGTCATCGTCATTCTGAGCGTTAGCGAAGAATCTCATCATTTACCGGACAACGGTGTTTTATTATCAATTTTACCTAATATTATTTACTATCAATGGTAAAATTACACAAATTCATGTTAATTCGGACAAATAAAAACTTCTTTAAATTGAGGTAATTTGTCGAAGAATTAATTTTATAACAATGCGAACTTCACTTCTGATTTTATTTATAGCATTTACATCCGTTTTAAGCGCTCAAAACAATATTCAGTACGTCAATGTTTTCATCGGAACTGATGGAACAGGGCATACATTTCCCGGCCCATCCATGCCTTTCGGGATGGTTCAGCCTGGACCTGATAATGCTGATCAGGGCTGGAGCCACACAAGCGGATATCAGTATCACGACAGCATCATTCTGGGTTTCTCGCAAACGCGATTTAATGGAACCGGCATCAATGAAATGGGCGATGTGCTCTTACTCCCATTTACCAATAACCCAAATGAAAGTCTGAAGAACCGCTACTTCAAAGCATCGGAAAAGGCCAGCGTTGGTTACTATTCTCTCATAAAAAAAGACAGCGTTAAAGTAGAGTTAAGCTGTACCGAACGCGTTGCAATTCACCGTTATACGTTCCCTTCACATGAAGCTTATATCTTGGCCAATTTTCAGCATGGACTGCGTTTCCTGACGGATAGCCTCGTTTTGAATTCGGAGGTTAAAATTGAAGATCACCAAACGATTTTGGGATACTGCCACACAAAAAACTGGGTGGAGCGCAACTATTTTTTTGTCGTGAAATTCGACAAGCCTTTTATGTATGCCGAAGAACTTCCAAAAGCCAGAAAAGAGAATGCTCCGAAATACCGTCTTCGCTTTCATACAGGGGAATCAAACGTAGTTCTTGTTAAAATAGCCTTATCCACCGTCAGTGTGGAAGGAGCAAAACTCAATCTGCAGGAAGAAATGCCCGACTGGGATTTTGACAGCGTAAAGCAAAACGCTGAAAAGGTTTGGAGCGACTACCTTGGCCGTGTGGATATTGAAGCCGATGCCAATCAAAAAGAAATCTTTTACACCTCTCTTTATCGTTTGTTTTTACAGCCATCGAACATTGCAGATGTGGATGGAAAATACCGTGGTGCAGATGACAAAACGGCGATGGCACCTAATAAGGAATATTACTCAACGCTTTCAATATGGGATATTTACAGAGGTGCATTTCCCTTACTTCAGATCGTTGCACCTGAAAAAATCAACGGCATTATCAACTCCATGTTACTGCATCACAAAGCGGCCGGTTTTCTGCCCATTTGGACTGCCTGGGGACAGGATAATTATTGTATGATTGGAAACCATGCCATCCCGATGATACTTTCGGCTTACACCAATGGTTTTAAGGGTTTTGACAAACAAGAAGCATTGCAGGCAATGGTAGAAACTTCAACCCTTAACCATATCAATTCGGATTGGACACTCTACAATCAATATGGTTATTACCCCTTTGATAAGCTTGATAATGAAGCCGTTTCACGAACATTGGAAAGTGGTTATGACGATTGGTGCGTGGCTCAATTTGCTAAAAACCTGAATGATACTGCTGTTAATACTGTTTTTACAAAAAGAGCAGCTTATTATAAAAACCTGTTTGATAACGAAACAAAACTATTCAGAGGTAAAGATACCTCAGGCAACTGGCGTTCACCTTTCGACCCATTAAAAGCAACATCTCCAATGAATAATCCGGGCGATTATACAGAAGCCAATGCGTGGCAATATTTCTGGACACCTGCGCAGTACGATATTGAAGGAATGATTGATTTGTTGGGAAGCAGAAGCAATTTTACCAATCATTTGAATACTTTTTTTAATACCAAATCATTAAATCCCAATAAATTTTTAGGACAAGAAGCCATGATTGGGCAATATGCGCATGGCAACGAGCCCAGTCATCATATTCTGTATTTATATGCATACTCCAATGAACCTCAAATCGGACAGAAATATATTCATAAAGTGATTCATGAGTACCATAACAATACCCCCAATGGAATGATCGGCAATGACGATTGTGGACAGATGAGTGCTTGGTATATCTTGTCGAGTCTGGGATTTTATCCGGTAAACCCGGCATGCGGGGAATTTGTGTTTGGTTCTCCACAACTGAAAAAAGCTACAATTCACCTGGCAGGTGGCAAAGAATTCATCATCGAAGCAAAAAAACTATCAGCTGAAAAGCTGTTTACCGAAAACATCTTCCTGAACTGGAAACTCACATCTTTGCCATTTGTTCGCTATTGGGAAATTATGGCAGGTGGAAACTTAACTTTTGAAATGACAAATAATTAATATAATGAAACAGTTTATATCCATTTACCTGATTTTTATTTCACTATCAGCAACCGCACAAAATAATCCCATGCCTGAAAAATATCAACGTCTGCCTTTTGGAAGTGTCAAACCATCGGGATGGCTAAAAGCACAAATGCAAAACGACATGGCTGGGTTTGTCGGAAACCTTGATCAACTTATTCCCGATCTTATGAACGACCCCATCTATAGCTCGGAAAGGTTGCACAAGCAAAGCAAAGCGAAAGATCTGGGTAACCTTAAATCAGGCGATGCCGAAGGTGATGAGCAATACAAATGGTGGAACTCCGAAACCCAGTCGAACTGGTGGGACGGGTATATCAGGTATGCCTTTCTGCTTGATGATCAGCAGGCCATTGAAAAAGTGAAAAACTATATGCATCGGATGATGGCAACGCAGGACGAAGATGGATACCTTGGGATTTACGACAAGGAATTGCGCTACAAATTCACCGGCGAAAATGGCGAATTGTGGTCAAAAGCTACCTTATATCGGGGATTGCTGGCATATTACGAATACACTCAGGATGAAAAAGTCTGGAATGCGCTTATTAGAGCGGTTGACGATGTGATGCAAAATTACCCCATCAATGAATCGCAGCCATTTTTTGCGGGCAAAGATTTTTCGGGCGGTGTGGCTCATGGTTTAACATTTACCGATGTTTTGGACCAGATGTATCAATTGACCGGCGATCAAAAATACAGGGATTATGCTGCTTTTTTATACCTGAATTTCTCCAAAAACTTTTCTTCCGAAAAAGATGCCCAGCTCCATAATATCCTCGACCCTAACTTTAAACTCCAATCGCACGCAGTGCATACCTACGAGCATCTGCGTCCACTTATTTTAGCTGCGTATGCCTCGGGCAGTCCTGAGTTGAATAAAGCTTTACAAATTTACCTTCAACGGATCAAAACTTGCACCACTCCTACCGGCGGTGCTATTGGTGATGAATGGATTGCCGGACGACATGCAGATGCCACTAACACCGGTTATGAATACTGCTCGTTGCACGAACTCTTGGATAGTTATGCTGTATTTTTTCAGAAAAGTGGCGACCTAAAGGCTGCTGAGGAGATAGAAACAATTTTCTACAATGCTGCTCAGGGAAGCAGAAACCCTGATCATTCGTGTATTGCCTATTTGAAAACTGACAACTCGTTTGAAATGACCGGCACCCGAAATGGTGAAGCAGAACCCGACCGGAAACAAACACGTTATAAATATTCGCCTGTACACCAGGATGTGGCTGTTTGCTGTGTTCCAAATGCAGGCCGTATTTCGCCCTATTTTCTGCAGAGCTGTTGGTTGAAAGAAGGTGAAAATATACTGTTGGCAACGACTTTAGGTCCTAATATCCTCGAAACTACCGTTCAAGATATTCCTATTAAAATTGAAGTAATTACGGAATATCCCTATCAGCATCATTTCATTTTTCGGATAAAAACCGGAAAAGCCGTTTCATTTCTTTTAAAGATCAGAAAACCTGAATGGACAACAGCCATACAAACCAATGAAAAATACCGGATTGAAGATGGATTTCTGGTTTTTGAGCGTGAATTCGCGGAAGATGATCAGATAGAACTGGAATTTAAGGCTGAAATCAAGGTAAAAGAGGATTTGAATCATGAAAAATACTTCAGCTACGGTGCGTTGATTTATGCAAAACCCATCGAAGCAACCAAACATACAGGAATGGTTTATGCTCCCGGATTCATCGACCTTACCTATTCTCCAACTGATACAAGCAGGTATGAGTTTATTTCAGCACATCATGCCACATTTCAGGATGGAAAACTAAGGGTCAACCTGAAAAACAAAAACACCCAAAAAACAGAACCTAACGAGCTCATTCCCTTAGGAAAAACCATTTTGAGACAAGTGTCCTTCAGATAATGGTGCGTTTTCATTAAACGAAGTAAATGGGTGAAGGGAAGTATTGAGCTATGTGAAAAATTGGACTCCGGCTATTTGGCTGATATATAGGGTCAGACAGAAAAAGATGTGAGAAAATGTTAGAACATAATCCTTAATAAGGATTTGTTTTCTTGGAGGAAAAGAGAAAGTAATTAGCACGAAAACAAGCAGGCAGTATGGCCGGTTTAACAAGAAAAGTGTATTTTTTTATTTGTCCATTTTAGCAACTAATGTGATATGGTACGGAGGTAGCATTTTGGCAAATTGCAGGTTCGTTTTTGTTGTTGGTATTGACATTTTATTTTTTACGAAAACTTGCTGCCAAGATTTTTAGAGTATCAATACTAATTACAGGCAAAGAACCTACATTTAGCGAAGTGTATAAACTATCGAAACGATCATAAAAAGAACTAAATGTTAAAAAGTTAAGATTTGAGGTTTTGTTTTTAAGACAAAAATTTTCTCAAAAGCAGAATAATTTCTTCTCCAAAAAGCACTTATTTCGCAAAAAGATAATGCAAGCCAAAGTAGAAATGACGCGGCAAACCCGGGTAATAATAGCGGGCTTCACTATTTCCAAATGATACGGCATTTACAACCAACATGGAAGCATAACGGGTGTCATTCAGGTTGTTGACCCCCAAATAAATGCGAAAGACACCACCTTTGTGCAGCGCTAATAGCGCAGATACTTTTACATCTGTAATAAAATATCCAGGATTGCGCAATGAATTTGAATCGTTGAGGTATTGAGCACCAAAATATTGAAAATTAACAAATCCTTCCAGCAAAGGTATTGGATTCCAGGTTAATTGCAGTTGTACCGTTTGCTCAGGTATTCCGGGTAAATCATTGCTACTATAATCATTGCCGCTATCAATGAAATTGATAAAACGATTCCTCGAAAAAGTTCCGCTTATCACAGATGCCAACTTCCCTGGAAATCGCTGTTTGTTCAGCAAAACACTTTTCTGAAGAATTTCTATTCCCATATGCCGCGTTTCACCTGCATTGGCACCGATGAAGATATCTTCAGTCAAACGTTTGGTTAACAATAAATTATCGAGTTCAATCCAATAGAGAGCTCCTTCAAACTCGAACCTCTTTTCCAAGAAGTTCAGACGTGTCCCCAATTCATATTGAAATCCCTTTTCTGGTTTAATATCAGGATTGACATCACCGGCCGGCAGCAATGTTTCTTCTGGGGAAGGCTGAGAAAACCCATGTCCTGCCGATGCAAAAAATGCCAGATGCCTACTGGGAGCATAATTGATTCCAATACGAGGAGAAAAGATCAGAGGAAACCTACGCTCGCCGGATTGATCTCCGTTTGCATCGAAAAGATCCGTCAAACGGTAAGTGATATAATTTGCTGCAGCAGCTACCGAAATGCTGAGCTGCTTTACCGGCCTATAGTTGCTTATTGCAAAAACATTGATCAGTTGGCGGTTTTCACGGTTTTCGTTCACCTTAACTCCATCTTTATCGAGTCTCCATTGGTACTGTTCGTTGATAATCTCAGTACCTGCAACAACATCGATAGGATTGAAACTAAACGTCACCTTTTCTCGAATTCCAAACGATAGCACATTGTCAGTGAGGTTATTAAACGGACGTTTTTCAAAACCATCGTACCATTTCCCAAAAACAGTAAAGCTGTTTTGGGTTCGGTTTTCAAATTTTGTAACAATATTTACGCCTGTCAAAACTTTGTTGTACTTTTTGAACCCACGCACCGTTAGCCATGAGGGGGCAGCAGACTGTGGACTGTTTTCGAACTGAGTTTTACCCAAAGAACTCGGGATTCCTGCATCGGCATTTACAAACATCAACAGCGGATTGACTTCCCACACATTATTTTTCCATCTACCGCTCGTTAAAAAGGATGTTCGCTTTGTGTGATTGTTCTCGCGATATCCTTCCGACTGCAGATGACCAAGTCCTGCCCAGAAAGTCGCTTTTTTTGTGTGGATGGTCCCTGAAAAGTGTGTGTTCCAGGTATTCAAATTACTATAATTGGAGCTGACGGCAAATTCATTTCCCGGTTTCACAGGAGTGAATAAATGAACACTACCTCCCAACCCTGAACCATAAATTGCTGAAGCAGGCCCTTTTATCACCTCAAGCCGGCCAATGCTTTGAATATCGATATCTTCGGGTGAAGAAACGCCATCGGCAGAAGTAAGGGGAATATCGTCGAGATAAGATCGGATGCGATTGGTGTTGTAAGGAGTGCGGCTGCCCATCCCGCGGATTACGATTCGGTTCGTTGCATACGTGCCACTTTGCATGTTAATACCCGGAAGGGAATTGAGTGCATTGGACAGGTTTGTGCCATCAGAAAGATGTATTCCTTTGGGTGTCAACAACGAAATACTTCCGGAAACAGTGTGAAAATCGGTTGAAAACTGGTAAGCTTTAATCTTCACCTCATCGAGTAAAATTACTGAATCAGCATCCCTCCTGGCGTCTGAAGCCTTGCCGATTTCCTGCGCATTTCCTTTTAATGCGATTAAAATATATAGCAGACATAAGAAATAAAGGCAGTAAGATTTCAGCATACTTCGAATCACTCTTTTGTCACATTACCTTCGACAGGCAACAGACGAACAATTTTCCCCGGACTTTCGGTAGCAACATAAATCAATCCTTCGGGGCTAACAACCACATTTCTAACACGTCCAATACCTTCAAGAAGTTTCTCGGTATGCATCACTGAATGTCCGTTTACAACAACCCTTTCGAGGTATTCAAAACGTAAAGAGCCCACAAACAAGTTGTTGTGCCAGTTTTTATAGCGGTCGCCGGTTAGAAACGTCATGCCACATGGAGCAATTGATGGATTCCAGTAAAATATCGGTTGCTCCATTCCTTCTTTTGATGAAAACTCAGTTAAAATACTTCCGTCGTAGTTGATCCCATAACTTATGACCGGCCATCCATAATTTTTACCGGGTTGTATGAGGTTAATTTCGTCGCCTCCCCGGGGTCCGTGCTCTGTTGCCCATACTTCGTTGGTAAGTGGATTGACACAAGTTCCTTGGGGATTGCGGTGACCATAGCTGAATATGGAAGGTAAGGCACCTTCAGTTTTGACAAACGGATTGTCGTTAGGAATGGATCCATCACTGTTAATGCGATGAATTTTTCCGTTTGCATTATCCAGTTTTTGAGGAAAATCGAAATGCTGTCCGCGGTCGCCTATACCGAAAAACAAGTAGCCATTTTTATCAAAGGCAAGCTTGGAGCCAAAATGATGCTGCTTAGTAGTATTGGGCTCACCCCTAAATATCACCTGCTGATCAACCAGTTTATTGCCTTCAAGTCTAGCACGCATAATGGCCGTATTACTGGAAGCTTTGATCACTTTAGAGTCGAGTGCACTGTATGAAATGTAGATCCATCCGTTGGTTTTATAATCAGGATGCAGGCATATATCGAGTAAACCGCCCTGTCCTGACGCCATAATCTCGGGAAGGCCTTCAATAGGTGTAGAAAGTTTACCATTTGCAAAGCGGTACAAATTTCCCGATCGCTCAGTTATAAGCAAATCACCATCAGGCAGAAACGCAAGTCCCCAAGGAATATCCAATCCGGTAACGACTGTATCAACAGTGAACTGCTGTACTTCGCTTTCGATGATTCCGGCAAACGTAACAGCAGGCTTCAGCCTACTTTTATCGGTAGGAATACCATTTTTTACATAAGCAGCAAGGGCCTCAATCTGTTCATCAGAAAATGTTTTCACAAACGAAGGCATACCCATATTCTCAATCCCATATTTAATACTTTTTATGGCAGACGAGTGATCTTTTTCATCCATCCAAGCTTTGGCTGTAAATTTTTCGAAGTTCTCTCCATGGCAACCGGCACAGTACATCTGATAGTTTCAGGCAACATCATTTGAAACAACTGCTTTATTCACAACAGGTGTAAAATTGATGTAAGTAAAGCCGATAAGAACTGTGGAAACCAGCACTAATGCACTTGCTGCAAGAATATACATCCGCTTCATATTATTTCTGATTTAAATTAGATTAAAACAACAATTAAACGCAAATATAACCTTGATTGTTCTGAAAAGAGATAAAGCAGTAGAATATTTCAAATAATCACGACCATAAAACATTGAATGACAACCAAAGATAAACCTAAACCAAATTAAATTACTCTCCTCTTTTTATGCTCAATTAAATTGTCATTACTAGCGAAGCTAAAAACCTGCCGGTTGCTATAAACTTCCCTTCTTACCTCCTAATCGACTGATTGACTGTCTGTTCTTCGGGCTTGCAGGTTCCTCCTTGCAGTCGGAATGACTTGAAGCACTATATAGGTAAAGAGGGTGATGGACAATGGGCGGCTGCGCCGCCCATTGTCCATCACCCCTGTTTTTGCCAAATAATAGTGTCATTTTGAGCGAAGCGAAAAACCTAACGGTTGCAATTAGCGCTATAGCTAGTCAACCTTTACAGAACATTAAGCAAAAAATTCAACTATTTTAAAGCATCTATGAGTTTCGATTGGTTAAAAAAACGTCTTTGTTTAACAGACAAGAAAGATTTTTTAATTTTACACTCAAAGCCAACAAGCCAATGAGCAGAATAGGTTATGTTTATATTTTGACTAATAAGAATAAAACAACATCACAAGTGTCTATTAATAAATGTTAATTTTCCCAAGCCTTAGCAAAGTATAATTGTTAGATCTTTTGACTTGAGAGTCATATTACTGTATTTCAACATATTATAATCAATTTATTCATATATACTAATCAATGAGAAACAAAATTCTGTCTGTTTTGGAACTTTCACAACAAGACTCTATTCAAAAGTGCGACAAGGTTTTTGGAATAAATGATATTGATTATGCGGTAGATATGATTTATTTTAACATTAATTAATAGACGCTAGTGAAACAACATTATATATTGGTGTAACCAATGATCTGTGCCGTAGAATTCACGAACACAAACATCATTTAATAAAGAACTCTTTTACAGATATTTATAATCTTGAGTATTGTATTTATTACGAAGAATTTCCAAATATAACTTCTGCTATTAGGCGTGAAAAAGAATTAAAAAAATGGAATCGTAAAAAAAAAGAAGATTTGATAAACATAAAGAATCCTGAATGGAAAGCCATTGTAACCGAAAATGGGTTTATTAGAGATTCAAAATCGTTTTCTCAACAAGTGAAAGATCTTATTATTGAACTTCAAGAAAAAAAAGAGACTTAAAATATCCATGCAAGTTCAAAGTGCAAAAACTTTTCTCACTTATTAGTTGGAGGTTTTGACAGTTGCAAATTTATTCACAATCTAAAAAAAATTGCTTCGGTTAACAGGTTCTTACTAATCGACTGATTGACTGCCTGTTCTTTGGGTTAACAGGTTCCTCCTTGCAGTCGGAATGACTTGAAGCACAGAAGGTAAAGAGGGCGATGGACAATGGGCGGCTGTTCCGCCCATTGTCCATCGCCCTTGTTTTTGACAAATAATAGTGTCATTTTGAGCGAAGCGAAAAACTTGCCGGGTGGAAGAAACTTCTCCTCTCCCCTGTTTTGCCCACATAAATTGTCATTTTGAGCGAAGCGAAAAACTTGCCGGTTGGAAGAAACTTCTCCTCTCCTTATTTTATGCCCAATTTAATTGTCATTATGACCGAAGCGAAAAACCTACTGAGTGGAAGAAACATCCCTTCTTACCTCCTAATTGACTGATTGACTGTCTGTTCTTCGGGCTTGCAGGTTCCTCCTTGCAGTCGGAATGACTTGAAGCACTATAGGTAAAGAGGGCGATGGACAATGGGCGGCTGCGCCGCCCATTGTCCATCGCCCCTGTTTTTGCCAAATAATATTGTCATTTTGAGCGAAGCGAAAAACTTGCCGGTTGGAAGAAACTTCTCCTCTCCCCTTTTTACGCCCAATTAAATTGCCATTACTAGCGAAGCTAAAAACCTGCCGGTTGCTATAAACTTCCCTTCTTACCTCCTAATCGACTGATTGGTATTGCCTTGAAAAAGCTAATGGTTTTGTTAAAAACAAAACTCTATTTCGAAAAAGGATATTCAATATTTTACATAACAATAGACTTACAAACCGCAGACATCGCTATTTATTGGAATAATAATGGCAATAACATCCATAGAATGAATTCAGATAGATACAACCGTTGATATTCAGCACATAACATGATAAAAAAATTCTATGGTTTTGTTGGAAAATCCAAATTCGACTCTATCTTTGAAGAGGTCAATTCACAATACAATCGCTATGATTGATAACCGAAACTTACCATCAAAATCAATGTCATTTGGAAAGTGGCGGTTATCATATATCTCACATAATTTCAATTGTTTAGGTGGTTTTAGAATTGCAACTAATTCTGAAATAAATGTAATATTTCTATTTGATTTGCAACATAATCCCAATTCAAAGTGGCATACAATTAATCACTTGAAGCATAACCAAAGAAAGGTATTCATAAAAGAATTATAAAATTGATAAATAGTTGAATTTTTATTTCCTACCGATATAATTTTACCCTATGAAATCTAAAAAATTAGAAGCCAACAAAGAAAGTATTGATTCCGATTTTGGCAAAACCATTCTCAATTTTCCAGTAGTAGGTATTGGCGCTTCGGCAGGTGGGCTCGAAGCATTGCAGGAATTTTTTAAAAATATGACTCCGGTACCCGATGTTGCTTTTGTGGTAATTCAACACTTATCGCCCGATTACAAAAGCTATATGAATGAGCTTCTTTCGCGTTATACCTCTATAAAGATTGAGATTGTAACCGACGGAATGGCGCTGAAAGCGAACCATATTTACTTGATTCCTCCAAAAATGAATATGACGATTTTTCATGGGGTCTTGTATTTGAATGAGTTAAGCGCAACGCGGACATTAAATTTACCAATCGATATCTTTTTCCGTTCGTTAGCAAAAGACCAGGAGAAGAATGCGGTAGGCATAATACTCTCAGGTGCGGGCAGTGATGGAACCTTGGGTATTAAAGCCATTAAAGAGTTTGGTGGCATGACCATGGCCCAGGACGACGAGTCGGCCAAATTTGAAAGTATGCCACACAGCTCCATATCTACGGGTATGGTCGATATTATCAGGCCTCCCAAACAACTGGCCGAAGAACTGATTAACTATATCAAACACCCTTTTGTAAAAGGAAAACGAAGAATCGAAACCATTTTAGACGGAGAACAGAGTCAGCTATCGAAGGTAATATCTATTTTAAACGAAACTAAAAATGTGGATTTTTCATGTTACAAAGAAAACACCATTATCCGCCGGTTGGAGAAACGAATTAGCCTTAACCGTTTCGAAAAAATAGAAGATTATATTAAGTTTTTACTCAACAATAGCAAAGAAATCAACATTTTATTCAACGAGTTATTGATTGGGGTAACCCGTTTCTTTAGAGACGAAGCTGCATTTAACAGCCTGAAAAGTCAAGTCATTTCAAAGATTATTGAATCTTCAACATCCAATAAGGAAATACGCCTTTGGGTGGCAGCTTGTTCAACCGGCGAAGAAGCTTATTCGTTGGCCATTCTTTTTAAAGAGTGTATGTCAGAGCACAATGCCAATAAAGAAGTAAAAATATTCGCCACCGATCTGGATAAAAATTCATTGGAATTTGCTTCAGTTGGCTTTTACCCTGACAATATTGTTGCCGATATTTCCCCAGAACGACTCGCCAAGTATTTCAGCAAAAAAGAGGGTGGCTATCAAATCAATGAAAACATTCGATCGATGATAGTTTTTGCTCGGCAAAATATTATCAACGACCCACCTTTCTCAAAATTAGACCTTGTTTCGTGCCGAAATTTTCTGATCTATGTGAATCCCGATACCCAGCAGAAAATATTTTCAATATTCAACATGGCGTTGAACGATAATGGTCACCTGTTTTTGGGCTCTAGCGAATCGTTGGGAAATATGTCTGAAGGATTTAAAGCCATCGACAACAAATCGAAAATTTTCCAAAAACAATCGAACTACAAACCGACGGTGCAACAAGGACTTAAAAGATCTACAGAGTACAAAAACTACCCCGAATTGTTGCATTCAAGTTCATTGTTGAAAACCTCAAAAGGGAAAAATCGCTTTTTAGAGGTTTTGTTCGATCAGATTATGGTTGATTACCTGCCACCATCGGTAGTTATAGACGAAAATTACGATGTTTTACACACCATCAACGATGTAAATAGTTACTTAAGCATCCCTGTAGGTCAAATTAGTATTAACCTGCTCAAAATGCTTTCGAAAGAGAACTCGGTATTCGTAAGTAGTTTGATTCGTCGGGCATCGAAAAGCAATGATGAGCTGATTATTGAAAACATTGAATCAAAAATCATTGGTAAACAACTTAGCTTATCGTGCAAAAAAATTGTTGATAAACTTAACAACAACTCTTATTACCTTATTTCGTTTAATGAAAAAGATCTGGCAACTCCTGCAAAGAAACCTGCAAAATCGAGCAAGCTCAATGTCGAAATGCACTACAACGAGCGCATCGATGAGTTGGAAAAAGAGTTGCAGTTAAAGAGCGAGAGCCTTCAGGCTACCGTCGAAGAGTTGGAAACAAGCAACGAAGAGCTGCAATCGTCGAACGAGGAGTTGATTGCTTCAAACGAAGAGCTGCAAAGCACCAACGAAGAGCTGCAATCGGTAAATGAAGAATTGTACACCGTTAACTCTGAGCATATTCGCAAGATTGAGGAGCTTACCGAGTTAACATCGGATGTTGAAAACCTGCTGAAGAATACACAAATCGGCACCTTATATCTCGATCAGCACCTGATAATCCGAAAAGTGAATGATGTGGCAAGCCAGCTTACCAATATCATTTCAACCGATGTTGGCCGCCCGTTAAAACATTTGTCGCTCAACAATTTTGAAGTTGATTTATTGACAGAAATTGAAGGTGTATATTCACATTTGCAGCCATTTGAGAAAGAGATACAAGACAGAAAAGGAAAGTGGTACTTAATGAGTATTATTCCTTACCGCACGGTTGACAATGCAGTGGAAGGCATCATTGTAACATTTGTCAATATTTCCAAGCTCAAGCACGAAGAAAAATTAAAGTTCGATATTGAAACGCGCTATCGTTCTTATATCGAAGTATCTGGTCAAGTAGGCTGGGTTACCAACACAAGAGGCGAGATTGTCGAGGACGTACCTTCGTTAAGAAATTTTACAGGGCAGTCTTATGATGAGGCAAAAGGTAACGGATGGGCTAAAGTCCTTCATCCGGATGACCTTGAGCTCACTCTTAAGGTATGGAATAATGCCGTTCTAAATAAAATCCCTTATGAAACCGAATACCGAATGCTTCGACACGATGGCGTTTATCGACACTTGTTGGCTCGTGGCTTTCCGGTTTTTAACGACGACAAAAGTATTTTAGAGTGGGTAGGTACCTGTATCGACATTACAGAACGAAAAATAAACGAAGAAAAGCTGATCCGAAGTGAAAGTGAGCTTAAAAGAGCTCAACAAATTACACATGTAGGCAGTTGGTACCTCGATATAGCCACCAACGAAGTGGTTTGGACCGAAGAACTCTATAACATGTATGGTTTCGACCCATCGCTTCCACCGCCTCCTTATACCGAACACCAAAAGTTGTTTACTCCCGAAAGTTGGGAAATACTTTCTTCGTCCTTAGCCAAAACACGTAACACGGGCATTCCCTATGAACTGGAATTAAAAACTCTACGTATCGATGGCAGCAATGGCTGGATGTGGGTGCGTGGTGAGGTTGTGAAGGATAACGAGGATAATATTATCGGTCTTTGGGGTGCCGCCCAGGATATTACCGAACGCAAACGAGTGGAAAGCGCATTGGAAATGGGTGGAATGTCGTGGTGGGAATGGAATGTTGAAACGAATACCCTAAAAACAGGAGAGGCAAAACACGCCATGCTTGGCTATACTAAAGATGAAATAGCCAATGGCTACCAGGGCTATACCAATCTCATACATCCCGATGATTATCCAAAAGCGATGAAAGCAATGATGGATCATTTGGAAGGAAAAGCTCAGCATTATGTGGTGAAATATCGTATAAGGCACAAAAACGGCAACTACCTATGGTACATGGATAAAGGTGGGATTGTGTCGCGGACCGAAAGCGGAAAGCCCAAAATGCTCGTCGGCATCGTGATGAACATCACCGATGACGAAAAAGAATAAACAACCAGATTAATGAAGTAATAATAGGCATTATGAACGACAATTCCGAAAAACTAAGAGCAAAAGCCAAAGAAGAGCTCAGACAGGGAAAAATAATCGACACCTCATTGTACCAAACCGATATGAAAATATTGGTCGAAGAGCTATCGATCTATCAAATCGAACTGGAACATCAGAATCAGGAGCTAATTCAATCACAGGACCAACTGCAGCAAAGCAACGACCGCTACCTCGATTTGTTCGAAAATGCTCCCATTGGTTATATGATTGTAGATATTTCGGGGGTAATAAAGAACATTAATCAAACTGCAGCAAAGCTGCTTGACCGAAGCAAAAACGAATTTGAAAATACCAAAATTACCAAATTTATTCATCCCGATTATCAGGATATCTATTTCATCTATTTTCAATCGCTAACCAACCAGCGACACCACCAACCATGTGATATTAAACTACGTAAAGCAAACAACCAATTTTTTTATGCTCGGATTCAGGGGGTTTGTCAAAGCCAGGAAGTAGATCATGAGGCTGAGTTTCGATTGGCAATAAGCGATATTTCTATTCAAAAGGAGATGGAAATCAAGCTATTGGCAGCAAAAGCGCTCACTGAGCAAAGCGAAGAACGATTCCAGCTTTTATTCAACAAAGCGCCACTAGGGTATCAGTCCCTGGATTTTGATGGTTGCTTCATTGAAGTAAATCAACAGTGGCTCGATACACTTGGCTTCCAGCGTGAGGAGGTTATTGGCAAATGGTTTGGCGATTTTTTAACACCCGTTTACCAAGATGGTTTTAGGGAACGCTTCCCCATTTTTAAAGCACAAGGCCATATCCACGCTGAGTTCGAAATGATCCATAAAAATGGCTCCATCTTGTTTATCGCTTTCGATGGAAAAATTGCAACTGATGAAGCGGGAAATTTTAAGCAGACCCATTGTATTTTGCAGGATATCACCGAGAAGAGACAGGCAGAAAATGAATTGAGGAAAAGTGAAGAGAAATACCGTTTATTACATGAAAATGCAGGTATTGGGATTGGATATTATAAAGTGGATGGAACAATTATCTCATATAATAACATTGCTGCAAAAAATATGAATGGAGTACCTGAAGATTTTAAAGGTAAATCTATTTATGATTTTTTTCCAAAATCTCAAGCCGAATTTTACCATGAAAGAATTAAAAAGGCTGTTTTATCAGAAGTCCCTGATGTTTATGAAGATGAAGTTAGCTTACCAACAGGGAATAAATATTTCATAAGTACTTTTACAAAAATTGCAAATTTAAATAATGAAATTGATGGTATTCAAATCTTGTCTCAAGATATTACCGAACGCAAACAAGCTGAAATTGCATTGCTGGAAAAGGAAAAAGAGTTCCGCAACTTAATTGAGATTTCGCCGGTAGCAATGGGAATTATACATGATTGGAAAACAATCTATTTTAATCCGGCTGCAATTCATCTTTTTGGCGCAAAAACACTAGAGGAACTTTTGGATAGGCATATATACGAACTCATTCATCCTGATTTTCATGAGCTTGCAATCGAAAATGCAAAATTACTTGCCGAAAAAGGGTATGTAAATATGCAGGAGCAAAAATACCTGAAACTGGATGGAAGTATTTTGGATGTTGAAACGCAGGCTAAATCCATTCGCTTTAATGATGCTACGGCTACATTGGTAGTAATGAACGACATTACAAAGCGTAAACAGGCAGAACAAGCGCTTGTTCACTCACATGAACTAATGCGTTATGTCATAGAGAATAACAATGGCGCCATCGCTATCCATGACAAAGACTTGAAGTATATCTATGTAAGCCAACGTTATCTTAATGATTACAAAGTAGAAAAGAAAGACATCATCGGAAAACATCACTATGAGGTCTTTCCTGATCTACCTCAAAAGTGGAGAGATGTGCATCAGAAGGCACTTGCCGGTGTGATTTCGAGTGCAGACGCTGACTCCTATCCGAGGGAAGACGGTACACTGGAATGGACTCGTTGGGAATGCCGTCCGTGGCATGAAGCCGATGGTTCAATTGGTGGGATTATTGTTTACACCGAAGTGATCACCGAGCGTATGCAGATGGTAGAGGATTTGCGTAAAAGCGAAGAAAACCTCTCCATTACACTCAATTCTATCGGTGATGGCGTGATCTCGACTAATATAAACGGATTGATTGTAAACATGAACCCGGTTGCAGAAAAACTTTGCGGCTGGGAGTTAACCGATGCATTGGGCAAACCTTTAAAAGAAGTTTTTAAAATCATCAATGCCGAAACACGCCAAACAGTTACCGATCCTGTGGAAAAGGTATTTGAACATGGCGAAATAGTTGGGTTGGCAAACCACACCGTTTTGATTTCAAAAGATGGTGCCGAGTACCAGATTGCCGACAGTGCTGCACCTATCAAAAACAAGGAAGGTGAAATTACAGGTGTTGTGCTGGTTTTCTCTGACGTAACCGAGAAGTATGCTGCAGAACGCTTACTAAAACTAAGCGAAGAACGCTATGCGCTAGTAATTGAGGCTTCGGAACAAGGAATTTGGGATTGGAATGTAGAAACCAACGAAGTCTATTTTTCTGAACAATGGAAAAAGCAAATAGGGTATGAAGACCATGAATTGAAAAACGATTTTGGCACATGGATAGAGCATCTGCACTCTGATGAACTGGATTATTGCATGAATGCCATCAAAGCTTATCTCGAACAACCGGTTGAACACTTTAAACTGGAATTCAAGTTTCGCCACAAAGATGGAACATACAAATGGATACACAACAAAGCTGCATCGTTAAAAAACAACGAAGGTAAAGTTACTCGGATGTTTGGGGCACATACCGATATCACCGAGCGTAAAAATGCAGAAGAAGCATTACACAAGAGCCAGGAAATGATAATCAGTTCTCAATCGGTGGCACATATCTGTTCTTATTCAACAAATCTGAATGTAAATGAATTAGACAAAAGCATTTGGGTGTGCTCACCCGAATTCTATATTGTGTTTGGAATTGATAAAACCTATCCGCATACATTAGCCGGTTGGGCAGCTCTTATTCACCCCGACCACCAAAATGAACTTTTAGCTTACCATGAATACGTTGTAAAAAATGGTATTTCATTCAGTCAGGAATATAAAATAATCCGTAAAAACGATGGTGCCGAGCGCTGGGTTCATGGTACCGGAGAGCTTGAATACGATAAGCAAGGCAAGCCTACCAGAATGTATGGCGCTATACAGGACATCACAGATCGTAAACAAACCGAACTTTTGCTGCAGCAAAAAACGGAAGAAATTGAAGCCCAAAACGAAGAATTACAACAAATTAACGAAGAGCTTAATCAAACTAATGATGAATTGGCAGAGGCTATAAAACAAGTAGAAGACAGCGAAGCGCGTTACCGCAGTTTGTTGGAAAATCTTGAAGCTGGCATTGTTGTTCATGCACCAGATACATCCATTGTTATGAGTAATCATCGCGCAGCCGAATTATTGGGATTGAGCGACGATCAGATGAAAGGTAAGGTAGCTATCGACCCTGCCTGGAAATTTGTTCATGAGGATATCACACCGCTTAGGCTGGACGAATATCCAGTAAACAGGATTGTTAAAAGCAGGCAACCCATAAAAGATCAAGTCTCGGGCATACATCAATC
>Ga0351879_1001_pt2 | contig 84198 bp, 82 predicted proteins | sample BONcelFGM3001D15_FD_206782 | JGI IMG/M metagenome (GOLD analysis project Ga0351879, IMG submission 206782) | Enriched cells from coal bed in the Powder River Basin, Montana, United States - BONCAT cells FGM rep3 HSBNCT.FGM.300.1.D15 ... | reverse complement strand
AGAACAACAAATCGGGAAAGACCCCGGAGACTCAGGTTGCTACCCTTGCAAAAAAATTCTTACCTGGAGAGGATATCTTCAATCCCAACACCCCGAAGGTAGTTTTTGGTAAAGATGGAGCTGCATTGTACTTTAGCCGCTCTGCGATTCCTTTTGTAAGAGATAGAGAAAAAGAGAGTTGGGCTAGCGACTATCCATTCTTCCGCCATATAGGTCTATACGGCTACAGACGTGAAGCTTTAGTAAAAATTGCTGCCCTTGAGCCAACTCCGCTGGAGAGTGCGGAGAGTTTGGAACAACTCCGGTGGCTGGAGAACGGAATTCGTATAGTGGTAGCCGAAACATCGTTTGAATCACATTCAATTGATACTCCCGGAGACATTGAACTTTTGAAGCTAAAAGGGGTTATTTAAATAGTGTTGATAACTTTTTTTATATATATTTGCAGTTACGGTTTTCAACGAAATAGAATAAGATTAAATAACTAAATATACCTTAGAATGAAAAAAAACCTGTTTAAAATTTTAGCGGTTGCTATCCTTGGAATATCTGTGATGTCCTGCAGCAACCCTTCGAAGATGGCGAAAAATGCTCAGCTGGTAACTGTTGAGAACAACCCCAAAATTCTTGAGGTAGTTGCTGACGAAATTACAGCAACCTACACAATGAATTTTCCGGACAAATATTTCCACGCAAGAGCAATTCTTGAGGTAGTTCCTGTATTGGTTTACCAGGGTGGCGAAGTTGCCGCTCCAGTTCAAAAACTACAGGGAGAGAAGGTTACAGATAACTATCAGTCAATTTTCACTATGGGTGGCAAAGTTAGTAACACTGTTAAATTTGCTTACAAGCCGGGAATGGAGAAATCGCATCTTGAACTGAGAGTTGCTGTTTGGAACAAAGAGAAGAGGTATGACTTCCCTGCTCCTTACAAACTTGCAGATGGTGCAAACACTACCTACAAACTTGTTCACGCAGAGGGTGAAACTGCGATTACCTCAAATAATTACAAGAAAATCTTAACCGAGAAGAAAGAGACTCAAATTCTCTACACAATCAACAGCCACGCTGTTCGCCCGAAAGAGCTTACAAAAGCAGAGATCAAAGAGTTTGAACAATTCCTTGCAGATATTGAAAAAGATGAGCGCAGGACAGTAAAGAGTACAGATATCGTTGCCTATGCCTCTCCGGACGGCCCGACAACTCTAAACTCTAAACTTTCTGACAAACGCGGTGAGACTGCAAAGAGCGCATTTGATAAAATAACTAAAAATGTTCCTGTAGGTGCTCCTGTAAATGTTTCTACAATTGCAGAGGACTGGGATGGTTTCCAGGAGTTGGTTGCCGCCTCTACAATTCAGGACAAAGAGCTTATCCTTCGTGTTCTCTCAATGTATAGCGACCCTATGGTTCGCGAGCGTGAGATTAAGAATATGTCTAAAGTTTTCAAAACCCTTGCAGATAAAATCCTTCCGGAACTCAGGAGAGCAAGAGTTATCGCAAACATAGACTACACAAACTACAGCGATGAGGAGCTTAAAGAGCTTGCCAAAACAAATGTAGAGATTATGGATCTTGAGGCACTTCTTTATACTGCAGCGTTAGTTAAAGATTATGATACAAAAGCGATGCTTTACAAAAAGGCCGGCGATAAATTCAATTGTGACCGCGGTTACAACAACCTTGCTGCCGTTGCTTTATCTGCAGGCAAACTAGCGGATGCTAAAGTTGCTCACGCTAAGGTTACAAACAAAACATCTGCTTACTACTACAACAATGCAGGCGTTATCGCTCTTCGCGAGAAGGACTACAAGACCGCTACAGATATGTTTAACAAATCTTCTTTAAAAGAGGCAAAAACAAATCTTGCAATTATTGATATCCTTAATGGAAAATACACCGATGCAGTTGCAAAACTGGCCGGCACCAAAAATGAAAACGAAGGTCTTGCATACATCCTTACAAACCAGCTTGAGAAAGCATCTGCAGCGATTACCTGCAAATGTCCTCACTCTAATTATTTTAGAGCTATCATAGCTGCTCGTCAAGGTAAGATGACAGATGTTGCTAAATATCTTGAGATTGTTTACAAAGACGAAGCTCTTAAAGCCCGTTCACAAAACGATATCGAGTTTGCAAAATTCCGCGAATAATCTGATTATCCTATAAATGCAAGAGGCTGTCTATTTTTAGGCAGCCTCTTCTTCTTTATACTGTCGCCACTTATGCGTGGCGACAGTATTTGCCCGGACAAGAATAATCTTATAAAATATTTATAACCTTACCCAAATCTTTATAAACCACTTATACAATTTCGATCAACTTTGTGCACCTTTTAAAATTGGAGGTACATGAAAAATTTAAAATATAAAATACTGCTCAAACAAATAGGTGACCTTCTTATTGTGCTTGGGATTGTTGAGCTTGTACCTTCTTTTGTGTCAATATTGTATGGAGAGTGGTATTCTGCTGCCGGATTTTTAATTTCCGGTATTACAGTTATGTCAACAGGACATTTTTTTCATCGAAAATATATCTCTATGGATGGGCCTCACTACAATCAAATATTAATCGTTGTGGCATCCGGCTGGTTTATAGTTACCCTGTTTGGAGGTCTGCCCTTCTTTATCGTTGCTTATATTACTCCTGAGGCAATAATGAATGAATTCATACCTCCCGGAGCAAGTTATGACATTTCAAGTCTGCTCTATTTCCGAAACCCCCTGCATTGCTTTTTTGAAAGTATGAGCTCCTATACAACAACCGGACTTACAATGGCCGTTCACGAGCCATCTGTCGGTAAAGGCATCCTTTTTTACAGATCTTTGGCACAATGGGTAGGTGGAGCGGGTTTCATAGTAATGGTGCTGGCAATATTCAAGCAAAATTCAGGGAAGAGTGCGCTTCTGCTATATGGATCTGAATCTACAGGCGAAAAGTTGAGGCCAAGAGTAATTGATACGGCAAGAGCTATCTGGAAAGTCTATTTATCTTTAACGATATTTTCGACTCTCTTTTTATTTATCGGCACTCATCTCATTTTACCAGATTACCCTTTAGAAGAAAATATATTTGATTCTATTAATCACGCTATGGCCGGTCAGTCTACAGGCGGATTCAGTACACTTGACGACAGTATAGGAACTTATAACTCTGCTAAAATGGAGATGTTATATTTATTACCAATGATACTCGGCTCATTTTCAATTCCTTTTTTCTATAAAATCATATATAAACTAAGAATAAAAGAGATTTGGGATGATATGCAAACTCGCAGCCTCATTATCATGTTCATAACCGGTAGTATTGTTCTCTCTTTTCTGCTATTTAAGGCAGATGTAGTTCCTCACCCTGTTCGTGAAGGAATTTTTCAATTCATCAGCGGAATGTCAACAACCGGATGGCAAACATCAAACATAGGAATCTGGGATTGGAAATCTATCGTCTTTATAGTTGCAGCGGGAATGTTCATCGGAGGGGCATCCGGAGCTACAGTCGGAGGAATTAAAATGATACGCGCAATCATAATATATAAAGGAATAACATGGCAAATAACAAAGACCTTCTATTCAGAAAATACCATTAGAAACATAAAGTTTAACGGAAGATCTCTTACCCCCGAGGCAATGTACCGAGAGTTTACCAAAGCGGCTTCTATATCAATACTATTTTTTATTCTAATTATTGGATCATCAATAGTTTCCACATTTTTTGTCAGCGACTCATTTGATTTTGCGGATGCTCTGTTTGAATCGGCATCTGCCCAAGCAACCGTAGGACTTTCATCCGGAATCACCGACCCTTCTATGTCACCTACTCTGGAGCTGATATACATTTTCCAGATGTGGGCGGGCAGGTTGGAGATAATTCCGGTATTTGCACTAATTCGTGCAATTTTTACATTCAGAAAATTCTAGAATTTTAATATAACTTTGAATTATAAAGCCCTCTTAATAAATTGATATATAATTTCGGATGGAAAAAAACAATCTAAAAGCTCTGTTTGGATTAAAAGTCCATATAAATCAATATCTACTCTCTATTATTATTGTAGGATGTACGGCGCTGCTTTGCTCTCCTCTTTCCAATATTCAAAGTTATCATATAGTCTCCTTTATATTGTTATTCGTCGTCTCAATTATGGCAACAATAATGAGCGTAGGCCCGGTTTTATTAATGTCAACCTTAAGTGCGCTTGTGTGGAATTTTATGTTTATTCCTCCTCGCTTAACTTTCCATATAGAGAAGCCCGAGGATATTTTGATGTTTGGGATGTTCTTCATTATTGCTTTTGTTAATGGCGTTTTAACTACCCGGGTGCGGAAGCAGGAGAGACTGGCCAGAGAGAGAGAGGAGAGAACAAATGCACTTTTTGTGTTAACAAAAAAACTTTCTGATTCATATGGTATTGTTGATGTTATTTCTGTTGCCACCAAAGAAATAGAGATAACTTTTTCCTTAAATCCTGTTTTTATTTTGGTCGAGCACGGAGGAAGTCTCAACAGCTCATATCGTTTACAAAAAAGCGACACACTTGAATCAAACGAAAATGATATTGCAGAGTGGGCATTAAATAACTCCCACTGTGCCGGCAGATATACAAACACTTTCGTAAATGAGGCAAATACATTTTATCCTTTACTGGGAACTAGAGTAAACACCGGCGTGGTAGTGGTAAAGCATAACGGGTCTTTTTCGGGTGATAGAAAGATTTTTTGGGACACATTTCTTACCCAGATTTCCAGCGCTCTTGAACGAGAGTTTCTTGGAGAAATTGCACAAAGAGCGTGGTTGCTTGATGAATCTGACAGACTGTTTAAAACCCTATTTAACTCAATATCTCACGAGTTAAGAATACCGGTTGCAACAATCCTTGGAGCAGCTGATACTCTACTTTCTTTACCTAGTCCAGAAAAGGTGCAGCCAGAGCTTTACAGGGAGATTTTCACAGCATCAATCCGTTTGAATCGACTTATTGAAAACCTTTTGAATATGTCCCGCCTGGAGAGTGGCAGGATTTCTACGCGCCTTCTTTGGTGTGATGTGAATGATTTGGTCAGCAAAATAAGGGAAGATTTAAATGAAGAGCTTGAATTATTCACTTTTAATGTCTCTATACAGGAAAATATGCCTCTTGTAAAAATTGACTTCGGGCTTATTGAGCAGGTACTATATAATTTGATTTACAACTCTTGTGAATATACACCCCTTTCTTCAGAAATATGGCTGAGTATATATTATGACAATGGATATCTGGTAATTAAGATAGAAGACAGTGGTCCCGGCTTCCCGGAAAGCGCAATAGAGAATGTCTTTAACAAATTTTTTAAGGTTGATGGTTTGAAATCCGGAGGGTTAGGGTTAGGACTGTCTATTACAAAGGGATTTGTCGAGGCCCATCAAGGTACAATATTTCTGGAAAACAGAAAAGAGGGAGGTGCTGCCTTTACTATCAAGATTCCATCTGAAACTCCTTCTGAATTTCCCGATTTAAAAACTTAAATTGTATAATATGGCAGAAAATAATACAATATTAATTATTGATGATGAAATACAGATACGTCGTTTATTAGAGATCTCTCTATCACTAAACGGCTATAAAGTGATTTCAGCTGAGACAGGTAAAAGTGGAGTGGTAGATGCTGCTACCCATAGTCCAGCGCTAATTATTCTCGATCTGGGACTACCGGATATCGAGGGACTGGAGGTCTTAAAGAGACTTCGAGAGTGGTTTTATAAACCAATAATTATACTTTCTGTCCGTAATTCTGAGGAAGATATTATTATGGCTCTAGACAGCGGAGCTAATGACTATCTTACAAAACCTTTCAGAACAGGCGAGTTACTAGCCAGAATAAGAGCAGCAATAAGACTAAGCGAAAAGGGAGCAGAGGTCCCGGTTTTAGAGTTTGGGTCACTTAGTATAGATATGATTAATCATATTGTAAAGAGGGATGGAAAAATAATAAAGCTCACCTCTACAGAGTACTCTCTTCTCTGCTTAATGGCAAAAAACCAGGGGTGTGTACTCACCCATAAGAGTATTCTCAAAGAGGTTTGGGGATACGGATATGTCGAGCAAACACAATATTTGAGAGTATTTGTTGCGCAATTAAGAAAGAAGATTGAAAATAATCCATCCAACCCGACATTAATAATTACAGAGTCGGGCATTGGATATCGCTTTGGCGATTGAGCTACACTTGATTTATTATTAGTCTAGTTTAAGGACGGCCATAAAGGCACTTTGCGGCACCTCTACATTGCCTACCTGGCGCATTCGCTTTTTACCTTTTTTCTGTTTCTCCAGCAGTTTGCGTTTTCGGGAGATATCTCCTCCGTAACATTTTGCTGTTACATCTTTACGCACGGCTTTAACAGTTTCGCGGGCAATTATCTTGGCGCCGATGGCTGCCTGAATTGCTATGTCAAATTGCTGGCGGGGGATGAGCTCTTTGAGCTTTTCACACATTTTACGCCCAAAGTCGTAGGCGTGGTCACGATGAATAAGGCAAGAGAGCGCATCAACGGGCTCTGCATTGAGAAGTATGTCCAGCTTCACAAGAACCGCCTCTTTATAACCGATTACGTGGTAATCAAAAGATGCGTAACCTCTGGAGACAGATTTTAGCTTGTCATAAAAGTCAAAGACAATCTCTGCAAGCGGCATATCGAAGTTGAGCTCCACTCTTTCGCGGGTAAGGAAGTTCTGGCTGATGAGGGTTCCCCTCTTATCCAGACACAGCTTCATAATCACACCAAAGAAATCTGCCCTGGAGATTATCTGTGCGCGGATATATGGCTCCTCTATATAGTCAATAAGGGTTGGCGCCGGTAACCCCGATGGGTTGTGCACATCCAGCACCTCTTTCTGGGTGGTAAATACCTTATATGATACGTTAGGGACAGTTGTGATAACATCCATATCGAACTCCCTGTAGAGTCGCTCCTGAACAATCTCCATATGTAATAGTCCCAGGAACCCGCAACGGAATCCAAAACCGAGGGCCAGAGATGACTCCGGTTCAAATACCAGAGAGGCGTCGTTCAGTTGAAGCTTTTCCAGCGAACTGCGCAGATCTTCGTACTCATCTGCCTCAACCGGATATAGACCGGCAAATACCATTGGCTTAACCTCTTCGAAGCCGGCAATTGAGTCACTGCACGGTCTCTCTCTATGTGTTATGGTATCTCCCACCTTTACTTCGCTCGCAGTTTTTATTCCGGAGATTATATATCCAACATCTCCTGTTCCCACCTCGCCGGTAGGTATCATCTTTAGACGAAGCTTTCCTACCTCATCTGCCTCATACTCTTTACCGGTATGGACAAACTTCACTTTATCTCCCTTGCGAATTGTTCCGTTCTCTACCTTGAAATATGCAATGATTCCTCTAAAAGAGTTGAATACAGAGTCAAAAATAAGTGCCTGAAGGGGAGCATCCTCTTTGCCTTGCGGCGGTGGAACCTTCTCTACAATCGCCTCAAGAATCGCATCTATCCCTGCACCGGTTTTTGCGCTTGCCAAAAGAATCTCCTCATCTTTACATCCGATGAGTTCAATGATTTGATCTTTAACCGACTCTATCATAGCGGCATCCATATCAATCTTGTTTAGAACCGGAATAATCTCCAGGTCGTGATTGATTGCCAGGTATAAATTAGAGATGGTCTGCGCCTGAATTCCCTGTGTAGCATCTACAACCAAAAGAGCCCCTTCACAGGAGGCAATTGCACGGGAGACCTCGTATGAGAAATCTACGTGACCGGGAGTATCTATGAGATTAAGAACATACTGTACCCCTTTGTACTCATAGTCCATTTGAATGGCGTGGCTCTTAATGGTAATTCCCTTCTCTCTCTCCAGATCCATCGAGTCCAGTACCTGGTTATCCATATCTCTCGGGGTAATGGTCTTGGTAGCCTCCAGAAGCCTGTCTGCGAGGGTACTCTTCCCGTGATCGATGTGGGCTATAATACAAAAGTTCCTAATTTGCTTCATTTTACAATTTAAGCGACGTTAATAGCTGCAAAGATAAAAATAATTCCAAAATTATAAGTTTGATAGTATCTTTGCGCCAATAGTAACAACTCTTTAAAATTATTATGGCAGAAATAACAAAATTACAGGAGATCGCATCTCAGGTAAGAAGAGATATTATCCGAATGGTAAATATGGCCGGTTCCGGACACCCCGGCGGCTCTTTGGGCAGTGCAGATATCCTCACTGCGCTATTTTTCAGTGAGATGAATCACAATCCCGCAAAATGGAACAGAGATGGTAAGGGTGCAGATATGTTTTTCCTTTCGGCAGGTCACCTCTCTCCTCTCTTTTACAGCGTACTTGCCCGTTCGGGATATTTCCCTACAGAGGAGCTCAAAACATTCCGCAAACTCGGCTCACGCCTTCAGGGTCACCCCTCGGTAGAGAGAGGGCTACCGGGTGTACATATTGCATCCGGATCTCTCGGACAGGGGCTCTCGGTCTCTTGCGGTGCCGCTCTTGCAAAAAGAGCAGCCGGAGAGGATAATATGGTATATGTTCTTATCGGTGACGGAGAGAGCGAAGAGGGGCAGATTTGGGAAGCTGCGCTTTTTGCTGCGCAACACAAATTAGATAAATTAATTGCATTCACAGACTGGAACGGCCAGCAGATAGATGGCCCGGTGAGCTCAATATTGGATCTGGGAGATCTCGAGGCAAAATGGCGCTCTTTCGGATGGAACTGCAGAGTTGTAAACGGCAACAATATGACGGATGTTGTTGAGGCTCTGCGCTGGGCGAAGAGTACCGCCGGTGATGAAAAACCAAAGATGCTGCTTATGAAGACAGATATGGGAAAAGGGGTGGACTTTATGCAGGGTACGCACCACTGGCACGGTAAGGCTCCAAATAGTGAGCAGACTGCAAATGCACTTAGTCAACTAAAGGAGACTCTTGGAGATTTTTAATTGATTAATACAGAGTTACAATGAAAATAACAGAAAAATTCATAAATACAGGCAATAAGGATACCAGGTCTGGTTTTGGCGCAGGGTTACTTGAGGTTGGACGCGAGAATGCAGATGTAATGGCACTTTGTGCAGACCTTACCGGTTCTCTTAAGATGGAGGCATTTGCCGCCGAGTTTCCGGATAGGTTTATTCAGTGCGGGATTGCAGAGGCAAATATGATAGGAACATCTGCCGGGCTGGCGCTCTCGGGAAAGATTCCCTATGCGGGAACTTTTGCGGGGTTTGCTACAGGCAGGGTTTACGATCAGGTACGCCAGAGTGTTGCCTACTCCGAGACAAATGTTAAGATATGCGCATCTCACGCCGGGATTACTCTTGGCGAAGATGGTGCCACTCACCAGATTATGGAGGATATAGGGTTGATGAGAATGCTCCCTAACCTTGTGGTTATTAATCCTTGTGACTATAACCAGACAAAAGCGGCCACAATAGAGATTGCAAAGCATCACGGACCGGTCTATCTTCGGTTCGGACGCCCATCAGTTCCCAACTTTACCCCTGCAGATGCAAAGTTTGAAATTGGTAAAGCGATCACACTGGCGCAAGGCCGTGATGTAACGATTTTTGCCACAGGCCACCTGGTTTGGGAGGCAATAGTTGCAGCAGGTATGCTGGAAGATGAGGGCATAAGCGTAGAGGTAATAAACATCCATACGATTAAACCTTTGGACAAGAAAGCAGTCTTAGAATCAGCGGCAAAGACAGGAGCTGTTGTCACAGCAGAGGAGCACCTTATTGCGGGCGGGATGGGAGAATTGATTGCAGCATTTCTTGCGAAAGAGCTTCCAACCCCGACAGAGTTTGTTGCAGTGGATGATCTTTTTGGGCAGAGCGGAGAGCCGGCAGAGCTATTAAAGGAGTATAAGCTATCTTCAATTAACATTGCAGATGCAGTTAAAAGAGTTATTGCAAAGAAAATAGCGCTTTCTAAGTAATTGACAACTAATTTATAATGGACGATAAGGATCTCTTGGCGTTATACAGAGAGCAGGGAAAGGAGAACTACGCCTTTAACCTTATCGTGGACAAATACAGTGAGAGATTGTACTGGCACATCCGTAAACTTGCAGGTTCGCACGAAGATGCAAATGATATACTCCAGAACTCTCTCATAAAAGCGTGGGGAGCACTCCCTCAGTTTCGTGAAGAGTCTCGTCTATACACCTGGTTGTACCGGATTGCAACAAATGAGACCCTCACTTTTTTGAAAAGGTCAAAATTAAGAGCTTTTTTTTCACTGAGCGACTACTCCAAACAGGTGGAGAATCAAGTTGAGGCAGATCCCTTCTTCAATGGAGACGAAGCTCAGCGAATATTTCGGAAGGCAATAATGAAACTTCCGGATAAACAGAGAGTTGTCTTTACAATGCGTTACTACGAAGAGATGAAATACGAAGAGATCTCCGAAATCCTGGGAACATCTGTAGGTGCACTTAAAGCATCTTATCACCACGCTTTTCAAAAAATTCAGGATATATTAAGAGAGTCCGTTTAATCCTTTTGTTAATTTTATAGTCAAAGAGGTATGAAAAAGAAATTTGATATTAACAATCCCAAACTGAAAGAGAATCCGTTCACAGTTCCGGACGGCTATTTTCTTGAGGTAAGGAGCTCTGTTTCTGAGAGAATCTCTACCGGTAACAGAGAGAGTCACTCAAGTGTATGGAGTATTGCTAAGCCCCAATTAATCCTTGTATCGTCATTTGTTATAATATTCTTTATAGTTTACGGTGCTTTCTCGCTATTTTCTCCTACAGTTAAGGGTCCGGAAGTTACAATCCTGAGTTCCAACTCACAATACCTGGAAGAGGGCTTCCTTAAAACCACTTTTGTAGACTTTTTTGATTTTGAAGGAGATACCACAACTTCAGCGAATCATAAGATTGATTCAGTTGAACTAATTACCTATATTAGCGAAAACATAGATATTATAACCCTGGCATCTCTCGAATAGATTTGCCGGATATTTTGAAATAAAACACAAGTTGTTATGAAAAAATTATTTATACTATTGATTTCTCTCTCTTTCGCACTGGCGGGCTTTTCTCAGAATGAGCCTACCGGTCACCAGAGGAGTCAAAGATATCGTCAGATACAGAGTGAAAAAATTGCATTCTTTACTGCCGAAATACAACTCTCACCAAAAGAGGCAGAGGCTTTCTGGCCTCTCTACAATGAGTATTGGAGAGAGCGGGAGATGCTTATGAGAAGAACTCAGGAGTCTATGAAGGTGATAACAGCCTATGTAAAGGATGGCTCTCCAAAAACCGAACCGGAGCTTGTGAAGTTAATGGAGGTGTTTATAAACAATGTTGCCGCAGAGGGATCTATTCATAAAACCTATTTTGATAGATTCTTTAAAATCCTTCCGGTTGAAAAAGTTGCAAGACTCTATATTGCAGAAGAGCAGTTTAGAATGAAGATGATAAGTCTATTTCGGAGTGGCGCTTCGCCGGCTGTCCCTATTAACAAATAAGATATTGGTAAAGAGGTGGTTGCTTTATGCAGTACCCTCTGTTTTAAACAATTTTAAATAGTAGTTCTCTACAAGAGAGCAGTAGGCGTGAGAGTAGTACTCTCCGCCTTTTTCTTGAATTATAAGCTCCTGCTCCAATGTTTCGCAGTTGCATTTGGTGAACTCCAGAAGGAGTCTCTTCTCCTTTTTATGGGCCAGTGTTTTAACCCTGCACACCCGTGCAAGGTTGAGTGACATCTGCTTTGCTATAGAGATTATCTGCTCTCCTTCGCTCACCGGCAGCACAAGTGCCAATATTCCGTTATCTTCAAGAAAAAGATTAGCGGCTCTTATGATATCCTGCAACGGGAGCGCATCATTATGCCTTGCATCGCTCCTCCTTTTTGAGAGAGCTTTTAGTGACTGTGTGAAGTAGGGAGGGTTAGAGAGAATTAGTGAAAATCTCTCCTGGCTGGATTGCTGCTCCGGCTCCATAAAACTTTGGAGCGATATGTTTTTTGAGAAAAGATTGTTGCTCCAGGGAGATTCCGAGAAGTTTACGGCCGCCTCCTCTGCAGAATTTTTATCAATCTCAATCGCTGTTATCTTAAATGGGGGGCCACTCTCCAGGCGCTGTGCAAGAATAAGAGATATAACACCCGTACCGGTTCCTATATCTAGTATTTGAACAGTACCATCTGTAGATTGTGAGCTTTGTGAGGCTATTAGTTTGTTGATACTTACCCAGGCAGCGAGTAATACTCCGTCGGTGTTGACCTTCATTGCAGATTTGTTCTGCCTGACGGAAAATCGTTTAAAGCAGAAACTCTCCATCTTTCATCTCCAAAGTCCTGTCGCTCATCCTTGCAAGCTCTCTGTCGTGGGTAACGATAATGATGGTCACCCCAAAGCGGTCTCTAAGATCGAAGAATAGTTTGTGGATCTCGCTCTTTGTGTTTGTGTCCAGATTCCCGGAGGGTTCATCTGCAAAGAGAACCGCAGGGTTATTGACCAGGGCCCGTGCGATGGCAACTCTCTGCTGCTCGCCCCCGCTAAGCTGAGATGGTTTGTGGGTAAGTCTCTCCTTAAGTCCTAAAAAACTGAGCAACTCTTCTGCTCTCTCCCTCGCCTGTGACATACTTGAATTTGCTATAAGAGCGGGAATCGCCACATTCTCTATAGCGGTAAACTCGGGAAGAAGATGATGGAACTGAAAAACAAACCCGATTCTTTTATTGCGGAACTCTGCCAGTGCATTAGATTTTAAATTAAATACATCTACACCGTCAATATAAACTTTCCCGGAGTCCGGGGTGGATAGGGTACCAAGAATTTGGAGCAAGCTGGACTTTCCGGCCCCGCTTGCTCCAACAATACTTAGTACTTCGGAATTCTTGGCTTCAAAATCTATCCCCTTAAGAACAAGAAGGTTCCCAAAAGATTTCTTTATATTTTGAGCCTTTATCATAAAGCTGCTACTCATCCTTCTCGTTTGCCTCGTACTCTTTGAGCAATTTGTCCTGAACATCTGCAGGAACCTGCTGGTAATCTGCATAGGTCATTGTAAATGTTGCTCTTCCCGAGGTCAATGAACTCAAGGTAGTTGAGTATTTGTGCATCTCTGCCAGTGGAACTCTTGCTTTAATAATCTCAAATCCTTTGTCACTGCTCATCCCCTCTATCATAGCCCTGCGGTTTTGAAGATCACTCATAACATCACCCATACAGTCACTTGGAACAAGTACCTCTACATTGTAAATTGGCTCCATAATCTTTGGACCCGCTTTTTTAAAGGCCTCTTTGAATGCGTTACGACCTGCAAGTTTGAAGGAGATCTCGTTTGAGTCAACCGGGTGCATCTTTCCGTCATATACAAAGACGCGGATATCGCGGGCGTAAGAACCTGTTAGAGGTCCCTCCTCCATCTTCTCCATAACCCCTTTAAGAATTGCCGGCATAAAACGGGCATCAATTGCACCACCGACGATACAGTTGTAGTACTCCAGTTTTCCTCCCCAATCCATAGTGAACTCCTCTTTACCCTTTAGGTTAAGAACAAGCTCTTTACCATCTATTTTAAACCTGTTACCTGCAGGAACCCCCTCCAGTACCGGCTCTATAAGAAGGTGAACTTCCCCAAACTGACCTGCTCCGCCGGACTGTTTTCTGTGGCGATAATCTGCAGTAGCTACTTTGGTTATGGTCTCTCTGTATGGAATTTTTGGAGATAGCAAATCTATCTCTATTTTATGTGTGTTATTAAGGTGCCATTTGAGAATGTTGATGTGGTGCTCACCTTGTCCGCTGAGGATTGTCTGTTTTAACTCTTTTGAGTACTCTACGCGGATGGTAGGATCTTCCGAATGCGCTTTGTTTAAAAGTTCGCCAAGTTTCTCCTCATCTTTCTCAACCTTTGCCTTGATGGCTGTTCTGAATTTTGAAGGTGGAAACACAATTGGTTCAAAAGCCCACTCTTTTGGACCTGCGTTTAGAGTTTGGTTAGTCTTAACAGATTTAAGTTTAACACTGCAACCAATATCTCCGGCAACAATCTCTGTAAGCTTCTCTTTTTTCTTTCCCGCAACAGCAAAAATGGTTGAGATTCTCTCCTTGGTGCCGGTTTCGTGGTTAACCACATCCATAGCCTCGGTAAGTTTCCCAGACATAACCCTAAAGTAAGATACCTCGCCGATATGCGGCTCAATTGCTGTTTTATATACAAACAGAGAGGTCTGTCCGTTTACGCTGCACGGAACTGTCTCACCGTTTTTAAGCTTCTGATCGTATTTGTCCGGGTTAGGCCCAACATTAATGATAAACTCCATCAATCTTTTTACGCCGATATCTTTTTTGGCAGATAGACAGAAAAGTGGCATTATCTCGCACTGTGCAAGCCCGATTGAGAGCCCTTTTCTTATCTCCTCCTCTGTAAGAACGCCTTTATCGAAGAATGTCTCCATCAGGGCCTCATCATTTTCGGCAGCAAGCTCTGCAAGCATTTGATGATACTCATCTGCCTGATCTTTAAGGTTTGCCGGGATCTCGTGCTCCTCTCTGGTTCCGTTCTCATCTTTAAAGAGATACATCTTCATTTTTAGAACATCGACAAATGAGTTGAAGGCCGGACCAACCTCAACAGGAAACTGTATTACAACAACCTTTTTCCCGAAGGTCTGCTTAACTGACTCCAGAGTACTCTCCCAATTTGCCTTCTCGTGGTCTAACTGGTTAACTCCTATGATAAGCGGTTTTGAGTGCTTCTCTGCATAACGCGAAAGAATCTCTGTCCCAACCTCAACACCCTGTTGTGCATTAATAATCATAACACCTGCATCTGCTACCTTGAAGGCAGAGATTACTCCTCCTACAAAATCATCCGAGCCGGGAGTATCGATTATATTTAGCTTATTATCCATAAACTCCGTGTATAGGAGCGAAGGATAGATTGATCTTTGGTAGATCTGTTCAATTTCGGTGTTATCACTAACTGTTGTTTTTGCCTCAACCGATCCTCTGCGATCAATCACTTTACCTTCAAACAACATAGTTTCCGCAAGGGTAGTTTTACCGGATTTCGTATTTCCTATCAGGACTACGTTGCGGATGTTTTGAGTGGGATAGACTTTCATATTTGTTTCGTGTTACATATTAGTTACTATATTTTAAGAATAGAACATCAAATTTAGAAAAAATAATTCAATCAGCAATGCTGTTCTCTGTACATAGAGATTATCCCGCTTGCAGTGAGCCCGAACTCCTCCAGAGAGAAGCGATCAAGCTCCTTTAGAGAGCAGCCGCACAATGAGGCTAGTGACTTGTCGGAGAAATTCTCATCCAAATAGAGCTCCCGCTCCTCCATAATTGTGTAAAAAGATAGAATAATCTTTTTTGTTGGATTTAAGGTGTTTGATTCTTTCATAATTTTTTATGCAAAAGTAAGCTCCCGGGCATTATAAATACAACTCAGAGTTGCTAATTTATCTGATTCTGTTCAAAATATATCTGATTCTAATGATAATTGACAATAACACCAACCTACACCTGACTTTAACACAACTTTTGGTTGTTATTCAGGTGTGGCATTATAAAATTATATTTGTTGAGTATGAATTGTGACCTCATAAGAGAGAGAATAAAGAGGGAGAGAAGAGCCCTTGGTTACACTCAGGAGTATCTGGCAGGATCTCTGGGTATATCTGCCAATTCATACCGGGAGATTGAGAACGGCACGACAGTTCTTATCAATCCCCGTCTGGAGGAGATTGCCACAATTTTAAAGATTCCGCTGGAGTCTCTTCTGTTTGGTGTAATGTCCGGCGAGGAGTATTTAAAAAAAATTGAGCAGCTTGAACTTGAGTTCAACGAAAAGATTCTCTCTCTCAAAACATCACACAAAATTCAGATGGCCGAGAAAGAGGGGGAGATCAACATCCTTAAGGCAAACCTGGAGACCAAAGAGAGCATAATCGGGGTTCTTAAAGAGCGGCATCCGGATTATTAAACTCTTGCAAAGCGAATAATTTTTTATGTAAATTGCGTGAAATTATTCTATAATGGTCACTTCTCTATTACAATATCTGGACAAGACAAAAGTTGAAGCCGGATGCGATGAGGCCGGCAGAGGGTGCCTGGCCGGTCCTGTGTTTGCTGCTGCGGTTATTTTGCCAAATGATTTTTACCACCCACTGTTAAATGACTCCAAAAAACTTAGTGAAAAGAGCCGCGATTTGTTGAGATCAATAATTGAGAAAGAGGCCGTTGCATTTGCAGTTGCATCTGCTTCTGCAAAAGAGATAGATTGCATCAATATTCTAAATGCCTCAATTCTTTCAATGCAGAGAGCACTTGATAAACTCAAAGTTGCTCCGGAACATATCCTTGTAGATGGCAACAGGTTTCTAACCTACAACAACACCCCCCACACCTGTATTATAGGCGGAGATGGAAAATATGCCTCTATTGCTGCAGCATCTGTTCTGGCTAAGTGTTATAGGGACGAGTATATGAGAGCTCTGGCGAAAGAGTTTCCCCAATACGGATGGGAAAAAAATATGGCCTACCCGACTAAAAAGCACAAGGAGGCCATACTACAATTTGGAACTACAAAGCACCACAGGCTGAGTTACAAGCTATTTTAGTGATAGTTGAACCTATTGAATTTAGGATTCAACTGCAAATTTACCGACTGCAAAAACTGAGCAAAGCGTAAAAAGTACGGCAACTACAATCTCAGGTGATAAAAGTGAAAAATTGGCAACTACATCTCCTATAGAGACAAGCCCCTTAATGAGCTCTCCATATCCACCTAAAAACACAAAAAGAATAAACCCGAAAAGTGTAAATAGTAGCATAACTATCTTGCTTTTATCTCTCTCCTGTTTTGGTTCCGGCAGACAATCCAGGGTTGCAAATAGTCTTTGAGAGAACCCCTCGTCTACGATGCTCTGTTTGTGGTCATCAAAAAACCTCTTTATATTATCATCTTTCATAACCTATACTTTTTAAATGTTGCGATATGTTTGTCTTTGCCCTTGATAGGTGTGATTTTATTGTGTTCTCCTTTATTGCAGTTATCTCCGAAATATCTTTAATACTTTTATCCTCCATATAGAAGAGCAAGATACAACTTCTTTCGTTTTCATTCAATTTTGAGAGTGCCATATAGAGCTCCTGGTTCATATATTTTGAGTCTGTACTCTCATTTGCAAAATGTTTTGTGTCGTTCAGCTCTACCGTGTTGTATCTTGATGAGGCTCTCTTGTTGTCACAAAAACAGTTGTATGCTATTCTAAAGAGCCAGGTAGAGAACTTTGACTTCCCGCTGAAAGAGTTTAAGTTTAGATACGCCTTTATGAACGCCTCCTGTGCGATATCGTCACTCAGTGATGAGTCTCCGGAGCAGAGGTTGATCAGGAACCTCCTTAACGGCTCCTGATTCAATCTTACCTGTTGTTCAAACTCTGCTCTTGTCATCCGGGGTATAGCTTAAACTTTTGCTAATTTGTTATTTATTTGTCTCTCCTTTGTTTTTGTTGATAAGATACCCTGCTAACTGGCCCAGCCCAATAAACAGGGGAATTAATCCAAATGCGGCAAATTTAAGTTGGTCAAAGAAGAGATACAGTGAAATAAACAGTCCTATTCCTACCCCTATTGTTACCAGAGCTGATGTTAAGGGGTCTCTTTTTTTCTGCTCTGTATCTGTTTTGAGTAGTTCTGGCGACAACTCTACTCCATGCTCCAAGGCTTTGAGTATTACTTCATTCCTTGATTTATCCCTTTTTAGCTTTACTATAAAAACAATAAGAATAATTGAAATTGCTGTTATAAAAGGGCTGACGATTGCGAAAATTCCTTCCAAATCCATAATTGTAATTTTTAAGTTGTTTGCCTGTTAGACGGAGGTTACTTTAAAAAAGTTGCAGCAAGTTGTGAAATTTTTTCAATATGGCTCTTTGCATTGGCTATTGCCCTCTCCTTTGAGGGTTCAAACTGTGATACAGAGAAGAGCCGCTCTACTCCAATTCGTTCCAGCTCTCTGTTTGTGAGCTGGTTGTCTCCACAAATTATCCACAATCTTTTCCTGTGCTTAAGGCATATCTCAACCACACCATCCAAAAGTTTTCCTGAAATACTCTGTCCGTCTACACGACCCTCTCCGGTAATAACAAGGTCTGCCTGTTCTACCCTATCTTCAATCTTCATAAAATCAAAAAGCACTCTCCATCCGCTCAGAAGAGTCGCATTTAAAAAGGCATTTAGAGCAAAACCGACTCCCCCGGCAGCACCCGCTCCGGGATTATCTGAGTGATCATAACCCAAATATCTTGCAGATAATCTGGCAAAATTTTGTACCCCCTCTTCCAGAATCGCCACATCCTGCGGTCCGGCTCCTTTTTGTGGCCCATACACTCTGCTGGCCCCGTAAATTCCGGTAAGAGGGTTGTTAACATCACACGCCACCTCTATCTTGAGATTACGGATATATGGCTCTACCGAGGAGTCATCTATACCTGCTATATTTAAAAGATCCCCTCCTGTCATATAACGCCCGCTCTTTGCAGGGTTTCCCTCTTTGTCAATAAAAACATACCCAAGCGCCTCCAGCATACCTGCACCTGCATCATTTGTGGAGCTCCCTCCTATTCCCATTAAAATATTGGAGTATCCGCGTGTGGCTACTGCTTTGATTACCATTCCCAGACCATAGCTGCTGGTTTTAAGGGGATCTCTCTCCTGTTTTGATAAAAAAGTGAGACCTGTAGATTTTGCCATCTCACAAAGTACTTTATTGCCTGTCCTTAGCACCGGAACCTCTATCTTACGACCCAGCGGATCTACTGCAGAGACAAAGAGCTTCTCGTCTCCCAAATGCTCAATTGCCTCAATTGTCCCCTCTCCTCCATCTGCAAGAGGTATCTGCTCTATATCTATATCGGGCAGATGCATTCTCATTCCGGTGGAGATAGCTGCAGAGGCCTCTCTGGCAGTGAGACTGCCTTTGAATTTATCAACTATGATGAGAACTTTAGTTGGCATATTTATTTATCTTTGTCTTTAAGTAAAAACAAACCAAGTAAAATTAAGAATAAAAAATGAAAAAAACAGGCTTGCTGATTTTAATTGCCATCCTCCTCTCTTTGAGCCCGATGAGAGCCGATGAAGGAATGTGGCTGCTTCCGTTGATTGAGAAGCTCAATATGAAGAAGATGTCCGAACTGGGACTTAAACTTACTGCAAAAGAGATCTATGACATTAACAACACAAGTCTAAAGGATGCAATCGTCCATTTTGGCGGTGGCTGTACCGGTGAGATTATCTCCGGTGAAGGGCTGGTTCTTACCAACCACCACTGTGGGTATGGAAATATTCAGAGACTTAGCACTGTAGAGAATGACTATCTGCAACACGGGTTCTGGGCGATGAGTCGTGCTCAGGAGCTCCCTGCTGCGGGTCTTGCCGTAACATTCCTTGAGAGTTTTACAGATGTAACAAAAGATCTGGAAAAGGCTGCAAAGAGTGCTAAGACAGATAGTGAGAGACAACAGGCAATAAAAAATGTTACCGATGAGCTTATCAAAAAAGCGGTTGGCGACAACAAATATCTTACTGCCAAAGTTGCATCTATGTATGGTGGAAACGCGCACTATCTTATCGTTTCAAAAGTGTTTAACGATGTTCGTTTCGTTGGTGCTCCCCCATCATCAATCGGTAAATTCGGTGCAGATACAGACAACTGGATGTGGCCAAGGCATACAGGAGACTTCTCTATCTTCCGTGTATATGCAGATAAAGACAACAATCCTGCTGCCTACTCTCCGGATAATAAGCCATATATCCCTAAGAAACACCTCACTATCTCGCTTAAAGGTGTTGAGCAAAACGATTTTGCAATGATACTGGGCTATCCCGGAAGAACAAGTCGTTTTATGACCAGCTCCGAAGTTAAAGAGACAAGTGATATCATCAATGCAATCACCATCTACGCCAGAGGAATTCGTCAGGATGTACTTATGGAGGATATGATTGCAGATCCTAAGGTTCGTCTGCAGTACTCAAGTAAATATGCAGGCTCTTCCAACTTCTGGAAAAAAGCGATGGGAATGAACGAAACCTTTGCCAAGCTTAATGTTCAGGAGCGTCGCGCTAATGAGGAGAGGGCCTTTACAGAGTGGGTAAACAAAGATAAAAAGCGTATTGAGAAATACGGAAAGGCACTGGAGTACATTAACACATCTGTTGCGCAGAGAGCAGAGCTTATCTATCTCTCAAGATATCTCCAAGAGACCCTTATGAATATAGAGGTTACTGCCGTTGCAAACCACTATGCACCGGTTGCCGCTGCTTTAGCAAAAGGGGATAAAGAAGAGGCAATGAGAGCCGCAAAAGGGCTGGAGGGTCGTATTAATGCCTTCTTTGTTAACTACTCGGAGCCTACAGACCGTAAGGTTGCAAAGGCTCTTATTAAAGTTTACAGAGATAAAGTAAAGGCAGCCGAAAGACCATCCTTCTTTGCTGAGTTAGATTCAAAATTCGGAGGAGATGTAGATGCCTTTGTAGATGATATGTTCAACAGAACCATCTTCTCTTCAAAAGAGAAGATTGACAAAGCTCTCGCTGCCACTCCGGAGGTGATTCTAAGCGACCCTGCACTGGAGGTTGGGAGGAGCATCTTTAGCCTGATGCCTAAATTTCAGTTTGCTATTGGTGCTGCTAATGCCAACTATTTTGAGGGGCAGAAAGCCTATATCGCAGGCCAGCTTGAGATGAACAAGGGTGCCGCAATGTATCCGGATGCAAACTCGACAATGCGTTTGACTTATGGACAAGTTCTTAACTACTCTCCAAAAGATGCCGTTCTTTACGAACACGTTACAACCCTTAAAGGTGTAATGGAGAAAGAGGATCCAAACAACTGGGAGTTTGTGGTTCCCGAGAAGCTAAAGCAGCTTTATAAAGCTAAAGATTATGGCCAGTATGCAATGGCCAATGGAGAGCTTCCTGTTGCTTTTCTTACCAACAACGATATCACTGGCGGAAACTCCGGAAGTCCTGTTCTAAATGCAAAAGGAGAACTTATCGGTTGCGCATTTGACGGAAACTGGGAAGCAATTAGCGGCGATATTATCTTTGAACCAACCCTCCAGAGATGTATCAACGTAGATATCCGCTATGTCCTTTTCATCGTAGAAAAATATGGCAACGCAAAACATCTGATTGATGAGATGACAATCGTTAAGTAAGATTTGTCGACTAATCAAACAGAGTTTATTAGATAGTAAGATTCATAAGAGGCGGCCCTGCGGCGGCCTCTTTTTGTAAAATGTTTTATTAAAAACCCTGTCAGGGCAACCTTTTTACGGGTTTATTGTTAATATGTAAAATTCTTTTTATGGACATAAAATTAGTAGAGCAGGCTCTTCGGAGTGTGCAACACCCGGTTAAGGAGATAGATGTAGTAACATTGGGAATGGTTGAGGATATAAAGATTGAGGAGGGCAAGGTGCGATTTAAGCTGGTCTTCCCCTCTCCGGATGCACTCTCCTCTTCAATTAAAAAGAGTTGTGAAGAGGCTGTTAGAAAGGCCTTCCCAAATGAGGAGTTCAAGATTTCCATAATGGAGTTGGTGAGAGAGCGCAAAATTCAAAAACGACAAACTGTGGCTCTGGGCCAGGAGGCACTTGCCGGTGTTCGTCATATAGTTGCAATAGCCAGTGGTAAGGGTGGCGTGGGAAAATCTACAGTTGCAGTCAATCTTGCAATTGCGCTTGCTAAAGCAGGATTTCGTGTCGGGCTCTCCGATGCAGATGTTTACGGCCCCTCTGTTCCCAAGATGACAGATACAGAGTTTGAACATCCCCAGGTAGATGACTCAAGCGGAAAAGAGATGATTATCCCTATTGAGAAGTACGGGGTTAAATGGATGTCCATCGGATACTTCTCTAAACCCGACCAACCGCTTATCTGGAGAGGTCCTATGGCCAGCAACGCCTTAAAGCAGATGATTCTTCAGGTTCAATGGGGTGAACTAGACTTTCTGCTGATAGATCTTCCTCCCGGAACAGGTGATATCCATATATCTTTGGTTCAAGACATTCCACTTTCCGGAGCAATTGTTGTGAGTACCCCGCAGCCGGTTGCTCTTGCAGATGTTGAGAAGGGGATAAATATGTTCCGCTCCAAGAGTATAGATAAACCGATTCTGGGTCTGGTGGAGAATATGTCCTGGTTTACACCCGAAGAGCTGCCTCAAAACAGATACTATATCTTTGGTAAAGATGGCTGTGCAATAATGGCCAAAAAATTTAATGTGCCTCTGCTTGGACAGATTCCTCTTATCCAAAGTATTCGCGAAAGTGGAGATGAGGGAGAGCCAATTGCTCTGCTGGATAGGGAAGATGGAAAAAGTTTCCACAAACTGGCCGAAAAGCTTATCGCGATTCTTGAATAATACCAGACGACCCTATTACCGGAAAGGTTATAGATTATAACTTTTCCGGTGGGGTAGTTAGATTGTCCTGATCTGCCAACTCTTTATACTTCTTGAGTCTGATGCTCCAGCGCTCGCGTGCGAACTGCTGCATATCTGCATTAACATCACGGTCATCCATAATCTCGAGACCCAGAATGGTCTCTATAACATCTTCCAGGGTAACTACCCCCTCCAAGCCGCCATACTCGTCTACCACAATAGCTATGTGTGACTTTTGAGATAGAAGTTTCTCCCACAGCACTGTAATGGGTTGCATATTTGGCACAACGGTTATTGGTTTTTTAATTGAAGCCAGTGTGATTCCGAAGTTGTCATTTGCAAGATTTTCGGTGACATCCTGCCTGTAAACAAAGCCTGTAATATCTTCCTTGCTCTGAGAAGAGTAGACCGGAATACGGGAAAAGCCCCTGTAGCTTTTAACTTTATAGAACTCGTCTATGGTCATATCTTCCGGTGCTGTCTCAACTACAACCCGAGGCGTCATCACATCCTCTACCTTAATGTTGCGAAGCCTTATTAGATTTTGAATTATTCTGCTCTCCGAAATCCCAATCACACCCTCCTGCTCTCCAATATTTACGATTGCCGAGAACTCCTCCCTGCTCACAGTGGGCTCACTGCTGCTACCGCCCGAGATTATCTTTGTAAACATCTCCGAAATAACAACCAGAGGATAGGTAATATATACCATAGCATTAATGATTCTGCCCGAAGCCATAGCAATGGATTTCCAATAATAGGAGCCAATAGTCTTGGGAAGAATCTCCGAAAAGACAAGTATTAGAAGTGTCAGTATTGCCGATATAATCGCAAAGTAGGCATCCCCGAAAATAACCGCCGCCTGGGCTCCCACCCCTGCAGCACCAACAGTGTGTGCAATGGTGTTTAATGAGAGAATTGCAGACAGTGGTCTGTCTATATTTTGCTTAAGCTTACGAAAAATTGAGGCAGACTTTTCATCTTCGCTCTCCTTCATCGAGATGAATGACATTGGCGTTGTAAGCAAGACCGCCTCCATCACCGAACAGAGGAAAGAGACCGATAACGCAAGAAGTAAATAGAAAATGAGCAGTCCCATATTTATGTTTTATATTGGAGTTCCTTCAATAATCTCTTTAAAAATGTAGGCTCAGGTAATATCAATTTGTCAACTTGGCACTATCTCCTCACTGTACTCTTCAAAAAGAGTTCGTCCATTTGAGATTCGTCAATTTTTGAGGGTGCATCCAGCATCACATCGCGTCCGGCATTGTTTTTCGGGAAGGCAATATAGTCGCGTATTGTCTCCTGACCTCCAAAGAGTGCGCAAAAACGGTCAAACCCAAACGCAATCCCACCGTGAGGCGGTGCGCCAAACTTAAATGCATTTATGATAAACCCGAATTTATAATCTGCCTCTTCGGAAGAGAAGCCCAGAACTTCGAACATCCTTTTCTGAACAGCAGAGTCGTGAATCCGAATAGATCCTCCGCCAATCTCGGTTCCGTTTAATACAAAGTCGTATGCATTGGCAGCAACATCTGCAATATCCTCTCTGTTGTTGCTGTAAAACTTATCCATATCCTCCGGCTTAGGTGAGGTAAATGGGTGGTGCATAGCGTAGAAACGCTGGCTCTCTTCGTCCCACTCCAAAAGTGGAAAATCATAGACCCAAAGTGGGGCATAGTGGTCACTCTTGCGAAGACCAAGGCGGTTACCCATCTCTATACGAAGTGTTCCCAACGCCTGCTGAGTCCCCTTTTTATCTCCCGCCAGGATGAGAATAAGATCCCCAACCTTTGCTTCCATTCTATTTGCAATTGCAGATAGATCTTGCGGCGTATAGAATTTATCTACCGAAGATTTGATTTCATCTTGTGCAACTCTTATATAAACAAGCCCTTTTGCACCTATCTGAGGGCGTTTAACCCATTCGGTAAGTTCGTCCAGCTGTTTACGGGTATAGGATGCCGCACCCTCGACACATATCGCGGCAACATACTGGGCAGAGTCAAACACAGGGAAGCTTTTCCCGCTAACCAAATCTTCTCCCTCACTCTGTAAATCACCATCTGTCGCAGAGCTTTTCTTGCCGGAAATGTTTTTGAGCTCCGCTATCTTCATTCCGAAACGGATATCCGGCTTGTCTGACCCGTAATATTTCATTGCGTCTGAGTAGGAGATTCTTGGGAATGAATCTGCAAACTCAAGACCCAGAACATTTTTGAAAAGAGCCTTAGTCATCCCCTCAAAGGTGTTGAGGATATCTTCGCGCTCGACAAAAGACATCTCACAGTCAATTTGAGTAAACTCCGGCTGCCTGTCTGCACGAAGATCTTCGTCACGGAAACAACGAACTATCTGGAAATATCTGTCATATCCGGCAACCATTAAAAGCTGTTTAAAGGTTTGAGGGCTTTGTGGCAAAGCGTAGAACTCTCCGGAATTCATCCTTGACGGAACAACAAAGTCGCGCGCCCCTTCGGGTGTGGATTTTATTAAAACCGGAGTCTCTATCTCTATGAAACCTATGCTGTCCAAATATTTACGAGTCTCCTGAGCCATTTTGTGCCTCAACTCAAGTGCCCTTTTGAGCGGGTTACGGCGAAGATCTATATATCGGTATTTTGCACGGATCTCCTCACCGCCATCGGTCTCATCTTCAATTGTAAAGGGAGGTGTAACGGATGCGTTAAGCAGATTTATTGCAGATATCTTAATCTCTATATCTCCTGTTGGCATCTTGGCATTCTTACTGCTCCTCTCTACAACCAAGCCGATTGCCTGAATCACATATTCGCGTCCCAGTTTCTCGGCCACCTCATTGAGCTCGTGGCTGATGCTGTCGTCAACGACAAGTTGTGTTATCCCGTAACGATCTCTCAAGTCTATAAAACTCATCCCCCCCATTTTACGGATTCTCTGAACCCATCCGGCTAAAGTGACCTGTTGACCTGCATTACTTATGCGTAGCTCTCCGCAAGTGTGTGTTCTGTACATATAATATTTGCTTACATTTAAATAACCCGCAAATATAATAAATCTGCTCGCCCTATTCCTTATCCGCAAAAAAATGTTTCACAATAGAGCGCTTAAAAAGCATTGCAACGGCAGATAATGAGTAGACAATTATTAGTGCAAATCCAAATCCAAAATAGGATAGTATTTTGGATGTAAATTCATTATACTTAAAAACATCGGAGATTAAGGCCAGTGAGAAGTAGGAGCAAGCCACCAGAATCAACGACCCCACTATTAAATCCAGCCAGAATCTGTTGAGGAGCATCTGCACAATAAGTACTATGAGAATTCCAAAAACATAGCGGTTAAAAAGATTGGTGGTGACCAACTCCGTAACCAAATAGAAGAGAGCGGAAAAAATCAAAATAAGACCGGGCAGATAATTAATCAATAATTGGTGCCCTATTTTTTGAGAGTTGCTCATAGTTTTTATCTTAGTCGGTTATATCCTGCAGATAAATTACCTGGCAGGGGCGTAGGTTGCCGCCTCCGGCAACACCTTTTTAATTTGGGCAATCCTGTTGGCGTCAGATGGGTGAGTGCTAAAGAACTCCATTTTGCTTCCGCCGCCGGCACTCATCTTCTCCCAGAAGCCCGGGGCTACATTTATATCGTATCCGGCCATTGCCATTATTATTAATCCCAGTCTATCTGCCTCGTATTCGTGTTTTCTTGAGTATGGGAGCAGCACCCCAAGTTGTGTTCCTACTCCAAAAGCCAGCCCAAACAACATCTGCGTCTTCTCGCTCTCGCTTCCCAGATATGCATTGAGTGCCTGACCGGCAACCCCGACAAGAGCCTCCTGACTCATTCTCTCATTTCCGTGTTTGGCAAGGGCGTGGGCAATCTCGTGACCCATAACAACTGCAACCAAGTCGGGAGTGTTTGTAATCTTCATTATCCCCTCATAGAAAACAATATTACCATTTGGCAGGCAAAAAGCGTTTACCTGATCGCTCTTTATTACATCAAACTTCCAGGTAATCCCCTCCAGCGATTTCTCCCACCCTTTCTCTTTGACATATCTGTCAACCGCCTTAGTGAGATCCTGCCCCACCTTGTTTACCATTTTTATATGAGAACCGTTGGTTGAGGGTTCACTTTTACTCATAATCTCTGTGTAGGCCTGGTTGCTTAGAGATGTGAGCTCCCCCTGGCTAAAAAGAAGCATCTGACTCCTTCCCGTAATCATCACTTTGCCGCAGGACACTACCATCACTGCAATAATAACAATGTAGAATAAATAGGTAAATCTCTTTTTCATAGCACTGATTTTATGTGGCTTCTTCCTAATTCTGTTTTTAACGCGACTAATCTGAAAACAAATTTACCAAAAAAGGTTTACTTTAACAGAGTCCCAAAAAAAAGTATACCTTTATACAAAATATTACACTATTATGGAAAGTTATTGGTATTTAATTATTGCCGCTGCGGTTCTACTTATATTCGCAGGGATTCGTATTGTAAGGCCGACACAAAGAGGTCTTATTGAGAGACTTGGTAAATATTCAAAATTTGCCGGGCCGGGTTTTCACTGGATAATCCCAATTATTGACAAGATTTATGTGGTTAATGTTACTGAGCAGATGATTGATGCAGATCCTCAGGAGATTATAACCAACGATAACTTGAACGCCAGCGTAGATGCACAGGTTTACTTCCGCGTTAAGTCTGATGAAGAGAGCGTTAAAGGCTCAATATATAATGTTAACAACTTCAAATGGCAAATAGTTAACCTTGCCAGAACAACTCTTCGTAACATAATCGGGACACTAACCCTAAAATCTGCAAACAGCGAAAGGGGTAAAATCAACGCAGAGCTTTACAAAACTCTTCACCTTGAGACAAAGGGATGGGGAATCGAGATTGTTCGTACAGAGCTTAAGCAGATAGACCCTCCAAAAGATGTTCAGGAGACTATGAACAAGGTTGTTAAGGCAGAGAACGAAAAGATTGCCGCAATTGACTCGGCCACAGCAGCAGAGACTGTTGCAGATGGTATAAAGAGAGCCAAGATTAAAGAGGCAGAAGGTTACAAGCAGTCAAAGATTCTTCACGCAGAGGGTGAGGCCGAGGCCATCAAACTTGTGAATGAGGCAGCCGATAAATATTTCGTCGGAAATGCTCAGTTAATGAAGAAGCTGGAAACTGTAGAGGCAGCTCTTCAAAATAACAGCAAAATTGTTGTTCCAACCGGCAGCGAACTGGTAAACATCATTGGCGATCTCGCCGGTGTGCTTCCACTGAAGAAAAAGGATTAACCTTAACAAGAGGTTCTATGAAAATTGGAATATTTATTTGCGATCGCTACAAAACCTGCGCCGGCGGGAAGTGTTTCCGCGCGGTGCAAAACAGGGAGGGGGCCTTTAGCATCTACAGTAAAGATACCCCTCTGGAGGTTGTAGGTTACACCAGCTGCGGAGGCTGTCCGGGTGGTAATATTGAGTATGCACCCGAAGAGATGATTAAAAACGGAGCAGAGGCAATACATCTGGCAACCGGTATGGTGGTTGGTTACCCGCCTTGTACTCGTATCCGATATTTTAAAAACTTTATCGAAAGCCGTTATAATGTTCCTGTTGTAATTGGAACTCACCCCATTCCTCAAAAATATTTCATAGTTCACGACAAGCTTAAAACCTGGGAGGGTTCCGGATGGAGTGAGTTGACCAAACCAACTTTGGTTTATGAAGATATGAGGAGGAGATATGACTGATGAAAATCATTGGACTTATCGGTGGAATGAGTTGGGAGTCTACTCTCACTTATTATAAGATTATAAACGAAGAGGTTAAGAGACTCCTGGGTGGGTTCTCCTCTGCCAGGTGCATTATTTATAGCGTTAATTTTGACGAGATTGAGAAGCTCCAGAGGGCAGACAAGTGGGAGGAGAGCGGAAGGTTACTAAACGAAGCGGCAAAGAGCCTGGAGAGGGCCGGAGCAGATCTCTTTATCCTGTGCACAAACACAATGCATAAGGTAGAGGCTCAGATAGTTGAAGGTGTAAATATTCCATTTTATCATATTGCCGAGATGACTGCCAATGAGATCGTTGCAAAAAACATAGGCAAAATTGCTCTCTTGGGAACTATCTACACAATGGAGGGAGATTTTTACAAATCAAAATTAATTGAGCGAGGGCTGGAGGTGATTGTGCCCGAAAAGGCAGATCGTGAAACTGTGAACAGAATTATCTTTGGGGAGCTTTGTATGGGCAGGATTGAGGCCGATTCCAGGCAGCAATACCTGAATATAATCTCAAAAATGGTGGAGCAGGGAGCTCAGGGAGTGATTCTCGGGTGCACCGAAATTGGCTTGCTCATCAACCGAAACGACCTCACTATCCCGGTATTTGATACCACAATAATCCACGCAAAAAAGGCAGTAGAGATAGCGCTTGATATTTAAACCAATCCGAGAAGATAATCAAGTCCCGTTAAGCAAAGACGGTATATAAAATTATGATTATTAATATATTCGTACAATATTCATTATGAGAAGAGTTATCTTATTACTCACCTCTGTTCTATGGCTTATTTCCTGCGTAAAACCTCCAAAGGGTATTGCAGATAATGATACAAAGGAGTATTTTGATTTTGCAACAATCGGCAACTACACAATTACGATAGATTATAAACTTAAGTTCAACTCTCCTATCGTTTTTTATGTATACGATGAGTATCCGTTTCAAAAAGATGAGACAGACCCCCAGATTGAGACTTTCAACGAAGAGCTCAAGCCTGTGCTCAAAGGATTAACAGAGAATTCCGGTAAGTACTCAGGAATTATCAGCATAAAAAAAGTTGTAAAACAGTTATATCTGTATAGCCCGACAATTGGAGTTCCACAACTTTTAAAGAGCACATTTGCCAGCAATACCTTCACAGTTGATGCAACTAACCCATTGAACCACATTGTCTCTGTAGCAGTGGCATCTGCCTTAAGGTCGGAATCTGCCCTATTTTCTGTATATGGAGATGTCAATTCTCAAAATGCAATTATCACAGGAGGATTCCACACGCTGGGAACGTGGAACAGCGAAGGCTTTCCGAACTATCTGAAAACCCCGGGAGCATCTATGTCTGCAGCCTTCATCAATGACATCAATGCAACACTACCGGAGAATAAAAAAGTCCCGCTAACAAATCCACAGTTTATTTCCAATGGAGAGAATTCATCTATTCATATAATTGCAGATGCCAAAGTGGAGATGGTTTTTGTCCACGAAGGGGCAAGTATGAAAAATGTTCTGGGCTACTTTCATTACCCCACTAACAGCCCGCCAAAAAACACCTCAGAGATTACTCATATGATTGCTTTTCCAAACGCCTCCTACACCGGAAGCGGAGGGGCTCTCTCTTCCGGAGACAGAGTAGAGCTTAAGTATTGGAATGGAAGCACATACTCAGATATTTTTCCTCCGGGAGTGAGCATTGGTTGGTATATTATTGCTTATGGATTTCGGGGAGATGCAAGTATAAGCGTAAAGGGACCCAACTACTACTCTTTTACCGAATTTAATCCGGAAACTGACCCTCTGTTAAAACCACATAATGTTCAGATATTTGATTCTGAGAGGATGGTTGTTCTTGTTGGGTTTGAAGATCAGAACAGGACAAAATCTGACGATGACTTTAATGACGCACTTTTTTATGCTGCAGCAACTCCGGAAACAGCAATTCAGTACACAGGCATACCAACGCTTAAAAAGAGTAGCGACAGTGACAGTGACGGTATCCCGGATGATCGGGATGAGTACCCATATGATGCTTCTGTGGCATACTCCACACACTACCCTGCACTTAACACATATAATACACTGGCATTTGAAGATTTATGGCCAAATAGAGGAGATTATGATATGAATGATGTTGTTGTCGGTTATAACTCCACCCATTATTTAAATAATAAAAACCAGGTTGTAAAGGTTATTGATAGAATTAAGCCTGTTTGGTCCGGCGGAATTCTTGATGTAGGATTTGGGTATCAGCTTGGGGTTTCAGCTTCATCTGTTAAGAGTGTTAACAAGAGTGGCGACTTTATCGATAACAATTTCCGTTATACACTATCTGCAAACGGAACCGAAGCAAAGCAAAGCAAAGCGACCATTATGGCTTTTGATAATATAACAGAGATGAGTTTAACCTCGCCAGGGGCAAAACCAACTCTAAATTTTGAGATAGTTTTTAACTCTCCTGTAAGCACCTCCGATCTTACAACCCCGCCTTACAACCCATTTATTGTGATTAATAAAAATAGGGGGATGGAGGTTCATATGCCAAATTATCGTCCTACAGATCTTGCAGATTTTACCCTTTTCGGAACATATGACGATAAATCTAAACCATCTCTTAACCGGTTTTATGTTTCCGATTCAGAGATGCCCTGGGGAATCCTTATTCCCGGAGAGTTTAATTTCCCGACAGAGCGAGTAAGCATTGTTAACTTTTATCCCAATTTTCTCTCCTGGGCAAAGTCATTTGGGGTTGAATATCCGGACTGGTATCTATTCTCTGATAATTAATTCCATTTTAAATGCCAACTCTTTAACATATCCTTTTCAAATAGAAATCGGTTTAAATAATAATAAATATGGAAGATAGGGCAGCAATAGAGTTTTTGCGGGATTTTGCAAAACGCACCAACAGAGAGTTTGAATCTGATGAATCGAGGTATCCGTTATCTTCATACCGAAAAATCGAGAGATACAAATCATACGCAATAATTTCGGATAGCGACCGGGATAGTTGCTATTTCGTGTGGCTTAGCGATCCATATTATGCAATTGGTGAGTACTCGGTTTTTTGCGGAATATTTATCCCAATCTCTTCAAAATACTCCCACAAGTTCTATATTAGAAAAAAGAATATCCTGGATAACCTTAACCTGATATCTGCAATCAAAAACATCGGGAAAAAAGAGCCCGGGTTTTTATCAAAAGTTGTCATCTCCGGAGATGACGGGGGATCTGCTTTTGAACTGTTTTCGGGAACAATGGCCGGGCACACGGTTCTTGAAGCGCTGGATATATCTCCCGCAATGAGGGTATCCGTTAACGAGCCTAGGGTTGATTTTGTCCCCGGCCTTAACGGAAAAAATTTCGTGGCCATCTTAAACCCTCAAAACTGGGTTCTTGATAAGGAGACTATCGAAAAAATGTTCCGTTTGAGTAGGGAGTTGGGTAAACACATTAAATAAAAATCACCCGGTTATCTCACTCTTTGAGGTTCATATTTTTTGCTTGATATAAAATATTATATTTACGCTAATTTTTTATTACCCTAGCTAAAAATATCTAAAATGAAAAAGGCCTTCTCGCTTTATATTTTACTGCTTATACTTACCGGCGTTATTATAACGTCTTGCATTAAAGCACCTAAGGGTAACACCGACGAGGAAAACAAGGAGTATTTTGACTTCGCAACCATTGGTACATATACCCTTTCATTAGACTACAAATTAAAATTTAACTCCCCTATTGTTTTCTTTGTCTATGACCAATATCCATACAAAACATCTCCAAACGACCCTAGTCTTGAGGTGCTGGATACTCAAATCAGCCCCATACTAAAAGGGTTGGCAACAAACTTCGGCAAATACTCCGGAGTTGTGACTATTAAAAAGAGTGTCAAACAGTTATATGTTTACAGCACAACCATTGGGGTGCCGCAACTGCTCAAGAGTACATTTGCTAACAATATTTTTGCCGTTGATGCTTCCAACCCTGCCAATTACGTTGAAATGAGCGTTTTAAAAAGCAGTTCGGGGGTTGCACAAAACGCGGTATTACCCGGAGATTTCCGAACATTAGGAACCTGGAACAACTCCGGCCTGCCCAACTATCTTATGTCACCCGATGCCACAATTACGGCAGAGTTAATAAATGTTGTAAATGCCTCTTTACCGGAAAGTATGCCGGTTCCCACTTACAACCCTCAATATATTACAAATGGTGTCAGTTCTGCACTGAGGGTTATTGCAGATGCAACTGTTGAGGTGGTTTTTATTCACGAAGGTGCCGGGTATAAGAATGTTTTGGGCTATTTTCACTACCCTACCAATAGTCCGCCTACAAGTGTAAGTCAAATTAACAAGATTATAGCTTTTCCAAATTCCTCTTATGCGGGAAGCGGAGGAGCTCTAAGTTCAGGGAATCGTGTTCAACTCAAATACTGGAACGGGACAGATTTGGTAAATGTCTTCCCTGCCGGTACAAGCATAGGCTGGTATATTGTTGCAAATGGATTTAGCAACGGATCTATAAGTCAAAGCGCCCCTCGTTATTACTCTCTTGAACAGTTTAACCCGGAGACAAACCCTTTGCAAAAACCTCATAATGTTCTACTTTATGACCCTCAAAGGCAACTTGTAATTATTGGTTTTGAAGACCTTCCCCGAAGCGGAGGTCACTCGGACGATGATTTCAACGATGCAATTTTCTATGCTGTTGGAACTCCGGTGACTGCAATTGATTATGGAGATCTTCCTGTGGTTGAAGATCCGGAAGATTCGGATGGAGATGGTATCCCGGACGACAGGGACGAATTCCCGGAGGACGCGGATGTTGCTTACTCCACTCACTATCCGGCTCAAAATGTTTATCACACTCTCGCATACGAAGATTTGTGGCCAACCAAAGGGGACTATGATATGAATGATGTGATTGTAACCTATAACTCTACCCACTTCTTAAATGTCAATAATAAAGTTGTTAAGGTTATTGACCGATTCAAGCCTGTTTGGTCGGGCGGTATTCTTGATGTCGGGTTCGGTTATCAGATGGGTGTAGCATCATCTGTCGTAAAGAGTGTTACGAAGACCAGCGATTTCATTGATAACAATTTCCGCTACCAGTTGTCGGCTAATGGTACAGAACAGCAGCAAAGTAAGGCTGTAATTATGGTACTGGATAACATTACAGAGATGGGTCTTACATCGGGAGGGGCTAAGCCTAATATCAATTTTGAAATAAAATTCAACTCTGCTGTTAGCGTCAGCGACCTTACAACTCCCCCTTACAATCCATTCATAGTTGTAAATAAAAATAGAGGAATGGAGATTCATATGCCAAATTACAGACCAACAGACAGAGCAGACTTTACCCTTTTTGGCACTTATGACGACAGATCTAATCCTGGTTTGAATCGGTTCTATGTATCTACTTCCGAAATGCCTTGGGGAATTATAATCCCGAATGACAATTTTGACTTCCCAATTGAGAGAGAGAGTATTGTAAAATACTATCCTCAATTCCTGCCTTGGGCAGAATCATTTGGAGTAGAGTATCCGGACTGGTACCTGCACCGCAGACCGTAAAGTTCTTCGAAATCCATAAACAACAAATATATGAAAAGTGAATTTGCTCCTTTGGCGAAGCAAAGCTCTTCGTTTAAGTCCGGGTTAGAAAAAATATCTGCAACAACTTTTATTCTGCTTGCACTATTATTGATTGGCGGTTGTGAAAAGATCGAGGTTTCGTCTGTTGCTGTTTTTTCGGAGCAGATTCCGGGAAGTAAGAATCACGGGCCAAACGGCACCTGGTGGGGATACAATCAGAGCAAAATTGTGAGGTACGGCAGCACTGTTTATATGTATGTTGTGGAAAATGAGAACATAGACAACAACCCCAACCCAAATGCTACCAACCCTTCAAAAATTGCCATTTATCGTAAAGATGGTGAGGGGGGCTGGCAAAAGGGGGCGAGCTTCAACACTTCAAGACCGGGAAATATTCTTATGGACTCCGAGGGTATTGTCCATCTGATTGTCTTTGAACCAACATACACCCTACCATCCGAGAACGGCTCCTATGGCAGACTAAAGCACTATTGGTTCCCAAATTGTAAAACCGGAGATATTACCTCTTTTCAGGAGGAGATTATCGTTGACAATGATGGAGTCTCTCAGGGAGAGACGGTGAATATCCGGGTAGGGGCATCAATAGGCGCTAATGATATGATTGCTGTTTCGTATGGTATGATTAAGAATCACATCGTTTGTTACAAAGAGAAAAATGGAATTAAGTGGACTCAGGAGTTTGCCGGAACTGCTCTGGGTAGCGATTTCTATTACCCATATGTGGCTATCACAGATTTCGGGATAACTATTCTTGCAGTACAGGATGACTGGACAGGACCAAATCAGCCGACTCTATACCAGAAATCCCGATATTTCGAGAAGAGAAACGGAACCTGGATGAATATGGATGTAATTAATTTACAAAATCACGCTCTGGCGCAATCAAGACCCGAACTGGTAGATAACAGCGAAATTTATATTGATGCTAACGGATTGGTAAACATAATATACCTCACCAAATTAAACCCAAGTGATAAATATCAGAACTCATTTATACACGGAACCCGCAGTGGGAATGCCTGGACAAACCAAACCCTTACCACAACCGACGAAAAGACTAACTGGGTAAGGATGATTGAGGTAGGTGGGCAGATGTACTATATATGTACAACCTGGGACAAGGTGTATATCAAGAAGGGGGTATCGGGAGAGTATAAAAGATTGAACGTTCCAAAGATTGAGGGCATCTATCCATACCTGGCCGCTCCACGCTCAGGGACCAAACCATCTGAAAGCTATATAGACCTGCTGCTCCTTTGCGGCAGCAGCGACTCCTACCCGAACGCAAAAAACTACTATGTTCGTATAGCTAAAAGTGAACTTGCGAAAATCTAAGCTTTCAAATACTCTTGGCAAGGTTACTTGCGAAGCTTTCTGTAGGCGATTTTCATCTGAGTTTTAATGGTATTTACCGAAAGACCCAGACGACTAGAGACATCTTTGTAGCTTAGATTGTCTATAATGCTCATTATAAATATTTTCCGGCAAGAACAAGGGAGTTCTTCCAGTTTGATTCTTACACTTCGAAGTTGCTCTTCAAATTCAATATCCGGTTTTTCGTAAAAATCATCTTCGTCAGGCGAAAATGCATCTGGACACTCGTCTGATAACGATTTACTATGTTTTAGAATTATTTTGTCGTGCCGGATATAGTTGAGACACATATTTTTGACAATCTTTCTCAGGTATGCACCAAGTATCGAATTTTCTGATAATTGACCTCTTTTTCTCCACATATAAAGGAATGCCTCCTGAATAATATCTTCTGATGCCTCAACATTATTCAGATACGCCATTGACAAAAAGTATAACTCTCTGGAATATCTGTGATAAACTATTTCAAAAGCTCCGATATCCCCAATAATTAATCTTTTTACCAACACCTTGTCGCAATCTACTTTATAATTTGCCATTACTCAATAATAATACAACTGATGTTTTAAATAGTAAAGCACATAAGTTTTAAAAAGGGTGAAATTCCTATAAAAGTGCGGTATGACTTCACCCTATTTGTAATTGGAGTGCTTTAGAATAAACGCAAAACTATGAGAGAGAGCAGTAATAATCAAAACGAGACATACAAGAATTTTATAAAATTCCTTAAGCTGTCTGGCGGTAAGTCCGGCGGTCATAATTCTGATGACAATTCAAATAACATATATGTAAAGGTTATTTCACGAATTTACAGTATAATGTTTAAAAAGGAGCCGGATTATGAAAAAATTCTTGACAGACTAACCACAATAATCTCGTCGGAAGAGAGAAGAGCCAAAGAGAGAAGAAAGAGGGAGCGGTTTCTTTATATTGCAAGTGCTGCAGCCGGGTTATTTGTTCTGCTAAATTTTAGCGGAGTGATAGATCTTCCCAACCTTTTTAATCGCATTTTTATCTCCAGTGATACCCGCCAGGTAATGAGCAACATCTCTCAGGTTCCTAAACGACATAAGGCCACGCTTATTATAAATGACAGTAGTGTTATAAATATTGAAAAAGATTCCGTTATATATAGCGGCAGTCATATGGACAAGAGTATTGTCAACAAGATAGCTGAACTTAACATCAGTGAAAAGATAGAGAATCAGATGCATACCCTGGTTGTTCCTAAAGGTGGGGAGTTCTTTTTAACTCTTCCGGATGGAACTGAGGTGTTTCTAAATAGCAACAGCCGCCTAACATACCCTTGCCGCTTTTCTGAGTCAAGCAGGGAGGTATATCTTTACGGAGAGGCCTTTTTCAAGGTTAGAAATACCGATAGTATTCCATTTCTCGTTATCTCGGACAGAAGTGTAACAAGGGTTTTGGGAACAGAGTTTAATGTTAAATCCGATTCCAGAGAAAGTAAGATAACACTTTGCAAAGGAGTGGTAGAGGTAGAGAGTATCACCTCTAAAATAAAAAGAGTTATTGCCCCGAATGAACAGGCCACCATAACCGAAAAGATGTTTAGTGTCGAGGAGGTGGACTCATATGAAATAAGAGCCTGGACAGAGGGGAAGTTCTTTTTTAGGGGAAAAACACTAGGAGAGATTAGTGAAAAACTAAACGAATGGTATAATGTAGAGTTTAGTTTTAAAGAGGAGAAGACAAAATCAATTCAATTTACGGGAATGATTAATAGAAATGATATTCTTAAAGAAATTTTTGAACTGTTTGAAGCAAGTTATGACCTTAAATTCCAGGTAAACGACTCCGGAGTTCTGGTTGTAGAAAAGTGAAAATAACTTCCTTAACCTAATACTTTTAAATATGAAAAAAAACCTTTTCATGAAAGTAATTTTACTCTTAATCCCTTTACTTTTTACTTTCTCATCTGCCTACTCAATCTCTGATGCTTTTCCAATAAGCATTGAAGAGATTTTGTTACAGAAAAAAGTAACAATAACTGCACAAAAGCAGCCATTGAGTAAAATCTTCAAAGAGATTGAGAGCCAAACAAAACTTACGTTCTTCTTCTCTAACAATTGTGTGGATGTCACAAAAACAGCATCCATCAATGCACAGGATGAGACCCTGGATGTGGTACTAAACACACTTCTTGGGAGCAACTACTCCTATGTTCTCAAAGACAGCTATATTGTTGTCAATGAAAACAAAGCGCAACAACAGCAGCAACCTCAACGGAGTGTCAGAAAAAAAGTTGAAGGAGCTGTAACTAACATAAAAGGTGAGCCTGTTATTGGGGTTAACATTTTACTAAAAGGGACCAGATTCGGCACCTACTCAGATCAATATGGCCGGTTTACCCTTGAGTTCCCGGAGAGTCCAGATATGGTAATCCTTTTTAGCTGTATTGGAATGAACCGGGTAGAGATTAAATATACCGGACAAGAGACTCTTAAAGTAATAATGGAGGAGGCCCTTGCAAGTATCAACGATGTTGTGGTTGTCGGATATTTTGAGGCAAACAAGAAGACCTATACAGGATCTGCAACAACCATCACTGCAGAAGATATTGCTAAAATCAATAGTGGGAATATCCTCCAGACCATTCAGGTTATGGATCCCTCATTCCGGATTATTGAGAATGTAGACCAGGGTTCCAACCCAAACGCATTGCCCGAAATTGAGCTACGTGGGAGCGGCAGTTTACCGGGCTTAAAGAGTGAGTTTCAGTACAGTCCCAATATGCCCACGTTTATTCTGGACGGATTTGAAGTTTCGGCTCAAAAGATTTTTGACCTTGACCCAAGCCGGGTTCTCTCCATCACCCTTCTCAAAGACGCAGCAGCAACTGCTATTTACGGATCCAGAGCAGCTAACGGAATTGTGGTAGTTGAGACAAAAACCCCTTCAAGAGGCAGAATACAGATAAACTATAAGGGCGATTTCAAGACCTCATCTGCAGACCTCACCGGTTACGACCTTTTAAACGCATCTGAAAAGCTTGATTACGAGCTTCTCGCCGGGGTATATCCCGGTTCAAACCGGGTGAGCGATATGGAGCGTAATATGGACGAATATTATCAGAAGATGAGACTTGTGGCAATGGGTTATAACACCGACTGGCTGGTCCAGCCAATTGACCCGTTTTCAATTGCACACAAACATAGCCTTCAGGTTGAGGAGGGTGGCGAGAATTTTCGCTACAACCTCAATATGTTTTATGACAAAGACAATGGTGTAATGAAGGAGTCATCCCGGGACCGTCTGGGAATAGGTGTATATTTTCAGTATAGATATAAGAACCTATTGTTTATGAACAACCTCACTTACAATAATGTGGTTGCAAAAAACTCTCCTTACGGCTCCTTTTCTGAATATGCAAAGGTTAACCCATATTTGCCGTACAAAGATATTAACGGAAACATCGTTAAATTTTTCGAGTATGTAAATACTCCAAACCCGCTCTACAACGCAAATATTGGTGTAATTGACCAGGAGGCATACGACGAAATAATAAATAACTTCAAGCTTGAGTGGAGAATTGCAGATGGTATCAAACTTAAAAACACTGTTGCTTTCAGTAAAAAAGTTTCAAATAACAAACTGTTTTACCCTGCAGATCATACATCTTTCCGGGATTTTTATAACAGCCAGATAGGTTCCGAAAAAGATAAAGCAGGGATTTACAGAAACGAGTACGGAGAGGGTGTTTCATTCAATGCAAACTCTGTCTTCTCCTATTTTAAAGAGATTAAAGACCACTATGTTACATTTAACGGAGGGGTCGAGATAATTACTCAAAGGGGAGACCTAAATGTTTTCCAGACAAGAGGATTTCCAAACAGCCTCCTTGCATATCCAAGCTTTGGTACCTCTTACGATATGGTCTCTACCGGTTCCGGTGGCATCAAACCGGGCGGTTCGGAAGATATTCTAAGATCTGCAGGATTTTTCGGAACATTTAATTACTCTTGGAAAAACAAATATTTTGTAGATTTTTCGGGTCGTGCAGATGGCTCTTCAAAATTCGGAGCCAACAACCGGTGGGCAAAATTGTGGTCTGCAGGTGTGGGCTGGAACATTCACTACGAAGACTTTCTAAAGGACTCAAAGGTTATAACGATGCTTCGGCTAAGAGCTTCTACCGGATTTACCGGAAGCCAGAACTACAATCCGAACCAGAGTCTCACAATGTTTGACTACATCCGTAACTACTACTATCAGCGAAACTATGCAGGTGCTCAGTTAACCGCAATGGGAAATGAAAATCTCAAATGGCAGAGAACCCGCAAAAATAATATTGGTATGGACCTGGAGCTCTTTAGCAAACGCTTCACAGCAACTTTTGACTACTACATTGATGACTCAAAAGATGCACTTACCCAGGTAACACTACCGCCATCTCTCGGATTCTCCTCTTACACAGAGAACCTGGGGCAGGTAAGGAATAACGGGTATGAGATTAAACTCAACATCGGAATAGTCTCCAACAATTCGAAAGGGATGTACTGGTCTGTGTTTGGGAGCGCTGCTCACAATAAAAATACCCTGCTCAAAATCTCCAACTCTCTTGATGCCTGGAACACTCAACAAGATGCAATTGTATCAAGCAAACCTAAAGTCCGTTTCATTGAGGGACAGGATATGAAATCTATCTGGGTTGTTCCATCTATGGGGATAGATCCTGCAACAGGAAGCGAGGTTTTCCGGAAACTCAACGGTGAATACACAACCACCTGGAGTGCCGCAGACCAGATTGTTGGTGGGACAATGACCCCCGATCTGTTTGGAAATATCGGGACACAATTCATTTACAAACAGTGGCAACTTAATCTCTATCTGCTTTACAGCCTGGGAGGCGAGACCTATAACCAGACACTGGTAGACAGGGTTGAGAATGCAGACCCTAAATTCAATGTAGATCGCCGGGTTTTTGAAGGCAGATGGAAAGTTCCGGGAGATATCTCCAGATTTAAAAACATCACAGACCTGAGCATCACAAAACCGACATCAAGATTTATTGAGAATGATAACTACATTCGACTGAACTCAATCAATGTATCATATGAATTTGAAAAGAAGCAACTTGAGAGACTTAAGCTCCAGAGGCTAAAGATTATTTTTTACGCCAACGAAGTATTTAATATTTCTACAGTTAAACAAGAGAGAGGCCTAAGTTATCCGTTTGCCAGAAGCTTCACGTTAACATTTCAAATTGGCATCTAAAAAAATTATAGAGATATGAAAACATATACTAAAATATTATTTGTCACACTGTCAACCGTTTTGCTGCTCTCAAGCTGCAACAAATGGCTGGACATCTCCCCTAAATCTTCGCTTAAGAAAGAGGATTTATTTAAAACAGAGGGTGGCTACCTGAATGTTTTAAATGGGGTCTATATCGGAATGGTAAACGATCGTCTCTACGGACAGGAGTTAACATATGGCTTTATGGATGTTCTTGCTCAATATTATAATAACATCCCAAGCACACCTCTGCACAAATATGCAAATGCCTCAAAGTACAATTACGAAGAGACCGCTACCAAAGGAATAATAACAAATATCTGGAACTCAATGTACAATAACATTGCAAACTGTAATGTGATCCTTGACAATATTGATGCAGATAAAGATATTTTTACAGATAATAACTACAACCGGGTAAAGGGAGAGGCTTTGGCCCTGAGAGCATTTATGCACTTTGACCTGCTTAGGATGTTCGCTCCTTCCTATGGTACAACAACTAAAAATCTGCCCGGAATACCTTATGTAGATAAGTTCACAAATGTGAGAGTTCCATTTACTACCATCGAAGCTGTTTGCACCAGAATTAAACAGGATCTTCTCGCAGCAAGGGAGCTGCTTAAAGAGTTTGATCTTATGGGACCGGTGGACGAAACTATTGATGGCTCTCTCTCATACACAGTAGCAGACAGGAAGGCCTGGTTCAACTACTATGCAGCAACAGCTCTTCTTGCAAGACTCAACCTATATATGGGAGATAAGGTTGCAGCACTTGGGTATGTAGATGAGATAACAACAGATCACGCGAAAACGAAGATTTCGTGGTCGCAACAAACCCAGTTCTACTACTACTTCTACTCACGGGAGAGAATCTTTGGAGTCTTTATGGTTATAGATCCATATATGAAGAGCAAGGTAACCGACTACTTCGATATAGCATCTGCAAACAATAACAATATCCTAAAGGTAAGTATCCAGAGAACTATGGAGCTCTATGAGACCTCAAGCGGGGGAGCTTCGGACTGGAGATATCTGGACTGGATGAGCAAAACAGATGATAACTATATCACTAAGTTCAACACATTGAGCGGAATTCCTGTCCTCAAACTGGCCGAGATGTACCTTATCGGTGCAGAGTGTACAATTGATAGCGATCCTGTAAAATCACTGGAATATCTTAATACAATACGCACCAACAGGGGTCTTCCAGCACTGCCTTCAAATGCAGTTCTCTCGGATGAGATTCATAAAGAGTATGTAAAAGAGTTTCTTGGCGAGGGACAGTTGTTCTATTTCTTCAAAAGAAAAGGGTATGGGAATATCCCTTACTGGGGAACAGCGGTTGACAATAAAGAGTATGTACTCCCGGTTCCGGACAAAGAGAAGGAGTTCAACAATTAATAATGACAACATCAAATATTGTAAAACTTATAATATATGAAGCAGATAATTACATTATTAATAGGTATTATTTCTTGCTTATTAATAACATCTTGTGAAAATGATATTCAAGGGTTGTATTCGGGTGAACACGCAATATATTTTTCTGAATATAACTCTACTGCAGATAGTGTGACCTACTCTTTTATAGGCAAAAACAGAGAGCAGGATACTGTTTTCCTCAATGTTCGCCTACTGGGTAATATGCTCACAACTCCCGCAAAAGTTGTTTTGAGGGTAGTTCCCGAGAAGACAACAGCAATATCGGGCAGCCACTTTGAGGCTGTCAAGCCTTCCTATCAGTTTGGCTTAAATACCTTTGACTATAAGCTGCCAATTATTTTGAAAAAACACGCAGACCTCAATTCGGGTGCTTTTGTTTTGGCGCTCGAGATAGTAGAGAGTGAAGACCTGCTTGTGGCCTTTAAGGAGAAGTCAAGTGTAAGAATAAGGTTCTCCAACATCTTTATGAAACCATCTATTTGGGATGCAACTCTGGCTCCGGTATTCGGAATTTACTCCAAAACAAAGCACGCAATCTGTATGGATATAATGGGCAGGCCATTCCCGGAGACTCTTGTCGCCTTTAATGTTGAGCGGAACCTTTGGAGAAATTTCGGCTGGCAATGTAACGCCTACTTTAAAGACAATATTGTGATGGACAACGACCTTGTTCCACCGGCTCGTATTTTACCTTGGTTCTAAACAAGTAAACCTTTTAAAAGAGTTAAGTTATGAAAATCATAAAAATATTAATAATCTGTACATCAATATCTGCACTATTCTTTTCGTGTGTTAAAGATGACGGAAATTATAATTACTCTGCGATAAATGATGTGGAAATATCCGGTATTGAGGCCAATTATATTGCAACAATGCTGGATTCGTTCAAGATAACTCCGGTTTTAAGCCGCGCTATTACCGCAACAGAGGCAGATCTTGAATACTCCTGGACAATTTTCAACTCAATGAACACCTACAACTACCCGGATACCCTTGCCAAAACCAGAAACCTGAAAATATTGGTAAACACAATCCCCGGAAGTTATAAAGTATCTTATAATGTGTTTGATAAAAACACCGGAGTGAGGTACCGGTATGAATTTAATGTTGTAGTCACATCGGAGCTGCAGAGGGGCTTTCTTGCCCTGAGCGAACTAAACGGCAAAGCTAATGTAACATTCATTGGAGTTAGCGGAAAAGTTTACCAGGATATTTACGACAACATTAACGGAGAGGCAGTTGGTACAAATCCCGTCTCTATCTGTTATACATACCAGGCTCCTATTGACTATGTTGCAATACTCTGCAACGATGCCAGAGGTGGAGTATATATAAGCAGTACATCCTTTAAAAAGCTATACGACCTAAAGGATTTCTTCTACGACAATCTTACGATAACCAATCCGCAAGCGTTTGTAGTTCAGGAGTACTATGGCTCTGTCTCTGATTATCAAGCCAACGGATCAAAACTCTTTCTTACGGCAAATAACAAGCTCTACTATAGGGATGCCAACTACAACACAACAATAGATGGTGTATCAACCCGTATAGAGACAAAATTCTATAGTGCCTTTCCCGGAGACTATGAGATTTCACCTGTTTCGTTCCAGGCACTGGGGCGTGAACTCTTTTACGACAACAAGTACAAGAAATTTATGTACATAGCAGATTATGCCAAACCAAATCTAATGGTTACTGCGGCCAAACCAACCGGCATTTTTGATCCTGCAGATGTTGGTCTTACTTTTGTATGGGGTAAATTCACAATAAGCGCTCGGAATACTTACCAGTGCAACTCAATTTTCAAAGATGGCAGCGGAAATTATTTCTATCTTAAATTTGATATGACCAACAAAGCTGCAATTACTCCGCTTAAAAAGGTTGCAATTCCTGCCGGGTTCAAAATTCGTGAAGCCAAAACATTCGCCGGAAACGCTTTGCAGGACTACATCTATTTTGCCGTTGGAAGTAAGGTCTATGTGTTTGACTGCATCCTTAACCAGGAGCGTGAGATATATGACTTTGGCACAGGTAAAAGCGTAGATAATATCCGTTGGCACGAAGCGGTCCTCAGTTCGCGAATAATGCACGTCTGCACAAGCACCAGCGGCTCTACAGGCAGAACCGGCAGCATATACGAAATGAACGTTGCTACAGATGGTACTCTCTCCATTAAAAACGCCTACACAAATGTTTGCGGCAAGGTGGTTAGTACACACTGGAAAAACTAATCCCCGGGATTTTTTATTCTGAATTTATATATAATATTAATTAATACGAGTTTACACTATGAAGCGAAGTTTATTTACTATCTTATTTACCATAGCAATATTAATAAGCTATGGACAATCTCAAGTTACTTTTAAAGGAACCGTAGAGTATAATGGAAAAGATAAAGTGGTTGAGGTTAAAGAGAACAATCGCACAATTAAAACATTCCCCGTGAATGAAAATGGAACATTTAACGGAGAGATCTCTCTTGATAAATTAACGCAACTCTCTCTCGGATACAGTTTTTGCAATCTTCCAATTATTGCAAAACCGGGGCGCGACATAACTGTCAGTCTTGGAACACAGCCATATACCGGGAAACTAATTTCAGGAAGTCCTGAGACGCAATATTATCTGGATATGAGATTTCTTATTTATCCTGCCGATCCAAAAATTGTTTTTCATATGCCTTGGCACGTTTATAAAAAGTATCAGGAAGATGCTCTTATAACCAAAATGAGATACAGTGAGATTTTCTGTATGGCATACAACGATATGCCTCCTCTGTTTAAAAAGGAGGTTGAGCAATATAATAAATATGCAAATTTTAGTTTGCTTATTAACTGGCCTCAGTTTCACGTTAATACAAATAAGTTAACCGAATTCAAGGAGGAGGCAGACTGGCGTGCACATATGGAGACTTTGTTTGAGCAAATCGAGTGGAACGACCCTTTCCTTTTGGGTATCCCACAGTATGTGAGTTTTGCAGAATATGCTTTAAATGAGAAGATTAAAAAGGTTAAAAATGATAAATCATTCTTATTAAACTCGTTTGATCATATAAAAAGCACTGTCATAAATCCGGAGATTAAGGAGTACTTTATCTATCATTACACCAACAAATACCTAAAGGATGAATCCCCTTCGGGAAGGGAGGCTGTTATGGCAGCATTCCGGGAGAGTGTTAAAAATCCAAAATTCCTTGCACAGGCCGAGAAGATTCTTGCAGATGCAAAACAGTTTGGAAGTGACGCTCCTGCATTCGATTTTACCCTTGAGGATGTTAATGGAAATATGGTAACTCTGAGCAGCTTTAAAGGCAAAGTTGTATATATTGACTTTTGGGCAACCTGGTGCGCACCTTGTAGGGCAGAGATTCCTCATATGAATAAACTAAAAGAGGAGTTAAAAGACAACAAGGATATTGTAATGATATGCGTCTCTACAGATCAGGCGGCAGACAAGGACAAATGGAAACAGATGGTGAAGGATATGAAGATGGAGGGGTATCAGTTATTTGCCGGCGATAAATATCCCGATATCCGCAAATATTACAAAATAAGCGGAATACCACACTTCACAATGATTGGAAAAGATGGTAAGATCTATAAAAATATGACCATTCGTCCATCAAACCCACAGACAAAATCTGTGTTGATTGACCTGGCTAAATAGTGACATTGCCAAGAGAACTTGGAACCTAATGTGGTGTATCTAGAATACACCTGGTGTTAGGAATGATATTGGGCTGAGGGGTTGGTATTTGAGTAATTTTTAGGTTGTGTTTAGTGGTGAGTGCACCCGGAATTCGTAGAGAATTTTGGGTGCTTTCTTTTCGCGGGGGACAAACTTTGCCAGTGTTTGATGTATATGCTTATTAATCTTGTGGTTACAAACCCAAGTTTTCCAATTTGGAAAATTGGCATTTGCAGATACTTGTTTGTTAAAGAGTTACATCAAACACTGGCAAAGTTTATTTTATCTCCCGGTTTGAGTTGTGCTACTCTGGGCAGCTCTTCTGTCAATATATTTGCAATTCGTGCGTAGCCGCCGGTTGTTTGACGATCTGACATTAGAATGATTGGCAGGCCGTTACCAGGCAGTTGAATTGTTCCAAATGAAACTCCGGCAGAGATAATATCGTGACCTTCGGCCCCCTTAATGTGTATGGGTTGACCATCAAGCCTGAGCCCCATTCGGTCGCTGTTCGCAGAGACAGTGTATTCGGTGGTGAGAAAGGTGCGGATTCCTTCAAAATCCAGTCGTTGGAGCTCAGGGCCTGGAATAATTCGGATTGGCCGTTTTGTTTGGTAGTCAGGAATGTCTATTGAGGTTAATAGTGACCTGCTTGTATCCGTTGATTGAGCTGAGGCAGATTGACAGGTGGCCAACCCAAGGGGGAAAACATCTCCGGCTTTTAATGGCCTGCCCTGTAAACCTCCAATTTTTGCGCGCAGGTATGTAGATCTGCTCCCCATAACCATCGGCACATCCAGCCCTCCGGCAAATGCGATGTAGGTGCGGCATCCGTTTTTAAGACCGGTAAAAGTAAGCCTGTCGCCACTGTTAACTTTTACTGGCCGGTACATCTCTATTGGCCGGCCATTGATGCAGGGCTGCATATCTGCCCCGGTTATGGCGATTATTGTACAGAGTGTGACGGGATGAAAGTTGTCAATTAAGGATTGTAGAAAGTTGTCTGATGAAGCCGACTCACAGCTTCCCCTAAAAAGAATTTCGGGCCCGGTAAGGGTTGCCTCAAGGGCGGCGGCACCGGCACTGTTCCCGACAAGTGTGTTGGCAGTTTGCAGGGCAGGCAGGTCCATTGCTCCGGAGACTGGCATCCCATAACGCTGGTAGCCGTGCCGCCCGCAATCCTGGATCGTTGTGAGCATTCCCCCTTTCTCAATAATTATCTCTGCCATAACTATTTTAAATTACTGCTCTTGTTTTAATTTTAAAAACTCGTTTTCGGAGATTGGTTTAAACCGGAGCGTGTCGCCAATCTGAAAAAGGAATTCCGGTTGGCGGTTTGGGTTAAAGAGTTTGAGGGGGGTTTGGCCAATAAGTTGCCAACCTCCGGGGCTTTCAATGGGATAGATACCTGTCTGCTTATCGGCTATACCTACACTCCCTTCCGGAATCTTAAGCCTGGGGCTCTCTTTACGGGGCATTGCTATTCGGCTGTCCATCCCGCCGAGGTAACAAAAGCCCGGGGTGAAACCAAGCATATAGACCAGATAGGTAGCAGAGGAGTGTATCTGAATAACCTCATCAACTGATAGTTTGTTGAACCTGGCAACATCCTCCAGGTCGGGTCCGATATCCTCCAAGGTATCTCCTTTGTAAAGAACCGGGACCTCTTTTAATGTTGAGGTAGGCAGATGAATCTCTGCAATTGAGGGTTCGAGGGAGCGTATGGTGTCGACCAGTTTATGAAATCCGGTTAATGAGGGGTTAAAGCAGATCATCAGCTCGTTGTAGGAGGGAATAAAGTCGGTAATCCCGGGAATACTCTCCATCTCTACTCTTGTGAGCAGGCGGCGGATTGTATTGTTAATCTCTACCGAGATTTGGTCTGATGCCTTCACAATTATTGCCGAATCTCCGGACGGAAAATATTTTAACATTGCAAATTTACGTGATTATCTTATGGTTACTCCTCTCTCTGTAAGCTCGCTATAGATAGCTTTTGCAAGATTAGGGGCCTGTTCGTTATCTCCGTGAATACAGATGGTGTCTGCCTGAATACAGATTACTTTACCATTTATTGTTTCAACCACGCCCTCAGTTATCATCAGAAGAACCCTCTCAACAACTTTATCTTCATTGGTTATAACAGCTCCAGGAATATCCCGGGAGACCAGAGAACCATCATCGTTGTAGGCCCTGTCTGCAAAAGCTTCACTTATATATGGTATACCCACATCGTGCGCTGCATCAATCATCTTGGATTGAGAAAGACACACCAACTTTAATGACGGGTCTATCTCTTTTATTGTCTCTGCAATCACCCGTGACATCTCATAATTTGAAGAGGCACTGTTGTAAAGAGCTCCGTGTGGTTTAACGTGATTCAACACACCTCCCAGGGTTTCGGTCATAGTTTTTAGAGCACCCACCTGGTACAGTATTGCAGACCTCAGCTCTGCTTTGCTAAGATGCATCGGGCGGCGACCGAACCCCTTCAAGTCATTATAGCTTGGATGCGCTCCAACTGAGACTCCGTATTTGAGAGCCAGACAAATAGTCTTCTCTATTGTGAGCGGGTCACCGCCGTGAAACCCGCAGGCAATGTTTGCAGAAGAGATGAAGGGCATAATGGCAGAATCATTCCCAATGATTATCTCTCCATAGCTCTCGCCCATATCGCAATTTATGTCAATCCTCATACTCTGTATTTGCTGCCAATATAGTTAATATGTGGCAATTACCAAATTTTTATTCATTAAAAAACACCAAAAACGTGAAAAAGAGTTCTCAATCCTATTCCCAGGGCCACCAAAACAACTACTACTCCAATAATATTTGATAAGGAGCCATTCGTATTGCTCCCCATTACCCGTTTACTGTTCATAACCCATAGCAGATAAATTGCAATTACCGGCAATAGTACTCCATTGGCAGCCTGAGCAAAAAGTATTGCTTCTAAAGGCTTGAATCCGATAACTGAAAAAATCACTCCAACCAGCAATATCGCCATCCACACCAAACGGAATCTGTGGGACTTAAGGTCTCTTTTCCATCCCAAAATACCGGAGATAGCGTATGCTGCTGCAAGTGGTGCCGTAATTGCAGACGATATCCCTGCCGCAAAAAGTCCTACACCTATAAAGTATTTAGACCATCCGCCCATAACCGGTTCCAGCTGCAGAGCAAGATCGGAGCCGCTGGAGATAGCTATCCCTGTACCAAAAAAGGCAACTGCAGATGTAACCACAATTGCAATTGAGATTAACCCTCCAAGAATTACCGATACCGAAATATCCAATCTCGCCTCGGGAATATCCTCCGGTTTATTCCACCTCTGTTGTACTGCAGATGCGTGTAAAAAAAGATTGTACGGGACTACTGTTGTACCTATTAACCCTACCAGAGCCAACAGTGAGCCGGCAGGCAAAGTCGGAACAAACATCCCACGCAAAATATCTGCAAGCACCGGAGAGATTACAAATGCGGTAGTCAGAAAAGCAAGGCTCATCATTATTACCAGACCAATAAGAACCCTCTCAATTAGTTTATAGCTTCCCACAAAGAGCAGAATAGATGCAAGAGCCCCAATTATTACAGACCAGGTGCCCACACTCAGGTTGGCGGTGGGCACGAGGGAGCCTATCCCCAAAGATGCCCCGAGAAGATTTCCGGTTTCAAAAGCAGCATTTCCAATGCCAATGGCAGAGATTACCAGTACAGCGGAGACAACCCTAACCAGCGGGCTGGTAAAGTGTTTGCGGAGAGCCTCCCCCAAACCCTGCCGGGTAATTATGCCCAGCCGCGCAGACATCTCCTGCAAAACCACCGTGGCAATGATTGAAAAAACCAACCCCCACAAAAGTGCGTACCCAAATTTTGCTCCCGCAATGGAGCAAGTGGTAATAGTCCCCGGTCCAATAAATGCCGCCGTAACCAGTGCTCCCGGTCCGAACTTAAAACGGATTGGTTTTTTCATTATTTTATAATTGTTGCATCAAACTTTGGCAAATGGCAACATCTGCAGGAGCCCACTCTACACTAAAAAGCTCCTTTCCCGCCAACCATTTGTAATCTATGTGCTCTGTAAGAGCAATTTCAAAAGAGTCCTCCCTCAAAGAGCATAAATAGCTATGAAGAGTAATCTCAAAATCCGGGTAGAGGTGGTTAACTGTCATATAGTGACGATTAATCTCTATCTCCAGTTTAAGCTCCTCCCTAATCTCACGCCTTAAAGCATCCTCTTCTTTCTCCCCCTCCTCTACCTTTCCGCCGGGAAACTCATATTTTAATGAGACATACTCATAAACACCTCTTCCCCTTTTAACACAAAGTATCTTTCCCCCGCGAACAATGATTGCCGCCACTACCTCTATATGTTTCATCGTTCCGTCGAGAGTTAAAAAATGGACTCTTCTAAATTAATGAGAATAGAATAAAAATTGCAGATACAACAACAAAGTAGCCAACATCAATTGATGCCAATGTAATATAGCGCTTCCAGCTGCTAATCTGAAATTTGAGCATAGATTTTGTCCAGCCGGCAAAGGCGAAACATACAATTACAGACATAACCAGAGAGAGTGGAGTTAGTAAAAAGTACATAAACCCAATTAGTGCCGTAGATACCAACTGGAAAATCATCTCCCACGGGAAGCTCGATTTGCACTTGCACTCCTCCCCCTTACCTAAGTTAGCTCCACATTTACACTCGTAATTTACAGCTTTAATCCACTGTTTTCCGAAAATAACAGTGTACCACAGCGCCCCGGTACCAAAGGCAACAACCACAGAGAGTGCATACCATAGCCAGGAGATTGTCATAAATGTCCCGTTTTCCCCAAAAACATTTTCCATAATATTAATTTTTAGCGATTAAGTTCTTCTTCTTTAAATTTTGCATACCGGATTTCGTCCCAAATTTTTCCATTTTTAAAAATTGATTTTCTAAAAACAGCCTCTTTAACAAATCCACACCTCTCCAGCACTTTTTGCGATGCAATATTATATTCAAAAACTCCCGTATAAATTCTAACAAGATCCATCTCCCTAAAACCATATTCACAAATAAGATCTACCGCCCGGGTCATTATCCCTTTGTTCCAATATTTTTCATCCAGCAGATACCCGATCTCTGCAGATTTTCTGTAAACATCTGAACACTTAATGAGTGAAATGTTTCCAACATAAATCCCATTATACTCAATAGCAAAAATCTGGTCCTGGAGGTTATTTACAACATTGGAGAGAAACCTCTCTGCGTCCATCTCTGTATATGGATGCGGGAATCCGTCCCGCAAGTTAATGCTGATTTTTTCATTATCGGCAAATTCCAGCAAACGCTCTTTATCCTCTATTTTAAGTTTGCGTAATCTTATGTTATCCATCACAATAGCGGTTTCATAATGGGGGTTTTAAAAAATAGTGTAAAAATAACAGACCGAAGTTAAAAATTATTTTATCTTTGGTAAACAAAAAATTGAAAAAGAATCCAATTAAATATGGCATTATGAAAAACTTAGCTTGTAACCGGATATTCGCAATTGTAACTATTTTGATGTTTGCAACTGCTTTGCTTGTTTCGTGCAACAAAGAGAACAGCGAGATAAATAATAACGAGACTGTTGATGTACTGGTTGAGCAGGCCGCTCAGCAATATTTGAACACCCCTGTTGCTACAGGTGGCGAAGACGAAACATATTCACTTAACAACAGCGGCCTTCCCGAAGTCTATCTTGCAACTTCAAGTGGTTTTGACACCAAGGCTGCCGCCAATCCATTGATTAGCTGTTTAAAATCTGTAAAACTCACAGACAAACAAGCGCTTGAAGTTAGAAAAGCCCTATCTGTTTATGAAGAGCAGATACAGATTATTATGAAGGGTCAGCGGGAAGAGCTTGCAAAAATGGAGGCCCGGTTTATCGCAGCCAAAAAGGAGCTTCTAAGTTTGGCTAACGGAGTAAAAGCAGACAGACACGAATTGGAGAAGAAGATTATCGCTCTTAAAGCAGAGTTCGAAAAGGCAGTAAGGGCATTTAAAGAGAAGAACTCTCCAACTCTCTCTGCGCCGTATAAAGTTTTGATGACCTCGTTAGGTACCATTCTGGATAAGCGCCAGTGGGAGGCTTTTAGTAAATGTCTCTCCCGCTGACACATCCTTTCGTTTAGACCAGATATAATTATTTTTTCATAATTATTGGAGTGAGCTCCGTTTTGAGCTTCTCATATTCGGCAGCATCCATAAGTCCAAGATCTACCAGGTCTTTTGCCTCCTTAAGCTTTGCGATTGCCTGCTCTCTGTTAAGAGGTGCGTTCTTGGTTAGAATCTCCCCGGCCAATACGCTCTTTTCGTAATCGTTGATAGACATATATTTATTAAGCCCAAAAGCACGACCATTTGGTTCTCCGAGCAAAACAGCCAAGGCTAATGGCTTTTTGCTGCTACCTTTGTGATAGACCCTCATATCTGCAATCACCACAATCTCTCCCTGCATATTGGCCTTGGCAGTAACATTGCTATCGTCACTCAGGGTGCTGATATAGGTTCCGAAACCAATCTGCTTACCCATAAGAATTGTAGCAAAGACGCTCTTACTCTTTGAATTAGCTCTTGCAACACCTACAGTACCCTCCGAACCGCCGGCAACAGTAGTTGTGGTGGCCGTTCCCGATGGAACACCCAAAATAAGGGTATCTCCAATTTTAAGCTCAGATCCGTTTGCCGATATATATTTTAACACCTTTGTGTTGTTTTTTATATTTAGATAGATTTTTGAATATTGACTATCTGCATAAGTTAGCCTTTCAATCTCCCCCTGTGCAAAAAGGCACGTTGAGAGCGAAACAAAAAGAACAACAAATATTTTTTTCATATCATTTATAAATTTGTTAAAGTTATCAAATAAGGTAATATCTCTAATCCCATACCTAAGCTTTTAAACGCCCGACTGACCAGACAAGTTCATTTTAAATCATAGAATTTTGACCACTTAGTTCTTTCTCTGTTCAAAATCTTCGGTTTTTTTTATTCTAACTCTTCTTATAATCAAGAAGATTATAATAATTAAACAAATGCCAATGAAAATCCCATAAGCACTTAATATAAACTCCCCTATATTATCCATTTTAAGAAATTTTTACAGCTGTCCCGTATGCAAGAATCTCCGAAGCACCCTGCATTATCATCGATGTTGCAAAGCGGACATTAACAATAGCATCTGCATTAAGCTTTTTAGCATCATCAACCATTCTTTTAATTGCCTGCTCTCTTGCCTGAGCCTGTAAAAGGGTATACTCCTCAATTTCACCTCCCACAATATTTTTAAGACCAGCCATTATGTCTCTTCCAATATTTCTTGCACGAACTGTGCTCCCCCTTGCGATTCCAAGGATTTGAGTTATCTCCTTGTTTGGAATTTTGTCTGTAGTTGTAATTATCATTATAAAAAAAATTAAGTAAGCGCATTTCTCTGACATTCAATTTGTGATATTTGCAAAAGTCCTTTCGATTCCTCTCCTGTATTTTACGGCAGAATAGCCGAAAATCACGAAAAGACCCTCTCTGCTTTTGTATTTGATTCCATATTTTTCACGAAGCTGTGCAGCTTTTTTACCGTTTTGGATAAGTGGGTGAACTCCGCCCAGCATACAGGTACCAAGGCCAAGGGCCTCTGCTGCTACCATAGCATATGTTGCTGCTATAATGGGGTCGGCTGGATCGCAGTATGGAGATCCGTAAAAGTAGATAGCTAGCGGTGCATCGTAGTTTATCAGGTTCTCTCCCGCTTTCATCCCCTCTGTATAGGTTTTAAAAAGTGGTTTTACAAAACCTCGGAACATCTCGTCATTTGCTTTACCCCAAAGTGGGCGCATCAGTGCCAGAAACCACTTGGATACGAACCACTTCATCCCCTCCAGGTAGTTGGCAAAATCTTGTGCAAAAGCCCTTGTTTTATCTTTTCCATCCAGTATAAGCAGGCTAACGTCGCTAGGTGGAAGCCCCATTGGGGCTGTTGCTGCTGCTTTAATTATCTGCTCCCGAATGTGGGGCTCTACACTCTTGTTCAAGAACTCCCGAACACTTCTCCTTCTTTGGAAAAGTGAGAGAATCTGCTCGTAATTTGCTGCACTCTCTTTTGGTGGCAGGTCAAAAAGATCCTGCGGTGAGAGCTCCCGTCCGTGAATCTCTATTGCTCCGGTTGGACAGATGGCCATACAGTGGCCGCAAGCAATACAACCGAATAGCGGTGTTTTACTCACCTTCACCTTACCATCTTCTATAATCAGGCTGAAGTCTTTGCACACAGATACGCATAACCCGCACCCGTTGCACTTTTCGATATCTATTGAGATATCTGCACACTCTTTTGCTCTTGTTGTTGGTATTGCCATAATCTTGTCCGGCATTTGTAACACAACGTAAAATTAGATATTTAATATCTTACAGCCAACTACTGCCAAAGCATCTTTCAATTGCTCTCTACTGCTAATGTCAATAACCAGAGGTTTGAGTTTCCCTATTGGCTTAGTAGATAAGAATGTTTCTTTCAAATCCTTCTCGATTTCCAGCGCCAATATTGCCTCCATACTCTTCTCGGTAAAGTAGAATCCGGTTTTAAAATATCCACTCCACACCGAGAGCCACAAGATTGTCTTTTTCTTTTTTGAAACCTTGCACAACCACGATTTGCCATCTTTGTAGTAGTTCCATTGTGTCTCAAGAGAGTACTTCTCTCCTGTAACTATCTCTATAAATTCACGATAAACCGGATATAGATCACCCAAAACTGTTTTTAGTACATCTTCGTCCGGGAAGATATTTTCGTCTCTTAACAAAAGTTGTTCATTCATACTGGTTGAGATTTTTTAAAAAGATTAGCCACCAATGCACCGATGAGGCTCATTCCGGCTGCTATGGCGGTTGGGAGCGAAAAGTCATTGAGCAGATCGTATAGTAATCCTCCTGTAACAGGCCCCAGTATCCCGGCTAATGAGTATCCTAAAAAGACGTATGGATAGATTGAACCGAAATTTTTTAGCCCGAACAACTGAGCTGTTTCTCTGGCAAAGAGCACGAAATTTGAGCCGAAGCCAAAGCCGATAAGTGCTGCAAAAAGCAGATATAGTGACGGAGTTAGGGTAATGTGTCCTATGAGGAAGATCGATATTGCCTGGAAAGTTAAAGCCAGCAGCACAGAGAGATTTGACCCAATGTAGTCACTGAGAAATCCCCACAAGATGCGTCCCAGGAAATTAGCCAATGCAAAACCCGAGACACCAAGCACTAGAATATGATTCTCAATATTATTTTGAGCTCCAATGGCCGTTAGGCTCCCTATTACAAGAAGTCCGGCAAAGGTCCCCATAAAAAACCCTATCAAGAGCTTTACATATGCTCTTGTCCTTAGAAAGCTGTAGTCTATTTTTACCCTATCCTCCTCCCCGTAGCCCTGCGGGTTGTAAATGAAAAGCGCCATCACAGTCACTATTGCCCCATAAGAAAGTCCAATTATTTTTAACGTTTCCAGCACGCTCTTGCCGGAGTTAAGCAAATGCTCTGCAAAAAATGAGAAGAACACGGCAGCAAGACCAAATCCTGCAACCACTATTCCGGTTATAAGCCCTTTCCTCTGAGGAAACCATCTGGCCGGTACTGTTAATGCTGCAAGATATCCGAACCCGGTTCCTGCTCCCGATAGAACACCCATACCGGTAAGAATCAGAGGATAGCTGCCCCCGGAGAGAGAGCTTAACAGATATCCTCCCGTAAAAAGTGCTGCAGATATTAGAACCAGGAGTTTTGGCCCTGTTTTTCTCTCCAGTTTTCCTGCCAGCAACATAGTGATAGGAAAAAAGGTGAAGAAAACCCCGAATACAAGTTGTGTTTTTGAAAGGGAGAACCCAAAATCATTTGCCAACTCCCTTGCTATAACGCTCCAGGCAAACATACTCCCCAAGCAAAGCATCACTATGAACGACGATATTACGGTGAGATATTTTTTCATTTGGAGACTCCACATATTTATTGCAAAATTATCCAAATTATTGAGACCGGCATCTCTTTTCTTATGACCCATATTTGGCTATATTTGCATTAGCCTCACGAATCGGTTCCGGGGCACAAAATCTATTTAGAATGAAAACATATCTCTCTCTACTTGAACATATAATGGAAAACGGCATCCTAAAGAGCGACCGTACCGGTACCGGCACAAAAAGTGTTTTTGGATATCAGATGCGGTTTGACCTCAACGACGGCTTTCCACTATTGACCACAAAAAAATTGCATCTGCGCTCAATTATTTACGAGCTTCTCTGGTTTATAAAGGGCGACACAAATATTAAGTATCTTAATGACAACGGAGTAACTATATGGAATGAGTGGGCAGATAAAAATGGAAATTTGGGACCGGTCTATGGTAGTCAGTGGCGCTCGTGGAGGCGGGCAGATGGCGGGTCGGTAGATCAACTATCTGCTCTTATTGAAGGGATAAAGAGTTACCCGGATTCACGTCGTCACATTATCTCCGCCTGGAATGTGGGGGAGATTGAGTCTATGGCGCTTCCTCCCTGCCACGCACTGGTTCAGTTCTATGTTGCAGATGGCCGGCTGAGCTGCCAGCTTTACCAGCGAAGTGCAGATCTTTTTCTGGGTGTTCCCTTTAATATCGCCTCCTATGCTCTCTTCACAATGATGGTTGCCCAGGTGTGCGATTTAAAACCCGGTGAATTTATCCACACATTTGGAGATGTCCACATATATACTAACCATTTTGACCAGGTGGCCCTCCAACTCTCACGCCAACCTCGCCCGCTTCCAAAAATGGTCATCAACCCGCAAATAAAAAACATCTTCGACTTCCGCTATGAGGACTTTACCCTGGAAGACTATGACCCACACCCCGGCATCAAAGCCCCCATTGCAGTTTAAACGGGGGGCACAAATTTAGTATAGGTAATACAGAATCAATTTAGAAAGGTAATAATGACAATCTCAATAATAGCAGCAATTGCAGATAACGGCGCCATCGGGCGCAACAACCAGCTCCTATGGCACATAACGGAAGATCTCCGTTACTTCAAGCGTATAACCTCGGGCCACACCGTAATAATGGGGCGCAAAACCTGGGAGTCATTGGGCAAACCCCTCCCCAACCGCCGCAACATTGTAATTAGCCGCAGCCTTGCCGCAATTTACGACAGCAATTCACCCGCTAATCCGGGAGTAGAGGTTTACTCCACAATTGAGCAGGCCCTTGCCGCCGCGGCTAAAGAGCCCACAGCCGTTCCCGGGCAACCTGTGCAACCCAACATCTCCGGGCAACCTGTCAAACACAATGTTTCCAATAACTCTGCTCAAGAGGTTTTTATCATAGGCGGCGGTGAGATATACCGGCAAACACTTCCCTATGCACATAAACTCTATCTGACATTGGTTCACACCAACATAGCCTATGCAGATACCTTTTTCCCTGCTGTAAACCAAAACGAGTGGAGAGAGATCTTCCGCGAATCCTTTGACCGTGGTGAAAACTTTGAATCCCCTTTTGAATTTGTTCTATTTGCCCGGGTTTGATTTTACTCTTTTGAACTATCTCTCATTTTTTCTGTTTTACTCTAAACAGAAAAAATTAACATCTGCATTATGAAACGCATATTATTAATGGCTGTAATCTTTGCATTGCCTGTTGGGGCTTTTGCACAAGGCAGCTCAGAAACAAATAGAGAGAAGGATAACACAAAGAATGAAATTAATTCAAAAACACAAAAGAGTATGAACACACTAAATAAAAATGAGTTCCCGCAACTACCATACGCATACGATGCGCTTGAGCCATTCATCGACAAGATGACAATGGAGATTCACTACAGCAAGCACCATAAAGCATATTTTGACAATTTCGTTGCCGCAATTAAGGGCAAAGAGATGGAGTCTATGTCTCTGGAGCAGATTTTTGCCAATATAAGCGACCTTCCTGCTGCTGTCAGAAACAACGGTGGAGGATTCTACAATCACCATCTGTACTGGGGCAATATGAAAGTTAACGGAGGTAAACCATCTGCAAAGCTTAACGCGGCAATCGTAAAGGCTTTCGGCTCTATGGATGAGCTTAAAAAGCAGTTTTCTGATGCGGGCAAAACTCGTTTTGGAAGTGGCTGGGCCTGGCTGAGCAAAGATGAGAAGGGCAACCTTTTTGTTTCATCAACTCCTAATCAGGACAATCCGCTTATGAATGTTGCCGAGAAAAAGGGCACTCCAATTCTTGCAATGGATGTTTGGGAGCACGCATACTACCTCAAATACCAGAACAAACGCCCGGATTATATTGAGGCATTCTGGAGTGTAATCAATTGGGAAGAGGTATCTGCAAGATTTGAATAACCTTGCTATTTAGACTAATTTAACCGCCTTTGAGGGCGGTTTTTTTTGTATAAAACTGTTTATATGCCTCATTTTGAGCCAAGCCCCACGACCCTTGGCAAGGTTAACTCGTTCAAGATATCTGCAACACTCTCCTCTTTTCTAATCATTGATGCCACCTGCCCTATCTCAAGTTCGCCCTCTTCCAGATCGCCTTCGAATATCCCTTTTTTGGCGCGGCCGCGGCCGAGAAGCTCTTCCAGCTCTGTGGCAGATGCGCCCCGGTTTTCGGCCTCTTGAACAGCTCTTGAGAATTCGTTATCTACAAGTCTTGCCGGGGCAAGCTTTTTTAGCAGTAATTTCGTCTCGCCCTCTTTAAGGCCACGGCACCTCTCCTTGAATGCAGGGTGGGCAGAGCTCTCTGTACATAATGCAAACCTAGTACCTATCTGCACACCATCTGCCCCAAGAGCAAAGGCGGCATCGTAGCTTGCGCGGGAGGCCACACCTCCGGCAGCAATAAGCGGTATTGTTATCGCTTCTCTAACCTGAGGAATGAGACAGAATGTGGTGGTCTCTTCGCGCCCATTATGACCGCCTGCTTCAAACCCCTCTGCAACAACAGCATCCACTCCTGCCTCCTCACACTTTACCGCAAAAAGAGAGCTTGATACCACGTGAGCCACAATAATCCCGTGCGACTTTAAGAAGGGTGTCCATTTTTTAGGGCTACCTGCAGATGTAAATACAATAGGCACTCTCTCCTCAACAATTATCTTCATAATCTCCTCCACCTGTGGGTACATAAGCGGCACATTAACACCAAATGGGAGCCATTTTTCTCCCTGTGGGTCTGCCTCTGCTAAAATTTGCAAAGCTGCTTTACAGCTTTTTATATGGTGCCTCAGGTTATCCGGGTGCATAGAGCCTGCACCGATAAGCCCCAAACCCCCGGCTTTGCTAACAGCAGAGGCAAGGCGCCAGCCGCTGCACCAAACCATACCGGCCTGTATAATAGGGTACTTTATCCCAAAAAGTTTACATATCTTGTTTTCCATATCTTGTTTCTATTGGCCTGTTTAATTTGCAAATCACACAAATTTACTCATAAAACCAACATTTTTTTATCTTTGTTGGCACAGTGTAAAAAACTTAAACTTTAAAATATGTCAACTATTAAGAGAGACGGTTTCGGAAGCCGGTTCGGAGTTCTTGTCGCAGTGGCCGGTTCGGCCGTAGGTCTTGGTAATTTATGGCGATTCCCATATATGGTGGGAACAAATGGTGGAGCTGCGTTTATAATTGTATACCTGGCATTTGTAATCGTTCTGTGCCTTCCTATAATGTTCTCCGAATTTGTGATAGGAAGAAGGACACAGTCAAACGCCTTTGGAGCAATTAGTAAGATAGCTCCAAGATCTGGCTGGCTCACAATTGGTGTCATAAGCGTTGTTGCATCTATCTGTATAATGTCATTCTATAGTGTAGTTGGGGGGTGGACTCTGGATTATATTTTCAAATCATTCTCCTCCTCTTTTCTCACATCGGACAGCAGCTCTCTCTCTTCGCAATTTTCCGGATTTACCGAGTCGTCGTATCTCCCTGTTATTATGCACCTTCTCTTTCTGGGGCTTAGTGCTCTCATTGTGGTTGCCGGGGTTAAGAACGGTATTGAGAGGTACTCAAAAATTCTTATGCCGATACTTTTCATTCTGGTTGTTATCTTGGCAATACGGTCATTAACATTAGATGGAGCAATGGAGGGGGTAAAATTTCTTCTATACCCCGATTTTTCCAAAATCACCGGCGACACACTGCTTGCTGCTCTGGGACAGGCCTTCTTCTCTCTAAGTTTAGGAATGGGTTGCATAATTACATATGGCTCTTATGTAAACAAAAAAGAGAATCTGTTTAAAATCTCCTTCAGTGTTGCTGCTGCAGATACCGGATTTGCAATCCTTGCCGGACTTGCGGTTGTCCCTGCCGTTTTTGCTTTTGGAATCCCTCCGGGACAAGGACCAAGCCTGGTGTTTATTACTCTTCCTCAAATCTTTGCCCAGCTTCCGTTTGGAAATATTATCTCAATAGCATTCTTCTTTATACTAATGATTGCGGCTCTCACATCTGCAATTTCTCTTCTTGAAGTTGTTGTTGCCTACTTTACCGAAGAGCTTAAGATGACCCGTAAGGTTGCTGTAGCTGTGACCTTTGTGATAATAGGTGTGTTCGGCACATTCAGTTCACTTTCTCAGGGAGTTATGAAGGATTTCACCATTTTTGGAAAGAGTATTTTTGACCTGTTCGACTACACCTCATCCAATATCCTGCTCCCTGTGGGCGGGTTGCTGGTGGTTCTGTTCGTTGGTTGGAGAATGAAGCGTGCAGATGTTCTTGACGAGCTAACCAGCGGTGGCACCGTGGCTCTGAGAAAATCTCTCTTCACCGGAATTATGCTGGTTATTAAGTTTCTCGCCCCAATCGCAATATCAATTGTTCTTCTTAACAGCCTGTTAGGGAGTTAGAGCTTCTCTTTGTAGGCGACAATATACTCTGCAAGGGTTCTTACCGAGCGGAATACCTCTTTATTTGCTTTCGGGTCTTCCATTCTTATACCATACTCTCTCTCTAACAGAATTACAAGTTCAAGGGCATCTATTGAATCCAGACCCAAGCCCTCTCCAAACAGTGGAGCATCGGCATCAATATCCTCAGGAGTTATCTCTTCAAGGTTGAGGGCTGCAATAATCTGTAGTTTAAGCTGATCAATAATTTGATCTACTGTCTTTTGTTCCATAGTTGGTGTCTAATAAATTATAATTTTTGTTTACTGATAATATCAATTTTAAGAGTAGTGACTACATCTACTTTTGTATAGCAGTGCTGCAATAAAACATATTGTTCCAAAAAGCAAAAGTGCACCCCCGTATGGCAGAACAGAGAGCAGCCCTTCGTCCCTTAGAAATATTTGATAAAAGCCGGACATTCCCCAGTTTAGAGGAGAGAACCTGCTTATAACCTGCATTAAAGGAGACATTACAAAGATTGGAATCCAAATGCCGCCAACTGCAGCGAAAATCACAACCGAGACCGCTCCAAAGACAGATGCCTGCTGGTTTGTTCTGGCAATATTACCTATTGCTATGCCGTATCCTATTGCTGCTACTGCGGCAGAGAGAGCCATAAAGATAAGCGCGAAGAGGGAGTGCCCCGGTTCGAGAGCCGGTAGCCCTATATATGGAATGAGGTAGAACCCTATAAGCAGCATAATTGCAAATTGCAACAAAGCAACTACCAGATATATAATGGCCTTACTTAAAAGGTACTCTGTATATGTGCAGGGCATTGTTAAAAGACGGGTAAAACTACCGCCCTCTCTCTCTTTGATGATATTTGAGGCAAGAGATACAACAATAAAGAATATTGCAAAAAGACTCCACGCAGGTATGTTATGCTGTACTGCATTGGGCACAATATTGCTCTCTTGTGGAATAGCAAACTTTGCGTCAACCGTAAACTGCTCTCCGGAGAAATTATCTGCCGAAATTACAACCGGAGAGATATCGTTAACCTGAGAAGTTATCTCTTTCATAATAAAGGCAAATTGCACTTTTTGCGCTTTCTCTTGTATTGTGCTCATAATAAGAGCGTAAAACGAACCGTTAGCTGTCGGGTCAACCACAATCGTAAGTTTGACATCCTCTTTTAAAGGTGCCTTTTCTATACCATTGAAGGCACTCAAAACATAACGCTGAACATTCCCCTTTATTTTTTGTGTAGCCCCCTTCGGAATGAATATTCCAAGCAGATATTCACTTGCAGATATTTTCATCTCCATCTCTGAAACCGAACTCCCTTCTCCCCTGGTAATCTCAAAAACGCCGGAACTCTCAATCTCTCTCTCGATAGCAGAACCCAGCTCATCAACATCGTTATTAACCAGAAACAGTGGAATCTTTACACCCTTAACAACATTAAAGGTACTCTCCTGAAGATTAGCCATAAGAACAACCAGAACTATGGGCATCACAAACATCAGAATAATCCCCCCGATATCCCTCCTGAGCATAATAAAATCCTTCAGCAGAAGGTACCTCATTCTGCCAAAAAAAACTCTCCTTATGCCTGCAAAAAAAGTATTCACTCCTGAAATATTACTCTTTATTACCTCTTTAAAACTACTCATATCCCTACTCATAGGTATCCCTCATCTGTTTTCCCGTGAGCTTAAAATATAGGGATTCAAGATTTTTACAATCCGTATGTTGCTTTGTGAGTTCAGCAGGGTTGCCCTCCAGGACAATCTTTCCCCCATCCATTAAAGCAACTCTGTCACAAATTGACTCCGCCTCCTCCAGGTAGTGAGATATAAACATAACCGTTGTTCCCCCTCTGTTGATCTTTACAAGCTCCTCCAGAATAAGATTTCTCGACTGGGCATCAACCCCAACCGTGGGCTCATCCAAAATAAGAATTTGTGGACGGTGAATCAGCCCTGCAATCAGGTTAATGCGCCTCTTCATCCCCCCGGAGAATTCATTAACAGGCTTATCTGCACTATTGGTCAGTCCAAACTGAGCAAGTAGCTCCTCAATACGAGGTTTAAGCTCTACTGAGTCAATCCCGTAAATTCCCCCTATAACCCGAAGATTCTCTCTTCCTGTGAGAGAGGGAAAAAGAGCGATATCCTGCGGAACTAATCCAATTATGGTTTTAATTACAGATAATGAGTCTTTTACAGAAAGTCCATTAATTTTCACACTCCCGCTGTCAAAACTCTTTAAGCCGCACATAATCTCTATGGTTGTAGATTTGCCGGCCCCATTTGGAGCAACCAAACCAAAAAGAGATCCCCTCTCTACCTTTAAAGAGAGAGCATTAAGAGTCGGGTTGACCCTGCCCTTATATCTCTTTACCAGCCCCTCAATATCTATAACATAGATTGGATCTTCTGACATTATATCATTTTTTATAATCTGCATATGTTTGCAAGTTCCCTAAAGATAGCCTCCTCTTTTTGAGAAATCGCTATTAGCTTGTCTGCTAACTGGTCGTAGGTGAGTGGTTCGGCATCCCGTTTTTTGATTAAACGGGCTGCATTGTAGGAGAACTCCCGCCACATATCTCCGGCAGTTGTCATTTGGGCAGATAGTTCCCGTAGCCGCGGGTTATTCATCAAAACAGCTGCCTCCTGTAGAAAAGCGGCATAAATAAACCGGAAACCCGCACCACCTGTTCCAATCTCTTCGTTCATCCGTATTATTTGAGCAAGGTTGAGCGCCGCCCTTTTGGAGCCCATTCTCCTCTCCCATTTACGCATTCTTCCGGCAAGAAACCTAATGCCCTTTACCCCGAACATAGGAATCGGAATATTAAGCATACTATTGCAATTCTTCAATATTGCCCTGCGAATTGCATCCTTCGTAACCCCTCTCTTAGAGCTTACATCTGCAATATGATACATCCTCCCTTTTGGCGGGTAGGTCCCGCTTGCAAACCTTACAACTTTAAGCTCATCGTAAGTTAGAGTGCACTTATCTACAACAACCGGATCCGAGACCGTATAAACATCTCCCTCCTTTCCCGTAACGCAGATATTATGGGCGTTAAAATGGAATCTGTACTCCCTTGGAAAGTATGGCAGATGGTAAACACCAACAAGCATACCCACAGGAATACCCCTCTCGAGCAGGGAGTCCAAAACACGCATAGATCTATCTCTGTCGCGAAATTTATATCGCTTAATTTTAATATTCAAAAGAGAAAGAACTCTGGAAAAGATATCCCCGGGAAGCGGACGAAAAGAGGTGACAGCCATACCGTGAAGACGAATAAATGGCATATGGGCAAAGAAGAGACCTGAGCCCAGTCCAAAAACCATAGCCTCACTCATCTCAACTCCATAATAACGTAAAAGATTGCTTACAACACCATTCTCGCAATGACCGGATGGTTTGTGAATAAAGTCCAGCTGCATATTAATCTAAAGAGGTAAGTTGTTCAACACTGATTCTAAGAGCAGAAGCCAACCGGCTAAGCTGCTCTCCGGACAATTTATTAAAGTGCTTTGCCCTGCACCATCTTTTAATCTCTCTCTTAGAGAATCCACTATAGTCCGACAAAATCTCAGGTGTCATCACAAGACGGTGAAGATGATAGGCCAGAGGACTCTTATCTCCGGAGAGAACCTCCTTTTTTATCTCTTCGCACTCCTGATAGATTGATTCCCAGGTAAAATCCAGAGCCACAATCTTAGCATCCCAACCAACACTGATAACCTGTTTATAGTCTCCATTTTCATCTGTAGCATAACAGAGATCCCGAACCCCGGAACTCTCTAATATCCTGCCATCCTGAGGAACTTCATTAACCTTCATTATCGCAAACAGTTAGGTAAACAAAAGCATATGAAAATCTTGCACTCTCGGGAACCATCACCAGAATCCTCTCTCCCTTTTTTAGTCGGCCACTCCTAAAGAGCTCATCAATCATTATAAAGGCAGATGCGGCGGCGATGTTACCAACTGCAGGAAGATTGACAAACCACCTCTCCTGCGGAATTGTAAAGCCGAGAGAGTCGAGCTCCTGAAAAATTTTTGAACGGAAATACATTGAAGAGAGGTGCGGAAGAAACCAATCTATATCCTCCTGTTTTAGCGCCCTTTTTTGTACCACCTCCATCAGGAAGCGACCACCAAGTTTGATAATATTCTCTCCCAGCAACTTCGTATTCTGTTTTAAAGCAAACAGAGATCGCCCTGTCCAGTCCCTCTCCTGAAAACCACACCATCCCAGGAGCTCTCCATCACTGTTATAATCTGCACCTGCATACATACAGGTTGGCATTGTATTGGCGTATGAGGTGAGTTCAATCCACTCAACCTTTAGAGAGAGTCCCGACTCTGCGGGAGTGTTCTTTAAAAGGAGGGCAGATGCACCATCCGAGAGCATAAAGCGCAAAAAATCCTTCTCAAAAGCAATCATTGGGTCCTGCTCCAGACGCTTGAGATTCTCAAACTCCTCATTAAAAAAGGAGCCCATCATCCAGGCAGATAATCTCTCGGAAGCAACAGCTACTGCATTAGATTTATCTCCTGAAGCAATTGCCATTGAAGCATATTTGAGAGCGTGGATACCACTGCAGCACGATCCTGCGAAAGAGACAACCTCGGTATTTTTGTTGCCACCCATCTCTCCGTGAATCTGCACCCCGTGAGAGGGCATAATCATCTCCTGCGATGCAGTACCGGCAGCAAGAAGCTCAATTGTATCTGCATTTAAATTCTGGTCAAAGAGCTTTTCAATGGCAAGCTTAGCCATATCAAACGAAGAGTGCGTCACACGTTGCTCTTTGTCAAGGGCATAATAACGAGTCTTAATTTGATTATTTCTTAATATGAGATTTTGTGCTTTAGAGGGCTTACCCCCCACCATCCCCAGATACTCCTCAATATGTGCACTCTCTACAGGTTCGTTTGGCAAAAAAGAGGCAGTTTTAGTTATATATACAGAATCCATATCTCAATTATTAACTCTGTAAAAATAGGATTTTTTGGCCAATTTTCCTTAGTCCGGCAACTCTTAATGGGTATGTGAGCAGGAAAAAGAGCGAACCAAATGGAGATACGGCAAAGATTACAGTATTGAGATAGTATTTAAACAACTTAAGACGAAAGGCACTGCGCGGATCTCTGTACCCCCCTTTTTTAATTACAAACTTAGCCCACTTTCCCCAAAGACGATTCCCGTTAATCTCCACAAAGTAGAGCCCGGGGTGAAACTGAACCAAACCCCTCTCCACAATCTCTCCCTGTATTAAACTCCAGTTACCGCCGGTTATTGCCTCATATATACTTGGAGCTATATCTGCTACACTTAAAATATCTGCATCGGAAACTCCTGCCGGAGGAAGAAAACGAGAAGCACCCTTCTCTCCCTTTATAAGCCAGCGAAAAACAGTAAGTACACCTATTAGGTTATTATGTCTGTCTTCCAGTGCAATATTCCCGACCCAATTGCATCCATACTCCCGAAGCCTCTCTCCAACACTAATGTGAGCAGATATCCACATATTCCTTGAACCAATTACTGTGAGCACCCTTTTTCCGGAAAGGTAGCTCCCGGTACTACTCTCACCTAAAAAAGATGAGAAGGGTATTGAGGGAGCAAGAAACCAGGGTTGATAGCCCAGAATAACCAGGTCTGCATCCTTAACATCCGAATAATCTATCGGCTCTGTTTCTGAGTGTATCTCAAGCCTTGACTCAGGAAAGGATTCATAAAAATCCTGCTCACTCCAGGGAAATCTAAAAGGGATCTTCGGAACAATATCTTTATAGGTTACTCTGCATCCCATAACCTCAAGAGGCTTTGTAAGAGAGTTAAGAATGGAGGTTAGTTGTCCTGTTTGAGAGTAGTGAAAAACTACAATATGAGGGGTTTTGGTATCGTTTGTTGTCATAACTGAAACATTGAAAGTGAAACAGAGGGATTGACGATTGCTCCGGAGAATCTGTAGATAGTGTAATCTTTACTCCTCTCCCAAAGTGTCAGTTGCTCCAGTGAGAAATTTGACGGATTAATGACCATCTCAATTTTTAAGTAAGGAGATTGGGTGTTAACTCTGTTTGGAGTTATCTCCAGCCTGTGTCTTTTTTCCCTGAAAGAGTATGATACACTATATCCGGCAGTAATTGACTTTATATCTCCACCAATACAGGCCTCCATAACGGCAGCGAGATCTGAGAGCCCCTTTTGTGACTCAAGCGAAAAGGTATTGGTTTTACCTGCAGATACTATATAGAGTCTCAAAGGAGTGATTACTATTGACATCTCTTTTGGAGAGGTGTAGTCAAACCTCATATTACCCGCTCTCTTGTAATAGAAAAGGCCCTTTGACTCCACACTGTCGTTGAGTATTGTAATAAATTTTTTCTGAACAAAGTTTCCCGAAACTGTCGATACGCTCTTTGAGTGCTCTGCCAGCGCCAGGAAAAACTCCTTCTCCGGTGAGGAGCCATAGATAAACCCAAAAGGGAGCAAAAGAGAGAGATATATAGTTAAAAACTTATTCATTATTAATAATTTAAACCGATTCACGCATATCTATAAACTTAAGAGGCTTTCTGCTCACCTCCGGCTGAATTGCTTTGGAGAGCAGCTCTACCGGCTCAAACCTGATCTCCGGAGCAACCCTTATTCTGGCACGAAAATGCTCTGTTATCACCTTCTCAAAAGAGAGCGAAGGGTTAACTGCCCCAATCTTTATAAGAATACCATCTGTGCCTATTGAGTTTGTATAGATCTGTACCTGATAATTTATCACACCCTCTATATTGTCAAGAATATCATAAAGTGCAGATGGATAAAGAGTTGTTCCCTTATATTTTATCATCTGTCCCTTTCTGCCAACTATAGGGCTTAAACGGGTACTGTTACGCCCGCATCTGCACTGCTCGTAAAAGGCCATACAGATATCTCCTGTTTTAAATCTCACAAGCGGCATACCCTCAACACCCAGAGTTGTGATTACAAGCTCTCCTGTCTCACCCTCTGCAACCCTGTTTTCGTTTTCGTCAAGTATCTCTATAACAACAAGATCACTTTGATGGTGCGCCCCGCAGAGATATTCACACTCTGTAAAGGAGCTCTGCATTTCGGTAGAGGCATAGGTTGAGTGAAGTGAAATATTTGGCCATTTTTGCATAATCTTCTTTGTGAGAGTGTTTTCTGAGAAATCTACCTCCCTTAGTGGCTCTCCGATACAGATTGCCCTTTTTAAAGAAGAGGAGCTGTAATCTATTCCGTTTTTCTCTGCAAACTCAGCCAATTTAATCAAAAAAGAGGGTACTACAATACAAGCAGATGGAGAGTTACTCTTGATAGAGCTCCATTGGAGTTCCGGAATCCCGTTGCCTACCCTTATTATACCTGCCCCAAGCTCCCTTGCTCCCAAAAAATAGGCAAGACCTGCCATAAACCTTTTATCTATAGTGGTCATTAGTTGAATAACATCCCCCCGAGAACACCCTGCTGTAGAGAAAGATATCTTTTCGTTGTATGCAAGTCTCTGAAGGTCATTCTCTGTGAGCATAAAATTTACAGGATCACCGAGTGTTCCGGATGTAGTTACAAAGTCCCTTATCATCTCCTTTGGCACGCACAAAAAATCGCTGTTATGTATCTGAAGATCTTGCTTACAGGTGGTAGGAATCTTTGCCAGATCTTCAACCCCTTTTATGGAGTTTATATCGATTCCAGCCTCTCTAAACAACCTTTTATAATAGGGAGAGTTGCCGGAGATATATGTAAGGCTCTCTTTGAGTGACTCATCCTGGAAGCGTCCAATCTCTTCCCTGCTTTTAAATTGAATCAAGGGATCTCTTTTCATCTCTTTATAGATTTTAACTTTCGATTTGTTAAAATTAAGCAATTTTAAAAAATTACCCCCTTTAGTTTAAGAACGGATCTTCCCCTGCAAAGAACCTCTGCCACCACTTCACTCTCCCCTTGTGACTTACTGCTCCTTAACAAAATTGTTGCATTTAAAATAGTCTCTTGCATCGGGTTTACCATCCCTGTAAATTTACACTGCGAAATTCTGCACAGATGAACATCTCTACCCATCATAATAGAGAGAGACTCCCTGACAATCTCTATTGAGCAGACACCGGGAAGAACAGGTTGTCCGGGGAAGTGGCCGCGAAAAATCTCACAATCTCTGTTTATAGAGATCTCAAAGAGTGCGCTGCCATTTGCATCTGTTCCGGTGGGCTGGATTTTATAGAGATCCGTCTGATTCATTTGAGGCATAGTTTGTTTTTTCAAGTTTTAAGGAGAGCTTAAGTCTTGGATGGTCCATAATTATCTGGCTCGGGAAGCCATCCTTTAAGTTGTTAAATCTCATTACCAGCGCAGTTATTCCTCGGCCAATAGTAAGGGCTTCAATGGTTAAACCGGCTCCGTAAAGAAATTTAACCCCTTTGGTTTTATCCGGGTTAAAGAGCGTTTCAAAATCTCTTCTTAACAGATCTAATATCCGCTTTCGGTTAAGTTGTTCTATAGAGTAGTTAAGTTTTAGAGTACCCCCCGCTGTAAGTTCAAAGTCCAGCAGAGTCATACCATAGAGAGAGGTCATCACTATCCTCTTGTGGTTTGATTCCGAAACTTTTATTATCAATACTCCCGATAAATCTCTCCCCATATGTGACAAAACAAAATCAAATGTGTTAAGAGAGGGTACAGTATCATATAGTATGATTTTCTCTCCCACTCCTAAATGAGGCTCAGGGTATTTTACACCGCCCTTAACTGCGGGAGAGCAACTGCTCACAAACATTACGCCTACTATAAAGTTAATCAACACAGAACATCTCATCCCTATGTTGAGAGACCCGGCAGATAGTACCTTTGCTGTAATCACCGCAGCTAATATGAGTAGTAATAATATCAAAATCTATATTTTACCTGCTACTTTTCGATTATCATTATAGAGGATGCCTCGTTAAGGTAGCTGTTTATTATAAGCACCTTATCTCCCCTCTTTGCATTTGTCAGTAAACTCAGTCCTCTCCAAAGTCCATAGGCAGAAGAGGTGGGATACTCTCCGCAGGATGCTTTAAAATACTCTGTCTCAATCTTCATATCTGAAAAATAGCTGCACAAAGATTCTCTTCCGCAAAGAGCGGCTTTAACTCCTCTAAATGAGGTCCCCCGGCTCTCCAGCAACTCCTTGCTCCTTTCAATAATCTCGTTATTGGAAACATTGCCCCCGGCAGCATCCAAAGCCACAATCTTTCCTACAGATCTCTCTTCCTCAAAAGGAGAGAGAACAAAAAAGGAAGAGCCCTCTCCTTTGATATGTTTTCTCCATACACCCATTCGGTTGAATAAGTTCTCTTTAGTGGGTGTGAGTTCGTCAAAACCTCCGGCAAGGATTCGCTCTTTGCCCTCCATTACAAGCAGATAGGCATCGGTAATTGCAGCTTCGAAAGAGCCTCCACCGTGTACAAAAGTGTTGTTGTAGTGATTATCACTCAAAATCAGTGCAATTTGAGCTCCAATTGTGTTGGAGGTGCTCTGGATAAAGGATGCCGGGTTTAGCATCCTCTCGTTGTTATCTAAAATAGAGATGAGAAATTTCTCTGTATCTGCAAGACAACCCCAGCCGGTTCCGGTTACAATTGCGTCTATGTTATTACTTCCGGAGCTCTCCAGCGCCATAAGTGCAGAAGAAATTCCCATCTTAATAACACGACTCATCCTTCTTCTCATTCCGGCATCAGGAATATATAGCTTATAGTCCGGCTCCGGCTGCAAGGCCCTCTCCTGAGCTGTTCCACAAAAATTGATTGTGGCCATACCGTTAATATAGAGATTTATGCCTGTCATAATTGGCCAATTTTATCCTGTTTGAATATTATTGAAGAGCAGTTTCCCCCGAAGCCAAAGGAGTTTGTAAGAACACTCGTTATCCCCTCTTTTTTTGTGGTTTTAGTAATCGGAACCATACCCGGAACCTCACAAATACTCTCTCTAAAATTTAAATTTGGCCAAAGGTACCCTTGTGTTAAACTAAGAATAGCAAAGAGAGACTCTACTCCCCCTGCAGCTCCGAGTGTATGTCCGGTAAAGCCTTTTGTTGAGCTGAACGGAGGAGTATTTCCGGCAAAAAGTCTGTTCATCGCAACCCCCTCAGATGCATCGTTATTGGGAGTCCCTGTCCCGTGAACATTTATATAGCCTATATCCTTAACTCTGAGTCCGCTCATATTCAACGCACCACTCATTGCGAGATAAGATCCTGCGCCATCTGCAGAGGATGCTGTCTGATGAAAAGCGTCGTTTGCATTTGCATATCCTGCCACAGTGCAGTATTGACGGTGGGTTTTAACCCGGGCAGAGTGAAGAAAGAGATAGCCTGCACCCTCTCCAAGATTTAGCCCGCTCCTGGTTGCATCAAAGGGCCGGCATTGCTCCCGGTCCAGAATGCCCAAAGAGGAGAAACCATTAATGGTAAAACGACATAAAGAGTCTGTACCCCCTGCAATTACGGCATCCAAAAGCCCCGCCTTAATCATCCTTGCCCCCATCATTATTGCATTGTTGGCAGATGAGCAAGCTGTATTGATTGTGGTTACAAAACTTCCTGTTCTAAGCCTCTCTGCAATAAATTGAGTTGATGCGCCGCAATCGTGTCCAACAAGCTGTCTGAGTCTTCCTCTGTTTTTGTCTTTATTGTAATGTCTGTAAAAGTTCTCACTTATATCCATTCCCCCTACTGATGTTGCAGATATAAACCCAACTCTAAGTCCCTTTATGTTTACGCCGGAATCTTCCAACGCCTCTGCAGCAGCGAGAAGACCCAGCAGAGTTGTTCTTGAGTACTCAATCTCCCGATTGAGTCCGGCCATAACCGCAAGCTCCCGGTTGGAGTATTTCACCTCACCTACAATAACATCGTGACTGGTATCAAAGAGGGTAAGAGGGCCAAGAGCTGTCTCTCCGGCGATAAGGCCGTTTAGCTGCGCTGCTTTACCTACACCCATTGCCGTTATGGCCCCAAGGCCGCCTACATAAACTTCCCTATTCATATTTTTCTCTCTTGCAGAGCTTAAGATCTATATCGTATCTCCCTTCATAAAAGTCGCACCACCCAATTACTGCCACCTTAAGAGTACTCTCTTTGGCTAGTAGCATAAGCTCTTCCATTATCTCATCTTTTCTCTGCGGGGTTGTAACAAAAAAAGTATTCTCCCCCTGGAACTTAAACCGAATTGCAGACTCTCCCATAAGTATATTGGGCAGAGTGTACACAAAAATTGCAGGACTCACATTTGTGTCCCCTTTTGTTAATATCTCATTCTGGTGACGAATATCGGTATCGAGCGAGGAGGAGCTGTTTGCTATAAAGAATCCGTAATCAAATGGATTCCTGTTCTCATCAATGTCTGAATTCCTTAATAAAGAGGCTGTTGCTATTACACCAGCCTTTGAGAGATTATCCATTTTGAAGAACTTTATATCTTTCATCTCAAGCTCTTTATATTTCTCCCGTATCATACTGTCAAAGTCACCCTCTCCCTTTAAAATAAAGCGAGATAACTCTTGCCACTCATATGCAGGCTCTTTTTTTGCACTCCCCTTATGAGACACCCCCCCGATTGCGGCAGACTCCCTGGCAAATATGATTGCCGCGTTACATCCGCCAAACCCGGATGCACTCTTGAGGCACCGGTTCAATTTCATTGGAGTATCTTCTGCTCTAACATTTATCTCCATTGAAACTCCGGACTCCCGGTAACCCTTAGTTCCTAGAAGCAGCGAGTTTTTCATCTGCCAGAAAGAGGCAACAGACTCAACCACTCCGGATGCCCCTAATGTATGTCCCCAATATGGTTTAAGGCTCTGGACAGGGATATTACCAAGTGATGCCCAGTGTATTGCCTTTGACTCCATCTCGTCATTATAGCTTGTAGATGTTCCGTGAGCATTAATAAAATCTACCTGAGAAGGGCATAATGAGCACTTCTCAAGAGCTTTAATCATTGCCGTTCCAAGCCCGTCACCTGTGCGGGAGGGTGCCGAGAGGTGATTTGCATCATTTGTTACTGCTCCCCCTTCAACTATTACAGGATCGCTATCTTTTGCATACTCTCTTTTGTGTGATAGTATAACAACACCAACCGCCTCTCCCAGGGAGAGACCATCTCTGGATGCGTCATAAGGTCTGCAGATGGTAGGGCTGATTGAGTGAAAAGCCTCAAAACCACTTACAACAAACCTTGTCATCTCATCGGCTCCAATCACTATAACATTGTCACAATCTGAGCGTTCAATCAGACGCGAAGCTGTAATTAGTGCATTTATACCGGATATACAGGCATTTGAGATAACCAGTGGGGCTCTCTTTAACCCGAGGTATGTGTTAATGCGCTCTGCCGACTCTCCCGGAAATAGCTCAGCAGGTAAATCAGCCACACTATCTTTTATAAGTGATATATTTGCCTTTGTTGTGGCATAAACTATTCGTGTATTCTCTTTTGCCAGAGTATCAAGTGAGGCATTGCAATTCATAGCAGCATCCTCAATTGCAAAAAGAATTCTCCTCTCAAGAGTTGTAAATGAAGCGGATAACTCCTTGATTATATGAGCATCCTTTACTACTCGTGCTCCATTAAAGGGAATGGAATATATCTCGGGATCTTCTACTGTCTCTATTGCAGATCTGTTTTCTGATACCCGCCTCATATTCTCCTTTGTTGAGAACCCCAGTGGTGAGTATATGGAGTCTGCAACTACATAAACCATTTTTCTTACTTTATCAGTTTCCATCTTCTCTGCCATTCTGTATAAAACTCCGGATTATTCCACTCAAGCTCACCATCAAGATTGAGAAAAACCTGAAGAGAGTAACCTGTGGCAACAAGTGTATTGTCGCTCTCTCTATATATATCATATTCGAAACGAATTTTTGCAGCCGGTAAAAAAATATACTTCGTCTCAACAATAGCACTCTCTCCGTATGTAAGTGACTTTATATAACTAATGTGAAGATCTACAATAGGGGCTGTGTAACCGGCTCCGTAGATGTCCAGATACCCTATTCCAAATTTTTTCCCAAAAGCCTCTCTGCCATCTTCAAAAAACTTGACATAATTTCCGTGCCAGACAATATTCATTGAGTCCACCTCGGAGAATCTAACCTTTACACTCTCCCTATGCACAAGTGCCGCCTCGTTTAACCCTCTTCTCTTTCTCATATGGATAATAATTAAACTACTTTTTGTAAAAAAATCTTGAGCTCGGCAGAGGCAGCCCTCCTCTGTCCGCAGAATAGTACCGCCTCTATAAGAGATATATCCCCAAACTCTCCCAGATTCCTTATGTGAGTTCTAATCTCTTCTCCTGCAACAGGAAACTCTGTTATCTCAAACTTAGATACAGCACCTATAAAACCAACAGGGATACTCTCACCCCTGCTCACAAACTGATATCCCTTTACAACTGCGGCTGATTGAGCCATATTCTCGATCACTCCCGGTTCTGTGAGACAAACACTCAGCTCCTCATTTGCTCCCCTGTGGGCGCAACAGACTCCCTCAACAGGCTCTGTAAACAGAGTTCCGGCTACAGGAGTAAAGCCGGTAACATATGCTCCGTCTACCTCTCCGTAGTAACAATCCACAAAAACAAACGGTGCTCTCTGAGGAATTAATTTGAAAATCTCCTCTCTGCTGACAATGGCTTTCTGAGATACTCCCATATTAAACTTTTTTCTTTTTTAATACTCTCATCCTGTTAATATCTTCCTGCCAATATATGTGAAAAACAACTAATGCTGTCCAGAAAATTATAGTCTATCACGCATTTTTTGCGCCTCTGCATCTATTATGTATAAAGTCCTCCGTTTACAGAGATAACCTCCCCTGTGATATAAGATGCCTCTTTTGATGCGAGGAAAGCAACAACTGCAGCAACCTCCTCCGGTCTCCCGAATCTCTCCATCGGTATCATTTTTTTTAGCACAGACTCATCCAGGTCACTTGTCATATCGCTCACGATAAACCCTGGCGCAACAGCATTTACTGTAATCCCCTTCTTTGCAACCTCCTGCGCAAGAGCTTTTGTTGCTGCGATGACCCCCCCCTTGGCCGCAGAGTAATTTGTTTGCCCCGGAAGGCCCTTTATTCCGGAAAGAGATACAATATTTATTATCCGGCCAAATCGCTTTACAAGCATATCCTTTAAAAGGGGCCTGGTCACATAGAACATCCCGTTGAGATTTGTCCCTATTACACTGTGCCACTCACTCTCGTCCATCCATAACATAAGGTTATCTTTGCGAATACCTGCATTATTTACCAATACCTCAATATACTCTCCGGGGTTTGCCTCGCTCCAGCTCTTTAATGCCGCTTCGGCCTGCTCTCTGTCCGAAACATCAAACTTAATCAATGTAGATTCCCCTCCCGATTCAGAAATTAATTTTGCGCACTCTTGAGCGGCAGCATTATTAGAGACATAGTTTATAAGAGTGTGATAACCCATAGAAGAGAGCTTTAAAGCAACTGCTCTTCCTATACCTCTTCCTGCACCGGTAACTAAAGCATATTTCATTATTAGATGTTTTTCCGGTTATTGCTTTGTTCGTTTAAAGAGCTTTCTTTCAAAAACTTAACAATGGTTTTAATCTCTCTGTATTTTGGTGTATCGTCGGTAAATTTCGGAAAAAATTCTCTTATGGCAAAGTAGGCCTCTCTGCTCTCGTGTGATAGCTCTCTCTCTATGCCCAGATAATCTATCGCCTGTAAAAGCGCCATATAGTGAATAGCCATAACCTGATATCCATTCTCAATTACTTTGGCTGCCATAAGTGCAGAGTTTGTACCCATACTCACAATATCCTGATTGTCGTTATTGTTTGGGATGGAGTGAACATAAACAGGGTTTGAGAGTGTTTGAGACTCTGCTGTGGTAGATGTTGCAGTGAACTGTGCTGCCTGAAGTCCGTAATTTAGCCCTAGCACTCCAAGATTCACAAATGGGGGAAGAATTCCGTTTATTTTATCGTGAAACAGATAGTTAAGCTGCCTCTCGGTTAACATAGTAAGCTTTGTAATTGCAATTTTTAGTTTGTCCATCTCAAAGCTGATATAATCTCCGTGAAAATTACCTCCGTGGTAAATATTTTGTGTATCCGGGTCAACAACCGGGTTGTCACACACACTGTTAAACTCCCTCTCTACAACATCTTTTGCATTTAAGAGAGTATCATACACCGGTCCAAGAATCTGAGGAACACACCTTAGGGAGTAGTATCCCTGAACCTTTCCGTCAAAAACCTTTTTATTATTCGATCCGTTATAAAGATCCGACTCTCTCTTCTTTAACCTGGAAGATGTGGAGAATATCTTTCTCATTTGAGCAGCTATAAAAAGCTGCCCATTATGAGGTCTGCTCTCCATAAGCGGTTCAGAGACAAAGTCGTCATAAGACGAGGCAATCTCGTTCATAATTGCAGATGCCAGAGTAGCCCACTTAATGAGTTGTTGAGAGTAATGAATATTCACAGCTGCAATTCCGGCCATAACACTTGTTCCATTTGCAATTGCAAGTCCCTCTCTTATATAAATATTGAGTGGTTTTAAACCGCACTCTTTAAACACCTCTTTGGTCTCTCTCAACTCCCCGTTATAAAACACCTCTCCCTCTCCAATAAGTGTAAGCCCTATATGAGCCATCTGAACCAGATCTCCACTAGCTCCTACTCCCCCGTGCTCTGGAATAAGAGGATAGATGTCATTATTAAGAAAAGCGACAAGAAGATTACAAAGTTCACTGTTTACCCCCGACTTCCCCTTTAGAAAGTTTGAAAGCCTTGCAAGCATAGCAGCCCTAACATAAATGCCTGCCAGTGGCTCTCCTGCTCCACAAGCGTGAGAGCGGATAATATTGTACTGAAGAGCCTTGAGTTGCTCGTCCTCAACACGATATTGAGCCATTGGCCCAAATCCGGTATTTATTCCATAGATAACCTTCTTCTTTGAGAAGGTCTCGAGAAATTTATAACACTCATCAACCCTTTGTTCGACAGATTTGTCAATAGAGACTCTCTCTGCATCCAAAACTATAGAAGCTATATCTTTATAAGATAATTCTTGACCTAATACTATCACAACTAAAATTTTACAACCAACTAACAAAGATAGAAAAAAATTAGCCCTGGCAACACTTAGTAAACACCGTAAGTCTCTCCAGGGCTCTTCAAAAATCTGTTATATCTCTATCTCTTACATTTCTTCAGGTACTTTGCCAACCTTTTTGCTCTCTCTCCCGAGAACTCAATAAAATCTGTAGCATCTTCATACTTATAAGGTACAAATTTTAGCAACTTGGCAACGGCAAACTCTTCGTCTTTGGTTATAATTAGATCCATACGACCACTACCATTATCGTTGAAGTAGATAATTAAACTATCCTCATCAATCTCCCCTCTCAAAATATTTTCAAAAATAGCCAGGCTATCTTTATCATAGTAATATGATACTCTTTTTACAGGACTTCCTGTTGGGCTATACACCTCGTGTTTTATTTTAAATGCAACCAGTGTTATGGCCAATAAAAGCAATAATATTCCGGTAGAATAATCCGAAGAGATAAACGCAATAACAGAACCTGACGCTATTATGAGAGAAAGTACAACTATTTTAATATTAACTTTTTTTATAATCTTTTCCATATATACTCTTTTTAGTTTTTGAATGATGTCAGTTATTATTAACTGAGTTTAAATCAAAATTACCCTATATCTTTTTCGGATACAGAGTCACTTTTTTTCTAAAAAGAGTGCTAAACGATTATCTCTCTAAGCTTATAGACGAAGTAGCTCTTACTGTAAATAAAAGCAAATACTTTTCCCTTTCCATCTTGAACGGGTGCGCTAATATACTTTTTCTCTAAAAGCTTCTCTCGGAAAAATGAAAAGAGCACTGTTTTTTCCGATTTAAAATTAATAGAGGACAACGACGAAGATAGTCTCACAAAGTTTAAAAGCGAGATACCTCCTGAAATATTCTCAGGAACTACAGCCAAAATAGGGGTGGCTTCTGAGAGTGTGTATGAAAATTGAGAATGAAGAGCTGAGGATTGTGGATTTTGCTTTTCCGATTCAAATGAGATTTCAGGAAAGGCTCCTACAATTACAACAGACAGCATTGTAACCACGCCAATGAATACCACTCTTCCAATTTTCATTTTATATCCCCTTTCCATTTGAGGGTTCGAAGGTAGCTATTATTCAATAATTAGCAAGAGTTGTCATAAAAATTAGCTGCTCAGCTTTCTTCTTTTATAAACAGCAATAATAATTGCGGCAAGTGAGAGTATCAAAAGGACTCCGGATGTTATGCGCGACCAGAACTCTCCTTTTGCAAAGGATTCGGGTTTAAACTCAAATATCACTATGTGCTCTCCGGCAGGGATGTTCAAAGCCCGGAGTGTGTAGTTTGCCCGAAGTATCTTAACCTCACGTCCGTCAATATAGGCTTTCCAGCCGGCAGGGTAGTATATCTCGCTAAAGATGGCTACTCTGTTCTGGTTTGAAGATGCTTTGTATTCAAGTTTGTTAGGGGAGTATTCGGTTAAAACAATTGCTTCTGATGCCTGGAGTGAGTCTTGTGAAGCTCCTTGTAAATCTGCGGAAAATTCATTGTGAATAACTGCAGTCAATGAGTTCTCAATCTTACTAAGAGAAGCTATCTCCTCAGTTGTAGAGTTTACACCTATAACCCTGTTTACAAACCAACCGTTTCCAAATGCACCGCTATTAACAACCGGAGCATTCTCTGCCCCCAGCACAATATAGCGGGTGTTGAGCATATTAAGAACAGGGTAGTTACCAATTTTCTCCTGAGCCTCCTCTATGGTTTTGCTGCCGGAGATATCTGCTGCAATCTGCTGCATCTCTGCAGAGATGTGGCGATCTATCAGATCCTGATATCGCTGCATCTTCACAGGGCTATAGCCGCCTATCGTTTTATGGTGATAACTTACGTGTGCATCGTTGAATGTGTTGATGCTCAGGTCGAGCACCCTGTAGTTAGGATCCCTGTCTTCCAGAATCATCTTGTCTACAGGCCTCAGAGCGTACTGGTTTTCAAATTCTCTGCTCTTTACAAAATGAGAGTCGTTCAGATATCTTTTACCAACAACCCACAAATCGGCAAAAATGAGAAGCGCCAGAACTCCGTAAAAGAGATTCTTCTTAAGTTTTCCCGTATATGTAAACCAGATTGCAGCGGCACCAAGAAGTATGAAGATAAGGGAGCGCAAAGCATCTGCACGCAATAGCGACATCCTGTCGTTTACAAGAGTCTGTTTTAGAACATCCGGCATCTGAGCATCTGCCATCGAGACAAATGTCCCGGCCAGAGATGGAATTAACGCAAAAATGAGAGAGAAACCTGCTGTTAAAGCCAGGGCAATTAAGACTCCCCTTTTAACTCTATCCTCCTTAATTTTTTCGCCTCTCTCCCCACTCTCTTCCAGCAATTTCGACAATGTGAGCCATCCAAGCAGAGGAATGGTAATCTGCAAAACTACAAGAACCATTGAGACAGTCCGGAACTTGCTATACATTGGAATATACTTGAAAAAGAACTCTGTGAAGAAGAGCATATTAGAGCCCCACGAGAGAAATATAGCAATTAGCGAGACAACTGCAATCCACCACTTTACGGCACCTCTCAACAGGATAAGTCCAAGAATAAATATAAAAACAGAGATTGCCCCCATATACATTGGCCCTGCAGTAAAGGGCTGCGGACCCCAGTAAAGCGGCATCTGCTTTATAGCCTGCTCTGCACCTGCGTATCCCGCATCTTTGAGAGCCTTGTATGTTTGAGAGTTTTGCGAAAGCTCTCCACCGGAGGCTCCTCCGTTAAAGTTTGGAATCATAAGGTTTGGCATCTCGCCCGGGCTGTAAGACCAGCTTGTAGCATAGGCAATATCCAGCCCTTTTTGCTCTTTTCCCTCCTCTACAGCCAACTCCGAACCCCCTCTCATTGTAAATTTAGAGTACTCGTAAGTGGGCCACAGGTGATTTATGTTGGCAGCTATCCCCAGCAACCCGGCTGCAAGCAGAATAAGGGAGCGTTTAAAAAAAGCGGGAAAGTATCTCTCTTTTATTGAGTTGTAAAGCTCCGCAAAACCAAATCCCAACACCATTATAGCCAGATAGTATGTTATCTGCGGGTGATTTGCCTTTATCTGAAAACTAAGGGCAAATGCAAAAAAGAGTGCGCCGGCGAGAGCTCCTCTAAAGCTCTTGCTTCTGTATGCAAAGACCACAGCAGCCAGCACCCACGGCATAAAAGCAATTGCAACCATTTTAGAGTTGTGCCCTACCTGAATAATTTGCAGGTTGTATGAGCAGAATGTAAGAGCCAGAGCCCCTATTGCCGAAAGCGGAACACTTACCCCAAAAGCAAGGAAGAGGAGAAACGCCCCTATCATTGAAATCAAAAGATAGCTTGGAGGCCTGGATCCGGAGAGCTTATGAATAAGTTTGTAGATATAATCGGTATAGTCACCTTCATAAATAACCGAAATTGAGGTTGCCGGCATTCCCGAGAACATAGAGTTTGTCCAGAGAGCCGGCTCTTTGTCCGGATTTTTCTCATTGTATGTGATTATCTCGTTTGCCATACCTCTCCAGGAGGCTATGTCGCTCTGATTTACCACCTTTTTCTGAAGAACCTGAGGTGTAAAGAGATAGGCAGCTGCTGCAAAAGAGAACACTGCTATTACATAAGGCAGATACTTTTTATAATTTATCATATTCAATATTTTTAATCACTCATTTATTCACTTTTTGCAGATCTCATCCAACACTGCTGCCATCTTTTTTGTGAGCTCTCTTCTGGAGTATTTTGAAATATCTCCCTCCATCACAGGGGCTGCCCCAATTGTATAAAGGGCATACTGAGCGTCAATCCACTTAGCAACTCCGTCATAATTTTCGTAGTCGAACATCTCTCCCGCCCTGCTCTCCTCCAGCGCAATATCCATATCTCCCCCTTTTGGCCCGAATCCTAAGATTGGCCTCCCCGCTGCCAGGTACTCAAAAAACTTTCCGGTCATTATTCCCCCGGACTCCGGTTCCCGCCCGGAGGAGAGAAGTAAAACGGTTGCTTCTCTCTGTAGTTTTATCACCTCGTTATGAGGCATATAATCCATCTTAACCAAATATGGCTCCAGTTTGTATTTTGAAATATCCTCCAGAACAGAGCTATCTATGTGGCCGACAAGACGAATTTGCAGGCTCTCTGCAAAGCCGGTTGTACCGGCCCCGACTCTCTCACCAAGAATCCTCCATAAAACAGTCGGGTTTTGTGTCCTCACAAAGAGACCTGTATAGGTTATGGTGAACCTCTCCTGTGAAACAACATCCATCTGAGGAAAGTCTGCACTGTCGTAACCGTTTGTAATTACCTCTACTCTCCTTTTTGGGTTTAGCTCCTGAAGCTCTGCGGCAATTGTGTTGGTTACGGTAACAACAGCATCTGCACACCTTATTACCCCTCTCTCCAGCTTTTTATGTAGGGCCTCTACCGGTTTTGTGCAGCCCAGGTATTTGAAGTTGTACATCTTTGTCCACGGGTCGCGAAAATCTGCCAGCCAGGGGATTCCGGTTGCTTTAGAGACCCTCTTTGCAATAAGGTGCATCGAGTGTGGCGGCCCAGTGCTTACAATTACATCTACAGAACTCTCCTTTAGATGTTTAACTAAAAAGCGTGCAGATGGTGAGATCCATAACATTTTTGGATCCGGAATAAAGAGGTTACTTCTAATAAAGAGCGAGGCTCTCTCTGAAAATTTTGATTTGCCGTTACCGCTTTTTATAAACCCAGGTTTGACTCCGCTCTCCTTCTTCCCGGTCAAGAGTTTGTAGATAGAGTATGGCTCGGTAATCTCTCTCTTGATTACCTCTACTCCGGAGGGGATCTCGCTTAGAAGAGTTTTGTCTACAGCCATAAACTCCGGGTTGAACGGGGTATATACAACCGGCTCGTAGCCAAACTCCCGCAGGTATTTAACAAACTTAAGCCAGCGCTGAACTCCTGACCCCCCGGCCGGTGGCCAGTAATAGGTAATAATGAGAACTCTCTTCACCGGATAATTTTTCTAACCTCTATTTATTTGATGAAAATCTCGTAAAGCGCCCTTGTAACATCTCCCTGAATTGTGGTAAAACCATCTTTATATTTTGGGGAGTAGCCGTTTGTCATCATTACGATGCCGAATCTCTTCTGTGGTTCAAAAAACATTGCGCTGTAAAGACCGTAAGCAGAGCCTGTGTGGCCAACCATCTTCTCTCCCGGGATAAGATTTTCACTTGTCCTCAAAGCAAGGCAATAAAACTCGCCGGTCCCGGTCTCAATAACAGGGGCCTGCATCATTTTGGCACTCTCTTCTGAAATAATCCTGACTCCGGTAGCAGGCACCTCTCCATAGTTCATATGCATTAACATATAGCGGGCTAAGTCGTATGCAGATATCTTCATTCCACCTGTTGGCGAAAAGAGAGGGGTGCTGTAACCCATTACATAGGCAGAGTCAATCTCTTTTGCCCTGCTCACATATGCCATCGGCTGATGTTTGAAGATCCTCTCCGACCCCTCAAGTGTGTCGATTGGTTCGTAGCTGTAAAGGGGAACAAACTTAGCCGCATCCAGTGAGTCAGGGTTAAAGTTTGCATATAGACCAAGTGGTTTTAAAAGAGCCTCAACAACATAGTTGTCAAATCTAACACCTGCATATTTCTCTACAATGGCACCTATTGTGTTGAATCCCAAGTTACAGTACTCATATTTTGAGCCCGGCTGGTAGTCATTATAACACTTCGCAAAATCCGGATTGGTTGCCGGATTGAGGTAGTCCAGACGAAAATATCCCTGAGTATCGTTAAGACTTGATGAATGCGACAACAACATCTTCAATGTAATTACCACATCCGGGAACTTCGGATTTCTTACCCGGAACCCGATGAGGTCACTTACATCCATATCCAGGGCAAGTTTCTCCCTCTCCACCAGGGTCATAAGCGCAGTTGTTGTGAATGACTTAGATATTGAAGCTATCCGAAAGATGTCATCCTGAGCAATTGGAGATCCCTCCTCTATACTCTTTTTACCGAAGGTAGCACTGTAAATTATCTCTCCATCCTTAACCACAGCAACGGCAAGGCCAACCGCTTTGGTACTGTCTAAGATTATCCCCATCTGCTCCTGAGCCCTCTCCTCTTTAGTTTGACTACAGGCCGAAAACATAGTTATGGCCAGGATTAACGACAAAATCTGTCGGATGTTAAATCTGTTTTTCATAATAGGTTGGTTTTAAATGGAGTTTCGTACATAATGGTTATTGCATTTCTTTGATATCAAGCAATTCCGGGGTTAACCACAAAAATAGTGAATTTTGCCGGAAATCTTATAGCAAGGAGAGTTGTTTATAAGTTCTCTACCCATTTTAAAATACTTTCCATCCCCATTACTACAGTTGACTTTCCGTGTGACCCCCCGTTTATGATTTCGAATTTTTTGTTTTGGTTTTTCCAGGCAGAAAAGATTTCATCACATCCTGCTTTGTCTACAATCTTATCATTTTCACCATATAACAGCAACAATGGGAAATCTGCCTGCTGTGCATTTTTAACCATCGAATCCATTACTTTTTTGGATTCGGACATATAGTGAATACTAAAGTACTTGACTAAAAGCGGGTCGCTGTTCCTCTCTTCTGATTCCCTTCTGTCAGACTCATCTTCTATCATAGATGGTTCTCCTGCCATATTCACAATTGGTACTCGAGGTGCAAAAATATAGTAGCCAATGTATTTGAGATAATCAACGAGACCCGGGGACATTCCTTTGGCCGATTTTAGCTTATATGGTGGGTTTACCAGAATAAGGCCGTCAACTTTTGGGAGCTCATTACCTACCATAATGGCTATTGCAGATGACATACTGTGTCCGTATAGAATTACTTTTCTGGTGTTGTCATTGCTGTATTTATCACTCGTTATAATTTCAACATAATCCGCTACAAAATCTGACAAACTCTTGCCGTCTCCTCTTGTTCCCTCGGAGTATCCTGTGCCACGCGGATGTATCACAACCACCCGATTTTGGTTGTTACTTAACTTTTCAACAATGTCTCTTTCTGCTTTATGGTTTATGCCTGTAATTCCGGAAATATTATAAATTGTATTTAAAAAATTACTCCCTGGAACATACTCATAAACAAATATTTTAAGGCCATCTCTCACTGCAACAAAGCAGCCCTCTTCACCCTCTTTGGGGAGAACTCTCTCTCTGTTTTTCATTCCGCTGCACGAGGTTAATATAAGCGTGAGCAACAACAGCGCACCTTTTATCATATTAGACTTTAGCTAACCGGGCGCTTGTATTTTGATTCGCGTATTTTTGACATAGAAGAATTAAATTTTTCAACAGCCAATTTGTATTTCTCTGTCATTGCATATAGATCGGCTAACTTATCATTAGCAGTATTCTCCGACATTTTTTTATCCGCATTAGTAGGTGTTGCGATTTTAACAAATTCTTTGCCGAAGAGAGAGATGTTGAAAAACACCAAAAATAATAATACTGTAATCTTTTTCATCCTCATTATTTGTTTTTAAAAGTTACAATTAAATGACTGGTTTATAATGATTACATTCCCCTTTTTATGTCCTAACTCGAC